>WNFU01006749.1_pt1 | contig 13791 bp, 12 predicted proteins | sample 5400121 | NCBI WGS metagenome assembly WNFU01 (sample SAMN13153360, study PRJNA577476) | soil metagenome | isolation source: 100 cm soil or saprolite under grassland replicate 1 | place: USA:California | collected 2016-06-15
CGTCGGCAGGTCAAACTTGAGCACGGCCCGCCGGGTTCCGTTTGAGTTCCATCCCACGTTGAGCGACGACCCACCGCAGCTCTGAGTCGTGCCCGAGGTCCCGCTCTGATACCAGCAGTCCGCGCTCGGTGCCACGGCCGCGTCGCGCTCGACGCCCCGCCCGCGTACCTGAAGGCATGCTGCGCGGACCTCTGGTCGCACCCCGGGGTTCGCCTCCTGGCGGGCGAGGCGCTGCGGCCGGGCGGGCTGGACCTGACGCGCCGTGCGCTGGACCTGGCGGACCTGTCGACCGGAGCCCGGGTCGTCGACGTCGGCTCGGGTCCGGGCGTGACGCTCGGGGAGCTGGTCGCCCGGGGCCACCTGGCCATCGGAGCGGACTACAGCCGTACCCTCGCGGCCGAGTCGTCCGCCACGGCACCCACGGTCGTCGCCGACGCGGAGCGCCTCCCGTTCGGGGACGGCTCCCTCGACGGCGCGGTCATGGAGTGCGTCCTGTCGGCGGTGCCGGACAAGGCCGCCGCCGTCAGGGCGATCCGGCATGCGCTTCGTCCGGGCGGCGTCCTCGTGCTGACCGACGTGGTGGTCGAGGGGCCGCTGCCGCCTCCGCTCGACTCCTTCGCGGGGTGGGTGGCGTGCGCGGCGGGGGCCCTGGGTGCGGACGGCTACGCGGACCTCCTGGCGGGGGAGGGCCTCGGGCTCGTGGTCCGGGAGGACCACGGCGACGCGATGGCCGCGCTGGTGTCCCAGGCCCGGCGGCGGCTGGCCCTGTTCCGGGGGGCCGTGGCGGCCGGCGTGGTTCAGGCCTCCGCGGCCCCCGACCCGACCCTGATCGAGCTGGGAGAGGAGATCCTGGCGACCGCGCAGGGGGCGGCCGCCGACGGCGTGCTCGGCTACGGGCTGTTCATCGGCCGTTCCGTCTGACCCTGGCGCGCTCCTCGGCCATGCGCTTCGCGTCCTCGAGGTGGCGGCGGACCACTCCCTCCCAGGTGGGCCGCATCACGCGAGCCCCGAGCCTCCCGAACACCCAGAAGTCCAGCGCGAGCTCGCCTCGGTACTCGATGCGGGTCCCATCGCCCTCGCCGTGGAGGACGAACTCCTCGTGTACGGCCGGCGGCGGGCCCCGGAGCCCGCGGAACTCGATGCTATCCGGAGGGGACAGGCGCACGCTCTCGACGGTGGTGGACGTGAACCCCCACAGGGGCGTGTGGTGCGCCGCGATGACGAGGCCATCCACCGATTCCAGGATCTCCACGCGCCCCCGGACCTCGCGGGGAGCCCGCTCCCGGTACGGTGCGGCCAGGATCTGGAACACGACCTCTCGCGGCGCGGCGACCCGGAGCGTGAGGGGCCCGAGTGGGTGCACGGACCGTCCCCACCCCAGGTCGACGGTCAGCCGGCCGGTGAGCCACGAGCCCACCAGGATGACGAACAGGGCGCCCAGCGCGACGCTCACCCCGATCAGCCCCCAGGTCGTCCCCGCCAGCGCGGTCACGATGGCATCCCCTCCATCCTCTCTCGTTCACGCCATACCGCCGCTCGGTAGGACGCGGGATCGATGTCGGCATTCCGCCGGTCTCGCGCCCGACCGGCGGAATCGCGGGCCCTGGCACGGCGTCCGTGGGGGGTGACGAGATCGTGGAGGACGACGGGTTCCTGCAGGCGACCATGGGGTCGATGGACCTCGTGTACAGCATCGCCCGGCGCATGGTCCCGCGGCGGGAGGACGCCGAGGACCTCGTGCAGGAGACCTATCTGGCCGCGTACCGCGCCTGGCGGGATCACCGCCGGCCGAGGAGGGTGGAGCCCTGGATGGCGACGATCTGCCTGAACCTCGGGCGTTCGCTGTACCGGCAGCGCGCCCGCCGGCCGGCGGAGGTTCCGCTCGAGGAGTGGACGCGGGTGGCGTCGACCGAGGATCCGGAGGCCGGGGCGCTCGCCCGTCTCGATCGTGAGGCCGTGCACCGGGCGCTGTGGGCCATCAACGAGGACCAGCGCACCGCCATCGCGCTGGTCGACCTGTCCGGCCTCTCGGTGAAGGAGACGGCCCGGATCATGGGGACGCCCCCGGGCACGGTGCTGTCTCGCCTGCATCGTGGTCGCAAGGCGCTGCTGCGGCTCCTGGACGACCGATCGGAGGAGAGGACCCGGTGGAGGGGGGAATGACGCCGCGCCGGCACGATCCGGAGGGCTCGGCGGCCCGGTACGTGGAGGGCCTGATGCGGTCCCGGGCCCGCCGGCGGTTCGAGGCGCACCTGGTCGGTTGCGACGACTGCTGGCGCGAGGTCACGGAGGCCCGGGCGGGCCGACGCATCGCCGAGGGGGCCAGGGAGCTGGCGCCGGGGAGCCTGCGCGACGACGTCCGCGCGGCCGTCGCCCTCGCCTCGTCCGGCGGCTCCCGGCGGAGGCGGGCTCGGCTCCCCGTTCCGCTCGCCGCCATCGCGGTGGTCGTGGCCCTCGTGGGAGGGGGCCTGTTCCTGTTCCTCGGACGGGGGGGCTCCTCGCAACCCTCCGCCATCACAGCGGCGCTCCTGGCCTACCGGACGTCGAGGATGCCTCCCGCAACGCCGCCCCAGCACCCCGCGCCCACGCTGGGTTCCGCGGGGCTCCGGTTGGTGGAGGCCGAGCACACCAGCCTGGACGGGACTCCCGTGGACGCCTACGTGTACGCCGCTTCGACAGGGCGCAGGATCACCCTGTTCCTGAGCGCCCGGACGTTCCCCCGGGCCCTCGGAGCGACGACCCGCTCGGGCCGGGTCTCCGGGTGGCAAGCCGCGGCCGACGGCGTGCATCTCGTCTGTGGCGACCGGCCGGTCTCGTACCTGATGTTGGGCCGGGATCCATCTCTCGTTCGCCTGGCCGAGCGCGTGCTGCTGGCGACGGAGGTCCACACCACCTGACCGGCGTGCGGCGGGGGGACGACCATATTCGTGCGTCCGCGAGGCCGGATCGTCTCCATCCAGGTGGGCGCGCTGGACGCCGTGTCGCTGGAAGAGGACATCGCGACCTATCTGGGGGTCAGGGCGTGACCGGGCTATCGGCTGAGGAGCTTGCTGATGATGCCCTGGAGAGCCCGCGCGGTGATGGGGCCTTGCCAGGCTCGGTAGGTCGCCCCGCCGGCTGAGAAGCTGATCTGGCGGCCCTGCCGGTCCAAGAACAGGGTGTCCGGCTGACCGAAGAAGCCGAGACCCGACTCGATCTGCCCGGCGGGATCGAACACGCTGGGGTAGGCCCAGTCCTGTTCACGTATGAAGTCCTGGGCGGATGATCGCTCGTCCCGGATGTCCACGCCGATGAACTGGACCTGCCGGCCGTACCGAAGGGCCGCCGCGGCCAGGTGTGGGGCCTCGAGCTTGCACGGCCCGCACCAGGACGCCCAGATGTTCACGACCACGGGCACGCCGCGGAGCTGGCCGAGGAGTGTCCGGAACCGGTCGAGATCGAAGTCGGGCAGGGCGAAGCGGTCCGTGGGGAGCAGTGGGGCAGCGGTGGCATTGAGCGCGTGTCCGTTCGATGTCGCCGCGGGACGATCCGCGGGCCCCCGCGGGGTCGAGGCGGGGGCGCAGGCGGCGGCCACGATGGCGAGCGCGAGGAGGATTCCTGCCACGCGAGGTCTCATCGCCACATCGGACGCGACGAGCCCGTGCGCGATTCCCCGGAATGCGGCGTGGTCCGGAGGCGTCCTGCCGGATGTGAGAAAGGTTCGGGCCGTGGCCCTGCTGACCGTCTCCGTTCTCGTCCTCGGCGCCTGCGCTCGGGGCGGGGGTGCCACGCACCCCCAAGCAGCCGACCCCACCCAGCCCCGAGCGGCCGGTCCCAGCCCGCTCATCGATCCGGATCGGATCATCGACGGTGGGCCCGCCCCCGACGGCATCCCGCCCATCGACCACCCGAAGTTCCTGGCGGCTCGAGCGGTGCGGTTCCTCGACGAGCGGGAGCCCGTGCTCGTCGTCGAGCTCGGGGGCCAGGCCAAGGCCTATCCGCTGCGGATCCTGATGTGGCACGAGATCGTGAACGACGTGGTCGGCGGCGTGCCGGTGACCGTCACCTACTGCCCGCTCTGCAACACGGGCGTCGCCTTCCGTCGCCCGGTGATCGGCGGCAAGCTCCTCGACTTCGGGACGTCGGGCAAGCTCTACGACTCGAACCTGCTGATGTACGACCGCCAGACCCGCTCGTACTGGTCCCAGGCGCTCGGTGAGGCGGTCGTGGGCGAGCTCGCGGGAACGAAGGTTCGCCTCGTTCCCGCGCTGATCGTGTCGTGGAGGGACTGGCTGGCCGATCATCCGGACGGGCTCGTCCTGTCGACGAACACTGGATTTGCCCGCGACTACGGCCGGAATCCATACGTCGGATACGCCCACGCCACCAGGCCGTTCCTCTACGACGGCGACATCGACCCCCGCCTCCCGACAATGGAGTACGTGCTCGGCGTCGCGATCGGGACCGAGACCGAGGCGTTCCCGTTCTCCGAGCTCAGCCGAGCCGAGACGGTCGGCGTCGCCGTTGCGGCGGACAACGTTGGAGGCAGGCTGGTCGTCGTGTTCTGGGCCCGCGGGACCCTCTCCGCCCTCGACGCGTCCGACATCCCGGCCTCCGAGGACGTCGGAGCGGCGGCCGCCTTCCTTCCAGTCCTCGACGGCCGATCACTGACGTTCACGACCGGGCCGGAGGGGATCACGGACACGCAGACCGGCAGCCGTTGGAACGTCGAGGGCCGCGCCGTGGGGGGTCCCCTGGCGGGCAGCCGCCTCGAGCCCGCCCCCGCCATCAACAGCTTCTGGTTCGACTGGGCCGCCTTCCACCCCGATACTCGCATCTTCCGATCGTCATGAGCGGCTCCGCCACAGCACCCCGCGCCCGGCCCGCGAAAGCCGACGTCGTGGAAAGCGAGAGAGTGTCCGGGAGCGACCGATGACGTGGGTGAGGACGCCGCCCGACGCTCGAGGGATGGATCACATCCTCGCCTCGCATGCTCTGAATCCGGGCGCCCTCCGCGCTCACCTGCTGCTCTATCGGATGGTGATGTTCGGCGAGTCCGGCCTATCCCGGGCCGAGCGCGAGGCCATGGCCGTCGCGGTGTCGGCGGCGAACGACTGCCACTACTGAGTGGTGCACCACGGCGCCGCTCTGGTCGAGGAGACCGGTGAGGCGGCGCTCTCGGAGGCGGTCGCCTCCGGTGACCTCGATGGGCTCCCGGAACGATGGAGGGCACTGATCCGGTACGCGATCAAGCTGACGCTCAAGCCGTTCGACATGCGAGAGACCGATGTGGCCAAACTCCGGTCGGCGGGCCTCTCCGACCGGGACATCGTGGATGCCAACCAGGTGGTGGCCTACTTCAACTATGTCAACCGGGTCGCGGACGGCCTCGGCGTCGAGCTGGAACGTCGGTGGGGGGAGGAAGTCCCCCGAGTGCGCCGATACGGTGTTCGCGACCGCTTCTCCGCCGAGCGCACTGGTCAGACCGAGGCGTCCTGTTAGGCGGCTTGGGGGTATCCATGTAACCGGACTAGCCCAGGTCACACCGTTCTCCAGGGGCGGTTCGCCGGGGGTCGTTCCAAGCTGGGAGGGTGACCTCGGGCGACCGGCGCCGGCGGCGGCTGTCTCTTCGGCTGGGGGTTGGCCACGAGGTCGCGGTAGCGCACCGGCTCATGGGCGACGGCGAGCTCGAGGACCCGGTAGAAGACCATGCCGCGGCTCCGGGAGCGGCGGCGGTTGAAGCGGAAGACGAACTCGTTGAGGTAGCTCCCCAGGTGGTCCGGTTCCACGGAACCCTGATGGGTGCCGAGCAGCCACCGCTTGGCCAGCGAAGCGACGCGGTGCACCCCCGGGAGCAGGTCCCCGGCGTCCTCGCCACGGGCCCGAGCCGCCCGCTGGCTCCTCCGGTCGTGGACGTAGCCCAGCTCGCCGATGCCCTGGTAGCCCGCCCACCCGTCGGTGATCACCGCGGCACCGGGCTCGACGTGGTCGGTCAGGAACGCCCGCAGCGATGGCCCGGACGCATCGGGGAGGATCGCCATCCGGCATCGCCCGTAGCCCTTCGGCTCCCGGAGCTCCACACCCACTCCCACCAGGGCTTTCTTCCCCCTGGCCCGGCCACCTCGGAGCCCCGGCTCCTCTCCGCCGATGTAGGTCTCGTCCACCTCCACCATCCCTGCCAGGCGCTCCCGGCCCGGGCGCACCAGCACCGAGCGCACCCGGTGCAACATGGCCCACGCCGTCTGGTACGAGCCGATCTCCAGGGTTCGCTGCAGGCTCTGCGCCGACAGCCCGTCCTTCTGCGTGGCGAACAGCCAGCACGCCATGAACCACACCGTCAGCGGGGTGCGGGTCCGGTCGAAGATCGTCCCGGCGGTCACCGACGTTCGGGCTCCGCACCCACCACACTTGATGCGAGCGTCCTCCAGCCGCCAGCCGCCCGGGCGACCGCAGTGCGGGCAGACGAAGCCGTCCGGCCACCGCAACCACTCCAGGTAATCCAGGCAGTCGGCGTCGGTTCGGAACCAGGCCAACAGATCACCGGTCGAGGCCGGGTAGTGCAAGCCGCCATTCGGCGTCGACCTCATCGCTCCGAAGCCTACCCCAGCGTGGTCCGGTTACATGGATACCCCCAAACTGAGCTTTCCGCGACACCCTCTCAGCGGCCGGTTAGCGCAGATAAGGACGCCGTGGAAATGGGGCCGACCAACCTTCAGACACTGATCGAGGCGATCACGAAGGTTCGGGGCGGGTAAGGGCGGCCATTCCTCTAAGGCTCGTTAGCCGGACGCCCGACAAGACCACGTGATGAACCTTTCGGCCGAACCCGGCAAGGGATGGCAGGTTCTGTCCGGTATCGGATGGGCCGTCGGGCTGCTTGCGGTCCTCTATCTCGGTCTCGCCGTAGCGGCGGCGACCCAGACCCCTCAACCGTGGATCGACATCGCCCTGAACAGCGCGGCTTGCGGCGCCGTGGTCGCGGGGGCGGCTTGGGGGATCAGATACGCCCGTAAGCCTCGTCGGGCCGGTCAATGGTCTCAGCGGAAAGCGCGCGAAGCACGTCGCGAGTTCTTCAGGAGGAAGGCGAGCAGCTTCGCCCTCGTTCTCCTCGGTTACATCGCTCTGACAGGGGTTGGGCTCTTCCTTCTGCCCTGGCCTTCCCTGGCGTTCCGGCAAGGATGTCTCGTCGTGGGACTCCTGTGGCTGCTGTCGTGGCTGTTCTCGATGGATAACGCCGAAGGCCAGCGCATGGGGGCGCTGGCTGAGAGATGGACATCCGAGCGCTTCCGCCGTCTCCGGGGGGCTGGCTGGCGAGTTGTGGACCGAGTCGTGTTCGAGGAAGGGGACGTGGATCACGTGGGCTTCGGGCCAGACGGAGTCGTCGCGGTGGAAACGAAGTACTCCGCCTACAAGGGCCGGTTCGACGGACCAAGCCTGGCCCGCTTCGTCGAGCAGGCCCGCTGGGGAGCCAGGAAGATCCATCTCCTGCTCAAGAGCTACGGGATCGATGTGGAGGTCCGACCGTTGCTCGTCCTGTGGGGCCCAGGAACGGAAGCACGGCCGCGATACGCCGAGGAGAAAGGAACTCCGGTGCTCTGCACTGCCCGCCGGGCAGATTGGCTGGCCCATCTTCCCCGAAGCGGAACGCGCCTGCCAACAGAGACCATTGCTTCGGTCGAAGCCGCGGTTCAAGACTTCATCTCCCGATCCTCCGCAGCGCAGAACCGCCGATAGGCCTGGTCGCTCCGGCAGATGGTGGCGTGGCCAGGCTACGGAAGGTAACCTCAGGCGCGACGCCGACGGCGGCCCCCGCAACCCACGGTGTCGGCTCGGAGGCGGGGAACCGTGCCCCCGTCCGAGATCTGGTCAAGCGGTTCTCTGCTACGTTTCTTGCTACACAGACCCTCCAAACCGTCCGCACCATCGCGGGGGTCCATGGGCCAGATATAGCCTTCTACCTGCACTTTTCCGGAAAGCGCAGGTGGGGGCCGCACCCCGAAATTGGCATGGCTACCGTTCGGGACGCTGAGGTCGCGGGTTCAAATCCCGCCGTCCCGACCTCCATCCGATGTCGCGGGGACCGGGTGCCCAATGCGCCCGCGACACCCTGAGCTCCGCTTTCGCCGCGGGGCTTCCATTTTCTCCGTTCGCTCGATACACTCGCGGCCGGGAAGCTTCCAGGGGGGGTCCAATGCGGGTTCGTGCGGTCTCGGTTGCCGTCCTGGCCGTCGTCGCCACGCTCGGCCTGCCGATGGTGGCCGCGCACGCGGCCGCACTCACGATCGTCGTGAACACCAACGGCGACAAGGCGGACCTGAACGGCACGGACGCCGTCTGCGACTCGCTCTTCACGGCCGGCAACCAGTGCACGTTGCGGGCCGCCATCCAGACCGCGAACGCCACCGCCAACCCCATCCACCAGCAGGACGCGATCCACTTCGCCATCGGCACCGGCGTGGTGACGATCCAGGTCGGCGTCACGACGGGCGTGAACCTCCCGCCCGTCACCGACGCGGTGACGATCGACGGGACCACCCAGCCGGGATCGGGCCCGACATGCCTCGTCGAGCTCGGCCATCCCTGCGTGGAGCTCGACGGGGAGCAGCTCGGGAGCACCGGGATCGGCCTCCGGATCAACTCCGGCCACACCACCGTTCGCGGCCTGGTCGTGAACCGGTTCGGGGACACCGGCATCGTGCTCGACCAGTTCGGGACCGACGTGATCGCCGGCAACGAGATCGGGACCGACCCGGCCGGGACCTCCGAGCGCCCGAACGGGATCGGGATCACGGTGGTGGGCGGCCCGAACCAGACGATCGGCGGGATCACGCCCGCGGCCCGGAACATCATCTCCGGGAACGACACGTTCGGCATTCGTCTCCAGAGCGCGGGCGCCCTGGTGGAGGGGAACTACATCGGGACCGACATCACGGGGACGGCCGACCTGGGCCAGAACATCGCCGTCGCGGCCGAGGCCGCCAACGAGAAGATCGGCGGAGCGGCGGGGGGCGCCGGCAACGTGATCTCGGGGAACAGCGTGGGCATCGACTTCGAGAGCACGGGGGGCCTCGCGCAGGGGAACCTCATCGGGACCGACGCGACCGGGACGGTTTCCCTCCACAACAACCTGGGCATCCAGGCGAGCGGCTCGACGACGATCGGGGGGACGTCCCCAGCCGCCCGGAACGTCATCTCGGGGAACAACACGACCGGGCTCGCGATCGGGTCGCTGATCGGTGGGGTCACCGACGGTGTGGTGGTGCAGGGCAACTACATCGGGACGGACATCACCGGGAGCGCCGCCGTCCCCAACGTCCGGTTCGGGATCGTCACGGTGCGCGCCACGAACACGCAGATCGGCGGGACCGACCCCGGGGCCGGGAACCTGATCTCGGGGAACGGATCCGGCGTCGGATCCGCACTCGGCGTCGGCATCCTCATCAGCGGCCCCGATTCCTCGGGCAACGTGGTCGAGGGGAACCTCATCGGAACCGACGCGACCGGCGCCGCGGCGCTCCCCAACCAGTTCGGGGGCGTGGAGATCGCTACGTCGGCCGGAGACCGCATCGGCGGGACCACCGCGGCGGCCCGCAACGTCATCTCCGGGAACGGGCACAACGGCCGTGGCCAGGGAGTGCTGATCTTCGGCGACGACACCTCCGGGGAGGTGGTCGAGGGGAACTTCATCGGGACGGACGCCGCGGGGACCGCGGCGGTGCCCAACCTGGAATTCGGGGTGGTGCTCGTCGGCGGCACCGGGAACCACGTCGGGGGGACCGATCCCGGGGCGGGGAACGTGGTCTCCGGGAACGGGGGGATCGGCATCGGTGTCACGGTCGGTCGCGGCAACGTCCCCGCCCAGAACGTGGTCCAGGGCAACCTCGTGGGGACCGATGCGAGCGGCGGGGCGGCGCTCGGCAACGGCGACTTCGGCATCGAGATCAGCGGGTCGAAGACCGTCGTCGGCGGGACGGCGGCCGCGGCGGCCAACGTGGTCTCCGCCAACGCGGCGGGCGGGATCCGGGTCCTGCAGGGCAAGGACCAGAACAACAATCCGGTCGGCGGGACGGGCAACCGGATCGTGGGCAACCTCATCGGCACCGAGGCCGACGGGGTGAGCCCGCTGCCGAACACGGGGCCGGGGGTCGATCCGACCGGATCCATCCGGACCTTGATCGGCGGTCCTCAGGCCGGCGCGGGGAACGTCATCTCGGCGAACACCGCATCGGGGGTCGCATCGGGGGTCGGGACCGTCGCCGCACGGGTCCTCGGCAACTTCATCGGGACGGACCGGGCCAAGGCGGCCGACATCGGCAACGGCGGCCCCGGGGTCCAGTCCCGGGGCGGGATGGCGGTGGGCGGCGGGACCGCCGGGGCGGCCAACGCCATCGCGGACAACGCCGGGGACGGCGTGGCGGTCCTGGCCGGGAAGGTCCGGATCCTGCGCAACTCGATCCACGACAACGACGGGCTGGGCATCGACCTCGGCGACGACGGCGTCACGGCGAACGACCCGGGGGACGGGGACACCGGGCCGAACCGCCTGCAGAACTTCCCCGCGCTCAGCTCGGCGGTGACGACCGGCGGCTCGACCGACATCCAGGGCACGCTGCACAGCGCGGGCGGGGTGAAGTTCGTGCTCAGGTTCTTCTCGAGCGGCGCGTGCGATCCCTCGACGAACGGGGAGGGGGCCACGTTCCTCGGGCAGCTGGCGGTGCTCACGACGGCGGCCGGGGCCGCGACCTTCACGTTCACGCCGGCCGCCCCCGTCGCTGCGGGGAAGCAGGTCACGGCCACCGCGACGGATCCCAAGGGCGACACGTCCGAGTTCTCGAAGTGCCGCGCGGTCACCGCCGCTTGATCACGAAGGGGGCATCGATGCTGCGACGGATGACGATGGGCGGGCTCGTGGCCGCCGCGGTCGGCGCGCTGTGCGTGGGGATCGGCCCGTCCGCCACGGCGGCCCGGACGAACCCGGCGATCGTCGTGAACTCCTCAGGCGACGGCTCCGACGACGCCATCCACGACGGGACGTGCGACGCGGAGGCCGCCGACGGCGCCCAGTGCACCCTGCGGGCGGCCATCGAGAACGCGAACTTCCGCACCGGCGACGACACGATCACGTTCCGCATCGGGAACGGGCCCAAGACCATCGCGCCGAGCTCTCCGCTCCCCGAGGTCTCGGGCGTGGTCGTGATCGACGCCACCGCGCAGCCCGGGACCCTGCCCCACAAGACCTGCCTGGTCCAGACGGGTCATCCGTGCATCCTGCTGACGGGCCAGAACATCATCAACGGCGGGGGCTCGGGCCTGATCCTCTCCGGCGGGCACAGCACGGTGCGGGGGCTCGCCATCAGCGACTTCCCCGAGAACGGGATCGTCATCGAGCACGCCGGCTCGGACGTCGTCGTGGGGAACTACATCGGGACCACCATCACCGGCACCGCCGAGTTCGGCAGCCGGAACGACGGCATCCTGATCCTGCTCTCGACGCTGAACCGGATCGGCGGCCGCGAGCCCGGCGAGGGGAATGTCATCTCCGGGAACGGGCTGCGGGGGATCCCGGACAAGCGGGGCCCGATCGGGTTCGGCGTGGAGATCAAGGGCGCCTCGGCGAACGGCAACATCCTGCTGGGCAACCTCATCGGGACCGACGTCACCGGGACGGCCGCGATCGGGAACTTCGCGGGCGGCATCCTGGTGAACGGCGCCTCGGACACGCGGATCGGCGGTGCCGTCGCCGGAGCGGGGAACGTGATCAGCGGCAACGGGTCCGCCGACAGCGAGGGGACCGAGATCGGAGTCGGCGTCGAGGTCTTCGGGACCGACGCGGAGCACAACCGCGTCGCGGGCAACCGCATCGGCGTGAACGTGGCGAGCGACGCCCTGCCGAACTTGGGAACCGGGGTCGTCGTCACGCGGGGCGTGGCGGGCGGCCCGAGCGGCAACGTCGTGGGCGGGACGTCGCTGTCGTCGGCGAATACGATCGCGTTCAACCACGGCCCGGGGGTCCGGGTGACCGGGACCGCCAGCGGCGATTCCGTCCTCCGGAACGCGATCCACGACAACCAGGGGCTCGGCATCGACCTGGGCTTCAACGGCGTGACCGCGAACGACGCCGACGACTCCGACACCGGCGCCAACGGCCTCCAGAACTTCCCGGTCCTGACGTCGGCCGTGAACGGGACCACGGACACGGTGGTCAAGGGCCGGCTCCGGAGCACCCCCGGCACGGCCTTCGCCGTGCAGCTGTTCGTGGACGACGCGTGCGACGAGAGCGGGTTCGGCGAGGGCCAGCTGTTCCTGGTCCAGGTCACCGCCACCACCGACGAGACGGGTCTCGCCAAGTTCACGAAGTCGGTCTCGCCGGTGCTGGGGGTGGGCCAGCGCGTCACCGCCACCGCGACGGCGCCGGACGGCAGCACCTCCGAGTTCTCGCACTGCCGCACGGTGACGGCGGGCTGAGGCCTCGGGTCATCCCCTGAGGGCGCCGATCATCTCCGCGTACGCGCGGGCGGAATCCTGTCCCATCGAGTCCAGGGCCAGGCGCCGGGGCCGCGGCCCCGTGCGATCGATCCCACGAAGTCCGAAGCGGGGTTCGTAGGACCCCCATTCGTAGTTGTCGAACAGCGTCCAGTGCACGTACGCCTCCACCGGCACCCCGGCCTCCACCGCGGCAGCGACCGCCGCGAGGTGCTCGGCCAGGTACCGGTGGCGGGTCCACCCGTCCGTTCGCGGGTGGCTCACCCCGTCCCGGACGCGGCTGCACAGCCCGTTCTCCAGGATCCACACGGGAAGCCCGTGGTCCCCCGCCGCCCGGACGAACGCCTCGAACGACGCCGGCCGGGGCGGGTCGTCCCACAGCGGACGGACGGGCGATACGCTCCGGCCGCCCGCGGTGCGGTGGCCCGGCGCCCGGAGGTACCCGGCCATCCACGGCACGTACACGTCCACCGCGACGGCGTCGAGCTTCTGCGCTCGGGGCGACCCGTACAGGGCATCCGCCGCGGCGCTCCCGGCCGGGTCCTCGGCGGCCACCCGCCGCGAGAGCGCGTCCGATGCCCGCTGGAGCAGCCCCCGGTGCGGCCCGGCCATCCCGGCCAGGCCCTCCGTCCAGTCCGCCCGGCGGTCCCGGAGGTGCGAGGCGAGGCCCTCGCGCACGACTCCCCGCCGCCGGGCCTCCAGCAGGTCCACCAGCCCCCGGTCCAGCTCGTAGACCGCGAACGAGTACACGTTCGTGGTGACCGCCGGCTCGGGCCACCCCCGTTCGGCGTGGACGTCGTGGACCGCGTCGTAGGCCAGGGCATGGGCAGCCATGAGGTGGTCCAGCCCCCGCCGGAGCGCCCCCAGCCGGCCGAAGCCACCCCCGGGGAACATCCCGACCTGCCACGTGCCCAGGGCCAGCCCGTTCGGCTCGTTGAGGGTGACGTACCGGCGGATGGGGGGCCGTCCGCGGGCGGCCAGCGCGTCGCCCAGACGGCGGGCCGCCTCGCCCGCGTACGCCGCGAACAGCCCCGGGGCCTCGGGTCGCTGCCACAGGTCCAAACCCAGCCACCGGGGATGGGTGAAGTGGTGCAGCGTGACCACCGGCTCCAGACCGCGTTCGAGCGCACCGGCCAGGATGTCCGCGTACCGCTCAACGGCCTCCTCCGACCACGAGGGCTCGGAGGCCTCGAGCGAGCGCGCGCTGGGCTGGAGGCGGGCCCACTCCACCGAGAGCCGGTACCAGTCGAGGCCCATGGCCGCGGCCGCGTCGAGGTCCTCCTCCCACCGGTTCCAGGAGTCGTTCGCCGCGCCGGACCGCTCGATGCG
>WNFU01006750.1_pt1 | contig 13790 bp, 9 predicted proteins | sample 5400121 | NCBI WGS metagenome assembly WNFU01 (sample SAMN13153360, study PRJNA577476) | soil metagenome | isolation source: 100 cm soil or saprolite under grassland replicate 1 | place: USA:California | collected 2016-06-15
CCCAACCGTCGCGGTCGCCGAAGAGGTGTCCGCTGAAGCGACCGCCGGCCCGCAACGATGCGACGACTCGATGCCAGACCGCGCCGAACTGGTTCGGCGGACAGAAGGGGAGCGCGTAGCTCGAGTTGATGAGGTCGGCCTCGGGCCATCCCGCGTCTTCGAACCGCGCGACTTGTGTTTCGAGGCGGGCCGCGCCGCCGGAGTCCAGATCGCCGCGCCCGAGCAGCCGTTGAATTGCCTCCACCTCGGCGTCGATCGCGAGCACTCGCCAACCGCGCCGGAGCAGCTCGACAGCGTCTCGTCCCGTGCCGCAGCCGAGATCGACGGCGAACAGTCCTCTTCCCCTGGCACCCGCTTCCGCGTCGAAGCGCTCGAGCGCGAACAGCAGCGTTTCCCGCGGTTGTTCGCCCGCCGCATCGTAGTAGCGCGTCCACGTGGTACTCATCGCCGCAGACAAACTAACGCCGACGCCCGGGCGAGACGTATTGGAGTCAGGCCTCGCGTGCGACGCCGATATCGCGCCGATGACTTTCACAGGCTTTGCGCCCAGCCACGTTCCGGCCGCCAAATCGGGTTCGAACATGGCATCGCGTGTTGCCAGAACTGGCGCGAAATTTTGTACCCATTTTGTACCCTGTGGGTCCCAAATACTCGATCGAGGGAGCGAACCGATTAATTGGGACCCACAAGGCAAACGCGCGTTTGCGCTCGGCGCCTTCTCTGCGGCGGGTCGTTACTTCCGGCAGGCGCTGGACCTGACGCCCGGAGACTCCCGCGCGAGGCCGTACCTACTGCTCGAGCTGGCCCAGAGCCGCGCCTGGGCCGAGGAGCCGGGGGAGGAGGAGGCGCTCACGGCCCGCGATGCGCTGCTTGACCTCGGCGACATCGAGAGCGCGGCACGGGCAGAAGAGAGCTTGTCCTTGATGGCATTTGGGCGGGACGGCGCGGCCGCCGCAAAGCACGCAGAGCGCGCGCTCGAGCTCGCGCGCGACCTTCCCGCGTCACGCGCGAAGGTGCAGGTGCTCGACACGCGGCCTGGGTCCATCTCCTGCGCGGCGATGCAGAGACGGCGCTGGCGGAGGCCAACGAGCTGCGGGTGATGGCGGAGGAGCTCGGGGCGGACGAGGAGCTTGCCAGCTGCCTCCAGTTGATCGGAGGAGCGAGAATCGAGCTGGGCGACGTCGGCGGCGTCGCGGATTGCGAGCGAGCGCTCGGAATGGCGCGCGAGAACCGCTGGCACTTCGCGCCCGTGTTCGCACTCAATCTCGCAGTCCATCTCTTCGATCTCGGCCGGCTCGACCACGCGTTCGAGCTCGCCGCCCAGGGGCGTGCGGACGCGACGCGACTCGGCAACCGGCCGTGGATCGTCCATGCCGACGTCCTCCGAATCCGGGAGCAGTACTGGACGGGGAACTGGGACGACGCCGTTCGCCTCGCCGACGAGACACTTGCAAGCGAGGCGCAGGCGGTGGGTCCCGTTCGAGCGCGTGCCGTGCGGAGCCAAATCAGCCTCGCACGCGGCCGCGTCCAAAAGGCTCTCGACGACACGGTCGAAGCGCTCGACGCGGCACGGGCGAGAATGGAGGTGCAGGGGCTTCATCCCGCGCTCGCAATTCACGCGCGTGCGAGCCTCGCCGCCAGCGCGCGGGCCGAAGCCCTTGGGGCGGTCGACGAGCTGCTCGAGCGTTTCGCCGCCGAGGGTTCGCAGCAACTGTCGGGGACGCTGCCGGACTTCGTTGTCGCAGCGGTCGAGCTCGGCCGCGCGGACGCGTTCCGTCAGGCAATCGCCACGATCAAGAAGCCGACGCCGTGGATCGACGCGGCGCGTGCATTCGCGGACGGCGACTTCACCGCAGCCGCCGCGATGTACGCGCAGATCGGCTCGCTCCCAGACGCTGCGTACGCACGGCTCCGTGCAGCAAAGGCCCTCGTCGAGTCGGGCCGTCCCGTCGAGGCCGACGAGCCGCTTCAGGACGCACTCGCCTTCTACCGCTCGGTCGGCGCGACGAGATACATCAGCGAAGGCGAGGCGCTGCTCGCCGCGACGGCCTAGAGTCGCTGTGCCTCTAGGCGCTCCGTGGCAAGGATGGCAAGGTTCGGCGTTCGCTCGGGTTCGGTTCCGTTCGCTCGCTTGTACGGAAAGCCCTGCAAACGGGCCGTTTGAGCGAACGGGCGCGAACGGGCGCGAACGGGCGCGAACGCTCGCTCGCATTTGCCATGCAGAAGGTCGTGGGTTCGAGTCCCATCATCCGCTCCTAAAGCCCCCGTAAACCGGGGGTTTTCGTTTTTGTTAGAGACAACGTGGGTCCCGGTTGAGTCCCAACCCGTGGGTACGAAACCGCGTTCTCCGTCACCGTCGGTGCTCCGATCGTGCCGCTGACGGGCTGCCAGGTACCCCGCCTCCAGGCCGAGATCACGTATGCGCCTCATCTGGGCCTTTCGGCTGCGCCGCGCCCGATCTGCCGGCCACGTTGTCGGATAGGAGCGGCGGTTAGACGGTGGTTAGATTCGGGTGGGATCCTGCTCGGGTCAGCGAGTGTGGAGGGTTGAAGTGTTCACGCGAACGATCTCGATCCGCGCTCTGGCTTCTACTTGCGTCTTTGCGATCGGGCCCGAACGGGGATTCCTCCGCCTACGGGTGGCGTTGACGACGCTCGCTGCGCTCGCGCTTGGTGGCCTTCCGGCCTCAGCGGCAGCGACAGGGGCGGGCGCGCGCGATTACCGGATCCTGCTCACGAGCGATCGCGACGGTCAGTCGCGCGTCTACAGCGTCCGCCCGGATGGTTCGCGCCTGACGCCGCTGCTCCGGTCCGGTCGTGCGCTCACGTTTGTGCCCGGGTTGTGGGTTTCGGCCGACGGCGCCACGATCGCCTACGCCGACCGTCATGAAGCGATCTACGTCTTCCGCGCGGACGGAACCGGGCTCCGCCGGCTGGTGCGGAAGGGGTTCATCGAAGGCTTCTCGCCGGACGGCAAGCTGCTCGCCATCTCGGACGGCAACGGCGGGATCTGGATCGTCGGCAGGGATGGGCACGGCTTGCGCCGGTTGACGTCGATCGACGATATCGGCGACCTCAGGGGTCCTGGGCCGGCTTGGTCGCCGGACGGCAAGGCGGTCGTCTTCGCGACCGTGATCGACGAGAACCGTCTCCGCTACGGCCTCGTCGTGAAGCCGCTGCGCGGCAGCCAGCGTGTGCTCGTGCGCTCGGGGAGTAGCGCGGAGTCCGAGGCTGCCGGGATCGATGAGCCGGCGTGGTCGCCGGGCGGCCGCTGGATCGCCTACGTCAACGGCGAGGACGCCGAGCGTCGCAGGGGCCTGTGGATCGTCCGGCCCGACGGCCGGAGCCGCCGCCGGCTCGCGTCCGGTTTCGTCGGATCGCCCGTGTGGTCGCCGGACGGCCGTACGATCGCATACCTCGCATATGACGACTCGCTGAAGGACGAACCGCGCGCCTTGTGGACCGTTGGGCTGAGCGGCGCGCGCCGTCAGCAGTTCGCCGCGGGAGGTCTCTTCGAGTGGTCGCCCGACGGCACAAGACTGGCTTTCCTGGTCGGTGCGGACGTCGCCGTCGTGGGCCGCGACGGTCGAGGATTGACGAAGCTCCAACTCGGCGGCCTGCGGGTGGATTGGTTCACCTGGTCACCTGACGGGAGACAATTGCTGCTTAAGGCGGCCGCCGCCGGCGACCCCGCGCAAATCTGGGTCGTCGGCAGCGACGGCACGGGCCTGCAGCGACTGACGAGCGAGGGCAACAACGAGCTCGTCGGCTGGACGCGGCTCGCCCCGGTGCCGCCGGCGGCTGCCCCCGTCCCGCCGAGCGAGCGCGTGCTGGATGCGGCCAGCGTCGCCACCGGCGCGCCGGTCTCGCTTCTTTCGGCGGACGGGCCGCGTGTCGCGTTTGTGCGGAAGGCGACGGCGAGCGACTGCGATCGCGTGGACGTTTGGATGCCGGGAGGCGGTTCCGTTCAGCGGTTCGGCGGCCTGCCCGCGCCGTGCGGCGCGGGCTCCGGCTTTTTGGGGCTGGCGCTCGCTGGATCACGGGCGGCGTGGGCGAATGGGGGGCACGGCGGCGACGCCTGCAGCTACACGCTCATATCCGCCGCGCTCGCCGATTCCCGCGGAGTGGTGCTCGCGGCCGACGAGGGAGGGCCCTGCAAGGTCGAGGACCACTATCACCTGCAGGGCGACGGCGATCTGCTCGTTTTCAACGACCGCCAGCGGTTGGTCCGCATTGGCGCCGGCAGCGAGAAGTGCGACGAGCACGGGCAAGTGACAGAGAGCATCTGCGCGACGCTCCGACGCGGTGCCGATGCCGCACCCGTGGACTCCGTCTCCGGCACGCTGATCGCGATCCGCACAGCCGGTGGGGTCATCGTTCTCGACGAGCGGGGCACGCTGGTGCATGCCTTTCCGTTTGCGCCGGCGGACGTGTACGCGGCGCGCCTCGACGGCGGTCACCTCATCGTTTGGCGGTTCGGCGGGCTCGAGAGCTACGAGGTGGCGACGGGTGCGCGCGTGCTGTCTCGGCCGATGCCCATCGGCCACCGGCTCGCCGACGTCAACGGTGGCATCGCGGTGCTGCTGAGCGCCGACACGATCATGCTGCTCCGGCTCGCGGACGGCCGCTCGCTTACGCTCGCGCCAGGGGGCGGCCCCGTGCTCGCCGACCTGGAGCCACCGGGGCTGTACTACTCGTACACGACCGCGGGCGGCGGCCGCGTCGTCTTCGTCCCGCGCTCGGAGGTCGTGGCGCGGCTTGGAGACAGTTCGTGATCGCGCTTCGCACGGTCGGCCCGCTGCTCGTGGCGACATCGGTCGCCGCGGCGGCGGTCGGCGGGCTGTCGGCCTCGGCGCGGACGAGGGCCGGTGCGGGCGGATATTCGGTCCTGTTTTACAGCGATCGTGACGGCGACTCGCGCGGGTACAGCATTCGGGCCGACGGGTCGCGCCTGACGCCGCTGTTCCCGCGCGGCCGCGGACTCTCGCCGGTGGTGGTGTCGGCGGACGGGGGCACGGTCGCGTCCTACGGCGAGCACGGGCTCTATGTCTCACGCGCCGACGGGACGCGCCTCCGCCTGCTTGTACGTGTCTCGCTCGAGGAGCCGGCGCTCTCAGGCGACGGACGGCTGCTCGCGTTCCGGAGGTTGCAACGGCCCGGGATCTGGGTCGTCGCGACCGACGGGCGCGGCTTACGACGCCTGCGCTCGGCCAGCCCCGGCTTCGAGCCCGACTGGTCGCCGGACGGCAGGGCGCTCGTGTTCACAACTCACAGCGCGCTTGTCGTTCAGCCGTTGCAGGGCAAGCGACAGGTGCTCGTGCACGGCGGGTTCTCCCGGCCGACGTTCTCGCCCGACGGCCGCTGGATCGCGTATGTCGACTACGACGGCGTTCGCGACGCGCGGAGCGGGCTGTATGTCGTCCGTTCGAACGGACGGGACCGGCACCGTGTCGCACACGGTCCGATACGGGCGTTCGCGTGGTCGCCCGGCTCGAACAGGCTCGCGATCGTCAGCGGTCCACCAGACGTGGTTGTTGTGGGTGTCGGCGGGCGGCGGTTGAAAGCGCTGCACCTCGGCTTGGCGATCTCGGCGGTGAGGTGGTCACCCGACGCGGCCCGGCTCGTACTGGCCGGGCACGCCGGGCTGGATCCCGACCAGATCTGGGTCGTCCGGCAGAACGGCCGCGCCCTGCGTCGCCTGACGAGCGCGGGCACGAACATCCCACTCGGCTGGACGCGGCTCGCCCCGCGCCTCCCGCCGGCCCCGCCGGTCCCACCGACCGAGCGGGCCCTCGGCCCAGACACGGTTGCGACGCGCGCGCCGATCACGGCCCTGTCGGCCGACGATGCGCGCGTAGCCTTCATGCCGGCGACAACCGCGGCCGACTGTGGCCACGTCGCCGTCTGGACGCCCGCGACCCGATCGCTTCGGCGCCTCCGCCTGCCGGCGCCGTGCAGCCGGGTGGGCTCCGGAGGCGATGAGTACGGCGTCGAGCTCGCCGGCTCAAGCGTGACCTGGGTGTCCGCCGAAGGCGGCATGAGCTGGAACCACACGCTCATGTTCGCCACGCTCGGCGAGCCGCGCCCGCTCGTGCTGAACAACGAAGGCGGTACAGAACCGGAGGAACACTTCGACTACCACGTTCACGGCGACCGCGACCTGCTCGTCTTCAACGACCGCTCGCGGCTCCTGCGGGTCGGCATCGGCGGCGAGCCTTGCGGGCGAGCCGTCCTAGCGCGACCCGCCAGCGTTTGCCAAACGCTCCGGCGCGGCGCCCATGCGTGCTGCGTGGAGTCCGTCTCCGCAGGGCTGATCGCGATCGGCGAGCCTGATGCCGTCGCAGTGGTGGATGTGCAGGGCAAGCTCGCGCGCGTGTTCCCGTTCCCGCCGAACGACGTCACCGCAGCCCGGCTCGACGGAGGCCGCCTCGTCGTCGCGCGCTCCGCCGTGCTCGAGGTCTACGACGTCGCCACGGGAGCGGGCGAGCTGCAGCGGCCGCTGCCGATCGGCTACCGGCTCGCCGACGTCGAGGGCGGCATCGCGGTGCTGCGGCGCGGCGACAACACGATCATGCTGTTACGGCTCGAGGACGGCAGCTCATTCCCGCTCGCGACCGGCAAGGCGCCAAGGTTCGCCGATCTGGAGCCGCCCGGCCTCTATTACTCCTACGCGACCGCGGACGGCGGCGGCCGCCTCGTCTTCGTGCCCCGGGCGGACGTCGTGCGGCGGCTCGCCGCCGGCGCCTGAGCGAGCGTCCTCACCTCGGCGACGTGCATCGACGCCGGCCTCCGATCCGCTTCGGCGACGTGTACGTGCTCTGGCGCTAGGCGCTCGGGACGCTCATCGACGCGCGGTCGAGGATCTCGCTTCCGGGCCCGCGCGGATCGTTCGCGGCGCGATGCGCCGACGCCCACCGCCACTTGCAGATGGAGAACGCACCGCTGACGAAGGCTCCCTCGCCCTTGCCATGCAGAAGGTCGTGGGTTCGAGTCCCATCATCCGCTCTTAAAGCCCCTGCAGATCGGCCGCGGAATGGGGCGCGCAAGATGCGCCAGAACCTCGGCGGGGCGATCGGCTACAACTCGCTCGCGCTACCGATCGCCGCCGGCGTGTTCGAGCCGTTCGGTTGACGCTGCGGCCCGAGATCGCCGCGATCTCGATGTCCGGCTCGAGCGGGCTCGTGGCCGTGCATGCGCGCCCGAGATCAGATGGCCGCGTCTGCCGAGGAGAGAGGCTGCGCCTTGCGAGCCGGAATTCCCGATTCGCCTCGACGCGCTCTCGGCTAAGCGGTGGTTCCGCGACCCGCGTGCGTGTGACGGCGGATCCTTGACCGGCGGCGCCGCGAGGCATAGGACCGCCTCATGAAAGATCTCACCATCTCCCTGGCCGACCAGCCGGGCTCGCTTGCAGCGCTCGGCGAGGCGGCCGGACGCGCAAACATCAACATCGAAGGCGCGTGTACGTACGTCGAGGACGGCACGGCGGTCGCGCATATCTGCGTCGACGACGCGGACGGGGCGCGGCGCGCGCTGCAGGAGGCGGGGCTGGTGGTAACCGGCGAGCAGGACGTGATCCTCGTCCAGCTCGAGGACCGGCCCGGCGTCCTCGGCGGCGTCACGCGACGGATCGCGGACGCGGGCGTCAACCTCAAGCTCGCCTACCTGGCCACCGGAACACGGCTCGTCGTCGCTGCCGACGACCTCGACCGAGCCGAGACCGCAATTTAGTCCCAAGTTCCCCTGATCAGGTGGCGGTCTTTGGCTTGCCGGCGGCGGTGGGGGCAGGCCGATCGCTGTCGCCTGGGCCGGCGTTCGGGAACCGTCGACTGCGAGGTTCGCTATTGCGAGGGGATTCCCGAGGCATGGCGCGTCGCCAGACGCCATCCCGCGTCTTCGAGTACCCAGACATCCGTGTACCGGAAGGTCATCGCGAATGGCTCACCACCATGTGTGCCCCGCTGCCGGGACTCCGCGAGAACCACGGCGACGTCGCCGTATCTCCGCGTTGCGATCAGCCGGAGGTCGAAGTCCTCCAGCGTCATACGCCCGGTGAGCCCTTCCAGCCAGGCCTGCTTCCCAACGGGCTCGGGCAGCCACCCCGCCGTGGTGATTAGGAAGTCATCCCGTAGTAAGCTTGCGCTCGCTGATACATCGCCACGCCGGAGCGCACGCAGCAGTTCGCGCTCCACAGTCTCAAGATCATCCACGCGAAGCGACCTCGGCTCTACGATTCAACGGATGCTCGTCGTCGTGAGCGTAGACATGGAGGGCGCATCACAGCTCCGCAACGTGCGCGAGATTTTTGGCTGCATGCCGGAGTATTGGCAGACCGGGAAGCCGCGGCTCGAGGCCGACGTCGCAGACGCGTGCGAAGGGCTCATCGCCGGCGGCGCCTCGGAGCTCGTGGTCCTCGATAACCACGGCGGGAACACCGTGAACGTCTCACCGGAGTCCCTGCCGCAAGGCGCGCGCCTGGAGACGTGGAACGTGTACGACCTCCAAGACCACGGCGTCGACGCGATGTTCCAGGTCGGTTACCACGCGCGCGGTGGCGTCGACGGCTTCCTTTCCCACACGTACGTTCCGGGGCTGCGGTTGCGCGTCGGGGGCGAGCTGATCTCCGAGAGCCACGGGAGGGCGTGGGCCGCAGAGGTTCCGTTGCTCGGCATCGTCGGCAACGACCTGCACCAGCAAACGTTGGGGTCGCTCGCACAGACTCCGTACCTCGTCGTCCAAGAGTCCGTCGGACGTGACGCGATGCGCCCGGTGTTCGCGGATCCGCCGGACGGGCTCGATGCGATTCGCTCGTTCGCGCAGGCGTGCGCGCGGGACAGTGCCTCGGCACCGGCGATCGCAGGCCCGGCCGGCGTCACGTTCGAGGCGAGCATGCCGAACGGCCGCGATGTCGTCGAGGACATGGGCGGCGGCGGCTGGGCGCGCGTCGGCGACGTCGAGTTCGCCGTCGAGCTGCAAACGTGGCGTGACTCGCGGGAGCCGCTCGCCGTCGCGATGAATGCCGCGCTCGCGCCGTTCATGCCGTATTGGCTGAGCGGTTTCGCCAGTGCCGCCGAGGCGGACGCGGCCGATCAGGAGCGCGTGGGGCAACTGGTGACGATCTTCGAGGCGTGGGCAGCCGAGTCGCACCCGCAGTGGTATACCGAGCCGGCCGACCCGTTCCCGGCCGGCGTCGCCGAGCGACTAGGTGCCGTGTAGCGCCACCTTCAAGGCTCTTGAGGGCCAGCCTGACGGCACCGAACAAACGGCGAACGTGCCAAGGATCACAATGGCTGCAATGGCTGCACTCGGCGTTCGCTCGGCTTCGCTTCCGTTCGCTCGCTCCCCTCGGAGTCGCTGCAAAGGGAGGTTTCAGCGAACCCGAGCGAACGGGCGCGAACGCTCGCCAGCTTTTGCCATGCAGAAGGTCGTGGGTTCGAGCCCCATCATCCGCTCCTAAAACCCCCGTAAATCGGGGGTTTTTGTTTGGTAGGGAGGCAACGTGAGTCCCGGATGAGTCCCAGCGACTTGACTCCAAAGTGCGTCTGGGGCAGCGCTTCATCGGGACGACATCGCGCGCGACACGAAAGGCAAGGCGAAGCTGCGATGTTGCGGTAGAAGGTCGTCCTCACGAGTGGGCGACCTGCTTGGGTACCGAAAACGCAGAGCGTAGCCACGGCCAACCTTGAGTTTGTCGGGCCTCATCCCTGTGGGGCGCGAGCATTCGGTTGCGTCTGCAAATTGGGATGTTCCCGCGGTGTGAAAGAGAGTTTTGGTACCGACAGAGACTCGGGTTCCTCGGCCGGGCCTGCTGTTGCCAGTCGAAACCGAAATTCTTGACCCACCGAACGTTGTTCGCTGTCGTTCAGCCCTGCTACCCGGTCAGTCCGCGTTCGCGAGCGCGTAGTCCACGGCCTCGGCCAGTGTCATTGACTTGCCGTGAGTGAAGTCCCCCGACGTGTCGGCTTCCTGCTCGATTGCGCCGAGCGCTCGTTCATACCTGGCTCTCTCCGTCTGGTGCAGGCGCGTGCCGGATGTCTCCTCGAACCTTCGAACGGAGCCCCAAAGTCGTGCTGCCACGTCGCGCCTGCCTCTCGTCGCGCCTGCCGCTGCGATACCGGCGAGAGAGTACGCGGTCTGAAGATCATCCTTGAGCTGATGGCCGATCTCGAGGCTTTCGCGGTAGAGTCGGGCGGCCTCGGCGGTGTTATGGCGGTCGAGAGCGAGGTCACCGAAGCTGTGAAGCCTTCCTGCCAGGCCCCAGACAGCGAGCCGCAGAGCTCGGTCGGGTGTCGCTCCCGCGAGCCAGGCAAGGGCAGCGCGGAGGTTGTCGTGTTCACGCTCGAGCCGGTCGAGAAGCGCAGCGGCTTGCGGGCTTCGGATCATGTCCTCGATGGATCTGGCGAGCCCGAGGTAGTACTCGGCGTGTCGTCGACGGAGTTCTGTCAGCTCGCCGTCTGCCAGAAGGCGCTCGAGCGCGTACTCACCGATCGTCTCGAGCATGAAGTACCGCTGTCCCTCGCGCCGTAGCAGGTTCTTGTCGACAAGCTCGATGATTGCGTCGACGTGTGCCCGGCAGACCTCCTCGGCTGCCTCGAGCGTGAAGCCGCCGGTGAAGACGGCGAGGCGGGCGAAGACGCGTTGCGCGTCCGGCGTGAGCAGCTCATAGCTCCACGCGATCGTCGCCCGCAGCGTTCGCTGCCGCTCGGGAGCATCCCGGGGCCCGCCCGTGAGCATTGGCAAGCGCTTGTCGAGGCGCTGCAGCAAGTCCTCCGTCGACAGCGCCTTCACGCGGGCGGCCGCGAGCTCGAGCGCGAGTGGTAGGCAGTCGAGGCGTCGGCAGATCTCCAGCACTGCGTCGTCGTCCTCGAATTCCGGCTTGACGGCCCGGGCGCGCTCGCCGAACAAAGCGACGGCCTCATCTTCACGCAGCGGCGGCACCGGATACTCGCGCTCTGCGGCGAGATGAAGGGGCTCACGGCTCGTCACAAGCAGCTTCAGGTTCGGAAGCCGTGCGCTGAGGTCACTGAGGGTCGACGCCGCGTCGATCACCTGCTCGAAGTTGTCCAGCAGCAAGAGAGCGTGCTTATGCCCCAAGTGGATGGCGAGATCGTCCCTCGCGCGACCAGCTGTGCGATTGTGGGCTCGACCAGCTTTGGATCGCGCAGCGCCTGCAAGGGCACCCAGAAGACGCCGTCCAGGTAGTCGGTCGCTGCCTCCGCGGCAGCTTGGAGCGCAAGCCGGGTCTTGCCACTCCCTCCGGCGCCGGTGAGCGTCAATACGCGAAGCCGCTGGTCTCGCAACAGGGCGAGCACCTGCGCGAGCTCCCGCTCCCGGCCGACGAAGGGCGTCGGCTGCACAGGTAGGTTGGGCGCGGTCAGCGCGGTGGGCGGCGGAAAGTCGCCCTCCCCCAGCTGGAAAAGCGAGATTGGCTCGAGTAGATCCCGAAGTCGGTGCTCCCCCAGCGGCCGCAGCGCCTCTTCCACAAGAGCGGCTGTCGACTCCGACATCAAGACCTGCCCTCCGTGCGCGGCGGCTGCGATCCGCGCCGCGCGGTGCACGTCAACGCCGACGTACCCGTCCTCGGTAAGCAGCGGTGTGCCGGTGTGCAAACCGATACGGACCCGTATCGGGCCCGCCGCGAATGCCTCGCTCAACTCGCGAGCCGCGGCGACGGCCCTGGGCGCCGTTGCGAAGGCAACGAAGACCCCATCTCCCTGGACGTCCACCTCCACTCCGCCGTTCCGCGCGCACGCGTCGCGCACCGTGCGGCGATATTCGGCCAACGCCTGCGCGTACTTCTCTGCGCCGACCTTGTGCAAGTGACGCGTCGACCGCTCGATGTCCGTGAACAGAAAGCTCACGGTCCCCGTGGGCAGGCCCGAGACTTCCCTCGTCGCGATAGAAGGCGCCCTTCCGGTGCGCCGCTCGGCGGTCGCGTGGAGGGCGGGGTCGTGGCTCAGGATCGCGCGCTCAATTTGCTGCAACCGTGGCCCGGGCTCGATCCCCAGCTCCTCGACCAGCTTGCGTCGCGTTTGTTGGTAGAGCTCGAGCGCCTCGGTTTGTCGGCCGCAGCGGTAGAGGGCGAGCATTCGTTGCGCGTGCAGCCGCTCTCGGTAGGGGTGTTGTTGGGTGAGTGCTTCGAGTTCGGCGATGAGGTCGTGATGGTGGGCGAGGGCGAGCTCGGCGTCGATTCGGTCTTCGAGCGCGGCGAGTTGGAGTTCTTGGAGGCGGAGGCTGTGGGCGGTGGCGAAAGCGGCGGAGGTGAACTCGGCGAGCGGGGGGCCGCGCCAGAGCGCGAGCGCCTCTGCGAGGGTGGCGGTGGCGGCGCCGGCGTTGCCTTTGGCGAGTTGGTGTTTGCCTTGGCGGGCGAGCTGTTGGAAGCGGTGCAGGTCGAGCTGGGTGGGGTCGAGCCGGAGCTGGTAGCCGGGCGCTTGTGTGAGCAGCAGCCGGCGCTCGCGGCCGTTTCCGGGTTCGAGCAGCTTGCGCAGCCCTGAGATGTAGCCGTGCAGCGCGGTCGTGGCCGTGTCGGGGGCGCGCTCGCCCCAGAGCTCATCGATCAGGCGCTCGCGGGGGACGACCTCGTTCAGGTGGAGGAGCAGCAGCGCGAGCAGCGCCCGTTGTTTGGTCGGGCCGAGCGCGAGCGCGTCCCCGTCGTGGATGACCTCGAGCGGCCCGAGGATGCGGAACTCCATCAACCCCCTCCGCGCGGACGGTAACACCGGGCGGGCCACGGCCGCTATTTAGCGGCGATTTAGCGGGCGCGTAGGTGCGCTTTAGCGGTCCGGTGTCTACTGGGCGGAAGCGATGGAGACGTTTCGCGATCCAGCTCCGACAACGGCCGACCGCTCAAGACGCTCCGGTTCGGCGAGTGAGGATCCGGTGTGATCTCGCGCCGTCCGTTGGACCTTAAGGCCACTTTAAGGGCTATCGGGATGATGCGCTCAGCGCGCCTCGCTGCCGCTGTGATGATGAGGAGGGGCATGGTGAAAGAAACATGGTTTGGGTCGCGCCGGTGGTTGGTGCCGGGTTCACGGATGGCGTTGACGCTCGCGGTCGCGGTAGCCGCGTTCGTGCTCGTGCCGTCGGCGCGGGCAGCGATGAATGTGGTTCCAATCCGGGGTTTGAGGAGGGCGGCTGCGCGAGTACGCCCGTGATCTGCGGTTGGCAGGGCAGCTCGATGTTGCAGGTGAAGGCGGGTCACTCGGGGACCGCCAGCATGGGCTTCTCTTCGTCGTGCGGAGCGATCGGCTGCTACGGGTATGGCGGCCTCTCCTTCTCGGCCTCGACGGATGCCGCCTTCTGTGCGGCGATCGACCCGGGCGTGCATTCGGCATCTTTCTGGGCTGCTGGGGACGGGGGGTGGTGGAGTTTCGAGGCCTCGGCGGAGTTGGATGCCACCTTCTATGAGGCGCCGGACTGCACTGGCGGGCTCGGGAGCGACTCCATCGGCGGCGCGATTGCGACGAACTCCGGCTGGCAGGAGCTGACGGGAGTCCTGGTCGCGCCGGCCGGAACGCAGTCGGCGCTCTTCGCGCTGAGCGGCACGGTTCCCTTCTCTTGCGACGACTGGTGTGGGGGGGCGGCTGCGTACGTCGACGACGTCTACGTCGCGGACGCGTTCGTGCCCGACACGAGCCCGCCGGAGACGACGATCAGGGTCTGTCCGATTCTCTGTGTAGGCAGGGCCTGACTTGAGTCGTGTCCGCCGCTCGGGAATTCCCGAGCGGCGGGCCGGCCGGAAAGGAAGGCCAGCTTGCCCGATGAGTTCCCCGATAGGAGACTGCCGGCGATCGA
>WNFU01006752.1_pt1 | contig 13789 bp, 10 predicted proteins | sample 5400121 | NCBI WGS metagenome assembly WNFU01 (sample SAMN13153360, study PRJNA577476) | soil metagenome | isolation source: 100 cm soil or saprolite under grassland replicate 1 | place: USA:California | collected 2016-06-15
TCCGCGAACCACTCGGTGATCGTGCGCGCGACGACGGGTCCGATCCCCTCGATGGCCTGCAGCTCTTCGGGAGTCGCGGCGCGGAGCCGGTCGAAGACCGCTGCGAGGTCGGCATCGGGACCGAGCTCGCCGGCGAGCCAGGACGCGATCACCTCGCTCGTCGTCCACCCGAGATGCGGGACGCCGAGCGCCGCGAGGATCCGCGCGAGCGGCTGCTCCTTCGCGCTCTGGATCCGCTGGAACAGGTTGGCCGCGCTCTTCTCCGCGTACCGGTCGAGCGCCGTGAGCTGATCCATTGTGAGGTCGAACAGGTCCGCCGGGTCGCTCACGAGGCCCTTCTCCTGGACCTGTGAGAGGAAGGCCCAGCCCGCCCCTTCGATGTCCATGACGCCGACGAAGTGGCCGAGCCGCTGACCCTGCTTCGCGGGGCACGCGGGGTTCGCGCAGCGATACGCGACCTCATCCTCCTTGTGCTCGACCGGCCCGTCGCACTCGGGACAGCGCGACGGCATCTCCCACTCGCGACCGCGGCGCGCGCGGTCGGCATCGACGACGGCTACCACCTCCGGGATCACGTCGCCGGCGCGCTGGATGACGACGCGGTCGCCGATGCGCACGTCGAGCCGGCGGACCTCGTCGAGGTTGTGCAGCGTCGCGCGCTTGACCGTCGTGCCGCCGACCTGCACCGGCGCGAGCCACGCGACCGGGGTCAGCACGCCGGTGCGACCGACATACGCCTTGATGTCCTCGACCGTCGTCGTCGCCTGCTCCGCCGGGAACTTGTACGCGATCGCCCAGCGAGGGGTCCGCGCGACGTAGCCGAGGCGGTCCTGGTCGGCGATGCTGTCCACCTTCACGACCACGCCATCGACGCCGTATCCGAGCTGCTCGCGCTCCGCGCGGCGTTCGGCGGCGTACGCGATGACGTCCTCCGCGCCCCTCACGCGGCGCCACTTCGGGTTCACGCGGAAGCCGAGCGCCTTCAGTCGCTCGAGGAGGTCTCCCTGCGCCGTGACCTCGAGGCCGGCGGCGCTGTACACGTAGATCGAGAGATCGCGCTCGGCGGTCTTCCGCGGGTCGACCTGCCGCACCGCGCCGGCGGCGGCGTTGCGCGGGTTCGCGAAGAGCGGCTCGCCGCGGTCGGCGCGCTCGCGGTTCGTCGCCTCGAATGACCGGACGGGTAGGTAGACCTCGCCGCGCACGTCGATGCGCCCTTTCGGCCGATCCCGCAGGACCAGCGGGATCGACTTGATCGTGCGGAGGTTGGCGGTGATGTCCTCGCCGACGACGCCGTCGCCGCGCGTCGCGCCCCCGACGAAGCGCCCGTCCTCGTACATGAGGTTCACCGCAAGGCCGTCGATCTTCAGCTCGCAGACGTATTCGATCGGTCCGGCGCTGCCGAGGAGCTTGCGAACGCGCTGGTCGAACGCGCGGAGCTCGTCCTCGCCGAAGGCGTTCCCGAGCGAGAGCATCGGCGCCGCGTGACGGACGGGCTTGAAGCGCTCGGACGGCGGCGCCCCGACGCGCTGCGTCGGCGACTCCGGCGTGACGAGCTCGGGATGCTCGGTCTCGAGCCGGATGAGCTCGCGGAGCATGCCGTCGTACTGCTCGTCGCTGATCGTCGGCGCGTCGAGCACGTGGTACTCGTAGTTCGCCTTCTCGATCGCGGCGCGCAGATCGGCGGCGCGGCGCTGGAGGGATCCCGTCGCCATGCCGCCGATGCTAGGCGATCGAGCTTAGGCGAGGTACTTCTTGAACCATTCCACGGTGTCGGCGTACGCCTTGCGCGCCTGGTCCGCGCTATATCGCGTGCCGGTGTCGTTGTGGAACGCGTGGTTGACGCCGGGGTAGACGTTGATCAGGTACGGCACGCCGGCCTGCTTCAGCAGCGGCTCGATGGTGTCCTTGCCCGACGTGACGCGCGTGTCCTGCTCCGCGTACACGGCGAGGACCGCGGCCTTCGTCGTCCCGATGCCCGCGACGTCCGTGGGCGCCGGCCCGTAGTACGGGACGGCCGCCTGCACCGACGCAGGCGCGAAGTTGAGGAGGCTCCACGTCATCCCGCCGCCGAAGCAGAAGCCGGTCGCGCCGATCTTCGCGGTGTTCACGAACGTCTGGGTCTTCAGATGCGCGATGGCGTCCTGGAGGTCCTTGGCCATGCCGGCGGGGGTCATTTTCCCGAGCACCGCGTTGTACGCGGCCTGATCCGTGAGCTTGTCGGCCCCGCCGTCGCGCGACGCGAGGTCGATCGCGATCGCGGCATAGCCGGCGGTCGCGTAGCGGCGCGCGACGTCCTTGATGTGCTCGAGCAGCCCGCGGTTCTCGTGGATGACGAGGATGCCGGGGTACTTCCCGTCGGCCTTCGGGCGCGACATGTAGCCGATGAGGCTCGCGCCGTCCGCCGCCTTCACCGTCACCGGCCCCGCGGTGATCCGCGGGTCGTCCGGCTTCACGGTGATGCCGTCGGTCGTCGCCGCCGCCGGCGGCGTCGCGAATGGGCCCGCCGGGCTCGCCGCGACGGTGGCGGCCGCGGTCGGCGCGGCGGTGGCCGGGGCACTGGCGGTCGCAGGTCCGCTCGGCTGGACGCCGCACGCGGCGAGGAACGCCGTCGCGGCCGCGCTGCTCCCGAGGATGATCGTCACTCTGCGGAAGAGCTCGCGCCGATCGATGAGCCGATCGTGGAAGTCCTCGACGTGCTCTTCCACCAGATATCGCTGGATGTCGTTCACGCTCGTCCTCCCGTAGCGATCTCGCCGCTCTCCTACATACGCGCATCCCGCCGGAGCGGTTCGACGCCGGGCGAGCGACCGACCGCCGTTACCGCATGGTGCGAAGGAGCGCGTCGCCGATGAGGCCGAGGAGCAGCAGCAGGCCGTAGCGGCGGTTGTGGGCGAACGCGTACGCGACGAACCACAGCGGCCACGCGTCCGCGGGATACGCGTCGGGGCGCGCTTTCGGACGCGGCGCGACGTAGACCCTGAGCGCGTCGCGCAGCTTCGGCAGCGCGAGCAGCACGATGAGGACGACCGGCGTGAAGTAGCCGATCGCGACGAGCGCGCCGAGCGAGACGTACATGCCGACCATGAGCGCGATACCGATCCAGCGCGCCGCGCGCTCGCCGACCATGACGGGGAGCGTGCCGATCCCCTTCGCGCGGTCGTCGTCGATCTTGTCGATGTGCTTCCCGAAGATGACGGTCGTCGCGCCGAGCGCGTACGGCAGGCCGACGGCCGCGGCGGCCCAGTCCCACGTGCCGGTGATGATGAAGTAGCCGCCGCCGATCATGAGCGGTCCCCACACGAGGAGGACCGCGAGCTCGCCGAGGCCGATGTACTTCAGCGGATACGTGTAGAGGAGCACGAAGAATGCTCCCGCCGCAAGGAGCGCGAGGGCGACGGGACCGCGGATGCTCACGAGCGCGAGGCCGATCGAGAGCGCGGCGGCGCCGGTGACGACGGCGTACGCGATGAGCTCGCGCTGCGTCATCAGGCCGTGCTCGAGCGGGTGCGGTCCGTACTGCGCGCGGAAGTAGTTGTCGCGGTCGACGCCCCTGCGATGGTCGGTGAGGTCGTTCACGAGGTTGTTCGTCGCGTGCGCGAGGAGCAGGCCCGCCGTCGTGAGGGTCCACAGCACCGGATCGAAGCGGCCGTCGCGCGCGGCGAGCAGGCCGGCGATCCCGGCGGAGATGAACGTGATGACGAGCACCGCCCCGCGCGACGCGATGAGCCACCGCGACACGAGGTCGAGCGCGTCCCACTCCGGCTTGTCGATGCGGGGGATCACGCGCAGCGCGCGGATCCACATCCCCACGTTCACCGGTCGATCGTAGCCGCGGGCACGGTCACAGCTGGCGGAGGCCGGCGAACGCGGCCATGAGCCGCTTCACGCCCTGGCCGGGGAAGGCCACGGTCACCTCCTCGTCGTCGGCGCGGGCCGCGCTCGAGACGACGATGCCCTCGCCGAAGCTCGGATGGCGCACCTTCTGGCCCGCGCGGAAGCGCGTCGTGGCGGGTAGGCGCTCCGCCGGCACGCGCTCGGCCGGCGCGCGTCCGCCGTTCCCGCGCGCGCCGCTCCAGACCGACGGCAATCCTTCCATCGCTCCCTGGCGGCGTGCCGCGCGGCGCTCCTCGTAGCGCGCGCGGACGGCCTCGTCGTCGAGCTCGGCCCAGACGTCGCGCTCTTCCGCCTCGGACCCGCCGCGCCGCTCGACGCCGTCGTGCGGCAGCTCGCGCAGGAAACGCGAGGGCGGGTTCGATGACGTCCGGCCGAAGAGCATCCGCTGCCGGGACCACGACAGGTAGCACCGGTCCATCGCGCGCGTGACGCCGACGTAGCAGAGGCGGCGCTCCTCCTCGAGCTCCTCCTCCTCCTCGAGCGAGCGCGCGTGCGGGAAGACCCCCTCCTCCATTCCCGTGAGGAAGACGATCGGGAACTCGAGCCCCTTCACGGCGTGCAGCGTGATGAGCGTCGCCGCCGGCTGCGCGTCCTCGTACTGGTCCTGGTCGGAGACGAGCGCCACCTGCTCGAGGAAGGCCGGGAGCTGCTCCTCGCGCGGGAGCCGCACGAACTCCTCGGCCAGGCTGCGCAGCTCGAGCACGTTCGCGAAGCGCTCCTCCCCCTCCTCCGTCCCGTCGCGCAGGTACGCGGCGTAGCCCGAGCGCGCGAGGACGACGTCCAGCAGCTCCGCGAGGTCGTGCTCGGCCACCGCCGCGCGCAGGTCCGCGAGGATGCGCTCGAACTCCCCGAGGGCCGCGCGCTGCCGCTGCGGCAGCGCGGCCGGGTCGCCGCCGCGGATCGCGGCCAGCGACTTCGCGCCGATCCCGCGCGGCGGGACGTTCGCGATCCGCCCGAAGGCGACGCTGTCCCGCGGATTCCGCAGCAGGCGGAGGTAGTGGATGACATCCTTCACCTCGCGCCGCTCGTAGAACGACACGCCGCCGACGACCTGGTACGCGAGGCCGAACTCGCGGAACACGTCCTCGATCGCGCGGGACTGCGCGTTCGTGCGGTAGAGGATCGCGATGTCGCGCGGCGCCTTCGCCTCGCCCTCCCGCCTGAGCCGCTCGATCTCGCGCGCGATGAGCTCGGCCTCGTGGTGCTCGTCGTACGCCTCGATGACGACGACGTCCTCCCCGCCGCGGCGGTCCGTCCAGAGGCGCTTCTCCTTGCGGGACGAGTTGTTGCGCACGATGGAGTGGGCCGCGTCGAGGATCCGCTGCGTGCTGCGGTAGTTCTGCTCGAGCTTCACGACCGTCGTCTTCGGGAAGTCGCGCTCGAAGTCGAGGATGTTGCGCAGGTCGGCGCCGCGCCACGAGAACACCGACTGATCGTCGTCACCCACGACCGCGAGGTTCTGCTTCCATCCCGCGAGGTAGCGGAGCAGGGCGTACTGCGCGCGGTTCGTGTCCTGGTACTCGTCGACGAGGATGTGCTCGAAGCGGTCCTGCCACCTGTTGAGCGCGTCGTCGTCCACCTCGAAGACACGCACCGCGAAGAGGAGCAGGTCGTCGAAGTCGAGCGCGTTGTTCTCGCGGAGGCGCGCCTCGTAGCGCGGCCAGACGATCGCGGTCACGCGCTCGAGCTGCCCGTGCGCGCCGGCGGCGAGGTCCGCCGGCCCGCGGAGCTCGTTCTTCGCGGTCGAGATCGTCGCGGCGATGGCGCCGGGCGGCACGACGCGGTCGCTCAGGCCAGCGTCCTCCATGGCCTGGCGGAGCACGGCGCGCTGGTCGGCCTCGTCGTAGATGGCGAAGCTCGGCTCGATGCCGACCACCCGAGCGTGCCGCCGGAGCAGCCGGGCGCAGAAGGCGTGGAAGGTACCGACCGTCAGCTCCTCCAGGGCAGCCGCAGGCACGAGGCGCTCGAGGCGCTCGCGCATCTCGCGGGCGGCCTTGTTCGTGAAGGTGACGGCGAGGATCGCGTGCGGCGGGACGTTCAGGTCGCGCATCAGATAGGCGATGCGGTGCGTCAGGACACGGGTCTTGCCCGAGCCGGCGCCGGCGAGGATGAGCAGCGGGCCGGTGCCGTGGGTGACCGCCCGACGCTGCTCAGGATTCAGTACGTCGAGGATCGGGTCGGACACTCGTCGATGGTAGGGGCGCACCCCTCGGTGGATAACTTCCGCAGATGGTGGATATCCGCCTCATCGGATCGTGGATGAGACCGTGGTCGACGTCGCGCGGCGGACTAGCCTTCGCGCTCGTCCCCGAGAGGGGGCCGTCCGGGGGAGCGCTACCGAGATCGCCTCAAGGTGCGTGATCCGTCGGCCGGTCGTCGATCGGGGACGTTCTATTCCGACCCTCGGTCGGGCAACGCCCTCCCTCGGGCGCGGGTGCTCGACCTCGTCGCTGCGGCGCCTCGGTCTGCGCGCCCGCGCGACGAACACGATCGTTTCCACACTCGTGTTCGATCGGCGTGGATAAGTTCCTGGATCCCGTGGATACGGATGCCACGTGATCGATCGAGATCGTGGACAAGGCCATTGATGGGTCCCCGCTCCGACCGTATGGTTCACATCGACCCGAGGGGTCTGCAGAAGGGACCGGCAGGGCCCGCGATCCTATCAAGGGCCAGGTCCCAGGAGCGCAACCGGAGATAGCATCAAAGGCGGTCCGAGAGGGTATTGAGGACCGGCTCCACGACCCGGACACAGTCTTCGAAGCTGTGGCTGGGACCGGAAGCAGATCGCTCGGGTCGCTTTCTTTTCCAAGAGGCGCTACGGAAGTCGCCGACTTTCCTTTGGCCCGTGGCTTCCCTGCCCCCACCTTGCAGCTCGTTTTCATCCGACGGAACGCTCGCTTCGTAGGCTCCGTAGATGACCGTCGAGCCGCAGGACCACGTCCTCCTCGAGGCACTGGCCGGCCGCGACCTTTCGGCCCTGAGCGTGCTCTACGACCGCTACGGCCGCATCTCGTACACGCTCGCCTATCGGATCCTCGGAGAGCCGGAAGCGGCCGAGGATGTCGTCCAGGACGCCTTCCTGGCGGCGTGGAAAGGTGCCGGGACCTTCCGGCGGGAGCGCGGGAACGTCCGTAGCTGGCTCCTGTCGATCGTCCACCACCGCGCCGTCGACATCCTCCGTCGCCGCACCGCCTTCCGACCGGCCCCGCTCGAGGCGGCCGGGGACACGGCCGCCGACGTCGACACGGCCGACGAGGCCGCGCGGAACGTCGAGCGCGGGACCGTCCGGGCCGCGCTCCAGAGCCTGCCGGAGGCGCAGCGCAAGACGATCGAGCTCGCCTACTTCGGCGGCTACACCCAGTCGGAGCTGGCCGAGCTCATGGGCGTCCCGCTCGGTACGGTGAAGGGACGCATGCGGATCGGGCTGCAGAAGATGCGACGCGTCCTCGGAGCGGCTCGATGAGCCACGTCCTCGACGACCTCGAGCTCTACGCGGTCGAGGCGCTCCCGCCCGAGCGCAGCGCGCAGGTCGCCGCGCACCTGCGCGAGTGCGCCTCGTGCCGCGCCGCGGCGACCGAGATGGGCGAGGTCGTCGCCGCGCTCGCCGACGCCGTCCCGCTCCGCGAGCCGCCGGCGGAGCTGAAGGCGCGGATCATCGCTGCCGCGTCCGAGGACGTCCGCCGCGCACGCCCGGCCTTGCGCTTTCCGCGCTTCGGCCTCGATCTTCGCCTCCTGGCGATGGCCGCGGCGCTCGTGCTCCTCCTCGGGTTCGACGCGAACCAGACGCTGCGCTTGCAGGCCGTGCAGGCCGACCTCGACCGGTATGAGTCGCTCGCGCGGAACGTCGCGCAGGGCGGGCGCACCTGGTACATGGCGGGCGTCGACGAGTGGAAGGGCATGGGCGGCAACCTCATCCAGCCGTCCTCCGGCCGGCCGGCCTTCGTCGTCTTCCACGACCTGAAGCGCCTCGACCAGGGCCAGCTCTACGCGCTCTGGCTGATCGCGCCCGACGGCAAGTGGGTGCGCGGCGCGAGCTTCCGCCCCGGCGACGAGGCGATCCAGACGGTCCAGGTCGGCCAGGAGCTCGCGGGGTTCGAGCGCTGCGCCGTCACGGTCGAGACGAGCCCGACCGGCAAGCGCGAGGGCCCCGTCGTCATGCAGTCGAGGATCGCTCCGCCCGCGCAGTAGTCCCGGCGTATATCCGTCGCACGACGTCCTCGATGTCCGGCTCCTCGATGGCGAGGTCGCGCACGGCCGCCTTCGCCGCGACGGCCGCCGTGAGCTGAGCGGCGCTCGTCCGCGCGCGCTCGAACGCGATCCACTGGCGCGGCCCTTCCACCTTCAGGACTCGGCCGCCATCGACCTCGAGCGGCGGCGCCGGATCGACGAGGTCGACCACGAGGATGCGCTCCGTGCCGTAGCGGTCCTTCAGCGCGTCGATGTCGCCGTCGTACACGATCCGGCCGTGGTCGATGATGAGGATGCGCGACGAGAGCCGCTCGATGTCGCCCAGGTCGTGCGTCGTCAGCATCACCGTGAGGCCGCGCTCGCGGTTCGCGCGAACGAGGAACTCGCGGACGCGCTGCTTCGCGACGACGTCGAGGCCGATCGTCGGCTCGTCGAGGAAGAGGATCTCCGGCGCGTGCAGCATCGCCGCGGTGAGCTCGCCACGCACGCGCTGCCCCAGCGAGAGTTGCCGCACGGGCGTCCGCAGGAAGGGGTCGAGCTCGAGGATCTCGCGGAACTCGGCGAGGTTCGCCGCGTGGCGGTCGGCCGGGACGCGGTAGATGTGACGCAGCAGCTCGAATGACTCGATGAGGGGAAGGTCCCACCACAGCTGCACGCGCTGGCCGAACATGACGCCGATCCGCCGCGCGAGCTGGATGCGCTGGCGCGTCGGCTCGAGCCCGGCGACGCGGATGCGGCCCGATGACGGCACGAGGATGCCCGTGAGCATCTTCACGGTCGTGGACTTGCCGGCGCCGTTCGGGCCGATGTAGCCGACGATGGTGCCCGCGTCGACGCTGAAGCTCACGTCGTCCACGGCGTGCACGACGATCCGCTCGCGGCGCAGACCGGCGCGGCGATGCACCGTGAAGTCCTTCCGGACGTGCTCGAGCTCGATGATGGGCACGCTCACCCTCCCGCGCTCCGGTAGTGGCGGACCGCAACGCGCCAGACGGTCGACGCGACGAGCGCCGCGGCCGCCGCCACGAGCGGCGAGAGGAAGCTCGCCCACACCGGGAAGCCGAGCGGGTCCGGCTTCCCGAGGATGAACAGCGCGGGGAAGTACGCGACGAACGCCACGGGCATGACGTACGCGAAGAACCGCCGAAGCCACCGGTCGTAGATCTCGATCGGATACTGCGCGAGCGTGACCCCGCCATAGGTGAACGCGTTCGCGGCCTGGTGGCCGTCGACCGTCCAGAAGGCGATGCAGATGACCGCGACCCAGATCGCGATGAAGATGAGCGCGCCGGTCACGATGGCGACGCCGAGGACGACGGCGCGCTCCGCGGTCCACTCGAGATGCAGCGTCGTGAGCGCGAAGACGAGCACCACGACCGCCTGGGAGATCCGTCCGAGGCGGCGGATCTGGAAGTCTGCGGTGAGCACCATGAACAGCGCGGGCCGGGGCCGGATGAGGACGAGGTCGAACGTGCCGTCGCGCAGGGTCTGCGGGAAGAGGTCGAGGTGGCCGACGACGAGGTCGGTGATCGCGAACGCGAGGCACGCGATGCCGTACAGGAGCGCGACCTCGGACACGCTCCAGCTCCCGAGCTGCGGGACGTTCGCGAAGATGATGAGGATCGCGACGAAGTCGAGGAACGAGATGACGAACGTGCCGACGACGTCGAGGACGAACGAGGTGCGGTACTGGAGCTGCGACCGCAGGCGCGCAGCGACGAGGCGCGCGTAGAGCGGGAGAAGGTCACCCACCCTGCACGACCAGCCTGCGGACGCCCAAGGCCAAGACGCCGCGACACGCGAGCAGGAGCGCCACGGCCCACATCGCCTGCGTCCCGAGTGCGACGAGGAGGCCGGCCCCGCTGACGCGGCCGACGAAGATGTCGACCGGGATCTGGATCACCGACGGGAACGGCGTGACGTTCGCGATCGTGGCGAGCCAGTCTGGGAAGAACGTTACCGGGATGATGAAGCCCGAGAAGAGCGAGGCAGCCGTGCTGACGATGATCGTCACGCCGCGGTCATCGAGCAGCCAGAACGCCGATGCGTTGTACAGCCAGCGGATCGCGAAGCTGACCGTCACCGCGAGCGCCACGCTGACGAGGAACGCGATCCAGGCGACCGGCGAGCCGGGCAGCACGAGCGTGAAAACGAGCATGCCGACCAGGAACGGCGGGATCCCGCGGAAGACGAAGTGGTAGGCGGCGCGCCCGAGATCGAACGCCAGCCCCGCCCGCACCGGATCGACCGGTCGAACGAGGTCGGTCGCGATGTCGCCCGTCCGGATACGGAAGGCGAATTCGCGCCAGCCCCAGATGAGCACCGTCATGATCAACGCCTGCGTCAGCCACGTGTACGTGACCGCGGCGGTCACGTCGTAGCCGCCGACGACCGGTCGCTGCGCGTAGACCGCGAGCAGGACGTAGGCGCGCAGGAACCCGAACACGGTGTTGACGAAGACGCCCGCGATCGTCGCGGCGGGATAGACCTCGTAGCGGCGGTAGCCGCGCTTCGCGTGCTCGAGGTCAAGGCGCAGCGAGGCGCGGAGCTCGGACATGGGGCGGCACAGACTACGCGCATCTGCCCGAGGGCAACGAGAGAGCCGGCCCTCTCGGGCCGGCTCTCTGCTCGCTTCGGCGAGTGAGGAGGGTGCTTAGTAGTCCATCCCGCCGCCGGGTGGCATGGACATGGCCTTTTCCTTCTCCGGAATGTCGGTGATGAGCGCCTCGGTCGTGAGGATCATCCCCGCGATCGAGCCCGCGTTCTCGAGGGCCGAGCGCGCGACCTTCACCGGGTCGATGACGCCGGCCTCGAACATGTCGACGTACTTGTTGGCGATGATGTCGTAGCCCCAGGTGTTGGACTTGTGCTCGACCTGGGCACGACGGACACCGTCGATGATCACCGAGCCGTCGAGGCCGGCGTTCGCCGTCAGCTGACGGATCGGGCCTTCCATCGCGCGACGCAGGATCGTGATGCCGGTCCGCTCGTCGCCCTCGTTGGCCTTCTCGAGCTCGTCGAGCGCCTTCAGCGCGTTGAGGTACACGACCTCGCCGCCCGGGATCACACCCTCCTCGACCGCGGCGCGCGCGGCGGAGAGGGAGTCTTCGACACGGTGCTTCTTCTCCTTGAGCTCGACCTCGGTGCCGGCGCCGACCTTGATGACGGCGACGCCGCCCGCGAGCTTGGCGAGACGCTCGTTCAGCTTCTCCTTGTCGAAGTCGCTGGTCGTCTCCTCGACCTGCGCCTTGATCTGCTTGACGCGGGCCATGATCGACTCCTGCGAGCCGTGGCCCTCGACGAAGGTCGTCTCGTCCTTGTTCGAGGTGACGCGGCGAGCGCGGCCCAGGTCCTGGACCGTCGTCGTGTCGAGCTTGCGGCCGGTCTCCTCGCTGATGACCTTGCCGCCGGTGAGGATCGCGATGTCCTCGAGCATGGCCTTGCGGCGGTCACCGAAGCCCGGCGCCTTGACGGCGAGGACGTTCAGCGTGCCGCGGAGCTTGTTCACGACGAGCGTGGCGAGGGCCTCGCCGTCCACGTCCTCGGCGACCACGACGAGGTTCTTGCTCACCTGCACGAGCTTCTCGAGCAGCGGCAGGACGTCGGTGATCGCGGAGATCTTCTTGTCGGTGATGAGGATGTACGGGTCCTCGATGACGGCTTCCATCTTGTCGGCGTTCGTGACGAAGTAGGCCGAGATGTAGCCGCGGTCGATCTGCATGCCCTCGACGTACTCGGTCTCGAACTGGAGGGTCTTCGACTCCTCGACGGTGATGACGCCGTCGCGGCCGACCTTGTCCATGACCTCGGCGATGAGCTTGCCGATCTCCGGGTCAGCGGCCGAGTTCGCGGCGATCTCGCCGATCTGCTGCTTGCCCTTGACCTCGACCGCCTGCTTCTTCAGCTCCTCGACGAGGGCGTCGACGCCCTTCTCGAGGCCGCGCTTCAGGAGCATCGCGTTCGCGCCCGCGGCGATCTGGCGCATGCCCTCGTGGACGATCGCCTGCGCGAGGACGACGGAGGTCGTCGTGCCGTCACCGGCGATGTCGTTCGTCTTGGTCGCGGCCTCCTTGAGGAGCTGCGCGCCCATGTTCTCGTATGGATCCTGGAGCTCGACCTCGCGGGCGACCGTGACGCCGTCGTGCGTGACGGTGGGCGCCCCGAACTTCTTGTCGAGCGCGACGTTGCGGCCCTTCGGACCGAGCGTCGTCTTCACGGCATTGGCCATGATGTCGACACCCGCCTTGAGCGACTTGCGGGCGTCGTCGGTGAACGTGAGCTGCTTCGGCATGTTCTCTCCCTCTCCTCTAGGCCTCGACGAGGGCGAGGACGTCGTCCTGGTGCATCACCAGGTGCTCCTCGTCGTCGATCTTGAACTCGGTCCCGGCGTACTTCTGGTAGAGGACGCGGTCGCCGAGCTTCAGCGTCATCTCGACCTTGTGGCCGTTCTTGTCGAGCCCGCCCGGGCCGACCGCGACGATCGTGCCCTCCTGGGGCTTCTCCTTCGCCGTCTCCGGCAGGACGATCCCGCTCTTCGTCATCTCCTCGCGTTGCAGCGGCTTGATGACGACCCGGGCGCCCAGCGGCCTCAGCTTGGTGAACGTCTTGGGCTTGTCCGCGACTGCTGTTGCCATGTGCGTGCGCTCCCTCCTACGTGCTTGCATCCGAACTTGGTCGCGGGGCAGGCACACCCAGGGCTCGACCGCCCGAAGGGGGTGTTAGCACTCGCCCTGCGAGACTGCTAAAGACACTATGACCGTCCCCGAAAGGCTGTCAAGCGGGGTCCGCCGCCGAGCGGGCGGCCGCTGTCGCCCGCTAGTCTCGGCCCGGATGCGCATCGCCACGCTCCAGACGTACGTGCTCGAGGCGCGCCTCGAGAAGCCCATCCAGTTCGGCATCGGGCCGTACGGGGCGTTCACGGCCACGCTCGTCGAACTCACGACCGACGACGGCATCACCGGCATCGGCGAGTGCATCGCGCGCAAGGCCCCGCGCGTCACCGATGTCGTCGTGCGCGACCTGCTTTGGCCGGTCCTCGAGGGCCGTGACCCGAGAGACGCCGGCGGGATCTGGGACGATATGTTCCGGCAGCTGCGCGGCTGGGGCCACTACCGCGGCTTCGTCCAAGAGGCGATGAGCGGCGTCGACCAGGCGCTCTGGGACATCGTCGCGCAGGCACAGGGCATCCCGCTCTACAAGGCGCTCGGCGGGGCCGGCCGCGACCGCGTTCCCGTGTACGCGTCGTCCGTGTACATCGCGGATCTCGACACGATGCAGCGCGAAACGCGCGAGCAGCTCGAGAAGGGCCACACCGCGCTCAAGATGAAGGTGGGGCGCACCGCCGAGCTCGGGGGACTCCGCATGGACATCGAGAGCGTGCGCGCCGTCCGCGAAGCCGCCGGCCCGTCGATCGAGATCGGGATCGATGTGAACAGCGCGTACGACGCCGCGACAGCGATCCGCTTCTGCGATCAGGTGGAGAAGCACGACATCACCTTCCTCGAGGAGCCGTTCTACCCGGCCGACATCGACGGGTACGAGCAGATCCGCCGCCACACGACGCTAGCGCTCGCCTGCGGCGAGTCCGAGTTCGGGGTCTTCGGGTTCCGCGAGCTGCTGAAGCGGCGCGCGGTCGACATCGTGCAGCCCGACATCGCGCGGGTCGGCGGGTTCACGGGCGGCATGCGCCTCGGCGCGCTGGTGC
>WNFU01006756.1_pt1 | contig 13787 bp, 14 predicted proteins | sample 5400121 | NCBI WGS metagenome assembly WNFU01 (sample SAMN13153360, study PRJNA577476) | soil metagenome | isolation source: 100 cm soil or saprolite under grassland replicate 1 | place: USA:California | collected 2016-06-15
CATGGCATCACGCCGCGCTCGATCGTCAAGTCGGTGGACCAGGTGCGCTTCGCGACGCGCTTCGCGGACGCGAAGACCGCCAAGCCAGCCGAGGCGGGCTTCCATCGCCCCACCGATGCCAAAGAGCGCGATGCGCTCATCAAGCTGCTCGAGAGCCAGATGCAGGCCGCCGCCGAGGAGCTCGACTTCGAGCTGGCCGCCGTGCTGCGCGACCAGATCCTCGAGCTCCGGGCCGACGGCGACGCCGTACGTCATGCGCCTGTCCGCGGACGCGCTCAACCGGTTCGGTGAGGCACTCGGCCACGAGCTCGTGGCGCCGGCCGTGATCGGACTCTCCGGCGAGCTTGGCACCGGGAAGACCACGTTCGTGCAGGCGATCTGCCGCGGGCTGGGCGCGCGCAGTCTCGCCACCAGCCCGACTTATGCGCTGGTGCACGAGTATCGAACGACCAACGACCGACCTATCTATCACGTCGACTGCTACCGCCTCCGGTCTCCGGCCGAAGCACAGGATCTGGGGTTCGACGACATGATGCGCGAGGGCGCCATCGTGCTGATCGAGTGGCCCGAGCGCGCGGGGCCGTGGCTGCCGCGGTTGGATCGGCACTTCCGCCTGAGCTACGGTGACGATGCGGACACGCGAGAGCTGGAGGAGATCCGGTGGGAGGGGTGGGGTTGAGCGGCATCTGGCTCGCCCTCGACACCGCGACCGAGATCGCGAGCGTCGCCGCCGGTCAGCCGCCCGCGGCGCAGAGCGGGGCGCAGGTGCAGGGAGCCCGTCGTCATGCGGCCGAGATCATTCGCCTCGTCGACTTCGCCACGAGCCGCCTGGGCATTCGCCCGAGAGATCTGGCGGGCATTGTGGTCGGCGACGGGCCCGGGAGCTTCACGGGGCTGCGCATCGGCTGGGCGGCGGCGAAAGGGCTCGCTCATGAAGCCGGGCTCGAGCTCCGGGCCATTCCCTCGCTCATGGCCGCCGCGGCCGGAGCCGCCCTGAAGCTCGGGACCGAGCCCGTGGCGGCGTGCTACGACGCGCTCCGCGGACAGGTCTATGGCGCGCTGTACGTGTTTCACCCCGATCGGGTGGAGACGCTGGTCGCGCCCGCCGTGCTCACGGTGGAGGAGCTGGCGCGCGTCGCGCCAGTGCGGCCCCGGGTGGTCGTAGGCGACGGGGCAGTGCGCTACGCCGAGCAGGTCGCCCGCTGGATCGGCACCGCTCCGGTGCCGCTCGAGAGCCTGCCCCCCGCGGCGACGCTGCTCCTTGCCCTCCTGGAACGCGAGGGCACGGGCCGCGTCATCGAGGACCCGGCCACCGCGGAGCCCGCGTATGGACGTCCTGCGGAAGCGCAGGCCAGATGGGAGGCGCGCCACGGCCGCCCGTTGCCCGATTCGCCCCGCCCGGCTGGCTGACGTCGGCGACGTCGGTGCGATCGAACGAGCCGTGTTCTCCGATCCCTGGTCGGCGAATGACTTCACGGAGTGCATCACGTCGGGCGTACCGTTCTTGGTGGCCGAACGGCGGGGCGTGGTCGCCGGCTACGTCGTCGCGCACAGCGCCGCCGACGAGGGAGAAATCCTGAACCTGGGGGTCGCGGCGGCACACCGACGCCAGGGGATCGGTCGGGCGCTGGTCGAGCGCGTGCTGCAGGAACTCGCCGGGCACGGCATCCGCACGGTGTACCTCGAGGTGCGGGCATCGAACGCGGGGGCCCGGCATCTGTATGAGGCGCTCGGTTTCGGCGAGGTGGCGCGCCGGGCGCGGTACTACCGGCGGCCGGTGGAGGACGCGGTAGTCCTCCGGGCGGCCCTGGGTGCACAGAAGGGGTCTGCAAAACTTTGACACAAGTGGCGTATCTTTGATTGACAGAATGACTTGCGGGTCATATACTGTTGTCGCCCTTGGTCCAGACCCGCCCAGCGTCTGGAGGTCTGTTGTGAGCCGGAGTCTCAATAAAGTCATGCTAATCGGGAACTTGGGGGCCGATCCCGAGGTGCGGAGCACCAACAATGGCTCTCGCGTCGCCACGGTGTCCCTGGCGACCAGTCGGCAGTGGACGGGGCAGGGTGGGGAGAAGCAGGAAAAGACCGAATGGCATCGGGTGATCTGCTGGAACAACAAAGGCGCTCAGCTGGCGGATCTGGCGGAGAAGTACATGAAGAAGGGGGACCGGATCTACGTCGAGGGGCGCGTCGAGTACCGGACCTGGGAAGATCGGGAGAAGCAGACCCGGTACACCACCGAGATCATCGCGCGGGAGGTGATCCTCTTGTCGTCTCGGGGAGGCGGCGAAGGGTCCGGCGATTTCGCGCGGGCCAAGGCCGCCGCCAAGGTAGCGCCCGAGGCGGGGGGCAAGGCGGAATCGCTCGACGCGTTCCCGGAGGCCCTGGATGAGGAGGACGACGATCTGCCGTTCTGAACGAGCAGCCCTGCTCGCCCTTGTAGCAGGGCTGCTCGCGGGGCTGGCGCCCGCGCTCGCGGCGCAGGACACGACGCAAGCTCGACCGGATACCTCGACGCCGCCGCAGGACACGTCTCAAGCGGCGCCGGCGCCGGCCCCGTTGGGCCAGTTGCCCGCCACGCACGTCGTGGCGACTGGTGAGACCCTCTGGTCTATCGCTCAGTTGTACTACAGCGACCCGCTCCTCTGGCCTGAGATCTACCGGCTCAACACCTCGCTGATCGACGATCCCCACTGGATCTATCCGGGGGAGGAGTTGAGCCTGGCGCCGGGCGCGAGCGTGGCGCAGGCGCCGGCCCAGCCGACCGCTGGGGACACGGTGCCCGTCCCCGACACCGTCGTCGCGGTCGCACCGGATACGACCCCCATGCTCGATACGGCGCAGGTGGTGGAGGCGCCCCCGCCTCCACCCGAGGCCACCGAGGGCTATCGGACGATCTTCGATCGGCGCCGCACGGCCACGCAGGAAGTCCGGGACGTGCTGCGGGCGTACGCGAATCAGCCGTATCGGCCGTTGCGCCGCGGCGAGTTCTACGCGGCGGGCTTCCTCACCGAGCAACAGCGGCTCCCGTACGGTCGCGTGCTCGGCAACACGTCCGTCCCTGCCATCCCGCGCCTCACGGATCGCTCGACTGCGACGACGTTCGATCAGATTTCGATCCAGGCGCCGCGGAGCGCATCGTACCACGTGGGGGATTCGGTGCTCATCGTGCGGATCGACCGGGACATCTCCGGCTGGGGAGGGGTCGTGGTTCCGGTCGGTGTCGCCCGCGTGACCGAGCTGCAGCGGCGGCAGGTCCTCGCCGACGTGATCATGCAGTTCGGGCGTATCCACGACGGGCATCTCGCCCTGCCGCTCGAGCCGTTCAAGGACCCAGGCGAGGTGCGCCCGACCCCTGTGGAGGGCGGACTCGAGGGCGTGGTGGTCGCCGAGCGAGATCTCCACGTGCTGGCCGGCCCGCAGCAGATCGTCTTCATCAATCGGGGACGCGCGGAAGGCGTGACCTCCGGCGACGTGTTCGAAGTGTTCCGACCGGCGGTGGGGGTGCCGGGCACGGCGTCCGAGCAGATGCAGGTGGTGCTCCAGATCGTGCACACGCGCGATCACTCAGCCTCGGGGTTGATCCTGAATATCGGCCATCCTAAACTCGTTCCGGGCATGCCGGTGCGGCTCATCCGGAAGATGCCGTCCTGATCGGCCGCCGGCGACCGCGTCACGCGGCGCCGGCGCTTCCCATCCCGTGGTCCTCGTTCCCCATTTGCTCGCGCTGGGCCTGTACGCACTGGCCGCCGCGCTCGCGTTGGCACCGTTCGCCGGCCTCCGGCCGGCGCCGCGCGGTCTGGTGTTGGGCGTCCCGCTGCTAGGGCTAGCGGCGCATGTGCTCGGCGTGGCGCGACTCACCTCCTTCCTGGGCGTGGCCCCGACGCTCTCCATGCTGGCCCTGTTCCTCGTGGCGCTGCAGGCGGCGAGCGAGGGCCTGTTTCGCGCGTCGGCGGTGGGCCTGTTCACCGGGCCGCTCGCGACGGGGCTCGTCGGGCTCGCGTTGCTCATCGGGCTCGCACCGGAAGGCCCGCCCGCGGCGGGGCGCGGCGCGTGGTCCATCCTCCACATCACGGTGAGCGTGTTCGGCCTCGCCATGCTGGCGCTCGCGTTCATCGCCGCCGCCCTCTACCTGCTCCAGTTCCGCGAGCTCAAGGCGAAGCACTTCGGGGCCGTGTTCCGGTTGTTCCCGCCACTGGAGCGGCTGGACCAGTTGAATCATCTGTCGCTCATGCTGGGATTCCCGGCCGTGACGCTGGGCGTGCTGCTCGGGTTCGGCGTGCGATACGCCGGGGGCGCGTCGGTCGATGCCGCCCAGGTTGTGTGGGGGATGCTCACCTGGGTGGTCTTGGGATGGGCCGTGGGGGTGCGCGTGGTGCGCCACTGGGCCGGTCGCCGGGCCGCGTTCGCGAGCATCGCGAGCTTCGCCGCGGTGCTGCTCGTGTACGTGGCGCTCAAGCTCGCCGCGCCGGGCACCCAGCGGTTTCTCTGAGTGACGGGACGATGAGCATCACCGTTCTGGGCGTGAACCACCGCACGGCACCCCTCGAGGTGCGCGAGCGCTTTGCGCACGATCGGCGCGAAGTGCCGGCGTCACTCGAGCGCGTGCTGGCGGCGGGCGCGCGCGGTGGCGTGCTGCTCTCGACCTGCAATCGCACAGAATTCTACTTCGCCGAGCCGGACGAGGCCGTGCCGGAGGCTGTGTGGGCGCTCCTGTCGGAGCGCCTCGGGGGCGGCCGCAGCGCCAGTGAGTACGGCTACACCCAGCGCGATCGCGATGCGGTGCGTCACCTCTACCGCGTCTCCTCGGGGCTCGATGCCATGATCCTCGGTGAATCGCAGATCCAGGGGCAGGTGCGTGACGCGTGGGAGACGTCGAAGGCCCAGGCGGGCCCCGTATTGCACCGGCTGTTCCAATCGGCCTTGCTCGTGGGCGCCCGCGTGCGCAGTGAAACGGGTCTCGCAACCGGGGCGGCATCCGCGCCCTCCGCTGCGGTCGCCGTGGCGGCCCGGATCTTCACGCGGCTCGCCGGCCGGTCGGCGCTGATCCTCGGGGCGGGAGACATGGCGGAACTCGCCGCGACCTGCCTCGCGTCCGAGGGCGTGCGGGTCACACTGGTCGCCAACCGCACGTACGAGCGCGCCCGGGCGATCGCCGAGCAGATGGGCGCGCGCGCCCTTACGCTGGACGAAGCGTGGGAGCACTTCGCCCAGGCCGACATCGTGCTCAGCTCGACCGCGGCGTCGCACGCGGTCGTCACGTGGGACCGCGTGGCGCCGGCCGTCGCACGGCGCGGGGGGCGTCCGCTCTGCATCCTCGACCTCGGCATGCCGCGCGATGTCGAGCCCGCCGTCGCCCAGCTCGAGAACGTCTTCCTGTACGACATCGACGATCTCCAGGCGGTTGCCGCACAGGCCGCGGCCGAGCGCCGCGATGACATTCCGGCGGCGGAGCGCATCGTGAGCGAGGAGGTCGAGCGCTTCTGGGCCTGGTATGGCGGGCTGGTCGTCGTGCCGGTCTTGAAGGAGTTCCGCGAGCGGTTGGACCAGGTGCGCGCCGCCGAGCTGGAGCGCGCGCTGCGCCGCCTCTCGCATCTGAGCCCCGAGGATCGCGGCGAGATCGAGCACTTCAGCCAGACGCTGCTGAACAAGTTTCTGCACCAGCCGACCATCGCGCTCAAGGAAGCCGCGCAGGCCGGGCGGGGCTACGGCCTCCTGGAGGCCCTCAAACGGCTTTTCGGCTTGGAGCGCCGCGATGACCCGTAAGGTCCTGGTGACGGGTGGGGCGGGGTTCATCGGCTCACACGTGGTGGACGCCTACCTGGCGGCGGGGGACGAGGTAACCGTGCTCGACGACCTGTCGACCGGGAAGCGGGAGCAGGTCCCGGTGGGCGCGACCTTCGTACAGGCGGACGTGCGCGCGCCCGCCGCGCGGGAGCTCCTCGCCAAGGGCGGCTTCACACTCCTCAACCATCATGCGGCGCAGATGGACGTTCGGCGCTCCGTCGCGGATCCGTTGTTCGACGCGGATGTGAACGTGTTGGGCCTGCTCAACCTGCTCGAGGGTGCCCGGCTGGGCCGGGTGCGACGGGTCGTCTTCGCCTCGTCGGGCGGCACGGTGTACGGTGAGACGGAGCGACTCCCACTCGTCGAGTCGGCCCCGAAGCTGCCTGCCTCGCCCTATGGCACCGCCAAGCTGGCCTCGGAGTATTACCTCGCGACCTTTTCGCATTTGTATGGTCTGGAGACGGTGGCGCTCCGCTATAGCAACGTCTATGGCCCGCGCCAGAACCCGCACGGCGAGGCGGGGGTCGTCGCGATCTTCGCGCATCGCGTGCTCGCGGGCGAGCCGTTGACCGTGTTCGGCGACGGCGACCAGACGCGGGACATGGTGTTCGTCCAGGACGTGGTGGTGGCCAACCTGGCCGCGAGCGATGTCGCGCTCCCGCCAGTCGATGGGATCGACGGGCGCGCCTTCAACGTCGGCACGGGCGTCGAAACGTCGGTCAACCAGCTCGCCGCGACGCTGGTCGCCATCGAGGGCCGCGAGCTGGCGATCCGCCATGCGCCGGAGCGCCCGGGCGAGCTGCGGCGCAACGCCCTCGCCGTGGACAAGGCGGCGCAGCGGCTGCGGTGGCGCGCCAGCGTCGCGATCACGGAGGGTCTGAGGCGGACGCTGCAATCGTTCAAGGAGGACTGACAGCGTGCTCTTTCAGGTGGGCCGGGCGGTCCCCACAACGCCCTGGGAGCTGGTCCTCACGTCGAGCCGCGAGACCAAGTTCGTCCTCGCCATCCTCGTCGTGTTTTCCATCGCCTCCTGGTATCTCATCTTTCTCAAGTGGTGGCAGTTCCGCCGGATGCGTCGGCAGGCCGACCGTTTCATGGCCGAGATCGAGCGGGCGACGCGGCTCGACGACGCCTACCACGCCGCCATGCGGTTGCCCGCCTCGCCCTACAATCGCCTGCTGCGCGAGGGCATTCATTTCTTCTCCGAGTTGAAGCCGGGCGGGTTGAAGGAAAACGGGCCGGCCGTGGCGACCCAGACGGCGCTGACCACGACTCAGCTCGAGGCGCTACGCATGGTGCTCGCGAAGGAGGTCGCGGCGGAGCGCGACGCCGCGGCGCGCTTCCTTCCCTGGCTGGCGACATTCGGCTCGGTGAGCCCGCTCCTCGGGCTGCTCGGGACGGTGCTGGGCGTGATGGACGCATTCATCGGCATCGCCGTCGGTGGCTCCGGCAACATCGCGGCCGTGGCGCCAGGGGTCGCCGAAGCACTGGTCACGACTGTCGCCGGGCTCGCGGTTGCAGTGCCGTCCGTCATGGCATACAACTTGTTCGTGAACCGCCTCGGTCTGTTCGCCGGCGAGCTGGAAGGATTCGCCCAGGAAATCATCGGGACGATGGCGCGCGAAGGGAGGCTCTAATGGCCGGGCTCCTGGGCGGTGGGGGAGGGCTGCGCGGGCACGGCGAGCTACCCTTGAACGCCGACATCAACGTCACGTCGCTCGTGGATGTAGCGTTCGTGCTGCTGATCATCTTCATGATCACCGCCCCGATCATGCAGGGCGGCGTGGACGTTCGATTGCCCCGCGCCGAGGCGCGACCCCTCGAGCCGAAGTCGGGCCTCGTGGTGACTCTCGACCGCGAGGGCCGCATCTTCATGGATCAGGCGGCGCTCTCCTACGCGGATTTCCGGGCCACGTTTCCGGCCTTCGTGCGAACCAAACGCCCCACTGGGGTGTACCTCCGAGCCGACGGACGGGTGCCGTATGCGGCCGTGGTACAGGTGCTGGCGGTGATCCGCGCGGCGGGCGTGAACGACGTCGGCCTCGTTGCGGAGCCGGAGGCCGTCGCGCGGTGAGACGGGAGCCCCAAAGTTCCGAGAGCGCGAGCGTCGGTTTGGTCGGCACCGTCGCGGTGCACGCGCTCGCGGCACTGTTTCTCGTGGTCGGGGCGGCGGCCGCGCGGAAACCCGTGCCTCCGACGTATCGTGTGCACCTCGTGGCGGCGCCCGAGCCGACCGAAGACGCGCGCAAGGCGCCCGAGGCGGTGGATCGCCCGGCCGAGGAAAAGCCGGCACCGGCACCCAAGGCCAAGTCGCCGAAGAGCACGGTGTCCCCGGCGCCGCCGCCGCCGGTGGCGGACAACACCAAGCGCGAGGCCGCGCCACGCACCACGCCCACGGTGGCGCCGCTCCCCGGAGAGAAGCCGTCGACCGGCTCCGACGTCGCGACGGTGAGCACGGAAGGAGTGGAGTTTCCGTTCCCCGAGTACTTGCAGAACATCGTCGCGCAGGTGCTGCGGGTCTGGCAGCGCCCGCTCCAAAGCACTCCTCTCGAGGCGGAGGTCTCGTTCCTGGTACATCGCGACGGGTCGGTGAGCGATCTCCAGCTCCTCAAGCGCTCGGGGAATTATGCGTTCGACCTCGAAGCGCAGGGGGCAGTCGAGCAGGCGGGGCGCATCAAGGCGTTCCGCGCGCTCCCGGACGGCTGGGGTGCCGACGTGCTGTTCGTGCGCTTCTACTTCTCCGGAAGGCGCCAGTGAGGCGGCTGCTCTTCGGAATCGCCGTTCTGACCGCCGGTCAGCCGGTCCGCCTGACCGCCCAAGATACCTCCGCCATCGATCGGGGAGTCCGCATCGGCATCGTTTACCGGCCCGGGGTGCGCCCGGGCATGGTCGTGTTGCCGGTGCACGCGCCCACGCTCGATTCCGTGCGCGGCATCATGTCGCGGGATCTCGACTACAGCGACCGGTTCGAGCTGATCACGCTGCCCGGCGGCGACTCGATCCGTGTCACCGCCCCGGCGCCCGGCGCTCGCCCCCCGGCCGCGGGCGGCACGGGGCGGGGGACCGGGGGAGGCGGCGCCGCGGCCACCACCACGCTGAACTATCCGTTGTATCAGGCGCTCGGCGCCGACTTCGCCGTCGCCGTGACGCCCGCGCCGGGCGATACGACGATCGTCACCGTGCACGACGTGGCGGCGGGTGGCGTGCGGCGCGAGCTCCGTGCCCGCCTGCCGGCGCTCAAGGACGCCGGGTTTCGGCTGGCGGTGCATCAGCTGGCTGACCGCGTGCTCGAAGCGGCACTCGGCGTGGGCGGGACCGGAGCCACACGGGTGCTGTTCGTGATGGACGGCAAGGTGTACGCCATCGATCAGGACGGCGCCGACCAGAAGCTTGTGTCCTCGAGCGATCACCAGGCGATGTCGCCGGCGTGGGCAGGGGACGGGCGTCGCTTCTCGTACATGGAGTTCTGGCAGGGCCACGGGCGACTGTTCGTCCAGGAGGTCGGGAGCGGGAAGCGCGCGCCCGTCGCCACGACCGGTCAGGCGCTCGACTTCACACCGGCGTTCTCGCCCGACGGCAAGACGCTCGCATTCAGCCGCGCGACCGAGGAGGGCACCGACCTCTACACGGTGAACTTCAAGGACGGCTGCTGCTTACAGCGCTTGACCGTGGGGCGCTTTTACGACAACTTGTCACCGACCTACAGTCCCGACGGCCAGCGGATCGCGTTCGTGTCGACGCGAGCCGGGCTGCCGCAGATCTACGCGATGGCGGCGGACGGGACGGACCAGCAGCTCTTCGCGCCGTTCGACTATGGTGCCACCGGTTCGTCCAACGCGCCGGAGTGGTCGCCCGACGGCCAGGCGGTTGCCTTTCACCGCGATGTGGGCGGCACCTTGCAGGTGTTCGTCCTGGACGTGCGGACGCGTGCGGTGCGGCAGCTCACCTCGGTCGGGCGGAACGAGGATCCAACTTGGGCACCCGACAGCCGCCATATGGCCTTCGTGTCGGATCGTTCGGGGTATCGGCAGCTCTGGATCATCGATGTGGAAACCGGCCGCATCCGCCCGCTGCTGCAGAAGAGTGGCGCGCGCCTGCCGGCCTGGTCTCCGCGGTTGCCGGAGACCGCATCGTCGACCCCTTGAAATCGGAGAGGACTTCAACCGATGAAACGCCTACCCTTGCTCCTTCTGAGCGGTCTCGCCGTGGCGGCTATGGCTGCGTGCGGCGGCAAGAAGCCGGAGCCACCAGCGCCGGCGGCCGGCCCCAACGCGGACTCGCTCGCCCAAGCTCAGAAGGCGCACGACGATTCCATGGCGGCGGCACAGGCTGAAGCAGACCGTAGGGCGCGGGAAGAAGCCGACCGCCGGCAGCGGGTCGCGGATTCGCTCGCCGCGCTCGGCCGAGGGACGGAAGCCGTGCGGACCCTCCTCGGGACGATGATCCACTTCGACTACGATAAGGCGCTCATCCGGGGTGGGGACGCCGCGGTCCTGGACCAGAAGGTGGCGATCCTCCAGGCGAACCCGGCGCTGCGGATTCGCATCAGCGGCCATTGCGACGAGCGCGGGTCCGACGAATACAACCTGGCGCTCGGGAACCGGCGCGCGACCGCCGCCAAGCAGTACGTCGTCAGTCACGGCATCGATGGGAGCCGCATCGAGACCGTGTCCTATGGCGAAGAGCGGCCGATGGCCTCGGGACACGACGAGGACGCGTGGGCGCAGAATCGCCGGGACGAGTTCGAGATTCTCTCGGGCGGCGAGAGCCTGAAGCAGCCGTGAGCCGGAGCGACAGCTGAAATACGCCCAGCCGTTCGCGCTTGCCCTGGGGCTCACCGCCGGATGCGCGCTGAAAGGCGACGTCCGGCGCGTGGAGCTCCAGGTCGAAGCGCAGCGCGTCGAGCGTGCCCGGGCGGACAGCCAGCATCGGGCTGCGGTCGATTCGGTGCGCACCCTGCTCGCCGGCATCCAGGAGCGACTCGTCGCGCAACAGGCATACCTGGTGCAGCTCCGCGGCGACATGAAGACCGATCTGCTCGCCGTCCAGCAACAGCTCGTGAGCGTGCAGGAGCTGACGGGGCAGAGCCAGCAGCGCCTGACGGAGCTGCGCGGGCGGCTGGAGGAGCAGGCCCGTCAGCCCGTGCCGGTCCTGGATACCAGCCGCGGCGGACCGGCGGTACCGGTCGGGCCGTCGGGGAATCCGGCGGGCCCGGGGCCGGAGCAGATGTACGACCTCGCGTATCAGCAGTACCGGGCGAGCCGCTACGGGACGGCGCGCCTGGGTTTTCGGGAATTCCTGCGGCTGTTCCCGGCCCACGAGCGGGCGCCCGACGCGCTCTATTTCATCGGTGAGTCGTTTGCCGGGGAGAATGCGGATTCGGCGGCCGCCGTGTATCAACAAGTCGTGAAGAACTATCCGGCTTCGCCGCGGGCACCGTCGGCGCTCTACAAGCTGGGCTTCCTCGCCGAGCAGCGGGGCGACAAGGCGGCGGCCCGCACGTATTACGCCCGGGTCATCGCCGGCTACCCCCGCTCTCCAGAGGCCAACCTCGCGCGCGACAAGCTCCAGCGCCTGGGGCGGTAGCCTCTCCAGGGTCTGGGGCCGGGGTGTTGGGAGCCGGCGTGTCGGAGCCTCGTGACAACCGGGCCGAGATGCCGTTCCTCGACCACGTCGAGGAACTGCGCTGGCGCATCCTTTACAGCCTGCTCGCGATCGTGGTCGGGACACTGGCGGGCTGGCTCATCGTCGAGCATGTGGACGTCATCGGTCTGCTCATCCGGCCGATCGCTCCCCTCATCCCTGGTGGCAAGCTCCGCGTCACCGGTCCCACCGAGCCGTTTTTCATCACGCTGAAGTTCGCGTTCGTGCTGGGGCTGGTCCTCGCATCGCCGGTGGTCGGATACCATGTGTGGGCCTTCCTGGTGCCGGCGCTATACCCGCGGGAGCGGCGACTCATCGTACCGGCGCTGACGATCGGCGCCCTCCTGTTCCTGGCGGGGGCCGCCGCCGCGTACTTCTGGGTGCTGCCGCGGGCGTTGGCCGTGCTCTTGAGCTTCCAACAGGGGGTGTTCGACCCCCTCATCACCGCGGACAAATACTTCGCGTTCGCGGCGCAGCTGATCATCGCGTTCGGCCTCGTAACCGAGCTGCCGCTCGTGATCGTGATCCTGGCGGCGCTCGGGCTCGTCACACCGCAGTTTCTGGCGCGCAACCGGCGCTACGCGATCGTGATCTCGGCCGTGGCCGCCGCGCTGCTCGCGCCGCCCGACGCCGTCTCCATGGTCCTGATGATGGTGCCGTTGTGGCTGCTGTACGAGGTCGGGATCTGGTGTGCGTGGGTGGTCGAGCGGCGCCGCGCGCGCCGCGCGCGAGCTGGGGCGGCGAGCGCCGCCGGGCTCGTCGCCCTGCTGCTGGTTGCCGCCGGCGCACTCGACGCTCAGACACCCAAGCGGCCGCCCCCTCCCCCCGCCCGGCCCGACACCACGCCGCGCACCGCCGCGGACTCGGCCGCGCAGGGCCGCCTCGACACCGCGACCGCCCGCCGGCTCGGCTTGCCGACCGGCCCGACCCGGAGCTTCCCAGCGGCCGACGCCGTGATCGACTCGCTCCTCAAGCTGCACGGATACCGCATCACGCAGTATGTGGCCGACACGCTGACCGTCCAAGGCGGTGATACCCAGACCATTCATCTCCGCGGCGAAGCATACGTTGAGCGCGAAGGCACGAAGCTCGAAGCGGACTCGATCCGCTACCACCAGCGGAGCTGTCGGCTCGATGCGATCGGTGATCCCCGCTTGTTCGATCAGGCGACGGTGATGGTGGGGGAAGGGATGCGGTACGACACGTGCGTCAAGCGCGGGACCGTGCACAACGCGCTCACCGACTTCCAGCAGGGTGCCGCCCGGTGGTACGTGCGCGGCGACCTCGCGGTCGACTCGGGCTCCACGCGTCTGTACGGCTCGCGGAGCGAGGTCACCTCCGACGAGAACCCCGTTCCCGATTATCACTTCTCCACCGGGAAGATGAAGTGGTTGAACAAGAACGTGATGGTGGCGCGCCCGGCCGTGCTCTACATCCACGACGTTCCGATCATGTGGCTGCCGTTCATCTTCCAGGACGTCCGGAAGGGCCGGCGCAGCGGCATCCTGGTGCCGCGCTTCGGCCTCAACGACATCGTCCGCCCCGTCCGCAGCTACCACCGCCACGTGCTGAACGTCGGGTACTACTGGGCCATCAACGACTACCTCGATTTCCTCGTCTCGGCGGACTGGTATGCGGCGCGCTATCTGTCGCTCCGAGCCAAGAGCAGCTATAAGTGGCTCGATCGGTTCATCGACGGGGGCATCTCGTTCGAGCGGTACGGGCAGCTCGACGTCCCAGGCTCCTCCATCCGCCTCGGGTGGCAGCATCAGCAGCGGTTTTCCTCGCGTACGCACTTCAGCGCGAGCGTCGACTATTCGAGCAACACCCAGGTCATTCAGAACAACACGGTGAATCCGTTTCTCGCGACCGCGGCCCTCGGCTCGCAGCTGAACTTTACCAAGCAGTTCGACTGGGGGACCTTCACCCTCGGCGGCAACCGGCGGCAGGAGGTCGGGAGCGGTCTCGTATCGCAGACCATACCCTCGGTGAGCCTCGCGCCGGTCCCAATCAACATCACGCCGTCCATCACCTGGTCGCCCGGGTTTGCGTTCAACAATCAGCAGACGTTCCACCAGCTCCAGCCCCCGGTGCTCCTGCCCGGCGGCGCCCTGGACACGCTGTTCGCCGACAACCGGGTCACCACGCTCGGCTTTCAGACACCGCTCCGCATCGGACCCTGGAACTGGAGCAACACGTTCGACGTGACCGATAACATCAGCAACGCGCGGCAGCAGTTCGACATTGCGGACACGACCGTCCCTGGCGGGCGCCGCCGGGTGCTCTTCGACCAGACGTTCAGCACGATGATCAACTGGCAGACGGGCATCAACCTGCCGTCGCTCTTCACGGGCAGC
>WNFU01006757.1_pt1 | contig 13786 bp, 12 predicted proteins | sample 5400121 | NCBI WGS metagenome assembly WNFU01 (sample SAMN13153360, study PRJNA577476) | soil metagenome | isolation source: 100 cm soil or saprolite under grassland replicate 1 | place: USA:California | collected 2016-06-15
ACCCGACCGCGCTCGCCGGTCGAGAGGCGTGCGACGCGTTGGTCGGCGCGGTCCTCGAGGCCGACCGCCACCAGTGCCTCGCGCGCGCCTTCGGGCTGCAGGCCGCGCAATGCGAGAGCGAGCTCCACGTTCTCCGTCGCGCTGAGCATCGGGACGAGTCCCGGCTGCTGGCCGACGTAACCCACGTGGTCGCGGCGAAAGTGGGCGCGGTCGGCCCGGTCGAGTGCGGCGACGTCAATGCCGAGGACCTCGATCGCTCCCTCATCCGGCAACTCGAGGCCGGCGACGAGGTGGAGCAGCGTCGTCTTACCGGACCCCGACGGGCCCGTGACGACGGTCACGGTGGAGGCAGGAAAGGCTGCGTCGACGCCGTCAAGCACCATGCGCTTCGTTTCGCCCCGGCCGTAGCTCTTCGTGAGCTTCCGGAGGCGAACGACGGTTTCCCTGCTGTGCGGCGCCTCCAGTCTCGCTTCGGCTGCAACTGTCGGCTCCGCAATCGCACCTTCGGCGGAGGAAACGACAATGTCGCTTCCTGCGAGGCGTGCACTCGCGTGACTGCGAATGCCCGAACGGCGGAGCAGCTCCTCCGGCAGGCGCAGCCAGCCACCTTTCCCGACCACGATCGCTTCCTCGCCGATCCCTCCGCCGGCCTCCTCGCTGACGCGGCCGTCGCGGATCCGAACAATGCGGTCGGCGATCGAGGCGGACTCCGGATCGTGGCTGACGATCACCGCCGTGCACCTTTCCGCACGGACGAGCTCGCCGATCGTGTCGTACACGAGCCGGGCGCTCGCTGCATCCAGCTCCCCGGTCGGCTCGTCGGCGAGAAAGAGCCGTGGACCGTGCGCGAGCGAGGCGGCGACAGCGACGCGCTGCTGCTCGCCCCCGGAAAGCTCTTCGGGCCGCGCATCGCGGTTTGATGTCAGACCGACGCGCTCGAGCAGCTCGTCCGCACGGTGGACTCGCTCGGCTCGTGTCGCACCCGCAAGCCCGAGCTCGACGCCGACGAGCTCCCGCGCGGTCAGCTCGGGGGCCAAAGCTCGAGCGTAGTGCTGGTCGGCGTAGCCGACCAGCCGCGTCCGATAGCGGGCGACGTCGCCTGCCGGTAGCTTGCCGAGCTCGGTGCCGAACACGCGCACGATCCCCGCAGAGGGACGGTCGAGCCCGGCGAGGATCCGCAGGAACGTCGTCTTCCCCGATCCACTCGGGCCGAGCACCGTGACGGTCTCGTGCTCGCGGATCGTCAGCGAGAGCCCCTGCAGCGCGGCGGCGTCTCCCTCCGGAGTCTGATGGATGCGAAAGAGATCGCGCACCTCGATCGCATTCACGTTCCGACCTCCGCGAAGCGTCCTGCGACATCTCCTCGAAACGCACTGCGTGTCGCCGCGCCGACGAGCAGCCCAGCGATCGCCGCGTAGGCAAGGAGGCCGAGCAGCAGCACGGGCCAGTCAAAACCAAGCAGGAGCGGGGGCTCGGCCGAGCCCGCGCTCGCCGTCAGCGTCACGAGCGAGACGATCAGCGCGGCGAGGATCGCGCCGGTGGCGAGCCCGCCAACGAGGCCGAAGCCCGCGACGAGCGCGCTGCGCACGCGCAGGTGGTGTCGGAGCGTCTTCGGTGCGGCTCCTTGCGCCTCCAGATCGAAGAGCTCACCCCGCTCGTCGCGCAGATCGGAGACGACGCCGAGCAGGAGGCCGACGAGCGCGAGCCCGAGCGCGGCCAGGGCAGCGCCGGCGAGGGTGATCAGCGTGCCGCGCGCGAGCGGCTCCGAGCGCAGATCGGCCAGGACCGCGCGGTGCGTCAGGACCTGGAGTGCATCGAAGGGAGGTTCGCCCAATGCCGCCTCGAGACCGCCGGCGGAGTGTGCCGCCTCGAGCCAGATCTCGTTCGTCGCGCCGCGTCCGGGCGCCTGCGCATCGAGCGCGGTGGCGATTGTCGACTCGTCGGCGAGCACCGCGTCCCCAGCTATGGTCGGGACGCGTCGCGCGGTCGCGACGACTTTCCCCACGATCGTGGCGCTCCCGACCTCGAGCGGCAGGATCCCGCCCGGGCCGGCCGCCGCCGCGAGGGAGTGCGAGGCGACGATCGGAACCGGGTGCTCGTCGGTGGGCTGCCGCGCGCGGAAGCGAGCAATATTGTTGGTCGTCACGAGGTAACGGAGCGTCCGGCCTTCAGCCGTGATACCGCCGGCACCGGTCCAACCTGCGAAGTCGAGTGCGAACGGTTTGGCATCCACACGCGGCGGCCCGATCGTCATAGTGCCCTGTGCGACCGCCGCCGCGTTTATGCCGGCGTTCGGCACGCCGTGGAGCCCCGTGCCGGTCAGGTCGAAGGTCAGCGACACGAGGAGTCCGCTCCGCGCATCGGGTGGGACGGCGCCCGCTCGCGGGGACGAGGTCGTTCCGAGAGAGATGCCTCGGGCGGCACCGGTAGGTGTGACAACGATTGCGCGAACCGCGAGGTCATCGCCCCGTGCGCGCACGGGTAGCTCGAGCTGCTTCGCGTCGGCCGGCAGTCGCACCCCGCGCAGCGCGACAGAGTCCTGGGGCTGAAGCTTGCGCGCGAGCTCTTCCGGCGAGAGCGCTGCGTAGTCGCTGCGCCACTGGAGCGTCGTCAGCGCATCCGCAGGAATTCCGAGCAGCGTAAAACCGCTCGAAGTCTCCAGTCGCCTGACGTTCCCGGATAGCCGCACGACGGGAACGGCATCCGTTCCGGGCACGATCGCCCGGAACCGCTCCGGCGGAGCTGCCCGAAACACAGGCACGAGCTTCGTCACGTCCTCGCGGACGATCGCGTCGACCGGGACCGCATACGCAGCCTGGTCGCGCTGGCCACGAGTCAGCGTCGCCCGGTAGGCCTCGGCGAAAAGGGCGAGGCCTAGGCTGACGACGAGGAAAGCCACTGCGATCGCCGCGCGACCGGGATTACGCGCAAGCGAGAGCGCCGCGAGTCTGAGCGCAACCGGCCCACCGCGTCCCCAGCGTTCGAGGAGCCGCAGCGAGGGAGCAAGCACCCGCGCCCACACAACCGCGGCGACGAACGCGGTTAGAGCCGGAAGGAGGAGCAGGACTGCGCCGGTCCCGCGCTCCTCGGCAAGCGCTCCGGCATCCGCGGCGCCACGGGCGAGCGCAAGCACGACGGCTACCGCTGCGCCGGCCGCGGCAGCGTCGACCGGGGTCACTGTGAAGGCGCCGAGCCGCGCAGTGCCCGCCCGCAGGGCGAGCAGCACAACCATGGCCGCAGTGGCGGCGATCGCAGCGGCGAGAACGAAGCCGCGGCCTGCAATCACCGAGTGACGCAGAACGTCGCCCGCCGGGACTCCGGCTCGGTTGGCGACGATCAGCCCAACGAGGCTCCCGAGCGACCAGCCCACGGCCGCTCCGGCCAACGCGAGTGCGCCGGCCTCCGCCGCCGAGCCGAGGACGAGCTGCCAGCGGCGCGCGCCGTACCAGGTGAGGCGCCGCCACTGGGCCTCCGCATCGCGCCGGAGGCCGCTCGCGGCCAGAACGGCGAACGCGAGCAAGAGCGCTGCGGCCTCACCTCCGATTAGGAGGAGCCGGCGCGCTGCCACCCGCCCGGCCTCGTCGGCCGAGCGTAACTCCGAGATCGGGGCCGTCAGGTCAAAGGCGAGCGTCATGCTCGCAAGCTCGGAGCGCGCGCGTGTGACCGTGTCCGCAAACCGGTCGATCTCCCACGGATGGACCTCGCCGGGATCGATCGGCGCCGCCCAGGTGTAGCTCCGAAAAGTCGGCGCGAAGAGCTCGTTCGAAGCCAACCCGTCCACACCCTCCGCGAGCAGCAGCGGTGGGGTCGCAGCCGTGTGATAGCGCAGCGCCGAGCTGAGCACGGAGGCATAGGTCTCGCGCGTGATCAGGTCGCCGAGGGGCACTGCGGACTCGAGCGTCGCCCGGCCGACCCGGATGAGCCTGAGTCCTGGAAGCTCCGGAATCGGGCCGGCTCCACCGAGTTGCAGGACCTCGCAATGTGTGGGGCGGCACGTGCTCGGGAGGTGCCCGGATTGCACGTGCACGTAACGGGCGAGCCCGTCGATCGCCCCGAGATCGAACAGGTGCCCGTTCGCCTGGCTCTGCCTGAAGAGCATCGCCCGCGTCGGCGTGGAGACGAGCGGCTCGAGCACACGCCGCGCAGTGCGATCGAGCTCCCGCACGTCGTTGCCCGGCCCGCTCGCGATCCCACCCCAGACCAGCCGGACGGTCCGGTCGGTCGTCGGGATCCGGGCGGTCGCGCGCTCGACGCTGCGGTCTTGCGCGACGAGACTGCCCGCGAGCACGGCGGCGAGCAATGCCGCGCCCGCTGCGATGCCAAGCGTCACGAGGACGATCCGCGCCGCGCGGCGCGTAAGCCGCGCCCAAGCGAGCGCGAACGGGAACGCGATCCGTCGCAGCCAGGTCAATGCCGCACCGAACCTACCGGGGCGGCGGCTACGAGGGACGGCTGGTGAGCTTCACCTCCACGGAGTGGCCCTTGCCGTCTCGCGTGTACCTGAGCGAAACCGTGTCGCCCGGCTGCCGCGCATTGATCGCTGCGCGCAGCTCGTCTGCAGACGTGACCCGCTTCCCAGCCACCGCGGTGACCACGTCTCCGGCGCGAAGGCCCGCCCGAGCAGCCGGGGTGCCGCTCCTGACCTGGGCCACGCGCGCGCCTCCGGCCACAGAACCGTCCTCCAGGCTGACGCCCAGGAAGGCGTGCTCCGCCTTCCCGCTCGAGATCAGCTGCGAGGCGATCGAGCGGACGGTGTTGGCTGGGATCGCGAAACCGACACCGTCGTTTCCACCCGAGTCGCTCTCGATCTGCGAGTTGACGCCGATCACGTTGCCCTGTGCATTCAGGAGAGGACCGCCGGAGTTCCCGTGATTGATGGCGGCGTCGGTCTGGATGGAGTCGTCGATCGCGAAGTTGTTCGGTGACGTCATTTCACGGTGCAGCGCGCTGATGATTCCCGTCGTAACGCTCTCCTCGAGCCCAAAGGGACTACCGATTGCAACGACGCTGTCGCCGACAGCCAGCTTGCTCGAGTCACCGAGCGAAAGCGGGTAGAGCAGGGAAGAGGGAGCGTCGACCTCGAGGATGGCGAGGTCCGTGGACGCGTCCGTGCCGACGACTCGTGCGTCGTACTTCTTGCCGTTCCAGAACGTGACAGAGACCGAGTCCGCGCCGTCGACGACGTGCACGTTCGTCACGATATGGCCGTCGGCGTCGTAGACGAAGCCGGAGCCCTGTGCCTGGCCCGAGCGAGAGCCGAGTCCATTCGACTGCTGCGTGGTCACGGTGATCTCGACAACGCCTTTGCGCGCGCCCTGGTAGATCGCGTTCACGGAGAGAGCGCTCTCACTCGAAGCCGGCTGCGAATCGGACACGGTCACCTGGCGGACGACCGTCTTCGTGCTTCCCGAAGAGAGTGCGGCGTAGGTGGCCGCACCACCGCCGACGCCGATGCAGGCGCCGGCGACAAGCGCGGCGGTGAGGGAGAGAGTGGGTGTCAATCGAGCCACGGTCACCATGGCACCATGCGTCTCTAAGACCCACCTGAGAAGCGGATAAGAAGTCGCTAAGAACCGCGCGGGTCGCGCCCGAGCGGCCTCTCACAAAGTCCTTACGGCCGTCTTAGCCGGGTCTTATGCGCCCCTGTCACCGTCTGCTGAATGGCCTCGTGGGACTTGGAACCCCTACCGACCTACCGCCCGCGACGGCCAATCCGGGCGGGACGTTACCCATCCGCCCGCTTGCTCGTTCTGTGTGCCGCCGCTGTCGTTGCCGTTCTTGCGGCAGCGGCGGGTGCACAGTCCGCGCCGGGGCGCCGGCTGGACTCGCCGCAGCTTTCGCAGATTGCCCGAGCGTCGGGGCCGATCCCCGACAGCGAGCTCTCACGACAAGGGATCAGCCGCCTCGTCCCGGGCGCCTACTGGGGCGGCGTCTATCGAACGGCCTCCGGAGAGAGCGTGACGGTCTACGCCTCGACCGCCTATCCGCAGGATCCCGCCCTCGGCCAGAAGTGGGCCGACTTCCTTTCCACGCTCGTGCACGGATCGGAGCTATCGGCGGTGACGGTCTTCCTCGCGCCCCAGGCGCAGATCGGTCGCGTCTGCGGCGCGGACTCGCTCGCGTGTTACAGCGGCCAGGACAGCGTGCTCGTCGCGCCCGGGGAGGACCCGACGTCCGACATCTCGGCCGAGGCGGTCATCACGCACGAGTACGGTCACCACGTCGCTGGGCACCGCTCGGATGCGCCCTGGTCTGCGCTCGACTACGGGACGAAGCGCTGGGCTTCGTACATTCAGGTGTGCGCGAAGGCGCGGCAAGGCCAGTTGTTTCCGGGTGCGGAGGAGGCGCCTCGATACCAGCTCAATCCCGGTGAAGGCTTCGCCGAGTCCTACCGCGTCCTCAACGAGCGCAAGGCCGGGCTCACGGAGACGCCGTGGCAGGTCGTGTCGGACTCGCTCTATCCCGACAACACCGCTCTGACCCTCCTCGAGCAGGACGTGACCACGCCCTGGCAGGGGGTCACGACAACAACTCGGTCGGGGTCGCTCACCCGCACGACGCGCGTTCGCACGTTCACCGTGCCGACGCAGCTCGACGGGACGCTCAGGGTTTCGCTCCGGCCCTCGGGCGGGATGCGGCTGGCGCTCGACGTCTACGCGTCCTCCACCCGGCTGGTGCACGCGGTCGGCGCACGTGCCTTCTCACGGACGACGACGATCTGCGGGCAGCGGAACCTCCGGATCCGTGTCAGTGCGGTCAGCGGCAACGGGGCCTTCCGCCTGACGGTCGCAAAGCCGTAGTAGCAGGGTCTTAGCCGGTTCTCAGGTTCAGAGCGCAAAATAGGGTCGTGAAGATCCTCGTCGTCGACGACGAACGTGCCGTGCGCGAGTCCTTGCGGCGCGCGCTCGAGCTCGAGGGGTACGAGATCGAGCTCGCGGAAGACGGCCGCGCCGCGCTGTCGCGCCTCGAAGGCGAGGAGGCGCAGCCGGACGCAGTCATCCTCGACGTGCTCATGCCCGGCATGGACGGGCTGGAAGTCTGCCGGCGCCTGCGCCGAACCGGAATCAGGATTCCAGTGCTGATGCTCACCGCGCGGGACGAGGTCGAGAATCGCGTCGCGGGGCTTGATGCAGGCGCCGACGACTACGTCACGAAGCCTTTCGCGCTCGAAGAGCTCCTCGCCCGAGTCCGTGCGCTCTTGCGGCGGACGACGGACGGCGCGGGCGAGCTCCTGCAGTTCGGCGACCTGCACCTCGATCCCGGTACGCGCGAAGTCCGCAGGGGTAACCGGCCGATCGACCTGACCCGAACGGAGTTCGCCCTGCTGGAGCTCTTCATGGTCAACCCCCGGCAGGTGTTGACACGGTCGATCATCTTCGAGCGCGTCTGGGGCTACGACTTCGGCTTTGCCTCGAACTCGCTCGACGTCTACATCGGCTACCTTCGCCGCAAGACCGAGGCCGGCGGCGAGCCGCGCCTGATCCAGACAGTCCGCGGCGTGGGTTACGCGCTCCGGGAACAATGAGTTTCCGCGCACGCCTCACTCTTGTCGCCGCTGCAGCGGTGGCCCTCGCCGTGGTTGCCGCTTCCTTCGTGGTCTATTTCGTCGTTCGCGGCGAGTTGAGGAACACGGTGGACGGGTCACTGGAGACGAACGCCGAACAGCTTGCAGGCACGCCGCTTCATGATTTCAAGAACTTCACGTCCCGGTCGTCGGAGCTCGGCGGCGCACCGGGCTACCCCCAGCTGGTCGGAGTCGACGGGGTGCCCATTCTTCCTCGCGGAGAGAGCGTCGCGCTCCCCGTCAACGACCGCGTCACGGAGGTTGCACGGAGCGGGACCGGAACGTTCCTAATGGACGCCCACGTCAACAACACGCACGTCCGCGTGATCACGTTCCCCTACGTGCCGGGAGTTGCCGTCGAGGTTGCCCGCCCCCTGACCGAGGTCGACCACTCGTTGGGGCGCATCAAGAGCCTGCTGATCCTCATCGCCGGCGGCGGGATCGCGATCGCGGCCGCGCTCGGCCTTGCGGTCTCCCGCGCCGCGCTCCGCCCGGTTCGTCGACTTACGACGGCGACGGAGAGGGTGACCGACACCGGCGACCTGTCGGAGCGGATCGATGCCGGGGGGCGTGACGAGCTCAGCCGGCTCGCGTCGAGCTTCAACACCATGCTCGGCGCACTCGAGGAATCCACACGCGTACAGCGCCAGCTTGTTGCCGACGCGTCGCACGAGCTGCGCACACCCCTAACGAGCCTGCGAACGAACATCGAGGTGCTCGCGAGCGAACGCACGCTTCCCGCCGGCGAGCGCGAGCGCCTGCTCACGGACGTCGTCGAGCAGCTGGGGGAGATGACGACGCTGATTGCGGAGCTCATCGAGCTCGCGCGCGGTGAGCAGCACAAAGCCGAGCCAGAGGAGGTCAGGCTCGACCTCGTCGCCGCCGACGCGGTCGAGCGGACGCGCCGCAATCGGCCGACCGTGACGTTCACGACGGATCTTCAGGAATCCGTCGTCAACGGCGTCCCGGCGACGATCGAGCGCGCGGTCGCGAACCTGCTCGACAACGCGGCCAAGTGGAGCCCGTCCGACGGGAACGTGGAGGTGGGGGTCCGCGACGGCGAGGTGACAGTCCGCGATCACGGCCCCGGAATCGACGAGGAAGACCTCCCTCACGTCTTCGACCGCTTCTATCGTGCCGCCTCGGCCCGCGGCATGTCGGGCTCCGGCCTGGGCCTCGCCATCGTCAAGCAGGTCGCAGAGGCCCACGGCGGTGAGGTCGTGGCCGAGCGCGCCGAAGGGGGCGGAACGCGGATGAAGCTGCGGCTGGACGGCCGAGCCGAGGCCGTCGATACTTCTTAGCCGTTTCTTAGAGTCCTCTTAACCGGCGTTAACCCGTTCGTGGTTGGCTTGAAGAGTCGACCGAGAGGGGCACGAACGTGAAGCTGAACCGAAAGCACAAGATCGTCGTGGGAGCCGCCGCGCTCCTCGCCGCCGGGGGCGGCGGGGCCGCGATCGCAGCGTCGCAGTCAGGTTCGCCGGGCGAGGAAAGCCAGGCGATCATCAACGACGCTGCCGAAGAGCTCGGCATCCCGCCGAGCAAGCTCAGCGGCGCGCTGAAGAAGGCGCTCAGCGACCGCGTCGACGAGGCCGTAGCCGCCGGGCGTTTGTCCAAGGCTGAAGGCGATGCCCTCAAGGAGCGCATCCAGTCCGAGGACTTCCCGGTCTTCGGGGGGCTTCACCACGGGTTCGGCCACATCGGCTTCTTTGGCGACCTGGATGCAGCCGCGTCGTACCTCGGGCTCACGGAGTCCCAGCTTCGCGCGCAGCTTCAGGACGGCAAGAGCCTGGCCCAGGTCGCGCGGGATCAGGGGAAGTCGGTCGACGGGCTCGTCGATGCCCTCGTCGCCGCAGCCAAGCAGAGGCTCGACTCGGCCGTCGCGGCCGGTCGCATCACGAAGGCTGAGGAGGACTCGGTCCTCGCTGACCTGAGAGAGCGGATCGCGAAGCGCGTCGAGTCGACGGGCCTCGGCTTGCCGCGGTTCCGCCCGTTTGGGGGCTTCGGGTTCCGCCACTCCGGCGGCCCGAGCGCCTAGCAGCTTCAGCTTCAAGCCGGCCGCCCCGGCTGCGAGGATTGGGAGTGTGCGCGCCGCGCTTCTCGGCTCCGTCATCGCAGTCGTGCTCGCCGGGGCGGCTCCGGCCAACGCAGCGATCGTCGTCCAGCATGGGATCGCTGGCCTCGAGCTGCAGATGACGAAGGCTCAGGTTCGAGCGAAGCTCGGCAGGCCGGCCAAGGTCCGGACCGGGAAGAACGAGTTCGGGAAATACACCGAGTTCGTCTACCCCCGCGTCACCGTGCTGTTCCAGAGCGGGCCGCGCGCGACGGCGCTTCGAACGTTCTCCCGTGCGGAGCGCACGCCACGAGGCGTCGGCGTCGGGTCATCCGAGTCACAGGTCAGGGCGAAGGTCGCCGGCGTGAAATGCCGCGCCGAGTTCGGCAGCCGGCACTGTTACGTCGGCAAGTTCCTCCCCGGTCGCGTGATCACGGACTTCCAGATCCGAAGGGGCCGAGTCAGGTCGATCGTCGTCGGCTTCGTCGTCGATTGATGCGATCGTCTATTCGCCGCTGAGCTCGGCCGCATAGAGCTCGTAAGGCAGCCGCTCGAGCACACGTTGACGAGGCTCGGCGACGGCAAAGAAGCGCGGCAGCGCTCGTTCTGCGAGCCAGTCGAGCTGCGGGCTCGCAGCGAGCACGTCGGTAACCACCGGACGGTGGCCGCCGAATGCAATGAACTCGATCCGATCCCGCCAAGGATCGAGAACGTCGAGGGCTGTCTCCGCGGCTTCGGTGATCAACGCCTGCGCCTGACCTTCGCGGCGCCGGCGAAAGCGATTGGCGGAGGAGCCGCCCTTCTTGTGGCGACCCTTGACGAAGCGCGATCCGACCTTCGAGGCAACCAACTGTTCGCCTTCGAAGACCCCGACTGCATAGCCGCCAAGACGAACGAGCAAAGCGCCGACGACGTGATCCTCCGCAAGGGCATCGAACAGCGGTGCCAGCCGCACGACGTCGTATTGGCCCTCGTGCGCGAGCCCGAACGGCGGCCGCACGAGGAGTATCTCCTCGGCATGCTCGATCCGCACAATCCCATCGGCATAGCTCGTGCGGCCTGGCTCGCCCTCCAGCGGAGCAAGCTGCTTCCGCACGTTGTCCCTGCCGACGAAGCGGGCCATTTACCCAGACTAGGGCCTCTCGTCGGAGATTCAGGCTAGAGTGAGCACTTCATGAGTTCGAAGAGACAACAAACCTTCGCCAAGATGGAGCGAGAGCGGAGGGTCAAGGACAAACGCGCACAGAAGCAGGAGAAGAAGGCGGCGGCGGCGGCCGCTCGCCTCGCGGAGGCGGAGGGCACGCTCTCGGTCGACACGGTTGACCAGGACGGAGCGCCTGTTGACCCGGACGAAGCGCCCGATGCGCCATTGACGGACGGAACGCCCGAGCGCTAGGCGCACCTGAGCCGCTCAAGCCGCGGCTTCGGGGGGTTCTGCATCAGGTCGCGTTTGGCATCGCGCTCGTTCTCGCCCCATTCTTGATCCTCGGGGCTGACGGGGGGCGCCCGCGGGCGGCGGCCGCCACGTTCGCAGTCTCGGTGGTCACATGCTTCGGCGCCAGCGCCCTCTATCACAGAGTGACCTGGACGCCTCGCGTGCGTCTCTGGATGCGCCGGATCGATCACGCAGGCGTGTACCTCCTGATCGCGGGTACGTACACGCCCGTTTCTCTGCTCGTTCTGCGCGGCGCCTGGCGCCCGGTTGTCCTGACGATTGTCTGGGGCGGAGCGGCTGCCGCGATCGTGCTCAAATTCGTCTGGGTCGGTGGCCCGAAGTGGCTTGCGGCGGCGATCGGCATTGCGCTCGGTTGGGTCGCCGTCATCGTCCTCCCGCAACTGGCGACTCGGCTGGACCCGGCGGGCCTGATCCTGCTCATCGTCGGCGGCCTGGCCTATACAGCGGGGGCCCTGATCTATGCGCGGCGCCGTCCAGACCCAGTGCCGGACGTGTTCGGGTACCACGAGCTCTTCCATGCGCTGACCATCGTGGGAGTCGCCTGCCAGTACGTGGCGATCGCGTTCTTCATCGTTCGCGTGGCCTAGACCTGACCGTCTTCGGTGCGCGGCATGCCACACCAACCGCTTGTCAGCCTCGCGGCGCAGAACAACGCCGAGTGGTGCGATGCGTTTTGCCGCACCCACGGCGTCGTCGGCCGCTTCCGGGCCAACTGTTGGTCCAGTCCGGTGCGCACACCGCCGTACTACCCGGATGCGGTTACGCTCGTCCCGGAGATCAGCGTCGAGCAAGTGCTCTCTTGCATCGACACCAGCGAGGGCTGCTCGGTGAAGGACAGCTTCGCGGACCTGGACCTTGGCGCCGCTGGATTCCGGTCTCTGTTCCGGGCCGAGTGGCTCGTCCGGGAGCCGGCCGAGGCTCGGGTCCCGTCCACCCAGGGTTGGTCGGCTTTGACCACCGATGAGCAACTTGCTGAGTGGGAGGCGGCCTGGGGTGAGTTGCCCGAGGGGTCAGGCTTCTTCCGGCGTGCGCTTTTGGAAGACGGGAGGATCGGCGTGCTTGCGGGTTACGACGGCGGCCGCATCGTGGCAGGAGCCATTGCCAACCGAAGCAGCACGGTGATCGGACTGAGCAACGTCTTCGACGTGGCCGGTGATCTCGAATCCGCATGGGTGGCCGGCGCCGCTGTTGCGGCAGCCCGGTGGGGAGAGATGCCGACCGTCGGCTACGACTCGGGCGATTCTCTGGACGCTGCGCATCGGGCGGGATTCGAAAGCATCGGTGAGCTCGTCGTCTGGCTGAACGCACCCTCTTCGCCTGAATGAGCAGTCCAGTCAAACGACGTAAGCTCTGAGGATCGCGCGGACCCTCCTACGGCGAATCCACAACCCCCGCGACCGGGAGTGCGCCTGCGACCCTGACTGCTGGTGCAGACGCACCGCCCTCGGCCGTGCCGTCAAGTGGTGGTTTCCCGGTCGGTACTTTGGTCTCCACCACAAGAATCGCGCCCTTGAAGAGTGGAAGCGAAGTCAGGCTCCCGGAACACTCGCCGAGTGGAAGCGGCGTCAGCAAGAGGACTAATCCCCGTTGTTCTCTGAGCGCGAGTCGAAAGCCAGCCACTCCTCGGATTGGCATACGCTCAGCGGGTTCCGTGAGACGGACGCAGGCACTCTTGCTCGACCTCGCGGTAAAGGTCTCGCTCGTGCTGCTGCTCGCCTTCGGCGCCTTCTCCGGTCTCGAGCGCTTTGCAGGGAAGGCGTTCGGCTGGCGGCTCGTCGGCTACTCGATCGCAGCTCTGATCGTGCCCGCGATCTGGGCCGGGCGTGGTCGGCATCCGCCCTATCCGTTCTTGTCCGACACGCTCTTCGTACTCCCATTCCTCATTGACACGATCGGCAACGCACTCAACCTCTACGACACGATCGACTGGTGGGACGACGCGAACCACTTCGTGAATTGGGCACTCTTGAGCGGTGCGGTCGCCGCGGCGCTGCTCCGCACTCACGTCAGGGGGGCGGAGCTCTTTTCTCTCGTCGTGGGCTTCGGTGGAGTAACGGCAATCCTGTGGGAGCTCGGCGAGTACTTCGCCTTCATCCGCAACTCGCCGGAGCTCGCAACGGCCTACACAGACACGCTCGGTGACATGGCGCTCGGCCTCAGCGGCGCAACGCTGACAGCCACAATCGCCGTGATCGCGCTAGGCCGGCAGCGAAGCCCCGCCAAGGCATAGCCGATGGGGCCGCTCCAGCCGGCGCTCGCGTCCAGCGCTTGGTGAATCGCGCGTATGCCTGCTTCGGGTCGGTCGTCTCCTGCTCGACGCCCGCGCCGGGGCGCAGCGCTGCCTCGTCCACGGTGTAGCCGCCCCAATCTGGGCCGGTCGAGCGGTCGCGGGCGCCGACCGCAAGCACCAGGCAGGGTGCGTCTCCGGCGCCGACGATGACATGCCTTGGCAGCAGTGCACGAAGTCCCACGGACCTAGGGGGCGCTCGTCGCCCTCGACGATGAGCAGCGCCTTGCCGGCGAGCACGAGAAAGTCCTCCTGATCGGCCTCCCAGTGGTACATCGCCATCGGCTCGCCCGGCCTGAGGACGCTGAGGTTGATCCCCAGCTGCAAGAAGTCCTGCTCGCCCTCGAACGCACCCTCGAACTCGCAGATGGCGGAGCGCCCCGGCCCGTGGTGCCAGCGCGCCTCGCGCGCGTTGAGGACGAACCAGCC
>WNFU01009631.1_pt1 | contig 13781 bp, 10 predicted proteins | sample 5400121 | NCBI WGS metagenome assembly WNFU01 (sample SAMN13153360, study PRJNA577476) | soil metagenome | isolation source: 100 cm soil or saprolite under grassland replicate 1 | place: USA:California | collected 2016-06-15
AATTTCGACGAGATACTCGCCCGGCTGCGACCGGAAGTGTGGGTGCCGCTGCAGGGCGACCGCGATCCCGCCTTGCGAGTTCAATTCACAACCCTCGACGACTTTCACCCCGATCGACTGTACGAGCGGCTGCCGGTGTTCGAAGGTGTCCGCGAGCTCCGCCGCCGACTCGCAGCGCCCGCCACCCGCGAGCAACCGCCCCGCGAGTCGTCGACCGCGGAGCAGCCGCCGGCCGCGGTGGGTGGAAATCTGCTCGATCAGATTGTGCAGCAATCTCCCTCCCCCTACGCGGGAGCTGCCGAAGAGCGCTCGCCACTCGAGGGAGGCGACCTTCAGACCTACCTCAATCGCATCGTCTCCGCCCATCTCGTTCCTGACGCCGATCCCCGCCGGCAAACGCTGCTCGCCGAACTGGACGCGGCCTGCGCCGCCGGCTTGCGCGCGCTACTGCATCACCCCGACTTCCAGGCCCTCGAAGCGCTGTGGCGCGGGGTGCAACTCATCACACGCGCCGTGGAGTCCGACGCCGACGTGCGACTCCACCTGTTCGACGTCACCAAGTCGGAGCTCGCTGCCGATCAGCGCGAGAGTGCTGACGCCGCGAACAGCCGGTTGTGCCGGCTGCTCGCCGCTGGAGCGCCGCAATCGGGATGGGGTGTGCTGTGCGGCCTCTACTCATTTGGCCCGTTGGCCTTCGACCGAGACCTCGTTCGTCACCTCGGCAGCGTGGCTCGCGTTGTAAAAGCTCCATGGATCTCCGCTGGCGATCCACTGCTCGTCGGATGCACTGCAATTGACTCGTCCCCCGATCCCGCCGACTGGGTCGCCGAGCCACCTCCGGAGTGGCACGAGGTGCGCCGCAGTCCCGACGCTCGCTGGATCGGTCTCGCAATGCCTGGGTTCCTGCTGCGATCGCCCTATGGTCAGCGGTACAACGCGTCCGACGCGCTGCCGTTCGAGGAGCTTTCGGAAGCCCCTACGCATGCGGAATACCTCTGGGGCAACCCGGCCCTCGCCTGCCTGTTGCTCCTCGTACAGGGGGTCGCGGAGTCGGGTCGTCCGATATATCCCGGTATGAATCTGGAACTCGGCGGCCTTCCTCTCCTTTCGTCGCAGCCTTGTACCGAGGCATTGCTGGGCGAGCGGGCCGCGGAACGAATCTTGGATGGCGGGCTGATGCCCCTGGTCTCCATCCGCGACACCGACCGTGTTCGTCTGCGGCGTTTCCAGTCGGTCGCGGACCCGCTGACTGCGCTGGGCGGCGGGGCGGCGGGCTCACCAGAGCAGTAGCCGCGGTAGCGCTGACGTTACCGGTCCCCCCCCTGACCGCTACGTGATCGTTAAGTGATCGCGACATGATCGCGCAGTCGTAAGCTCTAGCGCGGCCTGCAGCTTCTTGACACGTGCAGAATCGGGCCGTATTACCAACCGGGGCGAAAAGACAATCTCGTCCCGACGGTCGCGGCACGCAGTACGTCAGGGGGCAGTCCCAGTGAGCACTGGAGTCGCGGTCTCGGCAGACCCCCACCACCATCAGCCACCCGACCGAGGAGCAAGCGATGGCCAAAGAGAGCGTCCACAAGAAGCTAGAGCGCATTCGGCCTCCGCGCGTCAACATCACGTACGAGGTGGAGACTGGTGGCGCGATGGAGGTTCGGGAGCTGCCCTTCGTGATGGGCGTGCTCGCGGACTTCAGCGGTCACCCCAACGAAGAGCTGCCGAAGCTGAAGGATCGGAAGTTCACCGAAGTCACCCTGGACAACTTCGACGACGTGCTGGCGAGTATGAAGCCTCGTCTGAAGGTCACGGTCGCCAACAAGCTCTCGGACGATCCGAACGCCGGTAAGATGGGCGTCGAGCTCAAGTTCGAGAATATGGACGACTTCAACCCCGACCGAGTAGCGCGCCAAGTGGAGCCGCTCCAGAAACTCCTCGACCTGCGCAACCAACTCGCGGATCTGCGCGGCAAGATCCAGACCAACGAGAAGCTCGATGAGCTGCTGCAGTCCACGCTAGGTGACGAGGAGAAGCGGAACAAGCTCAAGTCGGAGCTGGATTCCGGCGCCAAGCCCGAGGGAGGTAAGGATGGCGGAGCCTAAGGCGGAGCAACAGAAACAGGCCGCCGCGGAGACCACCGAGCTGAGCCTGCTCGACCAGATCGTCGAGCGGGGCCGGTTCGGCGGGGAGGCGCCGGCCCGCGAGCGCGGTAAGGACATGATCAAGCAGTTCGTGTCGGAGGTGATCGCGGGCACTATCACAATGGGCCGCGACACCGAGGCCATGCTCAACGCGCGCATCGCGCAGCTCGACCGGCTCATCACGAACCAAGTGAACGAGGTGGTGCACCACCCGGAGTTCCAGAAGCTCGAGGCCACTTGGCGTGGGCTGCGCTACCTGCTCTCGAACAGCGAGACGAGCGAGACCTTGAAGATCAAGGTCCTCAACGTCTCGAAAAAGGATCTACTGAAGGATTTACAGCGCGCTCCGGAGTTCGATCAGAGTGCGATGTTTAAGAAGGTATACGAAGAGGAGTTTGGGATCTACGGCGGTGCGCCGTTCGGCGCGTTGCTCGGGGACTACGAGTTCGACAAGACGGGCGAGGACATAGAACTGCTCGAGAAAGTCGCCCAGGTAGCGGCCGCGTCCCACGCCCCATTCATCTCTGGCACCTCGGCGAAGATGTTCAGCCTCGAGAGGTTTACTGAGCTCGACGCGCCGCGGGACCTCGCGAAGATCTTTTCCACCAGCGACTACGCCAAGTGGAAGACGTTCCGCGAGAGCGAGGACTCGCGTTACGTGGCTTTGGCCGCGCCGCGCATGCTGTTACGCGAACCGTACGGAAGCCAGACGGTGCCGATCGAGGCGTTCCAATACGAGGAGCAGGTCACCGGCGACCACAACAAGTACCTGTGGGGCAACGCGGCGTGGGCACTCGGCGTGCGGGTCACCAACGCCTTCGCCACGTACGGCTGGTGTGCTACGATCCGCGGCGTGGAGAGCGGCGGGCTCGTGGAAGGACTCCCGGTCCACTCCTTCAAGTCCGACGAAGGCGATGTCGCGATGAAGTGTCCAACCGAGAGTCCCATCACGGACCGGCGTGAGAAGGAGCTCGCCGATCAGGGGTTCGTGCCCCTAGTGCATTGCAAGGGCACCGCGAACGCGGCGTTCTTCAGCGTGCAGTCCACGCAAAAACCGAAGAAGTACCAGACCGAGTCAGCCACGGCGAACGCACGCATTTCGGCGCAGCTACCCTACATATTCGCCGTGTCGCGGTTCGCCCATTACCTGAAGGCCATGATGCGGGACAAGATCGGCGGCTATCAGTCGCAGCCCCAGATCCAATCGTTCCTGAACAACTGGATCGCAGACTACGTGGTGGCCGACGATAATGCGTCGCAGAGCATCAAGGCGAAGCGCCCGCTGCGCGAGGCGCGCGTCGAGGTGCAGGAAGTTCCCGGCAAGCCCGGTGCCTACCGCGCCGTGGCGTTCTTGCGGCCACACTTCCAGCTCGACGAGTTGAGCGTTTCGATGCGTCTGGTGGCGGAGTTGCCGCCGCCAGCAAAAGGGTGAGTCGCGCACCCCTGTACCCGATACACGCTAGCTCTGGGAGGCGTCCATGACGATGCATGCATTCCTCAAACTCGACGGAATCAAAGGGGAGGCAACGGAAGAGGGACACAAAGACGAGATCATGCTGGACGCCTTCACGTGGGGGGGGAGCATGCCCCACAGCATGGTGGGGCATGGCGCTGGCGCAGGCCGCGTTGAACTCCGTAACGTGACCGTCGACAAGAAGACGGACAGCTCCAGCGCGCTGCTCTTCAAGGCGCTCTGCACCGGGCAGCACTTTGCCAAAGCGACGCTCACGTGTCTCAAGCCCACCGGCTCGTCGCCGTTCGACTATCTGAAGTATGACTTCACTGAGCTGTTCATAACGGACCTGCAATGGGCCGGGGCCACGAACGGCGTGGACGACACGCCGAGGGAATCACTCGGGTTGGCGTTCGGTGAGGTGACGGTGACGTACACGACGCAGAAGCCGAACGGCGACAAGGGCGAGTCCACCCTGGCGACTTACAACCGCAAGACGGGCAAGGCGAAGTAAACTGGAAGGGAGTCCGCGTGAGGGCCGACGAACTGTTCCGCGCGGGCAAACTGGAAGAGGCAATCGACCTGCTGGGCGTCGAGCTCCGAAAGAATCCGGCCGACGCCCAGCAGCGTATTTTCCTCTTCGAGCTGCTCTGTTTCGCCGGGGAACACGACCGGGCTGAGAAACACCTCGACGTGCTGGCCATGGGCAACCGGCAGGTGGAAATGGGTGTGCTCCTGTACCGAGCCGCCCTGCATGCCGAGCGCACAAGACAGGCAATGTTCCGGACCGGGGACTATCCCCAGAGCGGCCCGACCCCTCGCGACGTCGCCGGCATCCTCAACGGTCGTCCCTTCCAAGAGCTTCGGGACGCTGATCCCCGCATCGGCGCCCGCCTCGAGGTGTTCGCGGCGGGCCAGTATCTCTGGATTCCGTTCGAGCATATCGCCACGGTCCGCATGGCAGCGCCTAAGCGGCTGCGCGACCTGTTGTGGGCGCCTGCCGTCGTGCGTCCGGGGGCGGCGTTTCGTGGCCTCGAGTTGGGCGAGGTGATGCTGCCGGCGCTCGCGCCGCTTTCTTGGCAGCACTCCGAGGCGGGGGTGCGTCTGGGTCGAGTCACCGATTGGACGGAATTGGAAGACAGCAGGCAGGTGCCCCTAGGCCAGAAGCTCCTCCTCGTGGACGGGGAGGAATTCCCCGTCCTCGAACTGCGCGAGCTTGAAATACTCCAGCGCAACGGCGCAGCGGGCTGATCACCCGATGCCCCTGCGTGAAGACCTGTTGCAACCCATTCCAGGGTCCAACCCCGGGGGAACGAACCTCCGCTACGACCCCATCTACGACAAGCTGAAGGAGGCGCGTCGCGAGGAGGAGGACGTCGACCAAGGCGATTGGAAGCGGCCGCGCAAGGTCGCCGACTGGCCGCTCGTCATCAAGCTTGCGACCGACGCGCTCACAACAAAGTCCAAGGACCTGCAGATCGCTGCCTGGCTCACGGAGGCGTCGCTTCGACAGGAAGGCCTCGCGGGGTTGCGCGCGGGCCTCGGTTTGCTCCGCGCTTTGTTGGAGAAGTTCTGGGATAATCTCTATCCCGAGCTCGAAGGCACCGATGCGGAGCTCCGCGCTGCGTCGCTCAACTGGGTGGGCCGCTACCTCGACGGAGGCATAAGGGCTGTGCCGATCACGAAGGCCGGTCACGATGTTCGCAAATACAAAGAGTCCCGCGTCGTCGGCTACGAGGCCGATGCCAAGGGAGACGACCAGAAGCAGGCGGCGCGGCAAGCGGCGATCGGCGAGAAGAAACTCACCGCTGAGGAGTTCGACAAAGCGTTCGACGCCACGCCGAAACCGTGGTATAAGCAGCTCGTCGCCGATGTCGATGGGTGCATCAAGGCGGTACAAGGGCTGGACGAGTTGGGCCAGACCAAATTCGGAGATGCGTCGCCCAGCTATGGAACGCTCGTCAGTTCTCTCGAAGACATGCAGCACGTCGCTCGGCAACTGCTGGAGAGAAAGCTGCAAATGGATCCAGACACCATTGAGGCTCCGTCCGAGGGGCTGGGCGGTGGGGCGACTGGCCAGGCTGGCGGGCCGCTCGCTCCCGAACCGACGAGCGTGGAGGATGCCGCCGGGCGGATCGCGAGCGCGGCGCGCTTTCTGCGCCGCAACAATCCCCGAAATCCCGCGCCGTATTTGATGATCCGCGGATTTCGTTGGGGGGAGTTGCGCGCGGGCGGGCCCGAGCTCGACCCGAGACTCTTGGCTGCCCCACCGACCCCGGTGCGGACACACCTGAAAACTCTCTTGCTAGACCAGAAGTGGGCCGAGCTGCTGGACGCCGCCGAGAACATCATGGCGACTCCGAACGGGCGAGGTTGGCTCGACCTGCAGCGCTACGAACTCACGGCAGCCGAGCAGCTCGGCCCCGATTACCAGTACGTCCGGGGGGCGATACGCGGAAGCCTGGTGGGTTTGTTACGCGACTTCCCAAGTCTCCCGGACCTCACGCTCATGGACGACACCGCGACAGCCAATGTGGAAACGCGGACATGGCTGCAGAACGGTGGATTGATCGCGGCAGCGGCCGACGGCGCGGAGCCGGAGCGGCCGCGGGCGGAATCGGCGGCCCCGGAGTCACGTCCCCGGTTCGGCCGTCCGGCGTTCGACCGGGCAATGGACGAGGTACGCGCCGGCCAACCTCAGAAGGGCATTGAGCTGCTGATGCGTGAGGCCGAGCAAGAGAAGAGCTCGCGCTCCAGGTTTTTGCGGCGCTCCGAGGCGGCGCAGATCATGGTCGATGCGGGCCTCGAGCCTGTCGCCCTCCCGATCCTCAAGGAACTGCTCGAACAGATCGAGGTCCACAAGCTGGAAGATTGGGAGGCGGGCGACGCGGTGGCCCGCCCGATGGGCCTGCTGTACCGCTGTCTCAATAAGCTGGGTGGCGACGCGGAAATGAAGGACAACCTCTACCGGCAGATCTGCCGCCTGGATCCGGTCCAGGCCATGGCATTCCCGACGGCGAGCCCGGGCAACGATGGCACCCCAACCGGCTGAGCGAACGGTCCAGCGATCGGTCCTCGATCGGTTGTTCGACGCCGACCCGGATGCGAGCACCGAGGCTCCGATGACGTGGGCGCAATCGGTGCGCGACCTGAAACGCGCGCTGCGGCGCGACCTCGAGTGGCTGCTCAACACGCGGCGCATCGCCGTGCCGGCGCCGGACGGCTTCACGGAGCTCCCCCGCTCGGTCTATCACTACGGCCTTCCCGATATCACGTCGCTCGCGGCTGAGTCCGTCTCGGCGCGCGATTGGCTACGGCGTCAGGTGGAGGAGACGATCATGCTTTTCGAGCCGCGCCTGTCCGGCGTGCGCGTGACTGTCGCGACATCGGACGAGGAAGGGCGGCGCGAGTTGCGGTTTGTCATCGACGGTCTCCTCCGCATGGAACCGAGCCCTGAGCAGGTGGTGTTCGACACCGTGCTCGAGGTCACGAGCGCCACGTTCGAGGTGCGAGGCGAGGGCGCGGATGCGCGATGATCTACTGTACTACTACGAGCAGGAACTGGGCTTCCTGCGTCGCATGGGAGGGACCTTCGCGGAGAAGTATCCCAAGATCGCGTCGCGCCTGGTTCTCGAAGCCACCAAATGCGATGACCCACACGTAGAGCGGCTGCTCGAAGGGTTCGCTTTCCTCGCGGCGCGCATCCACCTCAAGCTCGACGACGACTTCCCGGAGATCAGCGATGCCCTCTTGAGCGTCGTCTACCCGCACTACCTGCGCCCCGTTCCGTCCATGTCGATCGTGCAGCTCCACCTGGATCCGGAACAAGGAAAGGTCACGACGGGACTCAAGGTCCCCCGCGATTCTCTCATGTATTCGCGGACGGTGGGTGGCTCGCCGTGCAAGTTCAGGACCTGCTACGACACGACACTTTGGCCACTCGCGGTGAAGGCGGCCCAGTGGCGCAGTCCCGACCAACTACGCCCGCCGGTGGCGGCACCCAGTGCGGCGGGCGCGCTCCGCTTGGAGTTGCAGTGCTTCCCCGACGTCACGTTCGAGAAGCTGGAGCTGGACACACTCCGGCTACACCTACACGGCGAGGGCACCCTGGTCTCGACCCTCTACGAGGTCCTCGCCAACAACTGCGTGCAGATTCAGGTGCGCGACTGTGGTCCCGCGCCGAAGCGCAAACCCGTGCTCCTGCCGCCGAGCGCGCTGCGGCCGGTCGGGTTCGGGCAGCACGAGGGTATGCTCCCGGTGCCCCGCCGGTCGATGATCGCGTATGGACTGCTCCAGGAATACTTCACCTTCCCGGAGAAGCTCTACTTCTTCGACCTCGACGGGTTCGATCAGGTGCGTGCTGCGGGGTTTGGGGCAAACGCCGAGGTGGTATTCCTAATCTCGAGCTTCGAGCGGGCCGAGCGGCGACCCGTCCTCGAGGCGGGGATATCCGAGCGCACGCTCCTGCTCGGCTGTACACCAATCATCAACCTGTTCACCCAAGCTTCGGAACCGGTGGAGATCGTCCCGACGCGCTACGAGCATCCCGTCGTCGCGGATGCCCGCCGGCGCGAAAGCACTCGGATCTTTTCGATCGACGACGTTGTGACCGCGCGGCCCGGGTCGTCGGAAGTGCTGCGGTTCGAACCGCTGTACTCGTTCCGCCACGGCACCAACGGCAACAAGCCGGAGGCGTTCTGGTATGCCCGACCCCGGCCGAGCGAGTACGGTCAAGCGGGTGACACGGACCTCTATCTCACCTTCGCGGATCTCTCCGGGCGACCCGCCCGCCCGCCGTTCGAAGCGGCGACGTGCCGCCTCACGTGCTTCAACGGTGATCTGCCAAGCCGGCTGCCGTTCGGCGACGAGAGCGGCGACTTCACGCTCCCGGGCGGCGGGCCCATCCAGCGCATCGTCGCGTTGCTGAAACCAACGCCCGTCATCCCGCCCCTGCTTGGGAAGCCCCAGCTGTGGCGTCTGATTTCCCAGCTCTCCCTCAACTATCTCTCCCTCGTTGAAGGCGGCCCGGAGGCGCTGCAAGAGCTGCTGCGGCTCCACAACTTCGGTGATTCGCTCGCCGGCGCGAAGCAGATCCAGGGCATCCTGGACGTGCGCACCGAGCCGAGCTATTCGCGGATCGCTGGAGACCACGGCCTGAGCTTCGCGCGCGGTCACCGCGTGGAAATGATGTTCGATGAGGACCAGTTCGCGGGAGGGAGCGCCTACCTGTTCGCGAGTGTGCTCGAGCATTTCCTGGGGCTATACACCGCGTTGAACAGCTTCTGCATCCTTGCCGCGCGCACGCGGCAACGTAAGGAGGTACTGCGCGAATGGCCGCCGAGGGCCGGATGGAAGACGCTGGTATAACCAACGCCGAGGTGGCGGGGCCGCTCACGCTCGACCCATCCGCGTATGGGTTCTTCCAAGCTGTGCGGCTGCTCGAGCGGCTCTATCCCGAGCGCCGGGGCGTCGGCCGATTCGGCGACCCGGGCGCGGAGGTCGTGCACTTTTCCGCGCACCCTGTGATCTCGTTCCCACCGAGCGAGATCCACGCGGTGGACCTGCCTGAAAACCGCCCTGCCCGCATGATGGTCAACATCATGGGGCTCGTCGGCCCGCTCGGTGTGCTGCCGTACCTTTACACCCAGCACGTCGCCGAGCGGGCGCGGGTGCGCGACCGCGCCTTACGCGACTTCCTCGACATCTTCCATCACCGTTTGATCTCCCTGTTCTACCGTGCTTGGGAGAAGTACCACTTCACGGCCGCCTTCGAGCGCGACGGCCGTGACGGGATGACCGAGCACCTCCGGGACCTGATCGGGCTGGGCATCAACGCGTTCCGGGATCGCCTGTCCATTCCGGACGAGTTGCTGCTGTACTACGCGGGAGTGCTCGGACCACAGCCCCGATCCGCGCTGGCGCTGCAGCAGATGCTGGAGGACATCCTGGAGGTGCCGGTCGAGGTCGAGCAGTTCGTCGGGGGGTGGTACCGGCTCGCTCCAAGCACGCAATGCCACGTGGGGGACGAGACGGGGCCCGCCGAGCAACTCGGACTCGGCGCGGTTGCCGGCGACGAGATGTGGGATCAGCAGGCCCGTGTGCGCCTGCGCCTCGGCCCGCTGACGCGCGAGCAGTACGAACGATTCCTGCCCAAGGGCCACGGCTACGAACTGCTGCGCACGCTCGCGCGATTCTTCAGCCACGACCAGTTCGACTTCGATATCCAGCTGGTCCTCGCGCAAGAGGACGTACCCGGTTGCGTGCTCGGCTCGGATGCCGAGGAGCCGCCGCCGCTTGCCTGGCGCACCTGGCTCCGGACCAAACCGTTCGCGCGCGACGCGGACGACACGATTCTGTCGCTTTGAGAGTGAGCATGCCATGACCGTCAATCTTAAAGGCTTGATCGGCAAGCTGAACGCCCCGACGCGGGGCGCACTCGAGGGCGCCGCGGGGCTGTGCCTGTCGCGGACGCACTACGACGTGGAGATCGAACACTTCCTCCTCAAGGCCTTGGACGCGACCGACGGGGATCTTGCGTTCATTCTGAAGCACTACGGCGTGAACCGCTCGCGCCTCGTCGCCGACCTCACCAAGAGCCTGGACAAGCTCAAGTCGGGGAACGCCCGTACGCCCGCACTGAGCCCGACGCTCACGAAGATGCTCTCGGAAGCGTGGCTCATCGGCTCAGTAGACTACGGCGAGTCGCAGATCCGCACCGGGCACGCGGTCGTCGCGCTCGCGACGAACGATGAGCTGCGCCGCCTGGTGGTCGACGTCGCGCGCGAGTTCGATAAGATCGCCGGCGAGGCTCTGCGGAAAGACTTCTCGACGATTGTCGCCGAGTCGGCGGAAGAAGCGGTGGCAGCGGCCGCTCCGGGCGCGGAGGGTGGTCCGCCGCGGGCCGCCGGCGGCAAGACGCCGAACCTCGACGCCTACACGTACAACCTCACCGAACGCGCCAAGCAAGGTAAGTTGGACGCCGTGCTGGGCCGCGACTTCGAAGTGCGACAGGTCGTGGATATCCTCACCCGCCGCCGCCAGAACAATCCGATCCTGGTCGGCGAAGCGGGCGTCGGCAAGACCGCCGTGGTCGAGGGCTTCGCCATGCGAATCGCGCAGGGTGAGGTGCCACCGGTGCTGCGGAACGTCACGCTGCGCACGCTCGACCTCGCGTTGTTGCAGGCTGGGGCCGGCGTCAAGGGCGAATTCGAAAACCGCCTCAAGGGACTCATCGAGGAAGTCAAATCGTCGCCCACCCCGATCATCCTGTTCCACCCCGATCATCCTGTTAATCGACGAGGCGCATACCATGATCGGCGCGGGTGGATCGGCCGGGCAAGGTGATGCCGCGAATCTCTTGAAGCCGGCGCTCGCGCGGGGCGAGCTGCGGACCATCGCCGCCACGACGTGGTCGGAATACAAGAAGTACTTCGAAAAGGACCCGGCGCTGGCGCGCCGCTTCCAGCTGATCAAGGTGGAGGAACCGTCGGAGCAGAACTGCATGGTGATGATGCGCAGTGTGGTGCCGGTGCTCGAGAAGCATCACCAGGTGCGCATTCTGGACGAGGGAGCGGCCGCCGCGGTACGGCTGTCGCACCGCCATCTCCCCGACCGCCAGCTCCCGGACAAGGCGGTGAGTGTGCTCGACACGGCCTGCGCGCGACTTGCGCTCGGCCAGAACGCGATCCCCGCGGCGCTCGAGGACGCCATGCGACAGTTCGACGACATCGGCGTGCAGACCCGCGTGCTCGAGCGGGAGAAAGCGACCGGCGCGGACCACGGCGAGCGTCTTGCCGCGCTGGCCGAGCGCAAGCTGGAGACCGAGCGCCGCGTCGCCGACCTCAAGCAGCGCTGGGAGCGCGAGCGGGACCTCGTCACCAAGGTGCGCGCGGCGCGGGAGCGCCTCGAGGCCTCGGCCGAGAAGGGCGCCGGAGGCAATGGCGACGCCCAGCGGGCGGAGCTCGTCAAGCTGGCAGCCGAGCTGGAGTCGCTGCAAGGCGAGACGCCCCTCGTGCCCGTGGTGGTCGATGCGAACCTCATCGGCCAGGTGATTTCCGGCTGGACGGGCATCCCCGCCGGCAAGATGCTGCGCGACGAGGTGAACGTGACGCTCAACCTCGAACGGCATCTGGAGGCGCGGATCATCGGCCAGGGACACTCGCTCGAGGCGATCAGCCGCCGCATCCGTACGTCGCGGGCGGGCATCGAGGACCCGAACAAGCCCGTCGGCGTGTTCCTCCTGGTCGGCCCGAGCGGCGTGGGGAAGACCGAAACGGCGCTGGCCCTCTCCGATCTACTGTACGGCGGTGAGCGCAACCTGATTACGATCAACATGTCGGAGTTCCAGGAGCCGCACACGGTCTCGACGCTCAAGGGCTCGCCGCCAGGCTACGTCGGTTACGGCGAGGGTGGCGTGCTGACCGAGGCGGTGCGGCGGCGCCCCTATTCGGTGGTGCTGCTCGACGAGATCGAGAAAGCGCACCCGGACGTACTGGAGCTCTTCTATCAGGTATTCGACAAGGCGACCATGGAGGACGGCGAGGGTCGGCAGATCGATTTCAAGAACAACATCATCGTGCTGACTACGAACGCCGGCACCGAGACGCTCATGAAGCTCACCGCGGACCCCGAGACGATGCCGGACGCGGAGGGGCTGGTGAAGGCATTGAAGCCCGAGCTGAACAAGACCTTCAAGCCGGCGTTCCTCGGGCGCACGGTGATCATCCCCTACTTCCCGATCAAGGATGACGCGATGAAGCAGATCATCCGGCTCAAGCTCGGGAAGGTCGAGCGGCGCCTCAAAGAGAGCCACAAGATTCTGCTCAAGTACGACGACGCGGTCGTCGACGCGATCGCGCAGCGCTGCACGGAGGTGGAGAGCGGCGCGCGCAACGTCGACAACATTCTGACGAACACGCTGCTGCCGGAGATCGGGCGGCGGCTGCTCGAGGCGATCGCCGAGGGGACAAAGCCGGAGGTGATTCGGGTCGGGATCGGCGCGGGCGGGGCGTTCACGTACGCGGGCGAGGCGGCGGCCGCCGAGATGCCGGCGGTGGTCACGGCCACGTCCTAACCGGTCTCGAGGAACGCCATGGCGAAGTACTCCCAGGCTGATCGGCCGATGCGCATCGACACCGATCTCGGCGAGGACGCGCTGCTGCTGGAGGGGTTCACGGGCGAGGAGGAAGTCTCGACCCCCTTCCATTTCACGCTCGAGCTTCTGTCGGAGAACCCATCTATCGACGGAGCGCCGCTACTCCGCAGCCCGGCCGCGCTCACGCTCAAGCTCACTGATGGCTCGAAGCGCTTCGTGCACGGCCGGATCACCCGCTTCACCCAGCTCGGCCGCGACGAGGAGCTCACGTCCTACCGTGCCGAGCTCGTCCCATGGCTTTGGTTGCTCTCGCTCTCGACCGACTGCAAGGTCTTCCAAGACCTGAGCGTGCTCGAGATCGTGGAGCAGGTGTTCAAGGCACAGGGGTACTCAGACTTCGAGATCAAGTGCACCAAGAGCTACGCCAAGCGTGAGTTCTGCGTGCAGTACCACGAGACGCACTTGAACTTCGTCTCGCGGCTGATGGAGGAGGAAGGGATCTTCTACTTCTTCGTGCATTCAAAGGACAAGCATGTGCTCACGCTGGCCGACGCCAATAGCGCGGTGAAGCCCTGCCCCGGACAACCCACGGCCCGCATGGCGGCCCAGTCTGGAGACTGGCAACGGGAGGACGTGGTGACGGCCTTCCAGCGCGAGCTCGCCGTGCACACGGAGAAAGTCACTCTTCGGGACTACGACTACCTGCAGCCCTCCCTCCAGCTCGAAGGCTCGGCATCCGGGAAGGGCAAGTCGGAGGCGTACGATTACCCCGGGATCTTCACAAAGCTGGACGACGGTGAGCGCTACGCACGCCTCTACCTTGAGGGGCACGAAACGTGGGCGCAGGTGGTCCGGGGCGCGAGCGCGTGTAGAGCGTTCCAGACCGGCACCCGGTTCGACTTGAAGGAGCACTACCGATCAGATGCGAATCAGAGCTACATGCTCGTGAGTGTCGGTCATTCTGGGCGCACGGCCTATGGGAAACACGAATCGGCGCCTTTCGCCTACAACAATTCGTTCGTCGCGATCCCGTTCGCGGTCCCGTTCAGGCCGCCACGAAAGAGCCGCAAGCCAGGCGTCCGCGGCTCGCAGACCG
>WNFU01006772.1_pt1 | contig 13776 bp, 11 predicted proteins | sample 5400121 | NCBI WGS metagenome assembly WNFU01 (sample SAMN13153360, study PRJNA577476) | soil metagenome | isolation source: 100 cm soil or saprolite under grassland replicate 1 | place: USA:California | collected 2016-06-15
TCTTCGCCTGGTCGTTCTGTTCCGCCGAACAGACCGCTCGAGGGAGTTGGAGATTCTCGTTCTGCGGCATGGGCCGGCGGTGCTGCGCCGGCAGGTGCGGCAGCCGCGGCTGCGCTCGCATGATCGGGTTCTGCTCGCGACGCTCGCGAGCGCGCTGCCGCGGAGTGCGTGGCCGATCTTCGTTGGTCAGCCCGCGGACGTTGCCGCGGTGGCACGGCCGACTTGTCGCGCGGTTGGACGTACCCGCACACCCGGCAGGGTCGGCCCCCCCTCGCGCGGCAGGTGCGTGAGCTCGTGCTCCGGCTGGCGCGCGAGAAACCGTGGTGGGGCTACCAGCGGATCGTCGGTGAGCTGCGCGGAATCGGCGTCAGCGTGTCAGCGACATCGGTGCGCTCGATCCTGGCCGCAGCTCGTCTCCCACCAGCGCCGCAGCGCGATGGCCTGAGCTGGCGGCAGTTCCTCCGCCAGCAGGCCGACGGCATCCTTGCCTGCGACTTCTTTAACTGTCGAGACGCTGTCGCTAAAGCGGCTCTACCTGCTCTTCTTCATCTCGCTCGAGCGGCGCCGGATCGAGTACGTCGCCGTGACCAGCAACCCCGACGGCAAGTGGATCGCACAACAGACGCGCAACCTACGGATGGCGCTCGACGACCGTCAGCGGTCGTTCCGATTTCTGATCCACGACCGCGATAGCAAGTTCTCGAGCTGCGTCGACGCGATCTTCGGTTGGAAGGGATCGAGATCATCCGGACGCCGGTGCAGGCGCCCAATGCGAACGCGCAAGCGGAACGCCGGGTGCGAACCATCAGGAGCGAGTGCCTCGATCGCACGCTCGTCCTCGGCAGCCTCCGCGAAGTGTTCGACCCGAAGCCGCATCTCTCGATCGCTCTCGCGCGCATGCTCGATCCGCACGAGGCCACCCGAAGGCACCCCCACCCCCGCAAGGCCCTAGGAGTCCCGAGTCGGAGTTCCCCCGGAACCCCCTCACAGCGCCGACAGACTCGCGGAAACAGGGCTGCCAACTCCCCAAGTTGACAACCCCGATGATCGCCGGGAAGGAACAGCTAGAGGTAGGCCGTTGATCGCCCTCTAGTGAGGCGGGCTGCCCTGACTCGCCTTCCTTCGACCGGCCTGATAGGCGTGCCCGATCGTCGCGCGAGCCAAACTTGGCCCGCCTTTTGTCTCGCCCGCTGACGAGCGACTGGAGCCTCTCCGACCCCGTGATGTCGGCCTTGGGGCTGCTGTCCTTTGACGTACTCCGGCCGCACGCCGAGTTCACCGTGGGCGACGCAACGGACGAGGCCGCGACAGCGGGTCGAGCATCCGCTGAAAGGCCAGCCACGCCCGCTTGCGGAACGCGGGAGTTGGTGCCGGTACCACGCGGCGGCGCGCTCTCTCAGGCTCTCGCTCAACGGGAGATGTCATCTGGTCTCCAATTCGGCAACGAAGGCGCGTCGCCGACGGGTACGGGCTGTCGGCGCCCGGCCGCCCGGCTGTCCTAACGTACGTGGCGACAAAGGGGGAGGCAGGTTACGGAACGGCACCGTATGAGGCGTTCCGACCCGGAAGTCAGCTACATCACGGCGCTCGGTCTGCCGGTGTGCGACGAGTGCAGTCGGCCTTGGCTTGACTGCCGCGAGCGGTGGCGAGCGTGCCGGGGTTGACCTGCCGGATGACTCGCCGGCTGAAGTGTTCTTCTTTTGTCCCGATTGCGTGGCCGCCGAGTTCGGCGACTAGTCAAGCGGTGCGCGCCGCGCCGTTCTCAGTCCATCGACACAACCTCAAGGATCAGCCGGAACGTGCCGGGTTCGCCCGAGGGCAACACTTCGCGAACCGTTCCGAGTACCGGCAGCCAATCGATGGTTTCTCCGAATTCGAGCGTGCGCTCACTCCAGAAGGTGCCTGTCGAAATAATCGTCTCTCCCTCTCGAAGCTCGAACTCAGACAGCGGCACCGGCTGCTTTTGGCCCGTCGTCTCGCGCGTTACACAGATTCGCGGCGCGCGCGTTTGACGGCCGAGTGGCCGGTGATGACCGCTCTGCCCTAACCGGAGGCGTGGCCGGGGAGTCAGTCCGCCTTCGGGGCGTAAAGGGGTCAGAAGTCAGCTCTAGCGTGAGGGGTTCCAAAATGCCGGTTCGGTTCACGCTGCAGCCCGGTAGTACTCGTGGATGAGTCCGGTGAGTCGGTCGCGGCGCTTGATCTCGCCGGTTGTTAGTGGACTGGCCGCGTTGGCCGCTTGGGGCGGCAGGAGCGCGAGTCCGCGGTGTGGACGCTCGCGGTTGTAATGGGCGGTGTAGGCGCGGAGTAACGTGTTCGAGGTGGCGGCGGCCGAGGATCAGTAACCAGTCGATGCACTCGGCGCGGATCGTGCGGAAGCGCTCGGCGTAGGCGTTTGCCTGTGGCGCGCGGATCGGTGTGTGGATCACGTTGATGCGTTCGCTGCTAAGGACATCGTCGAAGGCAGCGCTGAACTTGCTGTCGCGGTCGTGGATCAGGAACTGCATCCGCTCGAACAGGCCGGTGAAGCTGAGGTTGCGTGCCTGCTGAGTGACCCAGGCCCCGGTCGGGTTGGTGGTGCAGCCCGCCAGGTGGACGCGGCGGCTGCCGAGCTCGATGAAGAAGAGCACGTAGTAGCGACGGAGCGCGATCGGCTCGACGGTGAAGAAGTCGCAGGCGAGCGTGCTCGCGGCTTGTTGGCGGAGGAAGTCTCTCCAGCTCGGCCCCGAGCGTCGCGGCGCTGGCCGAAGACCGGCTGCGAGTAGTAGTCGCCGCACAGTGCTCGGCGAGACGCGGAGGCCGAGCTTCAGCAGCTCGCCCGCGATCCGCGGATAGCCCCAACGCGGATTCTCCCGCGCCAAGCGCAGCACGAGCTCTCGCACCCGCTCGTTGACGGGCGGACGGCTGGGACTTCGTCGGGGCTGCGCCCACTTCCGGCGCACGAGCTCGCGATGCCAACGCAGCAGCGTCTGCGGCGTCACGATCAGCCCGTGTCGGCGCCGCTGCGGAAGCACGCGGGCGAGTGCGGCGAGGAAGGCACGATCGGCCGGCCGCAGTGCGGGGCGCTTTTCTTGCCGTTCGAGCACGGCGAGTTGATGTCGCAACACGAGCAGCTCGACGTCTTTGGTGACCTCGCTGCCCCGGCGTCTGACAAGCAGCCGCAGCACAGCCGAGAAGGCGAGATAGGCGAAGGAAAGCAGCATCCGCTGATGCTCCCAGAGCCCACCACCGACAACGCCAGGACCTCGAACCTAGGTTTTGAAACCTCCTCAAGGTCGGTGTCACGCGCACGCACCTAAGGACGTATCGGCCGCCGGGCGGCGACGTGGACGCGGGTAGCGACACTCGATTTACGGGAAGCTGCCGCCTGTGGATGCCGGCTGGGAGATCGACCGCTGCGTCGTCTGCCTGCGCGAGCTGGATCCGAACGACCCGTTGACGGAGCTGAGCCGGGCACACGTCATCCCGGCCTCGATCGGCGGCAAGCTCTACGCGCGCTTTCTCTGCAAGCGCTGCAACAGCCGGAGCGGCACGGCGATCGAGGCCGACCTCGTCAACGACCCGACCGTCCGTCACCTCGTCGAGCAGCTCGCCGATCAGATGCCGGAGCTGGCGACGAAGCTCCGGAGCGGCAAGACGCTCATCGCCCGCACTACCGACGGCGGCCTCGTCCGTGCCCGTGCCGCCAGCGATGAGTTCCGCATCTTCTACACCGAGCAGCCCGACGGATCGAAGACCGCCGACCCGATCGACGTCCGCCGCGAGCTCGAAGGGCGGTTATGTCAGAGTGACGCCGACGACGACGCGGTCGCCGCGGCGCTCGCACGCTACGACGCGGCCGAAGAGGGTGTTCCGACCGAGATCGATGGCTTCACGATCACCAAAGGGAGCGTCCGCTCATTCACGCTCCCCTACGACGAGGACGCGGTCAAGCCGACGTTGCCGCTGGGGATTGCCTACCTCTACCTCGCCTGCTGCGTCGACGGCCTGATCTTCGAAGACGCGTTCGAGCCGATGCGGCGCGTCCTGCGCGGCGAGAGCGACGACGAGGGGCCGTGGCATGTCGAGTGGCTGATGACGCGGAAGCCCAAGCCGTGGCACGGCCTGGCGCTGACGCAGGTGACGCCACATGTCGTCGTCCTCGTCCGCCTCTTCGGCGACTACGTCTGGAAGGTGCACTTCGACAAGGTCGCCCTCAAGAGCGATCCGTCGGTCGCGTACCGCATCGACCTCACCACGGGGAGTGAGCTCCTCAACGGCGAGCCGGTCGCGCCGTGATTTCGCGTCAGTCACGCGCCGGCAGACAGGCGAAGGCCTCGGCTGGTTGCGTGAAACGGCAATGCCCGGTTGCGCCCCGTGCAACCGTCGGCGGATGGCAGACGGCCGAAGGGCGAGCGGCGGAGGCCGCTTCCACCGCGCGGAGACGCGCCGCTGAACGAGGCGGGCGGGTCCGGGTAGGCGCGCCAGCTTTCGTCATCACGGACGAAGTGCATCCGACGCGCGACGTAGTCAGCGTCCGTTTCCGCTGCAACACGGCGACGGCGACGATGATTATGTCCGTGAACGAGCACCTTGCCTACAAGAACGATCTCCCCGGTTCGCGCCGCGCTCCCTGCCTCGGCTGCGGCCGACGCGTCGTCACCGCCCGCGACCCGCATTGCCTGATCGGCGGCAAGCGCGACGGGTCCTTGCTCGTTGTGATGGACGCCGAGCCGCAGCTGTCGTACGCGACCGACGTCGACCGACTCTATGGCGAGCCCGACGTCTACCTACTCGGCGTCGCACATCGCGACTGCGTCCCGCTCGCGAGGCGCCGCCTCGAGGCTCAAGAGGTCGAGCTTCCCGATGGGCTCCCAGAGCTTCTCGTCGACGAGGACACCGGAGAGCTTCCCGAACTCCATCTGCCGCCGGGGGCGAGCGTCTGCCCGTTCTGCGGTGCCGCCGACGCCACCGACGAGCACGTAGTCCCGAAGTGGGTGTCGCGCGAGCTGACGAAGCTGGCGCCGCTTCAGATGAACACCGACTTCGGTCCGCGGCGAATCAACCGGCTCGAGATGACGGCGCCGGTCTGCGAGAAGTGCAACACGCGCTGGCTATCGGTCCTGGAAAAGGACGTGCAGCCGGTGCTCGCGCCATTGATCCGCGGCGAGGAGCGGACGCTAACCGTCGACGAGCAGCGCGTGCTCGCCGCTTGGGCGGCGAAGACCGCGTTCATGCTCGACCTCGCGAGCGGAACGCCCGTAATCCCGACCGGCTTCTACTACGAGCTCCGTCAGCTACGCACGGCGCTTCCGAGCCACGTCGTCTGGCTCGGCGCCTACAACGGATCGCAAAAAGCGATCTGGGCCGAACATCGGCCGCTGCACATCGGCATCGCGAGCGACGAGGAGCCGAACGGCTTCGTCACCACCTTCATCGTCTTTCGCTGCCTCTTCCAGGTCGTCGGCCACTTCACCAGAGGCGGCGCGACGATGAACGACACGCGCCTGATCGCGCGCGGATTGTGGTCGATCGCGCCCCCGCGTGCCGACGCGATCCGGTGGCCGCGAGACCGGCTCGCGTTCGGCGACGACGCATTGACCGAGCTGGCCGCAAGCATTAACCGGTAGCTCTCGCCGGAATCGTCACGCGCGCCCACGGGCTCAGATCCCGGATCTCTCCAGGCTCTGAACCCGTGCTCGCTTGTCCCGCCAAACGAGGGCGAGGAACGCCAGCGCGATCACGAACATGATCACGAGGGCGAGGACGATGGTCGCTCCCATCGTTGCCTCCTTCTAGTACTGACCGGCCGGCGACTCCGCCGCTCGAGATTCCGAGCTCCGTCGCCGTCATCGCGGCTGCTCCCTTTGGAGCGGCGACAATGTAGCGCCGTCTTCGTGCGCTCCCGTCTCGGCCGGGCGCGCGGGCGCGCGAGCTAGAAGACGTACACGTTCGCGAGCGCGTCCAGCTTGTCGATCGGGTCGAGCTCGCGGACGAGGAGCTCGGTGACGAAGCGGTCCCGTACGACGCGTCGACGAACACGCGCTCGCGGCCGTCGGCGCCGACCGCCGGCTGGTGAGATGTGCGAGCGGCTCGAGCGGGCGACGACGGAGAAGGTTTACCCGCTCGCTCGGGCTGAAGGCTGACGCGCGCGAGTCGTCTGGAGCTAGGCGCCGAGTTTTTGTGACGCCAACTCGGTGCCGATCACGCGCGCACGGATTTTCTCGAAGGCGGTCTCGCGCGCGGTGGATGTATCGTCGCCGAAGGGTGAGAAGCCGCAGTCGTCGGTCGAACCCAGCTGGCCGAGCGCAATGTACTCGGCGGCCTCTAGTACGCGATCACGCACCCGTGGGGTGCGCAAATTCGATCTTCCTGCAAATCAACCAGATTCCGTACGCGGCTGAGTTTGTGCATCCGACGCCCGCGAGGCCGGTTCATCCAGCGGCTGGGGACGGTCAACCTCTCAGTTTTTCGGCGTCATCCGTGTGGGGCCTCAGCACCCGGTTCCGCCCGCAAATCCAAATGAGTCCGGGCTGTGAACAGAGTTTTGGCACCCCACAGGCGCCTCCACGAGGATTTGGCGCCAACCGGTGCCGACCGCCGGATCGCGATCTTCGATCCCTACAGCCACTGGCTTGACCAGCCCATGGCGAGGGTCTAGGGTTTCGAAATCGATCTCAGAAATCGATACCAATCGGGGGTCCGGATTCGCGATGTTGCGGAGCGCGCGGGTGTCTCGGTTACGACGGTTTCGCGCGTGCTCAACGACTCGGCGGTGGTCACGGACGCGCGCAGGCAGCGCGTGCTTGATGCGATCGCCGAGCTGAACTATCGCCCGAGCCGGATCGCGAGCAACCTCCGCCGGCGGCAGCGCGCGCGGATGATCGGCGTCCTGGTCTCGGACATCGAGAATCCGCATTTCGCGGAGCTGGTGCGGGCGATCGAGGATGTTGCGTCGCAGAGCGGCTATCGCGTCCTGCTCTGTAACACCGATGAGCGCGAGGAGAAGCAGGACGATTACCTCAGCGTGCTCGTCGCGGAGCGCGTGGCCGGGGTGATCCTGTCGCCGACGAATCCAGCTGCGCCCGGTATCAGCGAGCTTCTTGACCATGGGACGGCTGTTGTCGCGGTCGACCGTAGCGTGACTGATCCGCGCGCTGACGCCGTGCTGGTCGACAACGTCGCGGGAACGGCCGCCGCCACGGAGCACCTGCTCGATGGCGGGCATACGCAGGTCGGGTTCGTCGGTGGGCCGCCGCATGTGGAGACGGCGGTGCTGCGCCGGGTCGGGTACGAGCGGGCGATGCGTGAAGCAGGGCTCGCGCCGTGCGCCGTCGACGGCTCGTTCCGGATCGAGGGAGGCGAGGAGGCGACCGAGCGGCTGCTCGCGAGCGGCAGCTTCAGCGCGCTCGTGACCGCGAACAACCTGATCACAATCGGTGCGTTGCGTGCGCTGCGCGCTCGTGAGTTGCGTGTGCCGGAGTCGGTCGCGCTCGTTGCCGTCGACGATCCGTTCTGGTCGGAACTGGTCGAGCCACCGCTGACAACACTCGCGCAGCCGGTGCGGCAGTTGGCAGAGACGGCGGTCTCGCTCCTTCTCGAGCGGCTAGAAGGGAAGCGGTGGGAGTCGAAGCGGCTGGTGCTCGATTTCACGCTCCGCGTTCGGGGCTCGTGCGGCCTGAGCGCGCGGGATGATGGGGCGGTGGGATGAGCGGCCGCCAGGAGCTGGTCCTCGGAATCGACATCGGCACCTCAAGCGGAAAGGGTGTGCTGGCGAAGGCCGACGGTCGCGTGGTCGCCACAGCTGAGTCCCCACATCGCCTTTCACTGCCGCGCCCTGGCTGGGCCGAGCACGACCCGGAGAAGGTCTGGTGGGGGAGCTTTCTCAACCTCTGCCGGCAGCTTCTCCCGGTCGCCGACGGAGAGGTCGCTGCTGTCTGCTGCAGCGGCATCGGTCCTTGTCTGCTGCCGGTCGACGGGGACTTCCGCCCGCTGCGGCCCGCGATTCTGTACGGAATCGACACGCGGGCGACGCGCGAGATCGCAGAGCTGACGGAGCGCTATGGCGCGAGCGCGATCCTCCAGCGGTGCGGCTCCCTCCTGACGACGCAGGCTGTCGGCCCAAAGCTGGCATGGCTGCGGCGCAACGAATCGGAGGTCTGGGAGCGGACGCGGGCGCTGCTGATGGCCCACTCATTCCTCGTCGAGCGGCTGACCGGGGAGTACGTGCTCGACCATCACTCGGCGAGCCAGTGCGACCCGCTCTACGACCTTGATCGGCAGGGCTGGCTCGACGAATGGGCAGACGAGATCGCGCCTGGAGTCGAGCTGCCGAGGCTCGTATGGCCTGCTGAAGTCGTCGGCGAGGTGACACCTGGTGCATCCGCCGCGACCGGGATCCCGGTCGGGACGCCGGTCGCTGCGGGGACGATCGACGCGTGGGCGGAAGCGCTGAGCGCGGGCGTCCGCCGACCCGGCGACCTGATGATCATGTACGGAACGACGACCTTTCTGATACACGTTGCGGCCGACGCGATTCCCGACGAGCGGCTCTGGCTCTGCAACGGCATCGTCCCGGGGACGCGCACGGTCGCCGCCGGCACGGCGACCTCGGGAGCGCTGACGACGTGGCTCCGTGAACTCGCCGGCGGGCGTTCGTACGACGAACTGGTCGCCGCGGCCGCAGCGGTCGATCCCGGCGCCGGCGGGCTCGTGGTGTTGCCGTACTTCGCCGGCGAGCGGACGCCGCTCTTCGATCCTGACGCGCGCGGGCTCGTGCTCGGGTTGACGCTGAGCCACGAGGTCGGCCACCTCTACCGCGCTCTGCTCGAGGGGACGGCGTACGCTGTCCGCCACAACCTCGAGGTGATCCGCGAGGCAGGTGCGCCGCCGCGCCGCATTGTGGCGGTGGGTGGTGGGACCAAGTCGGAGTTGTGGCCGCAGATTGTCACGGACGTGATCGGCGAGCCGCAAGAGCTCCCACGAGAGTCCATGGGTGCCAGCTACGGCGACGCGTTGCTCGCCGCCGCCGCGGCCGGCCTGTGCCCTCTCGAGAGCGACTGGAATGCGCCGCAGTCGAGGACGGAGCCTGAGCCGGCGCGGGGGCAGATCTACGCGGAGCTATACGAGGTCTACCGCTCCCTCTACCCGGCGACCGCGCCGCAGATGCACGTCCTCGCCGGGATCCAGGGCGAGGCCGGCTTCGCTCGCGACAGCGAGCTCGACCGCGCCTCGGACGGTGAGACAGACGCCGCTCCTGACTACGCATCGGCGATCGCTTCGCACAACGACAACGAAACCGTTCGGACAAAGGAGGTGACGAGCCGCGGCGCGAGGCACGACATCGGATCCTGAGGCCACGCATCCACGATCGCCTGGACGAACGCCAGGCAAGTCGGGAGGTCATAAACAAAATGAGATTGTCGATTAGCCGGCGTCGCCCGCCGTCGGACAGTCGGGGAGGCACCTTCGCCCGCCTCGCTCTCGTCGCGGTTGCGCTCGCAACGGTGCTTGCTGTCGCCGCGGGAACAAGCGTGGGGTCGCCGAGCTCGAAGAAGGGCCTGCGCGCCTCGAACATCCTGACGATCGCGCTCCCGGGCGATGTCGAGACGTTGGACAGCGCGTTCGCGCACGAGCAGATCTCGAATGAGGTCAGGTACAACACCTCGGACCGCTTCTTCCGCTACGCCGAGGTGCCGGGGCCCGGTGGGATCCCGGTCTACAACGTCAAGAAGATCCTGGGCGAGTCGATTCAGTCCTGGAAGCTGTCGAAGGACGGCAAGCGGTTGACCCTGAACGTCCGCCGTGGGGCGAAGTTTTGCCACACCGGCAATCCCGTGACCGCGGATGACTTCGTCTACTGGTTCCAGCGGACGTTCGGTGCCAAGGGAAGCAGCCTCTTCAACGTCCAGTCCGTCTTCATCCCCGGCCCGAACGCGGTCACGAAGACGGGGCCGTACCAGTTCCAGATCCGCTTCTCGCAGCCGAGCCCGCTCTTCTTCTTCATCTACCGCGATCAGGCGAATGCGCCAGTCGACTCGAAGGCGATGAAGGCCCACGCCACCAGCTCGGACAAGTGGACAACGAAGTGGGCGGCGAAGAACGACGCCGGCAGCGGCCCGTACTGCGTCGACCGGATCCTGTCCGGTGTCGAGGCTGATCTCTCGACGAATCCCGGCTATTGGGGCACGAAGCCGTACTTCGACAAGGTTCTCCTGAAGATCGTCCCCTCCTCAACCGACCGTGTGCTGCTGCTGCAGCGCGGCTCGATCGATGTCGCGGAGCAGCTCAGCACCGACGAGCTCGACCGGCTGCGCAAGTCAAACGGCGTCAAGGTCGTGTCGGTGCCGACTCGCAATCAGATCCTCGTCGGTCTGAACGCGAAGATGAAGCCGTTCAACAACAGGCTCGTCCGGCAAGCGCTCTCGTACGCGGTCCCCTACGGCGATATCGTCAACTCGGTCTATAAGAAGCACGCGCTGAAACCCGACAGCGTCATCGCGATCACCGGCGCCTTCCACAAGAAGGGTCTGTGGCCGTACCGCTTCGACTTGAACAAGGCCAAGTCACTGCTCAAGCAAGCCGGCTACGGAAACGGGTTTCCGATGAAGCTTTACATCGCGACCGGCAACTCGACTTTTGAGGAGCTGGCGATCCTGCTGCGGAGCAACTTCTCCAAGATCGGGGTCAAGGTGAACATCGTCAAGCAGCCGGCGGGGACGTTCGCCGAAGGTCTGAACAACCACCGCGACCAAGCCTGGCTGCGCGATCTGCTCTGGTATGTCGACGACCCCGGCTACACGGGCGACATCTTCTATAAGACGACGGGCGTCCTGAACTGGATGTCCTACAGCAATCCCAAGCTCGACAAGATCATCAAGCAAATGAGCGCCATCTGGCGCCCCTCGGATCGAGCGAAGAAGGCAAGGCTGGCGACGCAGTACCAGAAGATCCTCTCCGCCGACGCTCCAACGCTGATCCTGGCGCAGACGAACTTCGAAATCGCGATGCGCTCCAACATCTGCGGCTACCAGCAATTGCCGGACAACCTGCTCCAGTACTACGTGCTCAAGCGCTGCTAACGAGAAGACTCCCGGTGACCGATCGTTTCGTGATCGCTCAGCTGCAAAGGGTGGACGGCGGGGGAGAAGAGGCCTCTTCTCCCCCGCCTGTCGCCATGTTCCGCGCCGAGGTGGAGTCGTGCGATGAACGCGCTTCGTAGCTGGCTGCCGTACCTTGCTCGAAGGCTCCTCGCCTCCGTCGTCGTCCTCGTCGGTGTCGCCTCGATCACCTTTCTCGTTACGCACACGCTTGGCAGCCCGGTCTCGCTGCTCGTCGGCGAGCACGCGACGCCGGAGATCAAGCGAGAGATGACGCACCGGCTGGGGCTCGACCAGCCGCTCGGCGTGCAGTACGGCCACTATCTGACGCACGCCGCGCGCGGCGACTTCGGCTACTCGACGCACACGTACAACTCGGTGCGCACCGACCTGGGCGAGCGGCTGCCGGCGACGATCGAACTCGTCCTCGCGGCGCTCGTGCTGACGATCGTGATCGGCGTCCCGCTGGGGATCGCCGCCGGGTCACGCGCCGGTCGGCTGGTCGATCGCCTCGCCGGCGTCGTCAGTGAGGTCGGCGCGAGCGTGCCCGCGTTCTGGGTGGGGCTGCTGCTGATCTTCCTCTTCTTCTATGAGTGGCATTTGTTCCCGACCCCGCTCGGTCGGATCGACCAGACAGTTCCGTCCCCTGAGCCGCGCACACGGTTCCTCGTCGTTGACAGCATCCTCGCGGGCAACCAAGCGGCACTGAGATCGGCTCTCGCGCACCTCGTGCTTCCGGCGTTCACGCTGGCTCTCGTTGCGCTCCCGTCGGTGATCCAGATCACGCGGAACACGATGGCGCACGTGTTGCAGAGTGACTTCATCAGGACCGCGCGTTGCTTCGGCATCCCCTGGTGGATGCTCTATCCGCGCTACGCCTTCAAGAATGTCGTTGGCCCGATCCTCGCCGTGCTGGCGATGACGCTCGGCTTCCTGATCGGCAACAGCGTCCTTGTTGAGGTCGTGTTCGCCTGGCCCGGGATCGGCCTCTACGCCGTCGACTCGATGAACAGCCTCGACTACGCGCCGGTCGTGGCGATCGTCCTGATCACCGCCACCTTCTACATCGTCGCCTATCTAATTGCCGACGTCTTGCATGCGGCGATCGACCCGCGAGTGCGGTTGCGCTGATGAGTACGCAGACGGACCCCTCGCACCTTACGGACACGACGATGGCGCCGGAGTTGTCCGGTGTCGCGCCGGTCGCCCCGCCGCGAGGATGGCAGTCGCGGCGCTCGTGGGGCTGGCTTCGGTGGCCTCCGGTGTTGTTGCTGATCGCGCTTGTGACGCTGAGCTTGCTCGCGCCGGTGCTCAGTCCCTACGATCCGGAGACCCCCGCGCCGGCCGACAAGCTGTTGCCGCCGTCCTCGAGCCATTGGTTCGGCACCGACCCGCTCGGTATGGACGTGTTTGCCCGGACGCTCTACGCGACTCGTACCGACCTTGCGATCGCCGTTCTCTCGGTGCTGCTTGGAATCGCGTGGGGGCTCCCGTTCGGCGCGCTCGCGGCCTACTCGGGGCGGTTCGTCGACCGGATCCTGACGCGCTTCGCCGAGATGATCCAGTCGTTTCCCCAGGTGCTGTTCGCGATGGCGCTGTTCGCCGCGCTCGGAAGCAACGAGCTCAACCTCGTGCTGATCATCGGCTTTCTCAACTTCCCGGTCTATCTGATGATGGTCCGAAGCGTCGCGCTCCCGCTTCGCGAGTCGGAATTCGTCCAGGCAGCCCGCTGCCTCGGCGTACCGCGCTGGCGCATCGTGCTCCGCTACATCGTCCCGAACGTCCTTGTCCCGGTTTTCTCTCAGTTTGCGCTCAGCTGCGCCTACGCGATTCAGCTGATTGCCGGCCTCAGCTTCATCGGTCTAGGCGTCCAGATCCCGACGCCCGAGTGGGGCGCGATGATCAACCAGGGCGCGAGCTACATCGTCTTCGGCGAGTGGTGGCCGTCGATCTTCCCCGGAATCGCGGTCGTGCTCTCCGTGCTCGCACTTGGCGGGATCGGCCGCCGCGTTCGGCGCGCGCTGCTGCGAGAGGCAACCTAGTGATGGCAGAGACGCTCCTCGACCTGAGCGATCTCCGCGTCACAATCGCCACCCGCGGCCGCTCGGGCGAAGTGCTGCGCGGCGTCCAACTGCGGGTGACCGAAGGCCGCAACCTCGGCATCGTCGGCGAGTCCGGCTCCGGGAAGTCGATGACCGCGCTCGCGATCCTCCGCGAGCTTCCGCTCGCCGCCCGCGTCACCGCCGGCCGGATCCTCTACCGCGGGGCCGACCTCCTCACGCTCGACGGCTCGCGGCTTCGCGCGCTGCGCGGTGGCGAGATCGCGATCGTCTTCCAAAACGCGATCGCGGCGCTGAACCCGCTCCTGCCGGTCGGTCGCCAGATCGCGGACGTCTACCGCGTGCACGAAAAGGCGGCGAAGAGCGAGGCCTGGAAGCGTGCAGTGGTGCTTCTCGGGGAGATGGGGATGCCCGACCCCGCGCTGCGCGCGCGCGCGTATCCGCACGAGCTGAGCGGCGGGATGGCGCAACGCGCAATGGTCGCGATGGCGCTCGCCTCCTCGCCGCGTGTCCTGATCGCCGATGAGCCAACCACTGGGCTCGATCTCACGATCGAGGCGCAGGTGCTCGAGCTGATCTCGCGCGAGGCCGCGCGAGCCGGAACGACGCTGATCCTCATCTCTCATGACATCGAGGTCGTT
>WNFU01010180.1_pt1 | contig 13776 bp, 11 predicted proteins | sample 5400121 | NCBI WGS metagenome assembly WNFU01 (sample SAMN13153360, study PRJNA577476) | soil metagenome | isolation source: 100 cm soil or saprolite under grassland replicate 1 | place: USA:California | collected 2016-06-15
AACGCCACCCAGGCCATCATTTTCGAGTGCGTGAAATTTTTTCGTCCGCCGCGCACCTCCCAAATTCCTTCATCTGGTTCCTGCCAATTTGATTCCAGGAATTTCATTAAATGTACCATCAAGGCCCAATCAGGCTCCTCCATTTTGATCCCAGCACAATCGGCTTCGAACATTGTCGCCAGTACCTCGCCGTACACATCGAGCTGAAATTGTTTCGAAGCGGCGTTGCCAATCCGTACCGGCACAGACTTTTCGTAGCCTGAGAGCCAGGGAATTTCGGCTTCATCAAGGCGACGTTCGCCGCGAACACCGTACATGATCTGCATTTGAGCAGGGCTTCCAGCAACGGCGCGCAGCAGCCACTCGCGCCAGCCTTCGGCTTCCTGGCGATAACCGGCACGCAGCAGCGAGAGCAAGGCGAACGTAGCGTCCCGTAACCAGCAGTAGCGATAGTCCCAGTTGCGGGGCCCTCCTATTTGCTCAGGCAACGACGTCGTAGCCGCGGCAACCAGGCCGCCTGTGGGCGCGTAGGTCAATCCTTTGAGCACAATGAGCGAACGCATCACCGCGTCGCGCCATTTCCCCTGACCCTTAAACTGACTTGACCATGCGCGCCAAAACCGTTCTGTGTCGCGCAGGGCGTGCTCGAAGTGAATCGCTCGTGGCGGATTCTTGTGCGAAGCGAACCAGGTAAGCACAAACGGGACCTGGTCGCCTTCCGCGACAGTAAACTTCGCAATGGTAGTGAGGTCTTTGCCGTGCGTTTCAACTGGCGTTCGCAAAATCAAGCCATCAGGGCCGGCTATGGCTTCCAGTCCGTCATTTTGGTGGCGCACCCATGGCACAATCTGCCCGTAATCAAACCGGACAATCAATTCCATCTGCATCGACACTTTGCCGCGCAACCCTTCCACGATGCGGATGATGTCCGGGTTCTCGCCACGCGGCGGCATGAAATCGATCAGGCGCACGGCGCCACTTTTGGTTTCGATTTCCGTTTCAAGAATAAGCGAGTCGCCACGGTAACGGCGACGCGTTGCTACGACTTCTTCCTCAGGGAAAAATCGCCAGTGCCCGTTCTTTGTATCGCCTAGTAGCGAGGCGAAACAGGCGGGCGAGTCGAACCGCGGAAGACAAAGCCAATCAACGCATCCATCCCTGCTCACCAAAGCAGCGGTCTGCGTATCACTGAGAAACGCATAGTCCTCGATCTTTGTCCTTTCCTTCGCCATTTTGCGTCTTCCTCTCCCTCTCCCTCTTACTCTTGCTCTTGCTCTTGCTCTGTTTGTTCTGAATCCGCCAATTTCGCGATCCCATCACGCGTCAACCGGAACACCGTCCATTCGTCCATTGGCTTTGCGCCGAGCGCGTGATAAAACTTTATTGCAGGCTCGTTCCAATCGAGCACAGCCCATTCCATCCGGCCGCACTCACGTTCCCGCGCGATCTTCGCAAGCTCGACGAGCAACGCGCGTCCGTACCCTTTGCCGCGCATTTCCGGTTTCACGAACAAATCCTCGAGATAGAGCCCGGGTCTCCCGAGCCAGGTGGAGAAATTATAGAAGAAAACTGCAAATCCGACTGGCGATTGCCCTTCAAACGCAAGCAGGACCTCCGCAGCCGGCCGCTCCCCGAACAAAACATCGACGAGCTGTTCCTCTGTCGCGGTCACGTCGTTCGGCGCGCGCTCGTACGCCGCCAAATCGCGAATTAATTGCAAAATAATCGGCACATCTTCTACGCGCGCCGGGCGAATGAATTCGTTAGGCATCTTCATTTCACTGGTCTCCCAGCGCGCGGTTGATCCGGTTTAAGCCCTCGGCAAACATTTCCGTATTCACGCCCATGCCAATGCGAAAATGATCGGGCATTTCGAAAAAACGGCCTGGAACCGCTGAGGTGGCGAACTCTGCGCGCAGCTTGTCCAGGAAATCGTCAGCGTTGCCATCTCTCAATTGCATGAATGAGGTCGTGCCCCAATCTGTCCAGACCGCAGAAAGCACGGATTGATGAAGGAGAAAATCCCGAAGCACTTTGCGATCCGCGTTCACGATCCGGCGCGCTTTTTCGCGAAGCCGATTCAAGTGTTTAAATACGGCGACAGCGAGAAGTTGTCCCGGGTAAACGGGTGTTGCGCTGTAGAGATCATTCAAGCGGCGCATCTTCCATGCAAGATCTGGGTGCGCGAGGATCCAACCGCAGCGCAATCCGCTGACGCCGTAAACCTTCGTCAGGCTGCTCGTCACTACGAACTCTGGCCCGAGACGAAAAGATGTACGCGGCGTCCGTTCGTAAACCGCATCCAAATAAACCTCATCCACCAGCACCAGCGCGCCAATACTGCGCGCGATGTCGCCAACTTCGCGCAGAACCGAATCTGGCGTAAGCACGCTCGTTGGATTATGCAGGTTCGTGATCACGATGAGCCGCGTCTTCGGCGTGATGCAATGGAGAATCGCTTGCGGATCGACGGCCCAGCCGATTTCCTTGATGCGCGGAAACCGCTTTACGTTCGCGTGAAGATATTGGGCAACGTCAAGAATGGGTCCGTACGCTGGATGCTCGATTAAGACTTCGTCGCCCGGTTCGAGGATCGCAGCCATGGCAAGGTGATTTGCCATGGAGGTTCCTGCGGATTCCACAACACAGTCGGGATCAACACCGTGATGAGAGGCGATGGCCTTTTGTAAAGGCGGATGACCGTAGCCGTCGTAGCCATTAATTTCGAGTGTCTCCAACTGCACTGGCAGTTTGCGAAGCGGAAACGGCGCTACGCCGCTCGTAGCGAGATTGAATCGTGCGCCGCTTTGCGTCTTGGACCAGTGCATGTAATCGGAGTGCTTGTGCGTCATGAATCTCATCGTCTGAACTTTCTCCAATAACAGTAAACCGGGAGCGCGGCCAGCATGATACCCAACGCGATTGCGCTATTCGCCGGTGAAGCGGCAATGGCGCTTCCGACAATTCCAACACAGGACAAAACAAAAAGGATCGTCGTAAACGGGTGGCCCGGTACACGAAAGGTAACTGTGTCTGATCCGATCCGACGCCGGCGCAAAATGAACAGCGATGCCGCTGTCATTGCGAAAAAAATGAAATCGACAGTCACTTCAAAGTTCAAGATTTGACCATATGTCCCGGAACAAGCGATGACGATTGCCGCCAGGCCCTGAAGTATGATCGCGACTACTGGCGCTCGCGAGCGTTCCGAGAGCTTGCCAACGCTTGCGAAGAAAAGTCCGTCGCGCGCCATCGCGTAGTACACACGCGGAGCCGTTAGCATGCTTTGGCTTAGAAATCCGAGCGTTGAGATCGCGATACCGGCGGCAATCCATTGCGCGCCACGCGGGCCGATCGCTGCCAGCATCACGTCGGACGCTGGAGTCGTCGTTGCATCAAGGCCCGCTGGACCGAGCACTCGCACGCACACGAAATTGACGGCAAGGTAAAGGATCACAACGCCAGCCACGCCCATTAACAGTCCACGCGATAAGTCGCGGCGCGCATCGCGCATTTCGCCCGCGACGAAAGTCGCCGTCTGCCATCCGCCGTAGGCAAAGGCAACGGGAACCATGGCAGATCCAATGCTTGCCAAAATTCCAAAAGAAAGCGGAGGGGTCAGCGGCGGCTCGGACCTGAGAGAGCTACCGCCAAGCGCAAATCCAAATACTACAAGCCCCACGATCGCCGCAATCCTTAATAACATGAAAACACTTTGTACGTTGCTGCCCGCGCGCGCTCCGAAACAGTTAATGCCAGTTAGTCCGAGGAGCACCACCGCTGCAATCACGCTGTCGTTCCAACCTACTCCTGTCAGCGCACGAAAGTAGGATGCGAAAATAACAGCTACTGCGGCCATGCCACCGGTCTGCGTCACGAGAAGCAGTCCCCATCCATACACAAACGCTGCTGCAGGATGGTATGCCTCGCGAAGATAGACATATTGGCCGCCCTCCGCAGCGGGCAGACGAGCGGCCAATTCAGCCCAGATAAACGCACCGCACATCGCAAAAACGCCGCCCACTATCCAAACGCCAAGGATTAGAAATGGCGTGTGAACGCGATGCGCTACCTCCGACGGATTAGCGAAAATTCCTGCGCCCACAATGCCACCCATAACAATCATGGTGGCATCGAATAACCCAAGCTGACGGCGAGGCTTTAAATGGTCCGATCTTGTCATTCCGAGCGAATTCGCCTGCCAAGCCGTAGTCCCGCGACTGCGGGACGAAGGCTGGAGGAATCTCTGAAAGTCGTTCTCACTTTGCGCCAGAGGTGAGTTTATAGATTTTGAATTCTGGAGTCGTCTCAAGCAGCGTTGCGGTTTCGCTGAGATGCTGTGTTAGCTCGGGATAAGATTCCGACCACCAAAATGTGTTCGTGGTGAAAACAAGATGCGTTGCCCCTTCGCGACGCAATCGTTCGAGATCGCTGATAGCCTGCTGGCTATTCTTTGGATTGCCGCCGTAAACCCCATTTTGCTCGAGAAAATGCCAACCTTTGCGCTTCGCATAATAGAATATGGCTGGATTGCCACCGTCCACGGCGACGATCAATGCATCGTTCGCCGTAATTTTGTTTAGTTCCAGGCCGGCATTGCGATGTTGTACGGCTGATGATTCATAAAATGGTTGCACGTACAGGAAGGCCAGAATTGCGAACGAACCAGGCAAAATCGAGAAGGCCACGACCGCAACGCGCGAAGAAATTTTTGATCCAAAAAAAGCGCAACCGGCGCCGGCAAACGCAGCCGCGATGGGCACGAGTGGAAGCTGGTACCATGGATGGCGATTGCCGTAACCGACAGCTACGACAAACAGAACCATGGCAGCAAGCCACCAATCAAAGAGACAGCCGAATTTTCCGCGCGGCACTACGAACAAACCGATGAGCGCTAAGATTGCGAGAATCGGCGTCAGACTCGACGTCGCAGTCTGTTGCGCGATGTCCCAGTACCACGAGAAACTTTCCAGCCGAACTCCCCCGGCACCGAAGAAATGATGCGGATAAAATCTCTCGGCGATTTGATACGCATGCCAATACCACGCGGCCGAGGGTAAGATCGCAATCGCAGAGAAAGCCAATAGTTGTAGCCGCTGGCGGTGACTGCGGCTCTCCCGGTGGTCACGAAGTTGAGCAGGGCCGAGGTCGGCGCCCTCGGCTACAGCCAGATACAAAATCGGCGCGGCAATCACGATGCTCGTGACCTTGATCAGGATCGACAAGGAAATCGCAATCGCAGCTAGATAAAACGGCGCCATCTTACGATCGCGAAGCCAACGCAGAAAAAAATACAATCCAATGATCGCGAGGCTAAGCGATGGCACATCTGGCAAGAAAGAGCGACCGGCGAAGACGTTTAGGGGCGCAAAAGCGTAAAAAAACGTGGCCCAAATCGCCGCTACGTGGCATCGGCATCCTGCCGATTCTTCATGGCCTTGAAGGCCATGCCACGTTTCGCGCACGAGCAAAAAGAAAAATGGGAGCGAGATAGCAAAGAGAATCACGGACTGGCTGCGCCCAATCCACTCGTGAATGCCGGCAAATTTGTAACAGATCGCCGCGAGAAAAGGGAGAATGGGAAACTCTGTTCCCACGTACCCGGCTGACCCGCCAGCCCAGTCGATCTGAGGATAACCGAAGCGAAAACCGTGTTCGAAAAAGTTGCGCGCAATCGCTGCGACATCGCTTTGTCTCCAACTCCAATGATCGACATAAGGCTGACCGATCAAAATCAGCCGCACAGCCACGGCGAAGATCCACATGGCTACTACAAGCTTGGTTAAGTGGACTCGATAGGGAGGCCGCGTCGCGCCGGAAGTCCTCCAATTGGCTGAACCCGTTCCGTCTCGAGCTTTCGGCGGGCAGCCCGGGCGTCCTAGCATTTGTCCGCCTCTCCCCTTACGTGAGGGGAGAGGATTGAGGTGAGGGGTTTCAGGCATGACGCGACTACAAAACCAACCCTCACTCTACCCTCTCCCTTTGGAAAGGGAGAGGCGACAAACAGTGGTCAACAGGCATGGGCCGAGCGCGCTCCATCGAAATTGTTACGTGCGCGCTCTGAAATGCGCATCCGCCGGCGTCTTGACAGTCGATGTAAAGTCAATCGTGTACGGGAATCTCTAATCGCGGAGAAAGAGGTTAAATGAAATCGACGGCTCTCCTTCCTCGGCCGAAGTTTGGCTCAGCCGCCAGTACGGGTTTATTCGTGCTCGTCTTATCGATCGTCTTCGGGATTATGGCTGCCCCTGCGCAGAACGAGCCCATTCTCGTGCCTGACGCCGTTGATTATCAGAAATTGCTTCCCATTTTACCGGACCCGCCGCAAGGCTGGGTCGCTGACAAGGGGGAAGGTTCGACGGAAGACGTCGGTGGATTCAGAATCACAAACGTCCATCGAGATTATCACAAAGGCGAAGGCGACAAAGCCCCGACGGCGGCGATCAGCATACTCGATTCCGTAGCGAATCCGGATTACGTGAATGCCACCACCGCTGCGTGGAACAACAACAGTGAAACCAGCGAGGGTTACGGCAAGTCTGTCACCATCCAGGGCAACCCCGGATTTGAAGCATTCGAGAAAGAAAGCAAGCATTCCACTCTCTGGGTGATGATCGCCAATCGTTATTTTGTTCAGATCGAGCTCCAGGAGCAAGACCCAAAAGAATTGCAGGAATGGGTCAAGCGCGTCGATTTGAAGAAACTAGCCGCGATTAAGTGACAAGCCGCACTGAGTGGACCGTGAGATGTGAGACGTGAGAAGTGTACAAGTTGACCGTCGCGTTACTTCTCACTAGTCACTTATCACTATTCACTTTCCCTTCTCCCCCTCGCTTGTCATTGGCACAAAACGCACCGGCAACGTGGCGCTTTGTTTTAATTGGCCGGCTTTCTTTTCAAGTAGGTACAGTTGCTGAGCAAATCGGTCGCCAACGGGAATGACCATACGCCCGCCGTCTTTGAGCTGATCGACGAGCGGCTGTGGAACCTTATCTGGCGCGCAGGTCACGATGATGGCATCGAACGGCGCCTCTTCCGGCCAACCTTTGTAACCATCGCCGATTTTTACGTGGACATTTTTATAGCCCAGCCGTTGCAGTGTTGCTTCTGCGTTTTTCGCCAGTGGCTCGGTGATTTCGATCGAGTACACTTCCGACACCAACTCGCTCAAAATCGCCGCCTGATATCCTGAGCCGGTGCCTATTTCCAATACACGATCACTTGGCTTAGGTCGCAACTGCTCCGTCATGAACGCGACGATGTATGGCTGCGAAATGGTTTGGCCGTAACCGATCGGCAACGGGCCGTCTTCATAACTGGCAACGCGCGATTCCGGGGCGACAAATTCTTCCCGTGGCACTTTCGCCATTGCCCCGAGAACGCGCGCGTCACTGATACCGCGTGTCGTCAGCTGCTGTTGGACCATTCGCTGACGCTGAGCCGCAAAATCCAAGCCTGGCGTTGGCCTTTGCCCACAAGCAGTTCCCGCGAGCGCTGCGATCACGAAGGATTGCCAAACTCGCCGCATCCGACAAAATAGTGCAGATTGCTTCTCATTCCGAGCGAAACAACGCAAACGTCGAGAATGGAGCGGTTGGGGAAACCGCGACATGGACGGGCAGGCCGAGAGGCCGAGCGAGTGGCGCGAGGGAGTCAAATCTCTAGATACAATGTCGGACGAACGTAAAACGTTAGAGCAACGCTCACAGATGACGGACCTGGAACGTCTCCGTCATTCGGCTTCCCATGTACTTGCGACGGCGATCTTGAAAATCTGGCCGGAAGCACAGTTCGCCGCCGGGCCGCCGGTGGAAAACGGTTTTTATTACGATGTCGATCTCCCACACCGCATTTCGCCAGACGATTTTGAAAAGATCGAGGCGGAGATGAAAAGTGAGATCAAAGCGAACCACCGGTTCGAGCGGGTTGAAGTTTCGCGCGATGAAGCGCTCGCCCTTGGGAAGAAAGGCCGACTTGCCGCGTTAGGCGAGCGACCCGCGCCGAGCAAGTTCAAGCTCGACATCATCGAGAACATTCCGGCCGACGAAAAAATCTCGCTCTATCGTAGCGGCGACTTCATTGATCTCTGCGCCGGTCCGCACGTCATGCGCACGGGAAACATCGGCGCTTTCAAACTCACCAACGTGGCGAGCGCTTATTACAAAGGCGACGAAAAAAATCCCCAGTTGCAGCGTGTTTACGGCACCGCCTTCAAAACCAAGAAGGAACTCGACGACTACTTCGCCATGCTCGAGGAAGCAAAGAAGCGCGACCATCGCAAACTAGGCAAGGAACTCGAGCTCTTCGTTTTTGACGACGACGTCGGCCCAGGTCTTCCGATGTTCCTTCCCCGGGGCGCAGTCATCGCTGAAGAATTGGAAAAGCTGGCGAAAGAAACCGAGTTCGCAGCCGGTTATCAACGCGTCCTCACACCGCATATCGCGCGAGGCAGACTTTACGAGATTAGTGGTCATCTTCCGTATTACGCGGACTCCATGTTCCCAGCGATGGAACTTAATGAGTTAACTGGCAGAGAGATCGAAATCGAAGAACTCGAGCAACGAGCAATCGAGTTACGAGAGCGGATCTTCGGAGCGCTCAAATCGATCGCTCCCGAGGTGGAAATAGGTCCTGTCGAAGTGGTCGGAATAGAAGACGAACGGCTAATCGCCGCTATCATCGCTTCCGAGCGTCAGAGCGTGCAAATGCAGTACGTGCTGAAGAACGCAGTTAAGTTATGGCGTCGCGGCAAGCTTGATGAACTTACGTCCCGATCCGTAGCAGAGTGGATGGATGTAAGTCAGCGCTTGGAAGAATACCGACGACACCGTCGCTACTACCTCAAAGCAATGAATTGTCCGCATCATCACAAGTTGTTTGCTGCTCTGCCTCGCAGCTATCGCGATCTGCCGCTGCGGTTGGCGGAATACGGGACGTGTTATCGCTACGAGAAAAGCGGCGAATTGTTCGGGCTTATGCGGGTGCGCTCGCTGCAGATGAACGACGCTCATCTTTACATGACGCCGGATCAGTTCGAGGCGGAGTTCAACGCCGTGAACGAGATGTATCTGAATTATTTCAAGCTTTTCGGGATCGACAAATATCTGATGCGTTTCTCGACCCACAATCCGGCAAAGCTTGGCCAGAAATTTGTCGATGAACCGGAGCTTTGGAAAAAGACCGAGGAGATGACGCGCAACGTCCTAAAGAATTCTGGAATTAATTATGTCGAAGTGCCAAACGAAGCTGCCTTTTACGGCCCGAAGATCGACGTGCAAGCATGGAGCGTGATCGGACGTGAATTTTCGATCGCGACCAACCAGGTCGATTTCGCGCAACCGCGCAGTTTTGATCTTCGCTATAAAGACCGCGACAACATCGACAAGATTCCGATCTGCATTCACCGCGCACCACTGGGAACACATGAACGTTTCATTGGATTCTTGATCGAGCATTATGCTGGCAATTTCCCGCTCTGGTTGTCGCCGGAACAGGTGCGTATTCTCACTATCGGCGATGATCCAAAGTTAATGGATTACGCGCGATCGATTCTGAACGAACTGCGCGCTCATCAGGTCCGTGGGGAAATCGACGAAGGCACCGATAAGATCAACGGCAAAATCCAACGCGCGGAGCAAATGAAAGTCCATACGATGTTCGTCATCGGAAAACGCGACATGGAAGCCGACGGCGTAAGCGTCCGCGTCCACGGTAAAGGCAATCTCGGCGCAAAGCCGCGCGGCGAAGCGATCGCCGAAATTCTGCAGGCGATTAAAGAACGCCGCTGATGAAGTCTATTGCGGCACTTAGTGCTTTGTTGATTTGCGCTGCGGCGCCAGCTGCCGAACTCCATCCCATTGTGGAGGTCCAAAATGGATATCTGTTCGGCGCGACCGCCGATGGCAAATGGATAAAACCGGAAGAAGCGGCGAAGGCACTTAACCAAGGGACCACATATCGGATTTACGGATTGACCCAATCATTCGGTGAAGCCAAGGGAGGCAACCCGAAACCATCAGAAGAAGACGTGTGTTCAGACGTGCTGACGGTTCCGCTTTCGCCAAAGCCAGAGAAGGGCGCGATCGCACTGGCCGCCACGTGGAATGCGTTGCCGCGGAAACCACGAATCGCAGATACAACTCAGCAAGTTTATGTCGATGCGGTGCGCGATTTTCTGAAAACAAAAGGGATCGAGCAACCGAAAGTGAAGATCGAAAACATTCTGAGAGTCGATCTCGATGGCGATGGCGAAGACGAAGTCCTAATCAACGCGACAAATTATTTCAGCAAAAAGGACCGCGTGCCGACGCGGTCGCCGGCTGGTAGTTATTCGATGGTGTTGTTGCGCCGGGTCGTGGCCGGAAAAGTGGAAACGCAGCTCGTCGAAGGTGAATTCTATCCCAAGGCTTATAAGGCCACAGAGGACGACGCGAGCTTTAACGCGCCGAATGCTTACAAAGTGACGGTGCGATCCGAAGAAAATTGAAGCTTTGCTGTCCGTTGCCTGCGGGGTGTGACGCATGCTGCCTTTCTGCCGAGGACGCTCGACGTGAATTGTTAGGACAGGCGACGGGCTAGGATGTTAGTCACTCTCTTGTGATCTTTTGCTCCGTGAACTTTGCCTGGGCAATGTTCCAGACCGCCTTTAGCCGCGCAGACCATCGGTGCTTGGCGATTCCCTTCGGGTCAGTCGTTGCGTCACCATCGATTAACACGCGGTTGGCACCGTCGAGCTTGAACCCTGGACCGTCCTCGCCGCCAAAAATGAAATCGAAATTGTCGTTGTACGGCCCAGCTTTGGATTTGCGGTAGTCCGGCAACAATAGATCGTGCGCCTTCGCAAGGATGTTCGTTGTTCGAGCCAGCTTCCCATCGCGGAACTCCAGCAAAAACACGTCATGCGGTCCCCACTTCCCATGGAGCGTAATCAGCGCAACCGAGCTGTCAGCCGACCATTCCGCGCTGATCCCGCCGTGGTTCTGATTTTGGAAATAAGGATACTTCGCCTGTAACTCGCCCAGGACAGTAAAAGGTTGCAACGCTACAATGTAGTCCTTGATGCGCTCGGGATGGTTCGCATCATCAGCAGCTTCTTCTGCTTCCAAAGTCGGATAAATAACAGCGAACTTCTTGTCCGGCGACATCGTGCTGGCCGCGATCAGATAGTTTTTTGCATACTCGTCGGGCAATCCCGCGGACAAATCTTCGCCTGTTGCCTGCGGTTCTTCGTCTGCGGCAAGAACAAAAAGACCACAGCCGATCATCATGATGAAGGTGAAGAATAATTTCATAAGTGATTCGCTTTCTTTTCGACTTCTTCGGCATCCGATGCCTACTGACTACTAAGAATAACTTTACCTCCTTTGCGCTTCCCGTTTTCGCAACTCCGCGGAGCGTTCCTCAGTAAGCTGGCGCAGAAGGTGGTCACGAATGATGCGCGCGTTCTCGCTGTCGCTTTTGTTATGCACGGCTTCGTCTGCTTGCCGGTCACGTTGTTCAACCCAGGCCCGCTGCTCGGTCCTAAGCGTCTGTTGCGCCGACGGGTTGAGGCGCTTGAGTAACGCCGAATAAACCGCATTCAACTCGCGGTCAGCTTTGGCAAGTCGCGCCGACTCCGAAAAAGGATCGTCCGGCAGCGGTCCGGGAGTAAGCCTGACGACGCTGGCGGTAGGACCTTCGCCAGTGCGCGCGAGCTTGAGCGAGAGAATGCCTTCGCTGACCGAAGCATCTTGCTCGCGGTCCTTGGTGATAAATGGGAGACCAACGGCCGTCGGATTGGAAAAGCCGGTTTTCTTTCCAAGTTCCGGCAGGCCGGTAAGTAGATACGTAGAATCGAACGGTCCTCGCTTCCGCGGCTTAGCACGCTTAATCTGCGCCTCGATAGCTTTATCCAAAACAGGCCCGATCTGGGCGGATCGACAGTCATCCGTGCCCACGTCCAGAAGAAGCAATGTATCGGTGCCCCATTTCCATTGATAGGCAGCCAAAGCAAACCGTCTTCCGTTCTCGACTGGCCCCCAAGCCACGCTCAATGTTCGATGACTGCCCGGCCGCACATAGCCTCCGGTATCCCCCATCGCGCCTATTTTCTTTTGGTCGGCGAGATTGATAACCCATATCGCCTTCACGTCGTACTGCTCGTAGAACCGATTGGGATCCTTTTCGAGCAGCGACCAATCTACTGGCTCATTGCTATCAATTGTCCAAGCCAGGGCATTGCGCCCATCCGCGGACTTTGAATCGCGAGCTATCACAGCTTTCTCCGATCCTATCTCAATCCACGGCGTTTCCGGCTGCCCGGACGGAATTCCACTTAGTAAATGCGGTAACGCACTTCCACACATTCACGCAGAGTTTGCTTGCATTGGAACGTTGTTATCCTCACTCTCGGGTCATGAAGAACCTCCCTGAAACACCTCGAAAGGCCCAGCGTATGAGTCATCCCTGGCTACGTCGGATCGCCTGTTTCTGCGCGGCTGCGCTGTGTCTTAGTTTCGCTGTGGCGCAGGACAGCGAAGACGTTCGTGAAAAAACTCATCAAATCGAGGAGTTGACAAACGCAGGCAAGTTTCAGGAAGCAGTGCCCATCGCCGAGCAGGTGTTGAAGTATTGCGAGAAAAATTATGGCCCGGAACACCAGGAGACCGCGGACAGCTTGAACGATCTCGCGTTCTTGTACAGCTCGATGAACGACCAGGCCAAAGCCTTGCCGCTTTACCAACGTGCGTTGAAGATCCGAGAAAAAGCGCTCGGTGCGGACCATCCATATACCGCGATTAGTCTCAACAATCTCGCCGAGGCTTATCGGGAAAGCGGCGACTACGCAAAAGCGGAGCCGCTCTACAAGCGGGCAATAAAGATTTGGGAGAACAAACTTGGCTCGAAGCATCCGAACACCCTGTCAGGTATGAGCAACCTCGCGCTGCTCTACCAAGATAAAGGAGATTCGGCTAAGGCGGAACCGTTATATGTGCGGGTCTTGAAAGTCCGCGAGGAAACGCTTGGGCCCGACAACCCTCAGGTCGCAAACAGCCTGATCAACCTGGGCACACTCTATTATCACCAAGGCAACTACGCGAAGGCTGAGCCGATGGATCAGCGCGCATTGAAGATCTACGAAAAAGCATACGGAGCGGAAAATCCTCACACCGCAAACGTCCAAAATAATCTCGGCGCAATTTACCTTGATCAGGGCGATCTGGTAAAGGCCGAGTCGTTTTTTAAACAGGCATTCGAGGCGCGTGAGAAAATTTTTGGCCCGAACAATCCCGCGACTGGAGAAAGCATTAATAATCTGGCCTGGGTTTATATGGACGCAGGCGACTACGCCAAAGCTGAACCACTTTATCAGCGCTCCCTTAAAATTACCGAACAAACCGCCGGTCCCGATCACCCAAACACAGCTACTTGTCTTAACAACCTCGGAGTGCTTTACCAGATGATGGGCGACTACAAGAAAGCGGAACCATATTATCAGCGGGCTTTGAAGATTCGCGAAAAAGCTCTGGGACCAAACAATCCCGATCTGGTCTCGAGCATCGGTGGTTTGGCAGACCTGTATCGGCTCGAAAAAGATTACGCCAAGGCTGAACCCTTCGCCCGACATGCCTTGCAGCTTTCCGAAAAGAAATTCGGACCGAAGCACCAGATGACGGCGACCGCGTACAATAACCTGGCCGCAATTTATGAAGGCATGGGTGAATACGACAAAGCCGAACCGATGTTTCAGAAGGGGTTAAAGCTTTTTGAGGACGGACTCGGACCAAATCACTACAA
>WNFU01016211.1_pt1 | contig 13773 bp, 9 predicted proteins | sample 5400121 | NCBI WGS metagenome assembly WNFU01 (sample SAMN13153360, study PRJNA577476) | soil metagenome | isolation source: 100 cm soil or saprolite under grassland replicate 1 | place: USA:California | collected 2016-06-15
CATCACTGGCGTTGAGCGTTTGTTGAGCGGCGCCGCGCACCGTGTCGCAATGAACGCGACGCGGGTAGCGGGAGCATTTTTGGTAGCAACGTTCGTCGCCGGCGTCCCTCCGGCGGGAAGCATGGGAGCCGGATCACCGCAAAGCGCACCGTCGAGCTCTGTTGCGCTCGCGAGCGGTGCGCGGGCGTACCCGTGGCCGGTCAGGCCTTTCAAACGAACCCATCCCGTGCGTGCCGTGTTCGGCGACCCGCGGACATCTTTTTTACACAGCCTCCACGGAGATCCTTTGGCTGGGACCGGCGGTTTCTCGTTCCATGACGGAGTCGACATTGACGCGCCGAACGGGACGCCGGTGTATCCCGTACTCTCCGGCACCGCTCATCGGTACCAGGAGGGTGTCGAAGTCGCGGTCGCCGACGGCCGCCGGTTCATCTACCGGCACATCGCTCCGCTCGTCCGTCCGGGCCAGGCGGTGATAGCCCAGCGTACGGTTCTCGGACGCGTGCGGAACTGGGCGCAGGAGTTGCATTTCACGGAGCTATCCGCCGACGGACGAATCGTCAATCCGCTGCTGGCTGGACATTTGACGCCGTACCAAGACACGACCCGGCCAATCGTCGCGGCTGTCATCACGCGCGACGCGCGCGGCAACACGCTGGAGCCCTTCGACGTGCACGGCCAGATCACGTTCATTGCCAATGCCTCCGACCTTCCGATGGCCTTGGTCCCACGCGCGATCCGCGGATTCCCGGTCACCAGCTTCGCGCGCGACCGTTTCTCTGTCGTACCCGCGGCGTTGACGTGGTCGCTGTCGAGGGTAAACGGCCAGACGGTAGTAGGCCAGCGTACTGCGGTCGACTTTCGCCGCGGTGTTCCACCGGAGGTGTCCTTCTGGCGGGTCTACGCGCGGGGCACTTATCAGAACCGAGCTCCCATCGTGCCGCGGTACCACAAGCTGATGCCAGGGCGCTACCTGTTCACGCTGACGCCGTTCCCGCTCGACACGCGGACGCTGCGCGACGGCGTCTACGCCATCACCGTTACTGCGATCGACGTGCGCGGGAACCAGGGCACACTCGTCGAGCGCATCGAAATCCGAAATCGTTTGCCCGCCGCACGTTAATGATGCTGTTTGGCCATCGGGTTCGACCCGCCGGCGCCATGGTGGCTCTGTGCAGCGCTTGAACACACGAAGTGCCCTGCTGCTCGGCGCGACGCTTCTTGTCCCGGTTGGTGCCGGCTGCAGCATCGGGAGCAACAAGCCGTCGCGCGCTGAGACTGGAGCCTCTTCGACAACGCTTCCGTCCGTCCGGCCGCGGTCTGGTTCCACCGCGGCCCGGTCTCCAGCTTGGCCGCAGTACGGCCGCGTTCCGACGCGGACCGGCGTTGCCGAGCGATCAGCGGTCCAGCCGCCGTTCCGGGTCCGTTGGACGATAAGCGCGGGCAGCTACGTCGAATTTCCGCCGGTCCTCGGCGGCGAGCGCCTATACGTCGGGACGGACCGGGGCCGGATCTTGGCTGTCGACGCTGCAACGGGCGCGATTAAGTGGATGCGCGAGACAGGTCGCTGCATTGCGGCGTCAGCGGCGATCAGGAGCGGGCTTGTGTACTTCGCAATGATGGATCCTCCACCCTGCGGCGACCAGCCGACGTCCGGCCGAGTGTTCGCTGTACGCGCGAAGACCGGCCGCACGGTTTGGACTGTCCACGCCGGTGTCATGGAGTCATCTCCACTCGTCGTCGGTCGGACGGTGTACGTCGGCTCTTGGGACGGCAGGCTCTATGCCCTCGACGCGAACAGCGGGCGACCGCGCTGGTCGTTCAAGACAGGCGGCAGGGTGAAGGGCGGAGCAGCGTACGCCGGCGGCGCTGTCTTCGTCGGCTCCTACGACGGGCGCATCTACGCGCTTGCTGCCTCGAACGGAAAACTCCGCTGGGTTGCAAACGTGGGCGCGCCCGTGTATGCGACGCCGGCAGTCGCCAAACAGTCGGTCATCGTTGGAACCCTCGACGGAACGGTGTACGCGCTCGACGCCTTGACCGGGCACACGAACTGGACCCGGCCGACAGGCTCGTACGTGTATTCGTCGGCCGCGATCTGGCACGGAACGGCATACGTCGGCTCGTATGACCGGCACCTCTACGCGCTCGACCTGTCTTCGGGCGCCGTTCGATGGTCCTTCGATGCCGGCGCGCCGGTGTCGGGTACTCCGACCGTCGTGAACGGCGTAGTCTACTTTTCGCGCTGCCTCGGCTGTATCGCGGGTGTGGCGCTACACCTGCCGCGTAGTACGTTCGGCCTTAACGCGCAAAGCGGACAGCGAGTCTGGACGTTCCCGGACGGGGAATACACACCTCTCGTTGCCGATCGCCAACGCGCCTACCTTGTCGTCCTTGAGCGCGGCCGCGCAGGCTTCCTCCATAGCCAGGAGCGTCGCACGCACGCGGCGCAGCAAGGAGAGAAATGTCGACCGTAGACAAGCTGAATCAGGCGCGTTCCCGCGCGGAAGCCGGCGAGGATTGGGACCGGCGGTCGCGGGGATGCGGAAGATTGCGGATGTGGCTTTGCGGCGGCCGGAAAGGACCAACGATGCGCACATTCTTGGTCGTTCTCTCGATTGCCATCGCCGCGCTAGCCGCGCCGTCCTTCGCGGCCGGCGACGAAGCGGCGCCGGTCGGACTCGCAGCAGCCGAAGATGGGTACGTCGCGCCCGTCTGCGACGACCCCGACATCAGCACGCTGGCCGTCTCGGACTGCACGGGTGCCGAGGCCGTGCCGTCGCTCGACACGGACGACGTTGCGAATCCTCCCTCCGTGGAAGAGTTGACGGCGAAAGCAGAGGCTGCCGCAGCGCTCGAGCCGAGTCCGGCGGACCTGCCGACGTTCTGTCGGCTCCACGCGAACATCTATTTCTACACCTCGTCCGACTGGCTCCGGCTCGGGCAGAAGCTCCAGGCCAACGCGTCGCCGTGTGCCGACTACTACATCTCGATCCCCGGCCTCGCTGCGGACAAGACCCAGCTCCGCTGCGCCCAAGACGATGTGATCCGAGCGCTCGGATCACGGTTCCACCCGGTGGTCGAGTTCCACTTCCAGGAGATGCCGGCGTCTCGCGGGATCATCTGGGTGATCGGCGTCGGTCACGGCTCGCAAAACCTCGGCGTCTATAAGGGACTCGTGCAGAGCTGGCTCCAGGACTCCGCGTTCTGGGAGGACATGGCGCGCGACGTCTCGGTCTGGGGCCAGGAGGCCTATCCGAACATGCTGTTCTGGGGTGACGCCGCCGCCTCGCGCAACGCGCGCACGCGGAACCTCAGCCTCTTCCTGGAGCACCCGCTGCTGCTTGCCGAAGCGGGGCCCCCGACGGTCACGACCTCGCTCGACTTCCTCGAGCAGACGTACGTCCCGCTCGGGAGCGCGGCGTGGCCGTACAAGAGCGGCTACGGAAACACGTGGTTCTCGGACGACAAGATGAAGCGCTTCATCTCCGAGCAGACCTTCGCTGTGAAGCACTTCTCCCAGTCGCGGCCACACGCGGCGCCCGACGCCCGGTTCGCGCTGGCGTGGGCCCCGAACACGCAGTGCGGCACCGACCTCTGCAAGCCGGCCAGCATCTTCCAGCAGCGTACCGCCGGCATTCTCGAGCGGCTCGCGAGCGCGATACGCGAGTCCTACGAGTTCGGTGGCGGCTCGCAGGTTGGCGCCTGCGGCACGCCCGGCGACTATTCGTGGTGTGACGCCGACATCGACGGCGCCGTGTTCAACCCGCTCTGGTCAACATTCCCGGACTGGTGACGAGAGGGCGTCCTCCACGGGCGCCCTCTTTTCCATCCGCCGTGCGAAGCGCCTGCGCATGCGCAACGACCACGGCTGGCCGGCGTGTCGCAGGGCGACCCAGATGTGAGGATGAACGTTCGCGCTTCCCGGCGGAGCCATTCGCGTGCAACGAGGCGGACCGACTTCGACGTCACGAGACGCTGCGGCAAGGCGAATTTTCTACACGGACCGTTTCGGCCGCCTTATGCGGACGCTGCAAGCGAGCCGACTTTCCATGCCCCGCGGCGTGCGCGCAGAGGCTCCCAATCGGTCGACGAAATGGCACAAACCCTGAAATCGCGATGGGCCGGGCAGGGATCGAACCAGCGACCTTGGGATTAAAAGTCCGGCTCGCTAGCTGAAGCGAACTGCGCAAGACTGAAATGTGCTGCAAATCGCACCGCTCATCGTTGCAACGAACTGCAGCGAAATGCACCGGACGGAGACAAGCCTGTACGCCCACTGTACGCGCACGTCGTTGACTCTGTAGACAACACATCGGCGACGTTGCCGCGACTTCCGTCCGGATGATCCGCATTGAGTGAGAGCAGCTCGCGCACTCGGCCGTCGTCTCGCTTGCACACCGCCACCGAGACCTCTCGTGCTGAGCGGGCGCGCCAAAGGCGGAAACTTCGCCCGTGGGAGCGTCCGCGATGATCTCATCCCGCGTTTCGCTAGTCGAAACGCTAAACCCTCCTACTACCTCGGCACGGCGTCGATCCGGGCGGTGCCGCCCAGGTAGAGATCGATGACCTTCGGGTCGTGCAGGAGCGCCGTACCGGTTCCCTCGAACCGGTTGCGTCCGAGATCGAGGACGTAACCGCGACCCGACATCGCCAGCGCGCGACGCGCGTTCTGTTCGACCATCAGGATCGGCACGCCGGCTGCGTTGATCTCGCGAATCTTCGCGAAGATCGTCTCCATCGAGAAGGGCGACAGGCCGGCCGAGGGCTCGTCGAGCAAGAGCAGATCCGGCTCCGCGACGAGCGCGCGCGCCATCGCGAGCATCTGCCGCTCCCCGCCGGACAGCGTCCCCGCCCGCTGGCGACGGCGCTCCCGGAGACGAGGGAAGAGATCGAGCACCTTCGGCAGGCGCGGCTCCGCGTCCGCCCCGAGTGCCGTGGCGCCGAGCACGAGGTTCTCCTCGACGCTGAGCGTCGCGAACACGTTCTCGCGTTGAGCGACATAGCCGATGCCCTGCGCGACGATGCGGTGCGGCTTCGTCCCGGTGATTTCCTCGCCGCGCAGCAGCACCGAGCCTTCGCGCGCCGCGAGCAAGCCGATCACCGCTCGGATCAGCGTCGACTTGCCTGCGCCGTTCGGGCCCACGATCGTGACGATCTCGCCCGGCATCACCGTGAGATCGACGCCGTGGAGGATGTCCACATCGGGGGCGTAACCAGCGACGAGCCCGCGGGTCTCGAGAACGGGGCCCGCGGCGCTCACCCGACCACCAGCTTGCCGAGGTACGCCTCAACGACCGTCTCGTTCTTGCGCACCTCCTGCGCGGACCCTTGGGCGATGACGCGGCCTTGCGCCATCACGATCACGTGGTCGGAGTGGTTCATCACGACCTCCATGTCGTGCTCGACGAAGAACACTGTCGTCCCGTCACGCGTGCGGATCTCCTCGATGTGCTCGAGCAGTCGGCGCCCGAGCGTCGGATTCACCCCGGCGAGCGGCTCGTCCAGGAGCACCAGGCGCGGCGCGAGCATGAGCGCGCGCGCAAGCTCGAGGAGCTTGCGCTGGCCGCCCGAGAGCGTGCCGGCATATTCGCCGGCGTGCCCGCTCAGATCGAAGGTCTCGAGCAGCTCGAGCGCGCGCGTTCGCGCTTCACGTTCTCGCCGGCGCGCCGCGAAGGGCCTCACGAGCCAGCCGCCGAGCCGCTCGCCCGGGTGACCGGGCGCTGCGAGCAGCATGTTGTCGAGCACGCTCATCACGTTCAACGTCTTTGTCAGCTGGAACGTCCGCACGAGCCCGCGGCGTGCGATCGCGTAGGCCGGCAGGTGGTAGATCGACCGGCTGTCGAGGCGGATCGCGCCGCCAGCTGCCCGCTCGAAGCCTGAGACGATGTCGAAGAGCGTCGACTTGCCCGCCCCGTTCGGGCCGATCAGCGCCGTGATCGAGCCGCGCTCGATGCCGAAGCTCGCGCCGTCCACGGCGCGGACGCCGCCGAATCGCTTCTCGACCCGCTCGACCTCGAGGATGGCGTCACTCACCTAGCAGCATCTCCTGCCTATTGCCGAAGATCCCCTGCGGCCGGAACGCCATCAGCAGGATGAGGACTACACCGACAATGATGAAGCGGATCGCGGCGACCTTGTCCGCCGCGAGGGGCAGCTCGACGTAGCGCGTGCCTTCGAGCAGCGTCATCAGGACGACGGAGCCCACGAGCACGCCGAAGTAGCTCCCGAATCCGCCGAGAATCACGATCACGAAGCCGAAGATCGTGAAGACGGGATCGAACTCGTCGGGCACGAGCAGCGTCAGGTTGAGCGCGAGGACGAAGCCCGCGATTGCGGCGAGCGCCGCCGACAGCGCGAGTGACTGCAGCTTGTACGCGAGCGTGTTCTTCCCGAGCGCCCGGGCGGCATCCTCGTCCTCGCGGATGGCGCGCAGGACGCGTCCCCACGGCGTGCGAACGACGGCGGCAACGAGCAGCGTGAGCACGATGAACAGGGCCCAGCTGACGAGGAGCAGCGGAAAGAGAAAGCTCGTGACGTGGATGCCGTGGTCGTTCAGCCAGCCGCCGAGCCGCACCGAGAGCGTGACCCAGTCGCCGCTGTAGCCGAGCAGTCCCTGGCTTCCGTTGGTGAGGCTGCGTGTGTTGTCAGTGAGGTAGCGGACGATCTCGGAGAACGCGAGCGTCGTGATCGCGAAGTAGTCCGCCCGCAGCCTGAGCGATGGCAGCCCAACGAGAGTCGCCGCGACCATCGACGCGGCGATCGCCGCCGGCATCGCCCACCACCAAGACCAGCCCTCCTTCACGACGAGGATCCCCATCGTGTACGCGCCGATCGCCATGAACCCCGCCTGCCCGAAGTTCGTGATCCCCGTCGTGCCGACGTTCAACTGCAGGCCGAGCGAGAAGATCCCGTACGTCGCCGCGAGGACACCGACGCCGATCCAGAAATCGGCGCCCGCGAACGCGTGGAACGTGATCGCGGTCGTCATTCGGCTCTCCGTGCGTGGCCGAAGATCCCCTGCGGCCGCAGGATCAGCACGAGGATCATCGCCCCGAAGCCGACCGCGACCTTGAGGTTCACCGGCACGACGAGCGTCGACCACTCCTGGACGAGACCGATCAGGATTCCGCCCGCGAGGGCCCCGTACGCGTCGCCGATGCCGCCGACGATCACCGCAGCGAAGATGCTCAGCACGATGCCGAACCCGAGGTTGGGCGTGATCACGCCGATGGAGGCGCCGTAGACGACACCGGCGAGGCCCGCGAGGCCGCCGGCGAGCACCCAGGTGTAGAGGATGATGCGGTCCGTGTCGAGGCCGGTCGTCGCCGCGAGCTCCGGGTTGTCCGAGAGCGCACGGATGTGCATGCCGAGTCGGGTGCGGCTGAGCATCGTCGCCAGCGCCACGAGTGCTGCAAACGCGAGGATGACGACCCAGAGCTCGGTTCGCCCGATGTGCAGGCCGTGGAACGTGACGGACGACGTGACGTTCGCGCCGAGCTGGCGCACGTCGGTTCCCGCGATGAGCTGAATGACGTTGCGGATCACGAACGCGAGCCCAAGGGCCATCAGCAGCAGCTGCATCACGCCCGCGCCTTTGCGGCGCATCGGACGCCACATCACCATCTCGATGGCGAGCGCGAGCAGAGCCGTCGTGACGAACGCGAACGGAAGTGCCAGCCCGAGCGGAAAGCCGAACGCGGAGCGCGCGACGATCGCCATGTAGGCGCCGAACGTCAGGAACTCGCCGTGCGCGAAGTTCACGAGCTTCAGCACGCCGTAGACGAGCGTGAGCCCCGCGGCACCGAGCGCGAAGTACGCGCCGGAGACGAGCCCGTTGATCGTCGCCTGCACGAGGTCGTGCGGCCCTTCGACAACGGCGAGAACGGCCGCAGCCAGTGCCATCGTGGCGCCCACGAGCAGGAGCGGCACCGGCAGCTGCTCGGCGCCCGACCGTTCGTCGCGCGTCGTGTCAGGTGCGGTGGCGCTCACGCTGCGCAGTATCCGCGGTCAGCGATCCAGGAGAAAGAGCGGCCGGCCGATGCGTGCCTCCATCCGGAACGAGCGGTCGAGCCGGATTCCGTCGACCTCTTCGCGCACCCGCTGGATCATCGCCGCGATCACGTCGAGGTTGTCGACCTCGTACTGAACATAGATCGAGTAGTCGAGCGACGACGGCTGTCCCGTCACGAAGTAGTCGTCGTCGAACGAGTAGAGCAGCCGTGCGCCACGCGCTTCCCACTCGTCGAAGAACGTGCGCAGCCTGCCCAGGATGCGTTCGCGCTCGGCGTTGCCGGACTGGTACCAGCCGTGCGCGGCCGCGGCGAGGAGCATCACGCGGTAGGGCGGCTGGAACGCGGGAGGCACGTATTCCATCGGCGTCCTTCTCTGTGTCTGGAATCGAATTTGACCGTGCGCTAAGGTCGCCTATCAAACCAGGATCCGCGTCACGAACAGGGAGGAAGAGCATGAAGGCCCACCTTGCTGGTCGGTTCGGCGTTCTCGCACTCGCGGGTGTCCTCGCGGCAACGGTCGGTGGCAGCGCGGCCGCGCATCCAGACGGCAGCGCGGGGCCGAAGGCCGGATTCACGCTCACGGTCGGGACGACGCTCTCCCTGACGGGCGACGGCGCGGTGTTCGGACCCGCGTTCCAGAAGAGCGCGCAGCTCGCCGTCGACCGCGCGAACAAGGCGCTCCTGCGTGACGGGATCAAGGACATCACGGTCAAAATCGAATCGGCGGACGACGGGTCGACGCCCACCTCGGCGGTGAACGCCGCGCGGAAGCTGATCGGCGACGGCGCCACCTGCATCGCCGGCTCGATCCAGTCCGCGAGCACGATCGCGATCGCCAACGGAGCCACGGTCCCGGCCGGCGTCGCGCAAATCGCCCCGGCCTCGACGAGCGCGACAATCACGGACCTCAACGACAACGGGCTCGTCTTCCGGATCGCCCCTTCCGACGTTCTCCAGGGCCCGGTGCTCGCCGCGGCGCTGCAGAAGGAGATCGGCAAGGGCAAGACAGTCTCTTTCGCGGCGCGCAACGACGCATTCGGAGCCGGCCTGATCAAGTCGACGGAAGCGGCGTGGAAGAAGCTCGGGGGCAAGGAAACACACGGGCCGGTCCTGTACGACCCCGGCGCTGCGAGCTACGACTCGGAAGCGCAGCAGATCGTCGCCGGCAGTCCCGACGCCTTCGTGATCCTCGACTTTCCGGCGACGTATGCGAAGGTCGGCGCCGCCCTGCTGCGGACCGGCAAGTTCGACGCGAACAAGCTGTTCGTCGGCGGCGGCCAGCCCGCAACCATCCCGCCGGCCGTCCCCAAGGAGTCGATGGAGGGCGCCCGCGGCACCCGGCCGGCCGTTCCGCTCGGCGCACCGCTCACGAACGCATTCGACACGGCGTACGCCGCCTTCCCCGGAAACGCCCAGCGCCAGTCGCTGGACGTGAACGAGTTCGACGCCGCGATGACGTGCATCCTCGCTGCGATCGCGGCCAAGTCGAACAGCGGCAAGGCGATCGCGTCCAAGCTGCGGGCGATCAGCGGCCCGCCCGGCGACAAGTACACGTTCCTGCAGCTGCCGGCGGCGATCAAAGCGCTCCGCGCGGGCAAGGACATCAACTACGAGGGCGTTGCGGGCTCGATCGACTGGGACGCGAAAGGCGACCCCGCCTCGGCGACTTACGACTTCTACAAGTACGTCAACAGCACGCTGACGGTGCAGCGTCAGTACCGCAACCTGCACGGCCGGATCCTCTCGCTCGATCTCACGCCGCCGACGAAGCCGGTGATCCGGGGCAAGCGGACGCAGACGTCACGGCGCGTCGCGTTCACGCTCAGCTCGCACGATCCGGGCAACGTCTCGCCGCCCGTGCACTTCCTGTGTTCGTTCGACAAGCAGAAGCTGCACAACTGCGGCAAGACGGCACGAGCGACGCTGAAGCTAGGCAAGCACACCATTCGCGCCGTCGCGGTCGACGCGCAGGACAACCGGTCGAAGACTGCGGCCGTCGGGTTCAAGATCGTCAAGAAGAAGTAGTTCGCCGTCGGCGTGGGGGCGGTCGAGCGCCGTCCCCACGCCCGTGGCCGCGGCGGCAGATGAGGATTCGCGAGCACCGCCCGTCACGTCGTCCGGGCGCTGCGACATCCGCCGCCAGTTCAAAGTGGCTCAAAACGTCAAGTCTTTGCACACCCAAGGGTCCACGGAACCCGGACTGGTTCATCAGCAGCCAAGCGTGTCAAGCAGGAGCAAGGAAACCGAACCAAGCTGCAGCGAGCAAGCGCCCAGCTGGTACGTCAACTGTACGCGCAGATCAGGCGTATCTGACGTCGCTCCGCGAAATTTCCCTGCAGTCCGATGGGCCGGGCAGGAATCGAACCTGCGACCTTGGGATTAAAAGTCCGGCTCAATGCACCCTGCGGAGACAAGCCTGTACGCGCACTGTACGCGCAGTCAGTTGGCTCTGTGGACAACAATTTGGGCACGCGCGGCACGGGTTCTAATGGATAGTGCAGACGAGAGACGGTCTCGGCTGCGGCAAGAGGCACCCTGCGAAGACAAACCTTTACGCACCGCGGCGGCAGTCACCCGACACGCGTCACGCCGCTGCGACTGATTCGGAAGCCCTTGCCGAAGGCAAAGCTCTGGCCGCGTAGAATGACCGTGCACGTCATCCCACTCATCTCGGACTTGCACCGAAACCCTCCCTGCTCGTTAACCCGACCGTACGCGAGCACCGGGTCGCCACCGAACTTCGCAGGGCCCCCGCAGCGGCGGTGAGCGCAGATCCTGAGCGTGCCGTCGAGCTTGAGGTTGGCCGAGCTCGCCGGGGTCTTGGTCGCGCAGTAGGCCTGTCCCTCGTCGCCGCTGTCACACCAGATGTTGTGACTCGGCGACTCGAAATAGAACAGCTTCGTTGTCCGTGCCGTTCGCTTGGCCTGGGGCTTCGAGTACTTCCAGGCGGTGCTGGTGAAGCGGCTGCCGTTCCAGTGCCAGACGCGCGAGCGCGTGCCGCCGGTCGGGAAACAGTGCGTGTCCCCGGGGCGGAGCACGTACTGCGTCTCCTTGATGCCGGTGCCAGCCACAGTGAGGTCGGCGCCGTTATGGCTCTCGAAGACGCGCTGCCACCTACCCTCCTCGTAGCGGAAGACAAGCCAGTTGCCCGTGCGACCACAGGAGGGAATCCGCACGGACGCGACCATCGCCTCGACGCCGAGGCCGAAAAACTCGCCGCAAAGGACCTGTGCGGCAGGGTGCAGATCGCCAGGATTGGCTTCTAGATGTAGCTCGCGGAGGATCCGATCGGCTGCCTGGCGCGAACAATGGCCAGCGGCCGTGGCCGATTCTGCCTCCGGTGCCGACCACAAGCCAAGAGCGATCGCGGCTGCCGCCAAGACGACGAAGCTCGCCGCTACCCCTACTCGCCGCCAGGGTCGCTTGCTCACTCGGCCTCCCGGCCTAGATGCCGTGCAACCTTGCCGCGTTGAACATACGTGTCAAGCATCCCGCCTCCGCCGACACGACCCGACAAAACCGCTCGGTCACGTCCCGCGTGGAACATCAGCCCTTGCGGCCTCGACTCACGACGAGGTTGATCTTCGAGTTGAGCGGCAGCACCTTGCCTGGCCGACGGCTTTGGGCGATGACGATGCCCTTCTTGATCTTGCGCGAGTTGACGTAACGCACGATGCCCACCCGGCAGTGCCTTCGCTTGATCGCCGACTCCGCCGCTGCGAGCCCCTTCCCGACGACTTTTGGCACGGTGCATCTCGTGGGCGGCTTCAGCGGCGCGATCGAGAAAGTCTGCGAGACGGGGGACGCGGCGTTGTAGTTCGCGTTGCCCGGCTGCGACGCGTTCACCGTGCAGGAACCGGCGCCCGTGATGTGCACTATCGAAGCACTGACCGTGCAACTGCCGCTCGCCGCGAAGGAAACCGCCAGCCCCGAGGACGCGCTCGCAGTGACGGGAAAGTCCACCGCGCCGCTCGTCTTGTTCGCGAGCGGTCCGAACGCGATCGTCTGGTTCGCCTTCGCAATCGCAAACGCCTGCGAGACAGTCGGTGCGGGGTTGTAGGTCGCGTTGCCGGCCTGCGAGGCGTTCACGGTGCAGGAACCGGCACCCGTGATGTGCACCGTCGCACCACTGACGGTGCAGCTGCCGCTTGCCGCGAAGGAAACCGCCAGCGTCGAGGACGCACTCGCGCTGACCGCGAAGTCCGGGTCGCCGTAGGTCTTGTTTGCGACCGCCCCGAACGTGATCGTCTGGTTCGCTTTCTCTGCCGTCGCCACCGGCACCGGCTCCGTCACTTGTATGGCAGCGTTGTAGTTTGCGTTCCCGGACTGATCGTAGTTGACCGTGCAGGTGCCGCTGCTGCTCGTGATCGTGAACGTGGCACCCGAGTTGGAGCACGCGCCGCTGCTCGAGTAGCTCACCGGGAGGTTGGAGGACGCGGTCGCCGCGACCGTGAAGCTCGTGCTGACGGCTGCACTCGGCGGCGCGTGCGTACTGACCGTGATCGTCTGGGGCGCCTTCGCGATCGAGAACGTCTGCAGGACTATGGGTGCGGGATTAAAGGTCGCGTTGCCGGCCTGCGAGGCGGTGATCGTGCAACTGCCTGCGCCGGTGATGTGAACCGTAGTCCCGGTCACGGTGCAGTTGCCGCTCCCGGCGAACGCGACCGTTAGCCCCGAGCTCGCTGTGGCGCTGACGGTGAAGTCCGGATCGGCGTACGTCTTGTTCGCGAGGGGCGCGAACGTAATCGACTGTGCCGCCCTGTCCACCGTGAGCAGGGTGGAGCCGCTGACGGGGCCGAGCGTCGCCGAGATCGTGCTCGTGCCCGGGCTGACGGCGTGCGCGAGCCCGCCGGTGCTGATCGGTGCTACCGCCGGGCTGGCGGAGGCCCAGGTCACCGAGCCGGTCACGTCGGCGGTCGAGGCGTCCGAGTAGGTGCCGGTGGCGGTGAACTGCTGATTCGTTCCGGCCGGGATCGACGGGTCCGCCGGCGTCACCGCGATATTGATCAGCGTGATGTTGGTGCGGCAGGGGCCTATGTCGTTGTCGAGGATGCTGACGCGCCCGGACGCTCTGGCAATGGTCGCGCCACCCGGCGCGCTGAGCTCGAGGGTGAACGACTCGAGCGCCTCGACGATCGCGCAGTCGAAGATATCCACCCGCACGACTTTGGTCGTCTCGCCGGGCGCGAAGTTGAGCGTGCCGCTGACGCCGTCGTAGTCGGCGGGGCAACCGGTCGAGGAGGCCGCGCTGCCGTTCGCCGTGGCAAAGTTAACCGACGCCGGGTTCGAGCCACGCGTTGACAAACTCACCACCAAATCGACAAACCCGTCACGTTCGCCGACGATCACATCGGGCTGTGCGGAGACGCTCGGCTGAGCCGAGGCGGTGCCGTCGCTGGCACCGATCACTACAATCCCCGTGCAGCCGTCCGCGATCGTCACGCCGGGGCTGGCATTGCTCAAGGTCAGCGCGAAGTTCTCGGCCGGCTCGTTGGCGCCGTCATCGGTGATCGGGATCAGTACCGTCTTCGCCGTCTCGCCGGGCGCGAACGTCAGCGTGCCGGTCTGGGCAACGTAGTCGCCCGGCGCAGCCGCCGTCCCGTCGCCCGTCGCGTAGTCGACGGTCACGCTGCTGCTCAAAGCCAGACCAGCCGGCCCGCCCAACAAAACCACGACCCGCGCCGTACCGTCCTTCTCATCAACCACCGCATCACGCACGAACAACCGCGGCGTCGCCACCACCGCATCGTTATCCACG
>WNFU01008539.1_pt1 | contig 13772 bp, 7 predicted proteins | sample 5400121 | NCBI WGS metagenome assembly WNFU01 (sample SAMN13153360, study PRJNA577476) | soil metagenome | isolation source: 100 cm soil or saprolite under grassland replicate 1 | place: USA:California | collected 2016-06-15
TGAACCAACGCTACGGCCTCGTGGCCAAATCGTTTGCCGCTCTTACCCCATCGGAATATTGGTTACGTCCAGAAGAATTGAACTGGGTGGATTGCGCGCAACCTACGCCAGACGATTTCGCGCGACGCACGCCTGACTTCCATCGCTGGATCGATAACCAGACCTACCTCGCTGACGAGCTGGAGGAGTATCTCGCCACGATGAAAAAGCATTGGCGTGAGCTCGAACCGGCGCTCTTTATCGAACCGGTCTTGCATCAGTGGGGGTATTTTTTCAACCCGCCCGGGCACACGATGTGGCAGACCGGAAAGCGCGCGCTGGATGTTTATCGAGTCGCGCCACACGTGGATGGCGTGTTGTTCATCGCGTTGCCGCTCAACGCCGAGAACCGTGCGGATGCGATCGCTTTGAGCGTCGAGGGCTCAATCATGCGCGGGGCGAGTGCGGGCCGTCCGTTCACGGGCGGTTTGTATCTCGGTCGTCACGTCAATGGCGACATTTACGGTGTTGTTCCGCCCGCGGAGGCCATAGGCACGCTCGTGGCTAACGGTGCAACGGCTTTGCACCTATACGGCTATAGCGGACTCGACGACGGCGGTGTGTTGTTCCGGATGGACGAAGTCTTCAAGAACTCGTTACGTGCGGGCAATGAGTGGGCTGCGGAGGATCGACCGCGCGCGAAGGAGGTCGCGCTGCTCTTTCCCGCCGAGATGAGTCTTTACGAGCCGCTTGAGCTAGACGCTGGCGGACGACATCGGATGGATTTGCTCGGCTGGTATAAGCAATTCGTCGACCTCGGCTATCACATGCACATTTTGCATCCGACACAGATCGCCATGGGTGCGCTTGCAGATTATGAACATCTCGCTGTGCCGCACAACTCGCTCTATGTCCTGGGCGACAACACTGCGCTAGAGGACGCGGTCAGAAAATACATCAGTGGTGGCGGCACAGTGTTTCATGGTCCGCAGTGCGAATTGGCTCGTCGCGCGTTGGGCATCCAGGACGATGTAATTGATTTCGACTGTATCAAGTGGCGCCAGGAAATTATCCCGCACGGCTGGTCTACCGTGGCGTATCGCGATGGGAAGGCGCTCGGCACTTACATTCAATCCGGTAGACGTGCCATCGTACAGACCAATCTCGGCGCGGGGCGTGTGTTCTCGTTCGGCTTTCAATACGGCTACTCTTATTCGCGCCGCACTATGCCGATTGTCCCGCCGAATTACGGTCGGCGCGAGATGCATCCCGTAGTGTTGCTCGAGGAGACACCCGTTGCCGCATTGATCGGTCCGTCGCAGCAAGCGCCGATTGCGCCAATCAAAGGAGTTGAATTCGCGCGTTTCGGAAAGCAACTCATCATCGTCAACCATCGCTCCAGCCCGGTGGACATCAGCGGTATCGGCACGGACCGTGCACGCATGCAAGCCCCGTCGAGCCCGGGTTGGCTGGCCGCGCATTCCGCAGCCTGTCTTGAACTTTTCGATTGATCACCTTCACCTGCTCACAAATCAGCCAACACCTACTTCTAATGTCCTACGTGTTTTGAAAGGCCTCACCGCGCGTCGCGTGATCGATTATCTAAAAGAGAACAATTACCTCGGTTCACTTTCAAAGCTTGAGCACGAGGAACAGGACCGGAACCACAGGATAGCGCGGTCCAACGAGCGATCAATCTCGCGCTATCAAGCTCATCCGGGTTTTGCACAGGCGACACTCTAGGCATCAGAATCTCTGTGCGCGTCGCTGCCAGCAGCGGTCATAGCAGTGGCACGGCAAGGCTGTGGTACAACGACTCTGCCGCCAACAGCCGTTTCAATGCGACCATCAATGGTGTCACGTACACTTACCACCTGCGGAATATTAGTAACACTTTGGTACTGGCTTCGGCTACTGGGCCGACGAAGTTTACGATCGACGTGCTTGTGAACCGGAACCAGAATGGTAATCCTTTCAAACCGTTCGGCACCTGGAGCATTACCTTCTGACTGGTCCGATTGAAATGAGAGTCAATTGTCACGATCAAATAAAATACAAATAGTGACATGAGGTCAGTACTGTCACGCGGTAGCGTCGGGTCAATATTCCGCCGACGCATTCTGCTCGATGAGGGTGACCCGACGCTACCGCGTGACGGTACTGACCTCCTCCCATTGCAATTTGCGTTTTCACACAATCTCACCGTGTGGTGGTATTAACATCTCGCACAACACGTTTTGTACACCGGATGATGTTTTCGGTCTGGACAGAATTCCATTTGCAAAGATCATATTTTTACTCGCTTAAGTAGATCGTTAAATCGAGGATCCGAACGGATAGGATCGAATTTTGGTTCCACTTTTAGCCAGGGGATAACACTCGCAAGACTCTGTCTGGTGCGCGGTAACCTCGGTCCGAGTCGTCCGGACGAAACTCGTGATCGTTTGGGCAACCGCAAAAAAACCCTTGAGCGATGTAGAGAACTCCGGATTTGATCCGACTACACCATGAAAACGCACCAACCTGGTGACAGAATCGAAAGGGGCAAGAAGACATGAATTAGCTATTCAACCCTGAGTCCGGAAAGGAGACAGAACGCGGCGCTCCCGCTAAGGAGCATCAGTACGTGAACTTCACCGCCAAATGACGCGATAGTCGACATATTGATTCGGGTCCGTGCCGTTGAGATACTCCTCGAGATTGGTATAACCATCGTTATCTTTGTCAGCCGCGCTGTCCGACGAATTATCGGGATTGAATCTGTGGGCGCGTTCCCAGTTGTCCGGCATTCCGTCGCTATCGCTATCGTCGCTTGGTCTTAGGGACTGCAGTTCGGGCCAACCACCAACTTCCCGTTGTGAATCAATGATTGATCCCTTCCCAAGGCGTACTTCGTCCACAATTTTCATGTCGACCGAATCACGATGCGGTAGCGAAGCACCAACACTCTTCAAAACAGCCTCGTAGGCATCCTTTGCTGAAGAAATCTCAACAGGTGCCGAGGCAAAAGGCTGCGAAACGGTTTCGATTTGCTTCTTTCCCTCGATTGTAAGTGGATCGAAGAACTGTGAATTGTCTGCGGTCAGAGTGCTGTTGCCTTCAAAGACATTGCCTTGAATGTAAAACCTCAGTTGGGAAGGCGCGCCAATTCTGATGGGAGTGTGCGCGCTGCTGTTGGGCCCGGGTCGTATGTAATTTCCGATATAATTCACGTTCAGCACACCCTGAGTCAGGCCCGAACAAATTTCCCCGTAATCGTACATCACGTTATTCCGGACGTCGAAGATTGGGAAAGGAGGCCTACCGTAGTTATCGCCTAACCTTGGATTACGAGAATTGTTGTGGGCCCACAAATTATGATGCCAGGTTACGGGTGCATTCGCGCGTGACAGCGAACCATACCCGTGATCTCCCTTGGCATGTTTGCTGTGATTCAATGCGTTGGCAATGAGACACCACTGCACGGTCACGTTAGAAACATTGCCCGCAAGGGATAGAGCCTCGTCGATGGACCAAGTGGCCGAGCAGTGATCAAGAATGACATCGCGGGCGCCCGCTAACAGAGTGATGCTGTCCGCTTCCTGACTGCTGAGATCACCCAGTCGGCTGCGCAAGTAGCGAACGACCACATCGTGAGTGGCAATATTGAACGTAAAGTTGCGCAGGCAAACGCCATCGCCCGGAGCAGTTTGCGCGGCGACAGTTAAATAGGGATTCTTAACAACAATGGGCGACGCGAGGGAGATGAGTCCGGATACACGGAAAATTATTATGCGAGATCCCTCAGCATCACAAGCGGCCCGAAAACTGCCGTCGCCTGAGTCGTTCAAATTCGTTACTGGAATGACCTTGCCACCGCGTCCGCCCGGTGTCGTGGAGCCGAATCCTTGAGCGCCTGGGAATGCCGGAATCACTGACACTTCACTCGCTGCCCAGGGCAGAGGAAACAAAACGCGGTTGGCAAACAATAGGGCGAGAAGAAAGCTTTGTAGGTTGCTGATGTTCATTCAACCGCCGGTAGCACGATCATAGTCCTAAGCAGGCGTAGCCGCAGCCGCAGTCTATAGAAAAGATATTCGTGTTGCCAAAAGTTTCTCTTTGTAACCGGAGATTGTACCTTTCAAGCTGGAAGACGGGCTACGGTTGCCGTGGCGGCTGAGTCTATAAAACCGGAATGTCGCGAGTGGAAGAATGAGTAATAAGGGAGTCAGTAAGACGAAGAGCGAATGCTCCCAAAAATCAGTTCTCTGGTATGCGCCGTTAACCAGGGGAATTGCCAGCGCTGTTGCGTAATAGATTAGCAGCGGGAAGAGGAATTGCCGGTACAGCCCAGAAGCGTTCGGACGCGAAACGTTCAGAACCGCAGCGCTATCCGAACTCATCTTTTCGCTGACGATAAACAACAACAGCAAGAATCCAAAATAGATGAAGACTCCTTCGCAGCGATGAAGTTGATTTGGACTCAACCAGCTAATCTTTAGGGACACCCGTTGCAGCCGCAACGCAGTGGAAATGCGTACAGTATTCGCAACGAGGGTCGCAAGATAGGCAACCAGGGCCGCAGCCGGGATAAATCTCCAGGGGATGTTTTGCGACCGATCTCTCCACAGCTTTCTCAGCGAAAGCATCAAGAATGATGTGATCAAGAAATTGACCCCAGCACAGGAAGCGGCAATCAGGAAAGTGCGGTCGCCACTGATGTAGCCTGTATGGGATTCAAATTCAAACGGTCTGCGGCTGACTAATTCGACCAAGACGGTCGTCGGAGCGAGAATCCAGCGCAACTGGTTAGGGCTTGCCGTTGAGTAATATTGCTTGAGCGTTAAAACGCAGAGCAGCACCACAACCAACTGCGCGCAGCGGTTCCAGATGGCTCTCTCATTCATACAAGGCGTCGCCGCCGGCCGCCAAGGATCATCATCACTGCGATCATTAAGGATGCAGTCATCAACCAAACGAGTTCCGGTTCACTTCCGACTTCGGTGTCTCCACCGACGGCCAGATCGCTAACTCCTAGTGGAAGAGGCAGCGGTTGATCCACATTCTTAGCCGCGCCCATTGGGTTTCGCACTTCTTCTCGAACCGCAATAAAGGACGTGTATTGGGTCAACAAGCTGTACTTCAAACCCAGAGAGGTGATGGCGTTGATCCGATCTGCCGCTGGATTTCTGGAGCCGTAGTCGGAGAGTTCAGCGATTCGGGATCGGGCCCACAAGTAGCGCAACGCTTGATTGGCATCATCCGGCTGGACACTGGCGACATCCAACCGAGTCACGTAGTCTCCAAGCCCGGTTCTCCCCTGCAGCTCAAAAGTTCCGGTCGCGGGACCGCGCCATTTGCCGAAAAGAATCACCGGGCGTTGGGCCAGCAGATCAGCAAGGTGGGTCGGGTGCACATCATACGTATCAAAACCGATGGCGCGTATCTGAATGTCGGTTAAAAGTGGAGTTTGGATATATTCCCGGAATTTGGCGGCACTCGCGGGAGCTTCCGCCTCCTGAGTCACGATAAAAGGCTCGCCCATTCCGGCCATTGCCACGCCTTCAATCAGATAACGATTTACGGCCGTGCCTATACCGAACGAGAACACGTTGCATCGATTCAGATTATCGCGGATGTAGTCGAAGACTCCTTCCTCCCCTGAAATGTAACCATCCGTTACCAGCACGATGCTCCGCGAGACGTTTGCTTCGCGGGGAAGGCTCATGGCTTGCTTGATTGCGGGAAGGAGTTCAGTGCCGCCACTACCGCGCTGTTGTTCGAGTAAACGAATTGCACTGGAAATGTTTTCTTGATTTGCCTGAAGCGACTTTGCGGAAAGCACAGTGGAGTCTCCGGCAAACAATATGAGATTGAACAAATCCGATGATCGCAACTGCCCGACTAGATCCCTCAGAAGACGCTTGGATGTATTTAGAGGGAACCCCTCCATAGAACCAGAAACGTCTACCACAAAAATATACTCTCGAGCTGGTATCTCTGCATTCGTTACTCGCTCCGGTGGTTGGGCCATGTAAAGGAAGAAGTTTTCATCTGCACCCTGGTAAAGGATGAGTCCAGAAGCGATTTTATCTCCTGCCAAACGATAGCGCAGGACAAAGTCACGATTTCCTTGAAAAGGATCCTTATCGTCCAGGACCAGTTGAGCGATACTCGGACTCTGCCATTGGGGGGAAATGTTATGCGACGCACAGCTCAAGTCCTGGATGGGGACGCCGGCTGAGATTCGGGCGGAAATGTGGAGCGCGCTGCTGGTTTTATCACCTTGGTGAAGATACGGACTCTTAACCCAGCGATCCTCTTTTGGAGCCGACGACTCCGGCTGCGATGAATATCGAGGTCCGACAACAGTAGGAAAAACCACTTCATAGATGCCGTCGGCTGGCACCAAAAGCTCAGTATAACGAAGCTCAATCTCAATTTGATCCCCGGGCATGACGTTGGCCAGACTCATTGAAAAAACATTGGGCCGATTTTGTTCCAGCAGAGAGGCGCTTTTTCCTTCTTGCTTGGCCGCATCGAACTCTTGCTTTGCTTTTTCTTGTTCTTTGATTTTGGCAACAATGATCTGATCGCCAATTCTCATACGCATCGCGTAAACGGCGGCACGTGTGGAAGCCGGAAAAACATATGAGGCATTAATTGGCCGCGAACCTTCATTTCGATATGTTTGCAGTACTTTCACATCTGCGATGACACCTGATACGGCTATCTCAACACGCGTGTCCTTGAGAGGCAGGTGATCAAGGTCTGGATCTCCCTTCACAACGAAATACGGTGCCAGGGTTTTATCCTCCTGAGTCTGTGCAGAGACAGAAAACGAGACAATTGCTATCGCAACCAGAACCAAGCATGCAGTGCGCCCATTGAATTGCATGATTACCTCCGCCTTTATAGGCAACTCAGATCAGAGTAGGGTCGAGGCAAGGGCCTCGTTTCATACAGGCGGATCGTACGAGACTGCGGAGATTGATGTAGCGTCAGGGGCCACAGACCTGAACCGTGATGCCCACAGTCGGCTCACGGGAAGGGCACGTTTTGCAAGCAGACCGCTGCGCGGTCCTAGTTGAAGGGAAATACTGGCTGAAGAGGAGGCGAATCTTGATTAATGACGAGCTTACGACTATGTTGAGCGTGGGACCAGCGGGGGGTAAACTGCCCTTCCTAACCTGCAATTTCTGTCTCTTGAATGGTCGCCCAAATCGTTTCAATTTTTTACAGCTTCGGTAGCGGGTGGGTTTGTGCTCATTACACGCAGCTTTGGCAGACCAGAGACCCAGCCACTACCGAAGCTGTGAATAAATTGAAGAAATGACATGATCCACAATACCCCAACGGCAGAAGCTGTGAATAAATTGGAGAATGGATTTGCGTCTTAAAAAACCCTCAACGGTACCGCGTGGTGGTACTGGTCTGCTGCTCTCCATGAAGATATGTATTGCAGACACACTAGCGCGCGCTTTGATGATAATTGCACTCGTGTGCGCTCAGACTGCGCCTGCCGTGTTTCAGACAGTCTCGCGGCCCCACCCTCTCCTGGATTGCGTCGATCCCTTCGTCGGCACGGAGAACGGTGGCAACATTGTGCCGGGAGCACAAATCCCGTTCGGATTCGTGCATGTGAGTCCCGACACGGCTTATCCGAATACGGCCGGCTACAATCCTCACGAAAACATTGTTGGCTTCAGTCAGACACACGTGAGCGGCACCGGCGGCGCAAGCAAGTATGGAAACTTTCTCACCACGCCTCTGGTAGGTAACATTCGCGTAAACAATCTCGGCTCACCAAAGATTGAAGAGGTGGCTTCGCCAGGTTACTACACCGTTCGACTTACCAGCTCAAATGTTAAGGCAGAATTGACGGCGACTCGGCTCGCTGCCTTCCACCGCTACACTTATCCGGCAGCTGAGAAATCCCATTTGTTGATTGAAGTCAGTTCCATGGTCCAACCTGAGACCGGCAAGAACGCGATCAAAAACCCCCACCCGGTTGACTGTTCGGTTCGCTTCATCGCACCCAATCGCCTTGAGGGTAGCGGCAACTTCATCGGTGGCTGGAATCAGTCGCCGTATACCATCCACTTTTCGGCAGAATTTGATCGTCCTTGGAGTGCCTTCGGTACATGGCGGGTTGACCGCATTGAACCGGGTACAGCGGCAGCCTCGAATGAGGGAAGGCTCGGCGCATACGTTACCTTCGACACCACCAGTAAACAAATTGTGGAGATGAAGATTGGTGTTTCCTTCACTAGTCCGGAAAAAGCTCGCGCTAACCTCCTGCAGGAGATTCCCGACTGGGACTTCGAAGCAGTGCGTCATCAGGCCAAGGCTGCATGGGAGAGTGTGCTCAGTCAAATTAAGATTGAGGGAGGAACAGAAGAACAACGCAAAATCTTTTACACTGCCCTGTTTCACTCGCACTACATGCCTCATGACCTGACGGGCGAGAATGCCTGGTGGAGTTCCAGTGAGCCGCATTACGAAGAGTTTTATGCAATCTGGGACACCTTCCGTACTCACTTTCCACTCCTGACTCTAATTCAGCCTGACCGTCAGCGCGACATGGTCCGATCGCTGGTGGACACATATGTTCATACCGGTTGGATGCCCGACTCACGTATTGCGGGAGCCAACGGCATGACACAGGGTGGCTCAAATGGCGATGTGGTGGTGGCCGACGCGCTGGCAAAGGGCGTGAAGGGAATTGACTACCAGAAAGCGTTCGAGGCTATGGTCAAGAACGCCGAGGTTGATAGCCCTCGACCGCTTTACGAGGGGCGTGAAGGTTCCGAATACCGGCGCCTGGGCTACTTGAGCATGAATTTTCCGCGCTCGACCTCGCGCACGGTAGAATATGCCTACGATGATTTCTGTATAGCGCAGGTAGCGAGCACCCTGGGTCACGCTGCTGAAGGTATCAAATATCTAAATCGCTCGAAGAACTGGATGAACGTTTGGAGTGATGAGACGCACTCCGCGCGTCCGCGCTATTCCGACGGACGCTGGCTCTCTCCCTTTGAGGCAGCGCACTTTTACCCGGACAAAAACTTCAGCTACTGGGATGCGCCGTTTTACGAAGGTAGCGGATACATATATGGTACCTATGTCCCCCACGACGCGCAGGGATTGATAAATAAACTCGGTGGCAACGAGCCCTTTATCGCGTGGCTCGATACATTCTTTGCCAACCCTCCGACACGTGATCCCGGTTTCAATAACGGTCTCTATAACCATAACAACGAGCCTGATTTCCTTGCCTCATTCTTGTACATCCATGCAGGCCGCCCTGATCGCACGCAAGAACGTGTGCGCCGCATTCTCGCTACTGAGTACGCGACCGGGCGTGGCGGGCTGCCCGGCAACGACGACAGTGGAGCTATGTCTTCCTGGTACGTGTGGGGAGCTATGGGACTTTACCCGAATGCGGGACAGCCTTACTACTATGTCTGCAGTCCACTGTTTCAACGCTCGATAATCAATCTTGGTGGCGGGCGCAGTTTCATCATTGAGGCTCCGAACACTTCCGATACCAATTTATATGTGCAGTCTGCAACGCTCGACGGGAACGCTCTGGAGCGGGCCTGGCTGAAGCACGAAGAAGTGGCTCGAGGTGGTAAACTCGTGCTCCGTATGGGGCCAACGCCATCTTACTGGGGACGCGCAAACAGACCACCTTCGATGTCGTCGCCAGAAAAGCAGAATGCGAAGTAGGCCGACCAATCGATTAATGCCAACGGCGTTCGCTAATTTCCAGCCCAGGGTTTCCTACCCTGGGTTTGATCGTGAGACCATTAACTAGGAGGGCTCGGAGCCGATTAACGCCAACGGCGTTCGCTAATTTCAGCCCAGGGTTTCCTACCCTGGGTTTAGACCGTGACACCATTAACTAGGAGGGCTTGGAGCCGATTAACGCCAACGGCGTTCGCTAATTTCCAGCCCAGGGTTTCCTACCCTGGGTTTAGACCGTGACACCATTAACTAAAACGCTGAAAGCGTTGGCCAACCGGCTGTAAGGGAAACTCGCCAACTCTTTCAGAGTTTTTCGATTCTATTGCTTCGATCTCGGTCCCCAGGGTAGGAACCCTGGGCTCAAATTAGCCAACACCTTCGGTGTTCGGGGGGCTTTAGCGCAGAGTGCCAAAATGAAGAGTAAGCGAATACCCATAAGTTGGTGTTGCTTCGATCTCGGTCCCAGGGTAGGAACCCTTGGGCTCAAATTAGCCGACACCTTCGGTGTTCGGGCTTTAGCACAGAGTGCCAAGATGAAGAATAAGCGAATACCCATAAACTTCATTATCCTGGCTCTGGTCTTGTGTGTAATCAGGACGACGGCATCGCAGGGCACGCCCGGCGCTTCCGTCGCAAAGAGCACAAACACTGAAACGGTGGACCGCCACGTTCACATCAATCCGCCGGGCGCCAATGACAGCCGTTATCTTTATGTGCCCTTCGATGTACCGCCAAAAGCCGCGCGGATCAGCATTAGCTACCAATATGATCGGGCCAATAACGCTAACACGATCGACATCGGACTCTTTGACGCGCGTGCGACCAGCTCTGATACAGATCCGCGCGGCTTTCGCGGGTGGAGCGGGGGACGGCGCGCCGAGTTCTTCATTTCTCGCAACGAGGCGACTCCCGGGTACCTGCCGGGTGAAATGCCTACGGGCACCTGGTGCATCATTCTTGGTTTGTACAAAGTCGCTCCGGCCGGCGTCGATGTCTTCTTTAAGATCGCAATTGAGACTGACGAGAGTCGATCAGCGAGATCCGGCCCTGAGGCCACATCCGACTCAGTACCGCCGGCAAAGAGCAGAAAGAACCGGCCATTGGTCGTTCAACGAATAGTTCCAGAAGGCAGGTTGCGCTGGTGGAGTGGCGATCTCCACATGCACACCGTGCACAGCGACGGCGATTGGACCATTCCTGAGTTGATCTCTACTGCGAGCAACATTGGTTTGGATTTTATCTGCATTACCGATCACAACACGGCGAGCCACCATGCTGAGATTGATCGCCTCCGGGTCGATTCGCAGCAGCCGCTGGTGTTGCGCGGTGAAGAGATCACTACCTACGGCGGCCATACTAATGCCTGGGGACTTCCCTCGGGAACGTGGATTGATTTCCGTGTGCGACCAGGAGATACCGATCAAATTTCGAGACTCGCCGCCCAGGTGCATCGCACCGGTGCCCTCATCTCAATCAATCACCCGTTTGCTTTATGCGGTGGCTGCGCCTGGAGCTATGACTCTGAGGCACGCGACTTCGATGCGATTGAAGTCTGGAACGGCTCCTGGGACCTTACTGATGATCTCGCACTCGCAATGTGGGATAAAATTTTGCAGAGTGGACGACACATCACCGCGATCGGTTCCAGTGATTCACACCGTGCTGACAACCCAATCGGTCAACCCACAACACATGTAGCAGCCAACGTTGCATCCGAAAGAGCGTTACTCAACGCCATTGGTCTGGGACGAGTCTATTTGACCAGAGATGTGACGCGGCCGGTCTTAGGTTTCGACGCCGAGACGATGGGCCAACGGCGGGTACGTTTGCTAGTGGGCGATGAGTTTCATTCGAGCACCCCTGCGACGCTTCGCTTTAACGTTAGTGCCCAAGACACATCGCCTGGCGCGACAATCTCGCTAGTGTCAAACGGTCAGGTGCTGCGTAGTCTTTCCCCGACAACCGATGGACGATCGCAGGTCATCGAGGTCGAATGCCGAAGTGACTCCTATTACCGTCTTGAGGTTCGTGATGGGGCTAAGGCAATGCTCGCCCTGACAAATCCCATTTATGTCAAAATCGACGGTCGTCGATAAAAAGTCAGGGCTTGAGCTTGAATACCTTGATTTCACCCGCAGCCAGCGACGACTCCGGCTGCGGCTGGAAGGGAAGCGGGCGCGTCACGAAATTGTGGTCGAGCGTGAGGGCCCTCAGCAACCTCATATTATTGCAACCCCGCTTGTCAGCAGGTGCTGCACTTTCATGACAACGAGCGGTGATGTTCTCCACCATAGCGGGTGACACGCCCGCGGGTAAGCGAACAGCGGTGCGGAAATTACCGCTGCGATCTATTCGCAGACGAGCATTTCCCATATCCGAAGAGAACACGCCTGGTCGGCCAGCAACCTTTACATCAAAGGCGAGGGTCGTGCCTTTTTGCTCCGAAGTAGCTTCGATGTACAGGTATTCGCGCGGATCAGCAATGGTATTAATGTCGGCTGGCATTTCACTGATGCGCCGCTCTCGAATCAGTTCTTCAGTCATCACGCGGTAACTTTCCGGATACGCATCCATCACGCTCTCGCGGGTTGCCGTCTCGAGACGAGCCCTTGTTGGCAACGGCGCGAAACGGACGGCGGAGCAGGCAAGGTCGGAGAAGTTGTTGTTGTCTGAGGCGGTAGCTAGCAAAGGATGACTTCCGGCAATGCGTGAACCGGAGAAAGATTTAGTCTCGTGTTCAACACCTTGATAGGCGCACCTTCATGCAAAATCTCGTAGTACATCAGCAGAGGAAGGTCTGTGAAACGGTCAATCGTATTAGCGCGTGCGTAGAGCACTGGTGAATGAGCGAGGGCAAAATGATCCTCGGCGTCATCCTGGGACTGGCTGGTGGTTGCAAAGGGAAGAGGCCGCAACGCTTTTACTTCAGCACGTCGAGCGCGCGGAGCTGAGCGCGGCAGATTGAGGGCCACAGAAAGTGTGTGCTTACCCTTGGAAAGCCGACCCAGTAAAACGCGATAACCGAATAATTCGTCGCCTGCCCAGAGCAGCAGATCCTGGTTGTACACACCGTCAACTAAAACTAAAAGCGCCGCGGCTTCGGCGCCCGGCAGGGCCCAAGAGCCACTCGGGGACCGCGCTTCGATTTCCAAACCAACTTCCGTATCTTCGGCCAAGGTAAGGCTTTCACTTGCCAGAGCTTCCGAAGCTTGCGAGACATTTTGCGCAGTTGGTTGCATTGCCGTCCACGTATAGATGAGGAGCAAAAAAAGTAGCTGAAGGTTGAGAAATGTTAGCCTGGTTTTCATAAAAATTTAGCTTGGTGTTCATCTAATAGGATTAGGCTGAAGGTGTTTAGTCACCTTAGATTGAAGAGCAACAGAATGGATTTCAAAGTACGGCAATTTACTATGGACTGCAAGATTTTGTTTGGGGGGCTGATGAGTCGATAGAGGACACTTATACTTGTCTGCGACTTGAGTTATGGCAGAATCGTCATCGCTTCAAAATCTTCTCCAGCCTGCGGAATTTGTGCTATCCTCCGCCGCAAAACCAGTAATGGATCGTCACTTGTCGAAACGCGCTGAAAACGGACCTAGAATTTCATTCCCTGATTCTAAAAATTTATTATTTCACTTGCCAGGACAGCGCCTAGAAATTTCGTCATCCTAAAGGCACCGGTCTCAATGCGAGGAGCGATTTGAAAAGAGCAGGGCCGTTCCATAGATAAGACCAACGATGTCGAGCAGTCCAGTCGCATGAATAGTCACACTACGTTTCAAGGCACACCCTTGTTGGGCGAGAGAATTCCCCGGGGTCAAACACCACTGCCTTTGTCCTGATGCACAGTCGCAACTTACAGGTATTTGCGAATTTAACTTGCCCCTGATCGAGCAACTAGAGTGCTCATTGGGCAAAAGTCCATCCCGTAAGGAGAGAATATGATGAGAACCGGACGAATCATTACTTGCTTGCTGCTTTTTTATGTGGGCCTGGTTACGCCAGGGTCGGCTCAAGTTAACACCGCCAGCGTCACCGGGCTGGTGACAGACCCGAATAGGGCT
>WNFU01006776.1_pt1 | contig 13771 bp, 8 predicted proteins | sample 5400121 | NCBI WGS metagenome assembly WNFU01 (sample SAMN13153360, study PRJNA577476) | soil metagenome | isolation source: 100 cm soil or saprolite under grassland replicate 1 | place: USA:California | collected 2016-06-15
AACCTCCAACCAGCCGGCAGAGTCGGACCAAAAGCGCCGCCGGCATAAACATTGTTGTTTAGATACCACACCCTCGTTTGGCGCGTGCTGGAATTGTAAAGCACGAAATCCGGCTTGCCGTTGCTGTTAAAATCGCCGGCCGCAACCAGCGTCCAGCCGCTTGGGACGGTGGGGCCGAAGGCGCCTCCGACAAGCGTGACCCCGGACATGTACCAGATCGCCGTCTGACGCGTGCTGGAGTTAAACAGCGCGTAATCGTTATTGCCGTCCCGATTGAAATCCGCCACATCGATCAGACTCCAGCCAGCTGGCAAAGTTGGACCGAACGCGCCGCCGGCATAAACATTGTTGTGCAGGTACCAGACAGCCGTTTGGCGCGTGACACCCTTATAAAGCACGAAGTCCGGTTTGCTATCGTGATTAAAGTCATACGGTGAGGCAATCGGAGGCGTGGGGGTGGGCGTAGCAGTAGCAGTTGGCGTTGGGGTTGGCGTTGGGGTCACTGTCGGTGTCGCCGTAGGAGTCGGGGTTGGCGTCGGCGTCGGCGTTGGCGTTGGGGTTGGAGGAGCCGGAGTTGGGGTCGGAGTCGGGGTTGGCGTTGCTGTTGGTGTGGGGGTGGGAGTCGGAGTCGGGGTTGGTGTCGGTGTGGGAGTTGGCGAACCGGATTGCGCGCAGTATCTTCCACCGTTGTTGAGATAGCTGAGGCTAGCAGTTCCACCCCAGACGATGATTTCAGTGCCAGTCCAGACGGTGGTGTGAAGGTATCGCGGGGAGGGCGCGTTGGTCGTGCTCATGGCTGCCCAACCATCCGTGCTGGGGTTGTATCCGCCGCCACTGTTGACAAGGCCTGAGTTAATAAAGCCACCCCAGATAAACATTTCACTACCGCTCCAGACTGCGCTGTGATCAGTTCGGGCAGTAGGCGCGCCAGTGGTATTGGTAACTATCCAGCTATCGGCGCTGGGATCGTATCTCCCGCCTGTGTTCAGATAAGATCCATTCTCATCGTCGCCGCCCCAGACGATCATTTCATCACCCGTCCAGACTGCGGTGTGATTCTCCCGGCCAGCGGGCGCATTACTAGTGCTGGCAGCTGTCCAACTGTTCGTGTTGGGATTATACCTGCCGCCACTGTTAAAAAAAGTGCTGCCGGCATCCCATCCACCCCAGACGATCATGTCGCTGCCGGTCCAGACTGCCGTGTGGAAGGTTCGCGCATCTGGCGCATTCGCGATACTCGTGGCTGACCAACTGTTCGTGTTCGGATTGTATTTTCCACCGCTATTCAAGACAAAGCCCATAAAGTCAACACCGCCCCAAACAATCATTCCACTGCCACTCCAGACCGCGGTGTGATTGCCCCGCCCGGTAGGCGCGTTGGCGGTGGTGGTAGCCGTCCAGGTGTTTGTGGCGGGATTATATTCTCCGCCGGTGTTCTCGGCGTTTCCGCCCCAAACGATCATTTCAATACCAGTCCAGACTGCGGTGTGATTGGATCGAGCAGATGGAGCGTTGGCCGTCGTAGTAGCTGTCCAGCTGTCGGTGCTGGGATCGTATCTCCCGCCTGTGTTGAAAACATTCGTCTCGTCAAATCCTCCCCAGACGATCATTTCACTGCCGGTCCACACTGCTTTGTGATATGCCCGTGGCGAGGGTGCATTGTTACTACCTGTCGCCACCCAACTATCGGCACTTGGATTATATCTCCCACCTGTATTCAAATCGCTGCCGTTATTATAGCCCCCCCACACAATCATCTCGCTGCCGGTCCACGCTGCCGTGTGGCCTCGTCGGCCGTCAGGCGCGTTAGTCATGCTGGTCGCTATCCAAGTATTCGTAGTAGGATTGTATCTGCCGCCATCGCTGCCAAGGTTGCTACCGCCCCAGATGATCATTTCGGTACCAGTCCAAACCGCGGTATGCTCGGACCTGGCACTCGGCGCGTTGATGGTGGTCGTAGCTGTCCAGCTGTTCGTGTTAGGATTGTACCTACCTCCGGTATCCCAATAGCCGAAGCTGAGTCCCCCCCACACGATCATTTCACTGCCAGTCCACACCGCGGTGTGACCGAGTCGGGCATCAGGCGCGTTGTTCGTGCTCGTAGCAATCCAACTGTTCGCCCCGGGATTATATCTCCCACCAGTGTTGAAGGTGGTGCCATGGGCATCCCACCCGCCCCAGACGATCATTTCGCTGCCTGTCCAAACTGCCGTGTGATCGGTTCGGGGAGCGGGCGCATTGACGGTATTGGTCGCTGTCCAGCTGTTCGTGTTGGGATTGTACCTGCCGCCAGTGTTCAAACCGTCGGACCCATTAAAGCCGCCCCACACTATCATTTCACTTCCAGTCCAAACTGCCGTATGCGACGATCGGCCGGTGGGCGCATTGACGGTGCTCGTGGCGGCCCAACTATTTGTTCCCGGATTGTATCTGCCCCCAGTGTTCAAATAGTGATTACTGCCATCGTCAAAATACCCACCCCAAACGACCATTTCAGTGCCCGTCCAAACTGCCGTGTGACTAATTCGCGGATCAGGGGCGTTCGTGGTGCTGGTCGCTGTCCAGCTATCCGTACTGGGATTGTATCGCCCGCCAGTGCCAAAACTGACGTGGTTATAGAGTTCGCCGCCCCAGACGATCATCTCGCTGCCGGTCCAGACTGCGGTGTGATGCTGTCGGCCATCGGGTGGGCCAGCGGTGGCGGTCCAGGTGTTATTAATGCAGCCAGCACCGTCCGCTATTTCGGGAAGCGTGTAGCTGCCGGCTGGCGCTGCCATTGCAGCAGGCACCTGGCTTTTTGCTCTCGCTAGCCAGAACTCTAATGGCTCTTTAGGCCATGAAACTGTAGCGAGCTTCAAACGATCTTTGGTTTTCTCGATAACTGCCGTCGCATAGTACCGCGCCTCATCTTCCTGCAATAGGCTTAATACTCCTGTTTTGATCTGTGATGTCGGCGCGCCTTTTGCAGGCGATACGCCTGCCGCTACAGCATGATCGCTAAACATTGCCGCGAGTTTTTGGACGGTTTCGTCCCACTCGCGGCTGTTCAGCTTAAGGCTAGGTTCGGCGCCGCGGTTGCCTTCGGCACCGGCGCCATCGCTTCTGACGAATTCGATTTCGCTGTAATTCCCGCTGCCCTGTTTCATTTGCTCCAAGCTGGGATGTGCTTGCAGATCAGCTTCGGCGCGCTGTTTTAATTCGCCGTGAATTCTTTCGTCGTGCCCATACAAGTTTGTTAGCAAACGCTCCGCGAGCGCAGGCCGGGCCAAACACTCCGCGATTACAAAGGGATCGTTCCCGAGCGCTTCAAAGAGTTCGCGCAGCACCTCTGGCTGCCTGGTGTGCTGCGCCATGCGCTCCATCTCAGCTTGCAATTGCTCGACCGTAATCGGCCGCTGCCAGTAATTCTCCAGCGCCTGTGAGTTGCGCAGATAATCCGAGACTTTCTTTTCAAGCTGCGCCTGAGACATCACCGCATCCAGCGATGGCTTTGGCTCCGAACGCTCGTTGGGCCAGATTCGGTGGCGCCAGTAGACCGCCTCGATGACTCGCTGATAAGCCACGCGCTCTCCGAACGTCAGAGTTCTTTGCGGAGTCTTTGCAGATTCCTGGGAACGGAGAAAACCCAGCGACGCTCCAGTAAGCACCGAACAGGCGATGCCTGCGCAAAAAAGAAAAGCGATTAAGACGCGAGGACTAAAGAAAGCGGATTGAGATGTGCATTTGTTCTTCATGGATGCGGTTTGGGGCGAAGGACGCTTTGATCCGAAGCTTGGGAAGGGGTCGTCCGGACAAAATTGTTCATCTGGGGAAGGAATGGAGGCCGCGTTTTTACTATGAAACCAGATTATTAGCAAACGTTTTCTTTGACGGCGACCCTGTTTGCGACGGAATCGCGGAGCGGCGTTGAGCCTAGCGGTCGCCGGGACTTGCGGACTACGAAACCAGAAACGTTTAAAGCACCACAAAATCAGCAAAGTTCGTGACGGCTGGCAGCCGTCGCCAACAGGCACAGCGGCCTGTGCTCCCCAGATGTCAATGTTATGCTGGCACGAGCAAATTGTGCCCTGTCATTTCCTTTGGTTGCGGCAGTCCGAGCAAAAATAAGAGTGTTGGCGCGATATCGGCAAGGATTCCGTCCCGGACGCGAAACTTCCGCGCGTCTTTGGCGACGTAGACGCAATGCACGAGATACTTGGTGTGCGCGGTGTTGGGTGAGCCGTCGGGATTGCGCATCTGCTCGCAATTTCCGTGGTCGGCCGTGACAATACATTTACCGTCAAGCTCGAGAAGCTTTGGGATGATGCGAGCGATACATTCATCCACCGTTTGCACCGCTTTAATTCCAGCTTTCAAGATTCCGGTGTGCCCAACCATGTCCGGATTGGCAAAGTTAAGAATGATCAGGTCGTAATTGGCCATGCGCGCGATGACCTCGTCGGTTACTTCCCTTGCGCTCATTTCAGGTTGCAGATCGTAGGTGGCGACCTTAGGCGACGGTACGATTTTTCGATCCTCACCAGGGAACGCCTTCTCGATTCCGCCGTTAAAAAAATAGGTTACGTGCGCATATTTCTCCGTCTCAGCGATGCGGAGTTGCGATTTGCCAGCCACACTAACGACCTCGCCCAGGATGTGCGTCAGTTTCTCGGTAGCGAAAATGAATGGCGAGGAATAAGTCACATCGTACTGGGTAAGAGTGACGAAATGAACTCGCGGCCACAGCTCGCGGTCGAACCCGTCGAAATCCTTCAGCAAAAAAGCCTGTGATAATTGCCGCGCGCGATCGGCGCGAAAATTGAAAAACAAAACGGCGTCGCCATCGCGCACGCGTTGTTCATTCGGGTAGGAAAAAACCAGCGGCGGCATGAACTCATCGGTTTTGCCGTCCTTGTATTGCTGATCGACAGCGGCCCAGGGAGATGATTTGCAGATTTCACCGCGGCCAAGGACGATCGCGTCCCAGGCTTTTTTGGTGCGGTCCCAGCGCCGATCGCGATCCATCGCAAAGTAGCGTCCCACCACCGTGACGATCTGGGCACCGCTTTTCTGGAGCTTCTCCTCGCAGATTTTCAAATAACCGGCACCACCAGTTGGCGAGGTGTCGCGTCCGTCGGTGAACGCGTGAACGAAGATTTCGCTGACGCCCGCATCATGAGCAGCATTGGCAAGCGCAATCATGTGCGAGTAGTGGCTATGGACGCCACCGTCGGAAACCAGCCCGAGGAGATGAAGCCGACGGTCTCGCGCGCTGGCGAAGGCTTCCTGCAATACTCGGTTGCGGGCGAGTTCGCCGTCCGCGATCGCCTCGTTAATTCGCGTCAGGTCCTGATAGACGATCCTGCCGGCTCCCAGATTAAGATGGCCAACTTCTGAATTGCCCATTTGTCCATCCGGCAAGCCGACGTCAGTCCCGCTCGCGCTCAACTTTGCGCTTGGATAATCCCGGTAGAGTTGGTCGTGAAACGGCGTCTGCGCGAGCAGGGTTGCGTCCGAATTTTCTTCGCGCTTCTCCCGGCCGCCTGGATTGATGCCCCAACCGTCGCGAATAATGAGCATGACCGGACCAGCCATATGTCAGGCATTTTGCCGATGATTACCAAGATCGACAAGTGGTTCTTTTGTAGACGCTTCGCTCTGCGAAGCGCGGCGCTAAGAGGATCAAGATCAGCGTTCATCAATATTTGCGACGGTCAGCCGCCTTCGCTAGGCTCCGGCGTGACAAGCAGACCGCCGCTACAGGAGAGCAAATGAAATGGCGCAATCAGCTGCTGGCCCTTTTTTGTTTGCTGGCCTTTGCCGGGCTGGGTGTTCTCTATTTTCAACATTGGGTCGTCCGAAAGCCTTTCGGAATCATTTTGTTTATCGGAGAAGGACTTGCTCCGGGTCGCCTCGCGGCAACACGAGCCTTTGCCGGTGGGGCGGACCATCGTCTGAGCCTGGATTCAATGGCGAATCTGGCCCTGCTGACCAATTGCTCGAAAGATTTCGCTGCTCCCGATCAGGCCGCCGCGGCAACCGCAATTGCCACTGGAGTAAGAGTGACCAATCGCGCTATCGCGACGACTGGTGACGGGAACCCGATCAAGAACCTTATTGAATTGGCGCGGGAGCGCGGACGAGCCATTGGGCTGGTGACAGACGTAAAACTAACCGCCCCGACCAGCGCAGCTTTTTACGCCCATCCGACCGATCCAGATGACTTCGAGAGGATTGCGACTAAGTTTGTGAATGGAGCAAAAATTGACATCGCAATGGGCGGCGGGGCGGCACAATTTCTTCCGGTGGCAAAGGGTGGTGAAAGACAAGACGGACGCGATCTTTTGCTCGATCTCCGTCGCAACGGGTTCGATATCGTTCAAACGCGGGCCGAGTTGGAAGCGGTTCCCGCGTGGCGCCGGCCGAAACTTTTCGGCGCCTTCAGCAAAACGGAGCTCGCGTTTGCCAACCAAGTCGAAGAGCGAAGCCAACAACCGAGTCTTTCGGACATGGTGCGGCGGGCGATCGAATTACTTCAATACAACACTGGCGGATACTTCCTCGTGGTCGATGCGGGATTAATGCGTACAGCCGCGCAAGAAAATAACGGAGAAAGAACACTCAGCCAAACTATCGAATTAGACCGCGCAGTTGCTGTTGCGCGCAATTATGCCGGGCCAAAGTCGACGATCATCGTCTGCGGCGATGTTGCAATCGGCGGATTGAGTTTAAATGGATTTCCATTTCGCCAGGACAGCGGCATCGCCCTGCTCGGGCTCAACGCCGGGGGACAGCCGTGGATAACTTGGGCAACCGGCCCGAATGGTACCAAATCCTACGGAGCAGCAAAGATGCCCGGCAATCCGAACGGGAACGGAAATGAGCAACCGGTGGCGGAACAGCGCGAGCCGGCTGCCGTCTACACAAAAGCAGCTCTCGGCACGGTCGAGGATGTCATTGCGTTTGGCAGCGGTCCTGGCACAGACGATCTCCGCGGGGTCATCGATAACACAGTGATCTTCGAGATCATTCGCGATCATCTCTAAATCGTGCCTGTCTGTGGCTGTTGTGCGAGGAATCTGAAAACTCGAACCAAGTTCACAAAGGGACGGCTCGTTAGTCGCGTAGTGATTGCGCGCTACTCGTCGCCGGCCTGGCCTCCGGCTCTTTGGGCAGCGGACGCGCATCGCTTCGGCCAAACTCATGAGGCCAGCGCCGTTCCAGCAAAAATGCTTGCGCCCGCCAATCATCCGACTGCCGCAATTTCTCAACGAGGAAAATCGCCGGACTAAATCTTCAATGGTGACTATGCCGCGCAGATCCCGTTCCCGTTAACCCGTCACGCCCATGCCGCCTGCTGCGCCAGCTTTTGAGCATACTCCGCCTTCTCCTGTTTCCCCTAACGAGTAATCGGTGATTTGCCGGCATCGCGCAACGGCTGCGCGGATTGCAAGAGTTTCAGATCACTTTGTAAGAGAGCTGCGAGGTCCGAGCGGTATTGCGAAGTTGCGAGAGTGATTCCGCGCTCGGTCGTTTCGATCGCTTCAGGAAACCGCCCTGCCTCGGCGTAGGCGGCGGCGAGAACGCGAAGGATCATTGGGTTCGACGCCTCAGTGGTTTGGGAGAGGCGTTGTGAGATTGCGAGAGCTTCGGCGCCATTTCGCAACGTAGGATCCGGAGCTGTCGCCAGTGTCCATGCCAAGCCAGATTGGGCTGCAACGTCATTGGGATCAATTTCCAGAGTCTCTCGCCAGCAGCGGATCGCTTCGCCCCACTGCTGCTTCGCGGCGAAGGCGGTCGCGAGGCTGTTACGTGCATGGGCATAGCCAGGCTGCAACTGCACCGCAATTTTGAATTGTGCGATTGCGTCTGCGAGACGCTCGGCGCGCATAAGAGCGTGTCCCAAAGCCAAATGGCCCTGCGCAAAATCCGGCTTGATCGCCAGGACTTTTTCATATTCAGCGACTGCTTCGGTGGCGCGACCACTCCTCAGGAGCGCGGCGGCGAGATTAAAGCGGCCTGTGATGCTTTGCACATCGCGGGAAAGAACGCGCCGGAATTCCTGAATCGCTTCGGCGACTTTCCCTTGTTTGAAAAAAGCCGATCCTAGATTATTGCGAGCGACCGGAGATTCCGGCGTAATTTTCAGCGCTGCTTGGTACTCACGGATGGCGTCATCGACATGTCCACTCTTCAACCACACGTCGCCCAGATTGTTGTGCGCCAGGTCGTTGTTCTCTGTCACGGCCAGCGTGTGCATCCAAAGCGATTCGCTGTTTCGCCAGTAGCGGGTTTGATAGCAAGCGCACCACGCGAGAGTGACCGTTACCGCGACAGCGGTGAAGGCCACGAAGCGTTGCAATTGCCGAATGCCAGCGGTTGCCTCGGCGGCTGTCCACGTGATCGCAAGGACAATCCCAATTTGCGGCAGATAGGTATAACGGTCTGCCAGCGCTTGGTCTCCCACCTGCACCAAGCCGATTACCGGCAAGAGCATAATAAGGTACCAACCCCAGCCGGTGGTCAGATATGGACGCTTGCGACGATAATATAAGGCTACCGCCGAAATAGCGACGAGCAGAACAGCAGCCGCGATGACCAGCAGCAGAGGCAGCGTTGCCTGTGGGTGGGGATAAAACGGAGCCAGATCGGCCGGCCAGAGCAATTGCCGAAGGTAGCGAACGTAACTGACGATTGCGTTTTCAGCGCGCAGCACCAGCGGGATCTCGCTGGTTGATCGCATGAATGCCTGCTGAGCCCACCAGGTGAGGAATGAGGAGAGGAGGCTCAAGAGAAAAAGAGGAATCTTTTCTGCGACGAGGCGGGAAAAGGTGGAGCGGCGCGCGAAGTTTGCGTCATTTCCCAACGAGTGCGAACCAAAGCGACAAAGGGGCCAGTAATCGAGCAGCAGGAGAACCAAAGGCAGCGTCACCAGCATCGGTTTTGCCATCAGCCCAAGAGCGAAGAAAAACGCGACTAACAAATATCGAAGGAGAGAACGTTGGCCCGAGACATAACGGGCATAAGCGAGCAGAGTAAGCATGAAGAAGACACCGCTGAGCACGTCCTTGCGTTCCGCAATCCATGCCACCGATTCCACCCGCAACGGATGCACGGCGAACACGGCCGCGACAAAGGCGCTGCGCCAGGGCGCGCCAGTGACTTGTCGCAGGAACAGGAAAAGCAAAACCACAGCGAGTGTGTGCAGAAGCACATTCGTGAAATGATGGCCGCCGGCGCTGAGCCCGAACATCTGGCAATCAAGCATGTGGGACAGCGAAGTGAGAGGGTGCCAGGTGCCGGCATGAGCGTGAGTAAACGCCCAAAGAATCGCCGGGCGTGTCAGACCGGAAACGACATTCGGGTTTTCATAAATATAGAGATTGTCGTCGTAATTGATGAAATCATGCCGCAGCGTCTGCCCGAAAACGGTCCAGATAACGGCTGCCAAGGCGACGCAGATTGCCACCACCCACGAGGGGGAGAAGCGCGATGCTTGTTTCATACCCGCTCGAGCCACAGCCTAAAGATTGCGTTGATACACCAGAAGGTAATTTGGAGAGCGGCGCGGTGGTTCCGAGGCAAAGAGAAGAGAGCACTGCCTCGGCTGATCAACGATGTTTTGACCGCGCAACATCGCAGCATGTTTACATTCCATGGTCGCTGATACACGAAATTTTTTGCCAAACGCGCCGTCTCTGTCGTAGTAGCTGCGACGTCCCTGTCGCGGAGCAGTGGGGCCCTCGCCGCGCACACCAGCTTCGGCAGGAAGCCCTTTTCCTCGATTATCACAAAGACCTACGGCGAGGCGCCGCCGCCACCCTCTGTAACGGAGCCGTCGCAGCTACCTGGACCGCTACGCGGCGGAAGAGACCAGCCGCTGAAAATCTGGCTGCCGAAATGCTGGAACCGTCTGGCGACGTTGAGCAGGGTGAAACGGTTGTACCCGTTGTTGAGCGTTAATTCCGCTGCGCGGAGCAGGGCGAAATCCGACACCCGCTCTGGCGAGGTGAAGCTATTGACGGCGAATGAGATCGCGAATATGTCCGGGGCGAGCCTGGCTTCGGTGAACCCGCCTCTGTAGCCCGACTGCTGATACGGTGTCCGCGCAACCCACCGCTGCAATGAGGCCCAACGACAACAAAACCATGTTCACTTTCATCGGTCAGAATCTTCTGAATGCGTCGAGTTTTGAAAAGAATCTCCCCGAATCGGGGCTGTTGCTCCGCGATCGATTAGTGTCTGCCGCTTATCGTGATACTCGGGTCGTTGGCCAGGACCTGAGCTGGAGTCTGAGCACCGGGAATTTTCCTTATCTCATCCTCCGAATAACTTCGGATGGGATATGTTGTTTTTGGTAGCGGACCTTCCGCTACCCACACCGGAACGGGAATATTGGAGCCGACAATCTTCACGTATTTCCTTACGTATTTGACTCCCCCTCGTGTGAGCGTTGCAGAGCTCTGGGAATCGGCACTTGCTGTTGTGACGCTTGCCGCCACCAAACTCAACGCCACGATTGGAACAATTGCCAAACGCAGAAACCGGCAACTTACTGCAATGAAAGATTTTAGATTCATAGATGTTGATTAAACTTTCTAATCATTAGACCCCGTGAACGGCCAAATGTTTCGGAAAATATACCACGGATTGCAAGAGGTGCGGATACTGGATGCTGGATTCTCGATGCTGGATTAGAGGCAATGTGATCCGTGATCTGTGAACAGTATAATCATGCTAACCGACAACTGATCACTGATCACCGATCACTTGGATCTCGCCGCGCCTTATCCGGGGAATCGCTCCCGGCGAGGCCAGGGAAGAAGTTTGCGCCCGGCAGGGACGGTTCTCGGGCGATCCGGTTGATCGCGCGTTGGTATCGGAGACTTCTTTATTGCGCCCCTCCCTTGTCGCGCAATGTCTTGCTGTCGCTCAGTCGTGCCGGCGAGAGAACGCGCGAACGCCAGATTATCTTTCGCCTCCGGGAAATTGGGGCGAAGCCGTAGCGCCTCGTTGTAATGGTCAATCGCCGCATCATACTCACCTGCATGGCAAAGCAAGTCTCCAAGTTCCTTATGAGCAAGAAACAAAGTGGGATCGAGCTGGAGACTATGTTCGTATCGGCGACGGGCCTCATCGTACATATGTTTGCCGACCAATATCCCGGCGAGATTACATTCGGCTTTCGCGTACTTGGGATCCAGTGAAAGCGCGCGCTCATAGTGTGCAAGGGAGCGGTCCCAGTCCCCCAGATCGCTTAGGGCGAGGCCAAGGTAGAATTCGGCTTCCACGAGTGTGGGCTTTCGGGCAATCGCGTTTTCGTATCGAATGAGTGCTTCCTGCACCCGCCCCGCTTCATGCAAAGCCTTGCCGTAGTTGAGTTGCGCTTGCGGATCCTGTGGCAGCACCTCGGCTACCTTTCCGAAGCGCTCGAGAGGTGGAACAACTCGCCCGGCCAATTGCGCGCCACAGAGCGCAGCAAAAGGAATTACCAACGCCGCCCAACGCAGGCTGTGGCCAGCCCAACCCGGCAATCGGCGGCGAGCCGAAGCTGACACACCGGCCCCATCGATCCCCAGCATCGAGCGCGTTTGTTTCTCGCGAACTTTCCAAATAAATCCATCGTAGTAAAAATGGAGCAAAGCCGATGCGGTCACTACACCGAGGAGGATATGCCGGGTCCAATCGACCGCCAGGCTGGAGTTCGCCATTAAACCGAGCGAGCCATATGCCAGCACCAACCCCACGTAAACGCCAATCAGGGCCCCGCTGCGCCGGAAAACAAAGCGCATGAAACCGCGAATGCTTGCATCTCGTTCCACCCGGGCGCGATTATAAATCCAAACGATGGACAGATATTGCACGTCATGAAAGACCTCGAAGAGGGCGATTCCCACCAGAATGTTCTGGACCCCGTTATTGCAGTACCACCAAAACGCGATGCTGCTGGCCAGGAGCCCGATTTTCACTGGACTCATCCAGCCCTGGTGTCGCCAATCGCTCCATTGCCGCCATACGAATAGAATTGTCACCACCCCGAGCGCAAGCACAACTCCGCCGCGAAACAGCGAGACGAGAGCGACTGGCACAACCGGTCCGCCGCTCTCGTAGTAAAGGTCAAGCAGCGTGCGGAAACGCATCGGCGATAGGAGCACAGCCGCCAGAAACCAGCCAAAACAAAGCATCAGGTCCGAGCGGGCCCGCGCCGCGGCGCCACCCGACGCTTTCGCATCATAAATCCGGCCGAAGCCGTAGGTTTGCATCATGCCATGCCAAATTCCCCATGCCATGGCAACAAGCTGCACGGCTTGGACGTTATAGAGCGACGACCAGATACAAACTACCAGCAAGGCGAGTGGCGCGACAATGAACCGCGTTTTGAATCGCTGGAAAAGCGCGCGGTCGCCATACGCCCGAATCATGCCGGGCAAGTGATGGCCCAGCGCGCCGAAGGCCGCGACAAAAAGGTAAATATCCTGTGCGCTCCACCGCGTCTGAGCCACCGTAAACAGCGGAATCAGCAACACCGGCGTGCCGACAAAGAATAACAGGTCCCGCCACCGATCGAGAATCCACAATGACTTTGGTCGCGACGGAGATGCCATAGCCTTGCGGTCGCTCGCCGAAAGGGGGATTGCAGCTGAGGCAAATGTTTGCTGCGTCGCCATCGCCGTGTGATTAAAGATCAGATCGGAAAAAAAGCAAGTCTGGGCAACGCCGGTTCGCGGTCTGGATGAGTTATATGATTTTTACTTCAGATTCCTCACACAACGGAGACGGGAACGCATGACTACAGCCCAAAGTGATCGCTCCCGGTGATAGCTCTTGTTAGGCCAAGGGTCAGCCACTTATCCTGAACAACCAGGCGAACAACATGGCTTGCGGTGTCCTTTTGTTGCGCTGAAACTTCTCGCGCTTACGCCAATTTATGAAACGCTATCTGCCTTTTATTATTGTTGCCGCGATTGCGATCGCCGCGCTTGGGAGCGGAGCGATTCTCTATCGCGCAAAGCTGCCGCATCTGCTCACTATCCCCGAAGACAAGAGCGTCTCGGGAAAAGGCGATGCCGAATCGATGCACATTCGCGGCAACCCGGAGGCTTCGGTTACGTTGGAAGAATTCGGTGATTTCGAGTGCCCGTCCTGCGCCAATCTCGCCACGTTTCTCGATCAGTTGATAAAAGAGTATCATCCGCGTGTGCGCTTGATCTTTCGCAATTTTCCGCTCCCGATGCATCAATTCGCTCGGGATGCCGCCTTGGCTGCCGAAGCGGCCGGTCTGCAAGGCCGCTACTGGGAAATGCATGACATGTTGTTCCGGGAACAGCCCGTTTGGAGCAGCGCTACCGATGCGGGAATGCTGTTTGATACCTATGCGGAAACGCTCCGACTCGATCTCAATCGGTTTAGAAAAGACGTGAAGAGCGACAAAGTCAGGGAGCGCTTCGAGTCCGATCAAGCCCGCGCCAGGTCACTGGGAGTCACAACTGCCCCGACGCTCTTTGTCGACAAACGTGAAATGGGACCGAATGATCGCACCCCTGAGGGAGTGCGCAGACTGGTCGATGAAGCGGTGAAAGCAAAGAGTTCTGCCTCCGAGGCGAAATGACCGTATCGCGATTTCGCACGATCCTTTATATCGTCGTCGCGATCCTTTCCCTGGCGGATGCAGCTTATCTGACGGTGCAAGCTTTGACTGGTGAAACGGCTGCTTGTGGAAATCAAGCTTGAATCGTCTTAAAATTTCGCGATCTCCCGGAACCAACGCAAAGCGCGCTCTACTTCTTCCTTT
>WNFU01006779.1_pt1 | contig 13770 bp, 8 predicted proteins | sample 5400121 | NCBI WGS metagenome assembly WNFU01 (sample SAMN13153360, study PRJNA577476) | soil metagenome | isolation source: 100 cm soil or saprolite under grassland replicate 1 | place: USA:California | collected 2016-06-15
CCTTCGACATCACGATCCTCGAGCTCAACTCGGGCGTGTTCGAGGTGAAGGCGACGAACGGCAACACCTTCCTCGGCGGCGAGGACTTCGACCAGCGGATCATCGACTGGCTCGCGAAGCGCTTCAAGGAGCAGACCGGCATCGACCTGAAGCGCGACCGCATGGCGCTGCAGCGCCTGAAGGAGGCGGCGGAGCGCGCGAAGCACGAGCTCTCCTCGGCGGCGGAGACGGAGGTGAACCTCCCGTTCATCACCGCGGACGCGACCGGGCCGAAGCACCTCGCAGAGACCATCGACCGCACGACGCTCGAAGAGCTCTGCGGCGACCTCGTCGAGAAGACCATCGAGCCCTGCAAGATCGCGCTGCGCGACGCCGGGCTCCAGGCGAACCAGCTCGACACCGTCATCCTCGTCGGCGGCATGACCCGCATGCCGAAGGTGCAGGAGACGGTCCGCAGATTTTTCGGCAGGGAGCCGCACAAGGGCGTGAACCCCGACGAGGTGGTCGCGGTCGGGGCGGCGATCCAGGGCGGCGTGATGAAGGGGGAGGTGAAGGACGTCCTCCTCCTCGACGTCTCGCCCCTCTCGCTCGGCGTCGAGACCGCCGGCGGCGTCTTCACGAAGATCATCGAGAAGAACACCACCGTGCCCTGCAAGAAGTCGCAGGTCTTCTCCACCGCGGTCGACAACCAGCCGCTCGTCTCCGTGCACGTGCTCCAGGGCGAGCGCGAGATGTCCGCCGACAACAAGACGCTCGGACGGTTCGAGCTCGTCGGCATCCCGCCCGCGCCACGCGGCGTCCCGCAGATCGAGGTCACCTTCGACATCGACGCGAACGGCATCGTCCACGTCTCGGCGAAGGACCTCGGCACGGGCAAGAGCCAGCAGATCCGGCTCACCGCCTCGTCCGGCCTCAGCGAGGGCGAGATCCAGCGGATGATCAAGGACGCGGACTCGAACCGCGTCGACGACCAGAAGAAGAAGGAGCTCGCCGACGCCAAGAACAACGCGGAGGGGCTCATCTACACGACCGAGAAGAGCCTCGAGGAGTACGCGAGCGCGCTCAAGCCCGAGGACATCCAGGAGATCAAGGCCGACCTCGACGCGCTGAAGGCGCTCCTCCCGGGCGAGGATCTCGCCGTCATCAAGGAGGGGCTCACGCGGCTCGAGGGAAGCGCCTACAGGATCGCGGACGCGATCTACGCCCAGCAGGGCGGTGGATAGGCCGGCAGGCAGGTCGAGAAGCGAGAGACCGTGACCGTGACCGGTTTCTTTCTTTTCCGGAGCACGGATTGTCAGCGCCCCCCGGTGCGTTATATTGCGCCCGGCCGATCTCCCGCCGGCCGCCAAGGGCCCGAGACAACGTGGAAAAGCGCGATTACTACGAAGTCCTCGGCGTGGATCGGAGCGCGGACGACGCGGCCATCAAGACCGCCTACCGCAAGCTCGCCCACCAGTACCACCCGGACAAAAATCCCGACCGCGAGGCGGAAGACCGCTTCAAGGAGGCGAGCGAGGCGTACGAGGTCCTCTCGGACCCCGAGCGGCGCGCCAAGTACGACCGCTTCGGCTTCAACGGCGCCCAGTTCCAGGACTTCGGGTTCGCCGCCGGCGGGTCGATCAACGACATCTTCGGCGACATCTTCGGCGAGATGTTCGGGGGCGGCGCCCGCCGCGCGCGGGCACGCACCCGCGGCTCCGATCTCCGCTACCACCTCGAGATCGCGTTCGAGGAGGCGGCGTTCGGGGCGACCGCGCGGATCACGATCCCCCGCCCCAAGGCGTGCGCGACCTGCAAGGGATCCGGTGCGAAGCCGGGGACGGGCCCGCGCACCTGCCCGACCTGCGGTGGCGCGGGCGAGATCCGGCTCACGCAGGGCTTCTTCTCGATCGCCCGCACCTGTCACCACTGCCAGGGCCAGGGACGCGTCATCGCCGACAAGTGTCCGGACTGCGGCGGGGCGGGCGCGACGCGCGAGGACGCGACCGTCGAGGTGAAGGTGCCGCCCGGCGTCGACACCGGCACGCGGCTCAAGCTCGCGGGCGAGGGCGAGCCCGCGCCGGTGGCGGGCGGCGCGCCGGGCGATCTCTACGTCGTCGTGCAGGTGCGCGAGCACCCCGTCTTCACGCGCGAGGACACCGAGATCCTCTGCGAGATGCCGATCTCTTTCTCGCAGGCCGCGCTCGGCGCCACGATCGACGTGCCGACGCTCGACGGCCCCTCGAAGCTCAAGATCCCCGCCGGCACGCAGAGCGGAAAGGTCTTCCGGCTGAAGGGAAAGGGCGTCCCGGCGCTCTCGGGCGGCGGCCGCGGCGACGAGCACGTCCGGATCTTCGTCGAGACGCCGACGCACCTCTCGAAGGAGCAGCGGGAGCTGCTCGAGAGGTTCGCTTCGCTCGCGGGCGAGGAGACCCACCCGCGCGCGCGAACCTTCTGGGACAAGGTGCACGATCTGGTGAGAGAGAAGTGATGTGAACCTGGTCCCGGACCTGGACTTGGTCCTGGTCCTGGACCCGAGCGTGATGGGTCCAGGTCCAGGACCAGGTGCTCTCGCGGTCACGCCGTTCTCGGGAACAAGCTTCCCGGGCGTGCGTTTCCGCAGTAGATCCGACCATGCGCGCGCTCCGCCCCATCGCCGCCCTCCTCCTCCTCGTCACGCTCTCCGCCTGCCCGAAGCGCGTCGTCGTGAACGGCCAGGAGCTCGAGCCGGCGCAGGCGCGCGACGCCGCGCGCGACGAGCTCGAGGCGGTGCACGAGGGCGCACGCAATGCCCCGCCTTCCGAGAAGGCGGCGCGGCTCGAGGCGTTCGCCGCGAAGTACCGCGGCGTGCCGGTCGCGGCCGAGGCGCTCCACGAGGCGGCCGCGCTGCGGCGCGACGCGAGGGACCCCGCCCGCGCCGCGCAGGACCTCCAGGGGCTCCTCACCGAGTACCCGCTCTACCGGCGCGCCGTCGAGGCGAAGTACCTGCTCGCGCTCGTGGACCTCGACCTCGGCCGCGAGCGCGACGGGCTCGCGACGCTCGGCTCGCTGTATGCGAAGCTCCCCGCCGACGCGCGCCCGGAGGCGGCGGCGCGCGCCGCCGACGCCGCCCTCTCCCTCGGCGCCGACGCCGACGCGGTCCGCTGGCTCTCGGAGCTCGCCCGCATCTCGCCGCCGGAGGCGCGCGCAGGCGTCCTCCGCCGCGCCGCGGACGCGGTCGACCGGCTCCCCTTCATCGACGTCGCGCGGCTGCGCGAGGAGCTGCCGCAGGACGCGCCGGTGCAGGAGCCGCTCGCGATGAAGCTCGCGCGGATCCAGCTCCACCTGCGCGACTACGGGCGGGCGGAGGAGGCGGCGCGCGAGGTCTTCCTCCGCTGGCCGGAGGGACCGTACGCCGCCGAGGCGCGCGCCATCGTCGACCGCATCTCGAAGCTCACCTTCGTGCGCCCGAACGTCGTCGGCGTGGCGGTCCCGCTCTCCGGCCCTTACAAGCGCTGGGGCGACGCGATCCTGCAGGGGGTCGGGATCGCGCTCGAGGGCTCGCAGGTGAAGCTCGCGGTCCGCGACACGCGCGGCGAGCCGGACGGCGCCGCCGCCGCGCTCGAGGCGCTCGCGCTCGAGGAGGGCGCGATCGTCGTCCTCGGCGGGATCACGAACGCCGAGGCGGAGCGCGCCGCCTCGACCGCCGAGGAGCTGCAGCTGCCGTTCGTCTCGCTCTCGCGCCAGGAGGGGCTCACCGACGCGGGCCCGCACGTCTTCCAGAACATGCTCACCGCGAAGGCGCAGGCGCGCGCGCTCGCCGAGTTCGCCATGGGGCGGCGCGGCATGAAGCGCTTCGCGATCATGTACCCGTCGATCAGCTACGGGATCGAGCTCGCGAACGCGTTCTGGGACGAGGTGGAGGCGCGCGGCGGGGAGGTGCGCGGCGCAGAGACCTACGCCTCCGACCGGACCACCTACACGCCGCTCGTGAAGGACCTCGTCGGCAAGCTCTTCCTCGACGAGCGGACCGACTGGCAGGAGCAGCAGAGGGAGATCGCGCAGAAGGAGAAGGATCCCTTCCGGCGCCGCAAGGCGCTCGAGAAGGCGCGCGAGAAGCTCCCGCCCATCACCGACTTCGACGCGATCTTCATCCCGGACTTCGCCTCGAACGTGCGCCTCATCGCGCCCTCGCTCGCCGTCGAGGACGTCGTCACCCAGACCTGCGAGCGCGCGGAGATCGAGAAGATCAGGAAGACCACGGGTCGGACGGACCTCGCCCCCGTGCAGCTGTTCGGGGCGAACGGGTGGAACGACCCGTCGCTGTTCGACATGTCGCCCGGAGGTCCCGGGCGGCACGTCCGCTGCGCGGTCCTCGTGGACGGGTTCTTCGCCGCGTCGGCGCGGCCCGAGACGAAGCGGTTCGTCGAGGCCTACGGCAAGAAGTACGCGGGCCAGACGCCGACGATCCTCGAGGCCTCCGCGCACGACGCGGCGCGAATGGCGCGCCAGCTCCTCGAGACGCGGCTCGCGACGCGCCAGGCGTTCCGCGATGGCCTCGCGGCGCTGAAGGGGTTCCACGGCGCGACGGGCGACATCGCGATGGGCCCGCGCCGGACGCCGGAGAAGGAGCTCTTCTTCCTCACCGTCGACGGGAGCGGCCTGCGCGAGATGAAGAAGGAGGAGCTCGCCGCGCCCGGGTCCGGCGGCCGGTAGCAAACCTGGAACCGGTCGTACACGTTCTGGTCGTGCCCGGTCGCCTCCTCGCCATTACCTTGCATCCCGGATGGAAGACGTCCTCGTGCGCCCGCGATCGCGGGTCCGGTTCCCCGCGGTCCACCTGGTGCTCTTCCTCGCCACGGTCGCGACGACGCTCTGGGCCGGGTTCGAGCTCTCGCCGCTCGCGGCCCACGCCGCGACGCTCGCGAACGTCGTGCGCGGAGGGCTGCCGTTCGCCGCCTCGCTCGTCGCCATCCTCGGGGCGCACGAGATGGGTCACTACGTCGTCGCCCGGCGCCACGGCGTCGTCGCGACCCTCCCCTACTTCATCCCGGTCCCGTTCGGCGCGGGGACGCTCGGGGCGGTGATCCGGATGCGGTCCGCGATCCCGTCGCGCAGCGCGGCGCTCGACATCGCCGCGGCAGGCCCGCTCGCGGGGCTCGCCGTCGCGGTGCCGCTGCTCCTGTGGGGGCTCGCCCACTCGGACCTGCGCGAGGTCGCGACCTCGCCGGTCGGGTCCGCGCTCGTCTCGCCGTTCGCCCTCGTCCGCGCGCTCCTCGAGGGGCGCCCGCTCGTCTCCGGCTCCGCGGCGGCGCAGTTCTTCGGCGACAGCCTGCTCACCGCGGGCGCCCGCCTCGCGGTGTACGGCCCCCTCCCGCCCGGGACGGACCTCTTCCTCCACCCGGTCGCCTTCGCCGCCTGGCTCGGCCTCCTCGTGACGGCGCTGAACCTCGTCCCCGCGGGGCAGCTCGACGGCGGCCACGTCCTCTACGCCCTCGTCGGACGGCGCGGCGCGCTGCTCGGGAGCCGCCTCGTCTCCGCGGGGCTCCTCGCTGCGGGCGTGTTCCTCTCCTGGAACTGGCTCGTGTGGTGGCTCCTCACCCGGTTCCTCATCGGGCTCGGCCACCCCCCGTCGCTCGTCGAGGCGCCGCTCGATCCGCGGCGCCGCGCGGTGGCGCTCCTCTCGCTCGCGCTCTTCGCGCTGACGTTCGTGCCGGTCCCGGTGTCCTTCTAGAGTCGGGCGGCGCTGACGGGATAGACTCGGCGCCCTCATGGCGGCGGAGATGGAGAGAGGCGGCGCGCCGCAAGCGCGCGCGCAGGCGACGATCGCGGAGGTGCTCGGGCCCGAGGGGCGGCTCGCTTGCGCGCTGCCGGGCTACGAGCACCGTGCCGACCAGCTCGCGATGGCCCACGCGGTCGAGCGCGCGCTCGCGGAGCGCGCCTACCTCGTCGCCGAGGCCGGCACCGGCACCGGCAAGACGCTCGCCTACCTCGTCCCGGCGGTCCTCTCCGGGCGGCGCGTCATCGTCTCGACCGCGACGAAGACGCTGCAGGAGCAGATCTGGCAGAAGGACCTGCCGCTCCTCCGCGACGCATGCGGGCTCTCCTTCTCCGCCGCGTACCTCAAGGGACGCTCGAACTACTACTGCCTCGCCCGCGGCGACGAGTTCGCGCGCGCGCCGACGTTCGCGGTCCGGGAGGAGGCGGCGCTCTGGCCGCGGATCGAGGCGTGGGCGCGCGAGACGCCCACGGGTGATCGGAGCGAGATCGACCTCCCCGACCAGTTCCTCACCTGGAAGGACCTCTCGGCGACGAGCGAGAGCTGCACCGGCCGCGAGTGCCCGCGCTACGACGAGTGCTTCGTCACGCGGGCGCGCGCGCAGGCGGGCGACGCCGACGTGCTCCTCGTGAACCACCACCTCTTCTTCGCCGACCTCGCCATGCGGACCTCGCGCGCGGGCGTCGAGATCCTCCCCGAGCACGACGTCGTCGTCTTCGACGAGGCGCACGCGCTCGAGGAGGTGGCGACGGAGTACTTCGGCCTTCAAGTCTCCTCGTACCGCGTGGAGGAGCTCGCGCGCGACGCGCAGCGCGCCGTCGCGGACCGCCCCGACCTGGCGTCGTTCATGAAGGCCGCGACCTCCGAGCTGCGCAAGGCCGGCGAGCGGTTCTTCCACGGCGTCGCGGATTCCCTGCGCACCGGAGGAGGCGAGCGCGAGCGCAGGGGCAGGCGGATGAGCCTGCCCCGGAGCGAGCAGGGGGGTTGGGGGAGCGCAGGCTTCGCTCCGCGAAGCGGAGAGCGAAGCCGAGCACTCCCCCATGACGATCTCCGCGGGCCGCTCTCCGACGAGGTGCTCCTGCCGCTCGCGCGCGACCAGGAGCGGCTCGACGCGTCGCTCCACGCCCTCCGCGATCTCCTCGCGGACGCCGAGGCTCCCCAGCTCGCGCAGCTCGCGCGCCGCGCCGGGGAGCTGCGGGTCGAGCTCGCGGCGGTGACCGCCATGAAGGAGCCGTCGCGCGTCTACTTCGGCGAGGCGCGCGGGCGCGGCGTCTTCCTGCGCGCCGCGCCGATCGACGTCGCCGAGGACCTCCAGGAGCGGCTCTACCGGCGCAGCGACACCGTCGTCTTCACGAGCGCGACGCTCGCCGCGCAGGGGAGGTTCGACTACTTCCGGCGCGCGATCGGCCTCGCCCCCGAGTTCGACGTGGTCGAGGCCCGCTTCCCGGGGCCGTTCGACTTCGAGCGGCAGGCGGCGCTCGTGTCGCCGGACGGGCTCCCCGAGCCGAACGACCCCGAGTTCGTGCCGCGCGCCGCCGAGGTCATCCGCGAGCTCACCGCGGTGACGGGCGGGCGCGCCTTCGTCCTGTGCACCTCGAACCGGAACATGCAGGCGCTCCACCACGCCTCACGCAACCTGCCCTACCGGCTGCTCCTGCAGGGGGAGCGGCCGAAGGGGCGCCTCCTCGAGCTCTTCCGCGAAGAGCCCTCCGTGCTGTTCGCGACCTCGAGCTTCTGGGAGGGCGTCGACGTGCCGGGGGAGGCGCTCTCGCTCGTCGTCATCGACCGGCTTCCCTTCGCGCCGCCGGGAGATCCCGTCATCGCGGCGAAGCTGCGCGCGCTCGAGGCCGCCGGGCGCGACGGGTTCTCCGAGCTGCAGGTCCCCGCCGCGGCCCTCGCGCTCCGGCAGGGCTTCGGGCGACTCGTCCGGACGAAGGACGACCGCGGCCTCGTCGCGGTCCTCGATCGCCGCCTCGTCTCGAAGGGCTACGGGCGCGCATTCCTCGCGACGCTGCCGCGCTGCCCGCTGCTGCGCTCGGTCGCCGATGCGCGCCGCTGGTGGGACGCGGGCTAAGCCGCGCCCGACTCGCGCCGCGGCGAACCCGGCACCGCGTGGTCCGCCTCGATCGTCGGGAGCCGGACGGTGAAGGTGGAGCCCTCGCCGAGCTCGCTCGCGACGTCGATCGACCCGCCGTGGGCGAGCACGATCTTCCGCGCGAGCGACAGGCCGAGCCCGGTCCCCTCGCCCGGGCCCTTCGTCGTGAAGAACGGCTCGAAGAGCCGCTTCATGTGGCTCGGGGTGATGCCGCGCCCGCTGTCGGAGACGCGCACGACCGCGCTCGACCCCTCCCGGAGGAGCTCGATCGAGACGTGGTTCGGGTGCCCCTCGTCCCGCGCCTGCACCGCGTTCACGACGAGGTTCAGGACGACGTCCACGAGCTCGCCGCGGTGGCCGAGCACGTGCACCGGGCCGCGCACGTCCACGCGCGCCGCGGCGGCGCGGAGCTCCGCGGCAGCGGTGCGCACGACGGCGTTCACGACCTCGCCGAGCTCGACCGGCGTCGCGGGCTCACCCGCCTGGTCGCGCCGCGCGAGGGAGCGGAGGTTCGCCACGATCTGGCGCACCCGCTCCATGCCCTGGAGGCTCTCCGAGATCGCGCTCGCCGCCTCGCGCCGCGCGAACGCGACGTCGGAGCGGGCGAGGAGGGCGCGGACGCGGTCCGCGAGCCCGGCCTGCAGCGCGACCTCGCTCATCTCGGCGATCGCCGCCTCGTAGGCGGCGATGTAGCGCTTGAGCTCGGTGAGGTTCGAGCTCACGAAGGCGGTCGGGTTGTTGATCTCGTGGGCGACGCCCGAGGCGAGGACGCCGACGGCGGCGAGCTTGTCCGCCTGCACGAGGCGCGCGTAGAGCCGGCGCTGCTCGCCGACGTCGCGGGCGACGTGGACGACGCGGTCGCCGAGACGCGAGGACGTCACCTCGAAGAGCGTGTCGAAGAGCGGGTCCTCGATCTCGACGATGCCGTCGCGCGCGAGCGACCACCAGCGCTCCGGGTGCCCGGCGAGGAGCTCGGAGAGCCGCCGCCCCGCGAGCTCGTGCGGGCGCACCCCGAGCACCTTCGCGAACGCGCGGTTGCCGCGGACGACGCGGTTCTCGTCGTCCGTGACGAAGACCATCTCGTGCAGGCCGTCGAACGCGGCCTCCCACTCGCCCTTCGCCCGCTCGGCGAGCTCGTTCGCGGCGTGGAGCCGCTGCGCGGTCCAGTCGCGGGTCGACTGGAGGTAGCCCGCGATCACGGCGACGGTGACGATGATCCCCGCCTCCATCGCCCAGCGCGCGACCATCGCCTGGTCGATGCGGGCGGGGTCGAACTCCATCGCGATCGCGTCGGCGATGATGAGCGCTGCGACGGCCCACATCCCGACGATCGCCACCTCCGCGGTCCGCGGCAGCACCGCCGCGGCGCCGACGACCCCGACGAGCACGCCGTAGCGCAGCGCGTTCGTCGGGTCGCCGTGGAGCACGACGACGACGACCGGCACCGCCGTGACGAGCACCGACTCGAACCGCGCCCAGCGGACGAGCCCGCGCAGGTTCTGCCGGCGCGAGAGGAGGACCGAGTAGATCGCGTTCGCCGCGAGCAGGGCGGCGCCGACCGCGAGCGCCGTCCACGGCGCCCGCCGGTTCATGAGCAGGTCGTTCGCGAGATCGACCGCGACGAACACCGGGACGATGAGCCACCGCAGCCGAAGCAGCCAGTGCAGTCGCTCCGCGATCTCGGCTTCGCCGATCTCCGGATGGGGTGGGATCGGCTGCTCCATGGTGTTGCGCTCGGACCCTTCGCTTCCCCCGTCCCCACTCTACCGGATCGCGGTCCACGCGACCAAGCGGCGCACCCCCGCTCCGGACCGCACGTCACCGGGGGGCGGGACGGCCGATGGACGACCGGGATGGGGTAGACTGCGGTACCGGGCGCCCGAGCGCCCCGACCCGTCCATGGTCCAGCTCAACGCAGACGCCCGCGAGATCGCCGTGAAGGTCGTCTACTACGGCCCCGCGCTCTCCGGGAAGACGACGAACCTCCAGGCGCTCTTCCAGAAGATCGATCCGAAGGTGCGCGGGCGTCTCATGACGCTCGACACGAAGGACGACCGCACCCTCTTCTTCGACATGATGCCCGTCTTCTTCCGCACGCAGGCGGGCGTGAAGGTGAAGCTCAAGCTCTACACCGTCCCCGGGCAGGTGATGCACGAATCCACCCGCCGGATCGTGCTGCAGGGCACGGACGCGGTCGCGTTCGTCGCGGACTCCCGCCGGAGCGAGGCGGCCTCGACGCTCGCGTACTGGAACAACATGCTGAAGAACCTGGAGGCGAACGGGCTCGACTACCGGACCCTGCCCGTCGTCATCCAGATGAACAAGCGCGACCTCGAGGACGCGCGGCGCGACGACGAGCTCGGCGACCTCCGCAGCGTGATCCAGCCGCCCATCGTCCCGGCGGTCGCGATCCGCGGCGAGGGGGTCGTCGAGACGCTCTACGCGCTCTTGCAGCTCTGCTACCGAACCCTCGACCGCTCGCTCGCGCTCGACGCGAAGTGGCGCGTCTCGGAGCGCGAGTTCCTCGATCGGATCTTCTCGCACGTCGATCTCCAGGGAACGAGGCTCGCGGCCACGCCGCCGGGGAGGGCGCCGCCGCGATGAGCCTGCCCGCCTCCTTCCTCCAGCAGCGGATCCCGCTCGCCGACCTCCTCGACCTGAAGGCGTTCGAGGAGGTGTGCCGCTCGTTCGCGGAGCTCTACCGCGTCGGGCTCAAGGTCTTCGACGACTCGGGCAACAAGCTCGTGGACGTGAAGGTCGGGAACGCCGACTTCTGCGGGTACATCTGGTCGAAGCCCGCCGGCCGCGAGCAGTGCATCGCGACGGTGGGGCGCGTGAAGGCGCAGGCGCTCGGGGAGGAGGCGAAGGCCACCGCCTTCGAGTGCTTCTCCGGCTGTCGCTACGTCGTCGAGCCGGTGCTCTACGAGGGCGACGTGATGGGACGGGTCGTCTTCGGCCCGTTCGTACCGGACGACCTCGTCGAGCTTCCGCAGCGCTTGCGGCGGATCTCGGCGGACTTCGACGCGACCGTCGCCGGAGGGTACCAGCAGAAGATCCGCAAGGTGGGCGGCGCGACCGCCGAGAAGATCCTGAAGCACTTCATGGGTCTGCTCGACGTGATGATCTTCACCGGGCACAAGAACCTCATCTCGGCGAAGCTCCACATCGAGGCGGTCACCGAGAGCTACCGCGAGCTCACCGAGAAGAACCGGCAGCTCGAGGAGAGCTTCGCGAAGCTGAAGGAGCTCGATCGCCTGAAGTCGAACTTCCTCGCGACGATGAGCCACGAGCTGCGCACGCCGCTCACGAGCGTCATCGGCTACTCGGAGATGATGCTCGAGGGGCTCGGCGGCCCGCTCACCGCGGAACAGCGCGAGTACCTCGGCATCATCATGGAGAAGGGCGAGAACCTCCTCCAGCTCATCACCTCGATCCTCGACATCTCCAAGATCGAGGCGGGGCGGGTCCGGCTCGTGCTCTCCGAGGTGGACGCGGGGCAGGTCATGCGCGACGCCGTCGCGACGGTCCTGCCCATCGCGCGCAAGAAGGGGCTCAAGGTCAGCTGCGAGCCGCCGACCATTCCCCGCATCCACGCGGATCGCGACAAGCTCCGCCAGGTCCTCGTGAACCTCTGCTCGAACGCGGTGAAGTTCACGGCCGCGGGCGGCTTCGTCACGGTCGCGGCGGAGCCCGCGCCCGGGAACCGCGTCGCGATCCGCGTCACCGACACCGGCATCGGGATCCCGGTCGAGCACATCGAGAAGGTGTTCGACGTCTTCTACCAGGTGGACGGGTCGTCGACGCGCGAGTACGGGGGCGCCGGGCTCGGGCTCGCCATCGTGAAGAGCTTCGTCGAGGCGCACGGCGGCCACGTGGGCGTCCGGTCCGAGACCGGCACCGGCTCGGTCTTCACGGTCACCTTGCCGATCGCCGGACCGGTGACGCCGGCGCTCACTCCGACGGGCGGCCTCAGCACCGTCCGCCCGTAGAGGCGCGATGCCCGCGCGCGCGCCCGGCGAGTTCGAGATCATCGCGCTCTTCACCCGCGCGCTGCCGCTCGCGGGGCGCGGCGTCATCGTCGGCCCGGGAGACGACGCGGCGGTGCTCAGGCCCGCGCCGGGCGAGGACCTCGTCGCGACGGTGGACGCCGTCGTCGCGGGCGTCCACTTCGACGGGCGCGCCACCCCCGCCGACGTGGGCTGGAAGGCCCTCGCCGTGAACCTCTCCGACCTCGCGGCGATGGGGGCCCGCCCGGTCGCCGCGCTCGTCGCGCTCGGGCTGCCGCGCGGGACGAGCGCGGCGACGGTGCGAGCGATCGCGCGCGGCCTCGGCGCCTGCGCCCGGGCGCACCGCACCGCCGTCGTCGGCGGCAACGTCACCCGCGCCGACGCGCTCTCGGTCACGGTCACCGTGCTCGGTGCCGTCGCGGAGGGACGCGCGGTCCTGCGCGAGGGGGCGCGCCCGGGCGACCTCGTCGCGGTGACCGGCACGCTCGGCGACGCCGCGCTCGGGCTCCTCCCCCGCGCCCCGGCGGCGCTCGCGCGCCGCCAGCGCAGGCCCTCGCCGCGGCTCGCGGCCGGCCTCGCGCTCGCGGGCGTCGTGCGCGCCGCGATCGACGTGTCCGACGGGCTCGTCCAGGACCTCGACCACCTCTGCCGCGCCTCGGGAGTGGGCGCGCGCATCGGCGCCGCCGACCTCCCCCTGTCGCCAGCCTACCGCCGGCTCGCCCGGCGGCTGCCCGATCCCCTCGCCGCCGCGCTCGGCGGCGGCGAGGACTACGAGCTCGTCGTCGCCGTCCCGCCGGCGGGGCTCGCGGCGGCGCAGGCGGCCGCGGCGCGGGCGCGGACGCCGCTCACCGTGATCGGCCGGTTCGTGCGCGGGTCGGGCGTTCAGGTCGTCGGCGAGCGGGGCGAGCCACTCGCGGCGCCCGCCGGGCACGACCACTTGCGGCCGCGCGGGGGCCGAACTTCCGATCGCAGCGGCGCTCGTCTAGGATCGAAACCGCGCGCGCGCTAGGTCCGGCGCGCCACCCCGAAGACCGGAAAGAGGCGAACGTGGCGCGAGCACCGAGGGACGAGCGGATCACCTCCACCCGCCCGAGCGCGAGGTGGCAGGACGCCCCGCACCTCGTCGCCGTGCGCGGGCGCGCCGCCGCCGAGCCGCCGCGCTCCGCGCCGGCGGCGGCCGGTCTCACCGTCTCGCTCCAGACGAAGATCCTCGTCTCCTACCTCATCGTCGGCGCCGTGCTCGTCTTCGCCGTGCCGTACATCAACAGGCGGGTCGAGTCCGAGATCGTCGGGGGGATCGTCGTCCTGCTCCTCACCGCCGCGCTCGGCTGGGGCATGACGGTCGCCATCGCCCGAGTCTCGCGCGTCGGCCGGCTCAAGGCGAGCGCGGTCGAGATCAGCCGCGGCGACCTCTCGCGGGCCGTCGTCTCCGAGGAGCAGCGCGCCTTCCACGACGAGATCGACGACCTCACCGAGGCGATCCGGTCGATGCAGGAGAACCTGCGCGACCTCGTCTCCCGCATCCAGCGGACGGCGCAGTCGGTGTCGGACTCCGCGAGCGACCTGCAGACCTCCGCCGAGGAGGTGAACGCTTCGACGGACGAGGTCGCCTCCTCGATGGAGAAGATCGCCCAGGGCGCCGGGCAGCAGTCGGACCTCGTCGAGCGCACCTCCAAGGTGATCGGCGAGATCGCCGAGTCGATCGAGCGGACGGCCCGGAGCGCGGAGGAGGCGGCGCGCTCGTCCGCCGAGACCTCGTCCGGCGCGGCGTCGGGCGGCGAGGCGGCGCGGCTCGCCGGCGAAAAGGTGAAGAAGGTGTTCGCCCGCATCGAGGCGGCGAGCGAGCAGGTCTTCGCGTTCGGGGAGCGGACGAAGGCGATCTCCAAGATCGTCGAGGCGATCACGCAGGTCGCGAACCAGACGAACCTCCT
>WNFU01007093.1_pt1 | contig 13767 bp, 12 predicted proteins | sample 5400121 | NCBI WGS metagenome assembly WNFU01 (sample SAMN13153360, study PRJNA577476) | soil metagenome | isolation source: 100 cm soil or saprolite under grassland replicate 1 | place: USA:California | collected 2016-06-15
AGGCGGATCCAGCGGCGGCAGCGGCGCCGCGGTCGCGGCCGGCATGGCAAGCGTGGCGCTGGGCGACGATATGGGCGGCTCGATCCGAATCCCGGCGTCATGCTGCGGCGTGGTCGGCCTCCGGCCGACGCCGCACCGAGTTCCCTCCGAGGAGCGCGACCCGACGGGCCTGTCGTCGCGCGGCCCGATCGCGCGCAGCGTCGCCGACGCGCGTCTGGTCTTCTCGATCGCGAGCGGAACGTGGCCTGACGCCGGCCGGATGCGGCCGCGTGTGGTGGGCGTGACGTGGTCGGGAGCCGGCGGCCCGTGCGCCGACGCGTGCCGCCGTGCCGCGGCCGCGATCGAGGGCGACGGGCACCGCATCGAGGAGATCGAATGGGACGCCGAGCCGGTGACGCAGGGCTACGCCGGCGTGAGGCGCGCCAGCGTGGCGAGCTTTCCAGCCGACCACTCGACCTTCGGCCCGGCGCTCCAGAAGCTGGCCGCGGAAGGACGCGAGCTTTCGGCGATGGACTACTTCCGCGATTTCACGGAGGCGACCGACGCCGCCCACCGCACGGTCAGCCTGCCCCTGCAGACCCGTTACGACTTCCTGCTCACGCCGACGCTGGGCCTCATGCCGATGTCCATCGAAGACGTCCCTCCTTTCCTCGGGGAGGAGTGGTCCACGTACGTGCGCTTCGTGCTGCCTGTGAGCTTCGCTCGAACGCCGGCGATCTCGATCCCGGCCGGGCTGCACGACGGACTTCCCCTGGGCGTGCAGATCGTGGGTCGGTTTGCGCAGGAGTACGAGCTCCTCGACTTCGCCGAGAGGCTCGAGCAGATGCCCGGCTTTGGATTCCAGAGACCGCCCGGCCTGGACTGAGAGGTGAACGGATGAGGGTTCAGCGTGTCGACATGTTCGTGTGCCCAAGCGCCACGCCCGCCGACACCTCTGGGCTGCAGGCGCTGGCCGACGCGGGAAAGATCAAGCCCGACACGCTGGTCGCGCTGGTCGGCAAGACCGAGGGCACCGGCGCGCACGACGACTGGGGCCGCGTGTGGGCGGACGTCGCGCTGCGCGAGTGGACCGCAAAGTTCCTCGGCATCCCCATCGGCGACGTCGCCAGGCACGTGATCTTCGTCCTCTCCGGCGGATGCCCGGGCGTGATCACGCCGCACATCGCGGCCGTGACCCGCGAGTGGGTCGAGGCCGACGACCAGGAGTCGACCGGCGAGAAACGGCTGGTAGTGGGCCGCGCCCCCTCCGATGCGATCCCGCCGGAGGAAGTCGGTCGTATGGGCATGATCCGCAAGGTCGCCGAGGCGACCAGGCAGGCGATGGCGGACGCCGGCCTGACCGATCCCAAGGACGTCCACCTCGTGATGGTCAAGGTGCCGGGGCTGACGGTCGCGAGCATCGCCGACGCGGAGTCGCGCGGCACGACCGTCGTCTCGCACGACCTGACCTTCGGGCCGGAAGGGGCGGGCGTCTACGCCAACGACGCCGCCGCGCTTGGGGTCGCGCTGGCGCTGGGCGAGGTGCCCGAGTCAAAGCTCTCGGACGACGTCGTGCGGCGCGACTGGGACCTGTACTCGGAGGTGGCGATGACGTCGTCCGGCGGCGAGAAGCGCCACGGAGAGGTGGTCGTGTTCGGGAACTCAGCGTCTTCGCGGAGCTCGCTTCGCATCGGCCATGCCGTGACGCGCGATTTCATCGACGCGGCCGGTGTGCGCCAGGCGCTGCGGCTGGCGGGGCTCCGCTTCAAGGACGGCCTGCCCGACGAGGCCGACCTGGCGCGGCTCGTTCACGTCTTCGCCAAGTCGGTCATCCCGGGCAGCGACCGCATCCGCGGGCAGCGGATCACGCTGCTCGACGACGGTCACGCCTACGAGATCGGCAAGGCGCTCGGCGGCATGCTCGTCGCCTCAGTCACCGGCCGGACGACGAACTACGTGAGCGGCGGCGAACGCAACTCGCACCAGGGCCCCCCCGGCGGCAACATCGTGGCCGCGGTCGTCAGGACCGAAGGCTAACCCCCCGCCGTCATGAACGCGGTCGTGGCCGAAGGGCTCGTCAAGATCTACCGCTCGCGCACGAGCGAGGTCCGCGCGCTCGACGGGCTCGACCTGACCGTGGGCGAGGGGACGGTGCTCGGACTGCTCGGTCCGAACGGCGCCGGCAAGACGACCACGGTGCGGATCCTGGCGACGCTCCTGCGCCCTGACGCCGGGCACGCCACGGTGGCGGGCCTGGACGTCGTCCGGCAGGCGCAGCAGATACGGCGGCTCATCGGACTTTCCGGCCAGTACGCGGCCGTCGACGAGAACCTGACCGGGCGCGAGAACCTCTGGCTCTTCGGCCGCCTCTACCAGCTGCCGAGCGCGGAGGCGAGACGCCGCGCCAACGACCTGCTGGAGCAGTTCGACCTCGCCGACGCCGCGGAACGCGTGGTCAAGACTTACTCGGGCGGCATGCGCCGCAGGCTCGACCTTGCGAGCGCCCTGATGGGGAGACCGCGGATCCTGTTCCTGGACGAGCCGACGACCGGTCTCGACCCCCGCGGGCGGCTGGGCATGTGGGACGTCATCCGCGGCCTGGTGCGTGAGGGGGCGACCTTGCTGCTGACGACGCAGTACCTGGAGGAGGCCGACGAGCTCGCCAACACGATCGCGGTCGTCGACCGAGGAAAGATCATCGCGAGGGGCACCTCCGACGAGCTGAAGGCGCAGGTCGGCGGAGAGCGCATCGAGGTCGTGGTCCACGCACGTGACGACATCGCCCGGGCCATCCAGGTCCTCACGGCCGGGCCCGACGGCGATCATTCGATCGACGAGCACGTGCGCAGGATCGCCGTGCCCGCGAAAGGCGGCGCCCAGCGACTCGCGCAGGTCGTGCGCGAGCTGGACGATGCGCAGATCGCGATCGACGACATCGCCCTGCGCAGGCCAACCCTCGACGACGTCTTCCTGACGCTCACCGGGCACGCCGCCGGGGCCGCCGGCGCGGGTGGGGGTTCGCATGACGGGTAGCGCGGCGCGCCAGGCACTCGACGACGGCCTCGTGGTCGCGTGGCGAAACCTCAAGCGCGTCCCCCGCATCCCGGAGCTCGCGCTGTTCGCGATCCTGCAGTCGATCATGTTCGTGCTGCTCTTCGCGTTCGTCTTCGGCGGTGCGATCCCGCTCCCGGGCGGCGCCTCCTACCGCGAATACCTGATGCCGGGCATCTTCGCCCAGACGATCGTCTTCGCCACCGCGACCACCGCGGTCGGGATGACGGACGACCTGAGCAAGGGAATTCTCGACCGGTTCCGGTCGCTGCCGATGGCCCGCTCGGCGGTGTTGAGCGGAAGGACGTTCTCCGACGTCGTCTACAACGCCGCGATCCTGGTCGTCCTCATGCTGACGGGACTCGCCGTCGGATGGCGCGTGCACAGCAGCCTGCCCGAATTTCTCGCCGGGGTGGGCCTGCTCCTCCTGTTCGCCTTCGTGATGGCGTGGATCGGCGTGTGGCTCGGACTGACCCTGCGCACGGTGGAGGTGACGCAGCAGGTCTCGTTCACGGTCTTGTTCCCGCTGACGTTCGTGTCCAACGTGTTCGTGCCGACCCAGACGCTGCCCTGGTGGTTGAGACCGATCGCCGAATGGAACCCGGTGAGCGCGCTGACCGCGGCGTGTCGAAATCTCTGGGGCAACCCCAATCCATTCGCGACCAGCGGGCTGCCGGCGGAGCATCCCGTCGAGCTGACGCTGATCTGGGTGGTGGTCCTGCTGGCGATCTTTGCGCCGCTGGGGGTGTGGCGCTACCGCTCTATGTCGCGCTGAGCTCGTAGAGCTTCAGCGGGGAGAGCGGCATCTCGGTGATCGAGACGCCCATCGCGTCCTCGATCGCCGATGCGAGGACCGCGCCGACAGGGATCACGCCGGCCTCCCCCGCCCCCTTCACGCCGAGCGGGTTGAGGGGCGAGGGCGTCTCGAGGTGGTCGATCTCGATCCGCGGGATCTCCGTCGCGTACGGCATCAGGAACTCCATGAAGGACGCGTTGCGCAGCTGGCCGTCCGCGTCGTAGGCGAGGCGCTCGTAGAAGGCGCCGCCGATGCCCTGCGCGACGCCGCCCTCGATCTGGCCCTGCAGGACGAGCGGGTTGATCACGCGTCCGCAGTCGTGGACGACGACGTAGCGCAGGATCTCGAGCCGGAAGGTCTTCGGGTCGACCCGGACGTACGCCGCGTGGCAGCCCGACGCCCACGCCGACCCCGGCGGGCTGTAGTAGCCGGTCGCCTCCAGGCCCGGCTGCTCGCCATCGTGGAGGGGCGGGCCCTCGCGCGCCTTCGCGGTGAACTGGGTCGCCGCCTCCGTGCCTCCCCCGAACGCGTAGCGCACGGGATTGGAGAGCACCGCCACTGCGGCGAGCGGGATGCCTCGGTCCGGTGAGCCTTTGACGCGCACCTGGCCGCCCACGAGCTCGAGGTCCTCCGGCGCCGCCTCCAGGTGGTCGCTCGCGATCTGCTTCGCCCTGTCCGCCACGATGCGCGCGGCCACGTGCATTGCGTTCCCCGCCGTGACCGCGCCGCGCGAGGCAAAGGTCCCCACTCCCCAGGGGAAGCGGCGCGTGTCGCCGCCCGTGACCTCGACGTCGCGCACGTCCACGCCCAGCTCGTCGGCCACCACCTGCGCCCACACGGTGGCGTGCGCCTGGCCCTGGCTCGGGATCCCCGTGGCGGCCACGACCTTGCCGGACACCAGTACCTGCACGTGCGCGCCTTCGTACGGCCCGACCCCGGTGCCCTCGACGTACACCGCGACCCCCATGCCCACGTGGTCGCCGGCGGGCTTCGGACCGAGCATCGCGAGCGCCCTGTCGAGCAGCGCCGGATAGTCGCCGCTGTCGTAGACAACGGTGTTGCCGTCCTGCCAGAGGACCCCGACCTCATAGGGAAACTCGTCCCGCTGGATGAGGTTGCGGCGCCTTACCTCGACTCGATCGAGCCCGAGCTCTGCGGCGATGGCGTCGAGCGTGCGCTCCATGACGAAGCAGGCGTGCGGGCGGCCGGCGCCGCGATACGGCGAGGTCGGGGTCGCGTTCGTGTACATGTCCCGGAAGCGGACGCGGTAGCTGGGGATTCTGTACGGTCCCGGCAGCTGGGCCGCGCTGATGATCGGCAGGATGATGCCGTAGGGCGTGTAGGCGCCGCCGTCGTGGATGAAGTCGTCGCCCAGCGCGAGAACGCGGCCCTCGCCGTCGAATCCGACCTCGACCTCGTGGACCTGGCCGCGTTCCTGGTTGACGGCGGTGAAGTGCTCCTGGCGGTCCTCCGTCCACTTCACCGGCCGGCCGAGCTGCATCGCCGCGTAGGGCACGAGGAGCTCGTCGGGGTAGAAGAGCATGATCTTCGGGCCGAAGCCGCCGCCCACGTCCGGGGCGATCACCTCGACGTTCGACTCCGGCAGGCCGAACAGCACCGCCAACCCGCCGCGGATCGAGGTCGGCGACTGCGTCGAGTCGTAGACCGTCAGCGTGCGCTCGCCCGCCGACCATCGCGCCCACACGGCGCGCCCCTCCATGGGACTCGCGGCGCCGCGCTCGTAGCGAAACCTCAAACGCTTGCGGTGTGGCGCGGCGCGCATCGCGGCGTCGACGTCGCCGACCTCCTGCGTCATCTCGGCGGCGACGTTGCCCGGCACGTCGTCATGGACCAGGTGCTCCGCCTTCAGCGCAACCTCCGGCGTGATCACGACGGGCAGCGGCTCGTAGTCGACCTGGACCAGCTCCGCCGCGTCCTCGGCGATGTACCTGCTCTCGGCGATGACGAAAGCGACCGCCTCACCCGCGTAGCGCACGCGCTCGGAGGCGAGGCAGCGCTGCGTCCGCCCGTGAGTGAGGTTGGGGTGCGGGATCAGCAGCGGCAGGTCGACCCCGCCGAAGGGGAGGTCGGCGGCGGTGTAGACGGCGACCACGCCGGGCATCGCCCGCGCCGCGCTGACATCGATGGAGGTGATCCGCGCGTGCGCGTACGGCGAGCGCACGAAGCAGCACTCGAGCGCTCCCTCCCCGAGGTCGTCGGTGAAACGGCCCTTGCCGCGGAGCAGGCGGTCGTCCTCCATGCGCTGCACCGGTGCGCCAAACCAGCGCGTGGTCATTTGGTCAACTCCACGGCGCGCGAGACCGCCCGGCGGATGGACGCATAGCCGGTGCAGCGGCACAGGTTGCCGGAGATGCCTTCCTCGATCTGCTGCGGGCTCGGATCGGGATGCTGCGCGAGCAGCCCGACCACGGACATCACGAATCCAGGCGTGCAGAACCCGCACTGGAGGCCGTGGCACTCGTGGAACGCCTGCTGCACCGGATGCAGCGGCGCGACGTCCCGCGCGAGTCCCTCGACCGTCGTGACCTCATGGCCCTCGGCCTGGACGGCGAGCATCAGGCACGACCGGACCGGCGCTCCGTCGAGCAAGACGGTGCAGCACCCGCAGACGCCGTGCTCGCACCCGACGTGCGTGCCGGTGAGGCCGAGGTCGTGCCGCAGATGGTCGGAGAGGAGGCGCCGCGCGTCCGTAGGCGCGGAGTGCTCGACGCCGTTGACCCTCACGCCGCAAACGCCTTTTCGGCCAGGACCCGCACCAGGTGGAGGCGAAACGCGGGCGACGCCTCGAGATCGCCACTCGGCTCCAGGCCCCTCGCCGGATCCGCGCGGTCGGCGAGCACCGGCGTGGACGCGACCCCGAAGAGCGCGAGTGAGTCCCCCGCCCGGACCGCGCCCGCGAGCGCGAAGTCCCCGTGTCGCCGCGACTCCTCGAAGATCGCGTAGGGCTGCGGCGACGCCGGAAACCACGCCTCGACCACGAGCTCGTCTGGCTGCAGGCTCGTCTCGAAGACGCCTCGGAACAGCTGATCCGCTGCGATGACGCGCCGGCCTCGCGACGACTGAGCGGTCACATTTCCCCCCAGCGCAAGCAGCACCGCGGGCAGCTCCGAGGCCGGATCCGCGTGCGCGATGCTGCCGCAGACGGTGCCGCGGTTGCGGATCACCCGGTGCGCGACCAGGCGCACCGAATCGCGCAGCAGCGGGCAGATGCGCGCCACCACCTCCGAGTCCTCGACCGCGGCCTGGCGCACGAGAGCCTGCACCGCAATGCCGCCGTCGCGCTCGTGGATCCCGTCCAGGCCCGAGATCCGATTGATGTCGATGAGGTGCTGCGGCCGCGCCAGGCGGAAGTTGAGCAGCGGGACCAGGGACTGCCCCCCGGCCAGCACCTTGGCGTCCTCGAGCGAGCCCAACAACGCGCACGCCTCGTCGACGGTGGCCGGCGCGTGGTACCCGAATGGCGCCGGTTTCACTTACTCGAGCATGGCGACGGCGCGACACAGGGCGGCCTCGCCGCCCTGGAACCGCCACGGAAAGCAGCCGAAAAGCACCTTCTGGTCGAGCACCTCGTCGATCTGGCCGCCGAGGTTCTCGATGTGGACGACGTCGTGCGGAAACAGCAGCGTGTGCATGATCTGGTAGTCGGCCTTCGGAAACACCTCGTCGAGGCTGCGGCCCAGCTTCTTCTCCGCCTCCTCGGCCTCGTCGGCGCGGATCCGCCGGATCACGGTGTTCATCGGATGGTCGGCGCTGCCCGCGTCGACAGCGATCCAGCGCACGCCGCGGTCCAGCACCCACTCGGCGAACTCGCGCGCGGGACCCGGGTGCCGGATGAAGTATTTCGTCTCGTCGAGCTGGGAGCGGTCGGTCCAGTTCTCCGGGTAGTGGCGGTGATAGCCCGTGTGGATGACCAGGATGTCGCCGCCCTCGATGCGCAGACCCGTGTCCTTCTCCCAGCGCTCGAAGTGCCGCGGACCGTACACCTCGTAGTCGCCGAGACCCATCTTCTCGAGGTCGACCACGCAAGCCGGCCCGATGAGGAAATCAAGCGGGAGGTCGCCGATGAACTTGCCGCCGGTCATGAAATGCGCCGGAGCGTCCAGATGCGTGCTGACGTGCAGGGTCATGGTGATCTCCTGCCCGCCCGCCCTCTCGAAGGCGAGGCGCTTGATCCAGCGGATCGCCGGTCCCGGATAGCCCGCGAACGCGGGCGTGTGGAGCGAGAAGTCCTGCGTGAGATCGAGAAACCTCAAGCCTTGACGCTCTCGGTGAGCACCGCACGCTGGATCTTGCCCATCGCGTTGCGCGGCAGCCGGTCGAGCGCGATCACGCGCTTGGGACACTTGTACGCGGCGAGGCGCTCCTGCGCGAACGAGATGATCTCTCTCTCGTCCAGCGGCGCGGCTGCCGAGGGCACCACGAACGCGGTGACCTCCTCCCCCCACCGCTCGCTGGGCACGCCGGCGACCGCCACCTCCTGGACCGCGGGATGCGCTTCCAGCACCAGCTCGACCTCGCGCGGGTAGACGTTGAAGCCGCCGGTGATGATCAGCTCCTTGATCCGTCCGCGGATGGCGAGGGACCCGTCCTGGCCGATCTCGCCGACGTCACCGGTCTTGAAGAAGCCGCCCGCGGTGAACGACTCCGCGGTCGCGGTGGGGTTGCGCCAGTAGCCCTGGAAGACCTGCCCGCCCTTGAGCAGGACCTCGTCCAGCTCGCCCAGCGTGACCTCCACGCCCGGGAACGGGTAGCCCACGCGCCCAGGCTGGCGCGGCCCGTCGTAGGGATTGGTGACGACGATGCCTCCCTCGGTGATCCCGTAGCGCTCGACCGGCGGCTGGCCAAGCAGTCGCCGGCACCGCTCGAACAGCGCCGGAGGCAGCGGGGCGGATCCGCACACGAAGACGCGGACGTGGGACAGGTCCGTCGGGTGCTCGTCCAGCCAGTCGCAAAGGTGCTGGTACATCGACGGCACGCCGAAGAGCATGGTGCCGCCGTGGGTCAGCTCGCGAACCACGTCTTCGGGAGTGAACGGCAGGAGCACGGCGCTGCCGCCGCTCAGGAGCGTGCCGTGCAGCCCCATGCCCAGCCCGTGCAGGTGGAAGAGCGGCAGCGCATGGACCAGCACGTCTCTGTCCGTCCAGCGCCAGACCTCGAGCGCACCGCGCCCCTGGGCAAGGAAGTTGCCGTGGTCGAGGACGGCGCCCTTCGGGCGTCCGGTCGTGCCTGACGTGTAGAGGATCGCGGCGGGGCTCTCGGGCGTGAGCGCGGGCATCGGAGGCGGGTCGCCGCGGGGCAGGTCCTCGAGGGGGATGACCCGGCCGCCGACCTTCCGGACGACCTGTGCTCGCGCGCCGTCGGCTATGACGGCCACCGGCTCGGAGTCGCCCAGGATGTGGCCGGCCTCGGCCGAGCGGTAGTCGGGGTTCATCATCACCGCGACCGCTCCCATGCGCTGAACGGCGAGGTACGCGATGACCCATTCCAGCGAGTTCGCGGCGTAGATGGCGACCCGGTCGCCGGCCCTGACGCCGCACCCCAGCAGCCCGCCCGCGACCGACTCCGCTTCGCGGCGGAGCTCGTCGCGGGTGAGGCGCCGCCCGCCGGACCGCAGCACGACGTCCTTTCCGGGCCGGAGGAGCTCCTCCGGCAGGGTGCCCGAGCGCAACTGCCTGCGCAGCTCCTCGATGCTCGCCGTCACCTGCCAAACAATGCCATACGGCAGGGATCAGCCTTTGGCGACGACCTCCGCGGGCTCGCTCTCCGTGTCGCGCATGTGGCCGGGCCGCAGGAGCTGGTACAGGACGATCGCGCTCAGGGCGCCCAGGCCCAGGTTGTTGAAGGTCAGGGTCGTGAACCCGACATTGATCGGTATCCCCGCCGCGGCCGGGATGCCGGCGGCGATGATCAGCGGGATCGCCGCCACGGCCAGGTTGGCGCGTTTCGAGAAGTCGACCTTGGCGTCGACCCAGATCTTGGCCCCGATGACCGCGATCAGCCCGAAGAGATAGAGGGTGATGCCGCCCTGGACGCTGACCGGGATGCTGCGCACGAGCGCGCCGAAGATCGGGATGAAGCCGAGCAGGATCGCAAAGACCGCGGCGACGACGAAGACCATGATCGAGAAGACCTTGGTCACACCCATGACGCCGATGTTCTCGGCGTAGGTCGTCTCGCCTGTGCCGCCGAAGAGGCCGCTGATCGTGGTCGCGATGCCGTCACCCATGAAAGTGCGGCCGAGCATGTGGCTGAGGTCGCGCTTCATGATGCCGCTGATCGCGTAGACGTGGCCCGCGTTCTCGGCGACGAGGATCACCGGGATGAAGAAGAACAGGCTGAGCTCGTTGCCGAACTGGCTGAAGTCGGGGAATGCGAACGTCGGGACGCCAAAGAGCGATGCCTGGCCGATGGCGTTGAAGTCGATGTGACACCCCGATTTCGCGTCGTAACACACCGGGTACACGACGGACACGAGATAGCCGACCACGACGCCGATCAGCACGGGCAGGAGGCGCGGGAAGCCGCGGAGGTAGACAGCGGCCGCGACCGCCGCGAGCAGTGTCACCGTCGCCGTGAACGGCTCCGTGGCGTAGTTGCCCGTGGCAGCGCTCGCCAGGGCAAGTCCGATGACTGCAACCACGGTGCCGGTGACGACCGGCGGCAGCAGGAAGCGGATCGGATTGACGCCGACGACGTGGACGATGGCACCGATCGCCAGGTAGATGACGCCCGCGATCACGATGCCCGCGTAGGCGAGCCCGTGGTTGGGATTCGTGGCGCCCTGCACGGCCAGCACGGAGCCGATGAAAGAGAAGCTCGAGCCCAGGTAGCTGGGCACCTTGAAGCCGGTGACGAAAAGGAAGATCAGGGTCGCGACGCCGCTGAAGAAGATCACCGTGTTCGGGTTGAAGCCGAGGATCAGGGGCACCAGCACGGTGGCGCCGAACATCGCCATCACGTGCTGCAGGCCCATGAGGATGGTCTGCGGCCACCCCAGCCGATCCTCCGGGTAGACGACGTCGCGCTCGCGTGTGCCGGTTGCCACCGCCATGGCGCGTCTCCTCCTGTGTGCGCCCGGGGCACCCGGGCCCGGCGCTAAGGTAAATCGCCCATGTGGGCTTTGCAAGATGCACGTCTTGCGGACGGCTCGACGGCCGACGTCGTGGTCGACGGGGAGCGGATCGCGCGGGTGGGGCCGGGCGTCTCCGCAGGTGTCACCGAACGGGTCGACTGCTCCGGCCGGATCGTGCTGCCCGCCTTCATCGACGGCCACGTCCACCTGGACAAGGTCCTGATCCGGGACGAGCTGCGCGAGCACGACGGGACCCTGGCGGGCGCCATCGGGGCGATCCACGAGCGCAAGCGGCGGTACACGGTCGATGACGTGCGCACCCGGGCCGTGGCCGTGATCGAGGAGGCGGTCCGCCTGGGCACCACCCGGCTGCGCTCGCACGTCGACGTCGACACCATCGGGGGCCTGGTGCCGCTCGAAGGCGTGATGGCCGCGGCCGCGGAATGCGCGGACATCGCCGAGGTGCGCACCATCGCCTTTCCGCAGGAGGGCCTGCTGCGCGATCCGGGGGCGTACGCCCTGATGGAGGCGGCGCTCGAGGCGGGCGCCGACGTGGTCGGCGGGATGCCGCACTGGGAGCTGGACGAGCACTCGCAGCGCGAGCACGTCCGGCTTTGCTTCGACCTCGCGGAGCGCTTCGATCGCGACGTCGACATGCACGTCGACGAGACGGACGACGGCGGCGTCCGGACCCTCGAGATGGTCGCCGACGAGGCTCTCGCGCGCGGGTTCGTGGGACGCGTGTGCGCCGGGCACGTGTGCTCCCTCGCCGCGGCCGACCACGACTACGCCGAGCGCGTCATCGAGAAATGTCTGCGCGCCGGCATCTCGATCGCCTCCAACCCGGTGACGAACCTCGTGCTCCAGGGCCGCGGCGATCGGGGCCTGATCCGGCGCGGCACCACGCGGATCGCCGAGCTGCGCGCCGCCGGTGTGAACGTCCTGTTCGGCCAGGACTGCGTGAAGGACGGGTTCTATCCGTTCGGCCGCGGTTCGATGCTCGAGGTCGCGCTCATCTCCGCGCACGCCGCGCACCTGACGACCAGTCGCGACCTGGCCTTCGCGCTGCGCGCGATCACCGAAGCTCCCGCCCAGGCGATGCGCCTGACCGACTACGGCGTCAGGGCAGGAGCGCGGGCGGACCTGCAGCTGCTGCCGGTGCCGGCGTGGAGCGAAGCGCTGCGCATGCAGCCGCCGCCCGAAAAGGTGTGGTTTCGCGGTCGATTGGTCGCCGAGAACTCGGTGCGCTCGGAGCTCTACCGCTCTAGGCGGCCCACCGCCTCTCGCCCCACCGGCGCCTGATCAACACCGGGCGGTCGTGCGGGATGAACTCCACCCGGTCGGCGGCGCGGATCACCTGCCAGCCGCCCTCGTGGACGAGGCGGTGGTGGTAGTAGCAGAGCGGGATCATCTTGCGCAGGTCGGTCCGGCCCCCGTCCTTCCAGAGCTCGATGTGATGGGCTTGCGTCCAGCTCGCCGGCCGATCGCATCCCGGCCAGGCGCAGGTGCGGTGCCGTGCCTTGAGAGCTCGCCACTGTGCCGGCTGCGCAGTCCGCTTGGCCCTGCCGACGTCGACCACCATCGAGTCGGCCTTGAGGACCCGGTGCAGGACGCCGTCGCATGCCAGGCGCTGCACTGTCTTGCTCGAGATCGGCGTGCCGTCTGCCAGCTCTGAGGCCCGAGACCCAAGCTCGCCCTTCAAGCCTTCGATCGTGGTGTGGACGGCGACATGCGGCCGGGCACCGTTGCGCGCGGGAAGCGTGCCCTGGTCGAGAGCGTGATGCGCGAGCTCGGTCAGCGCGTCGGCACGCCGCTGCTTCGGTCGCCGGTTGTCATCGGCCCCCAGGGGAGTCGACAGCGATTCGATCGCGGTCTTGACGGCCGCGCCGGCGCTGAGCTCCAGCCAGCCGTCGATGCGATACATATCGCCGCATTCGCTGATGAAGAGCTGCCGCCGCTCATGCGCCTCTTCGACCTTGAGGTCGAAGCCGGCGGGGTCGACGGCGTGCCAGGTCTTGGCGGCTTCGGCGGAGAGCCACTTGAGCGACCACTCGCGAGCCCGAGCCACCCACTCGCCCTCATCGATGGAGGCGCCGGCCTCGGCCAGTCGCTCCTGGAGGTGGCAGATGACGGAGGCGGACTGGAAGCCGATCTGACCAGATCCGAGCGCATCGCTGACCTGCGGCAACCGCCCCAGCTGCTCGCCCACACACAGGCGGTCGGCTGCCGCGCTCTTCGAGAGCAGGCACTGCTTGGCCACCCAGCCGCTCGGGCTGTGGCCGCTGAGCTGGTGCTCGCCGCGCTTCTTGGCCGCTGCGGCCACCCGGCACTGCTTGGCCTGCAGCCGGTCGATGACCGCGCTCAGGCGCCTCAGATCGACGAAATCGTCATCCGCCTGGCGCTCGAAGGTCGCCACGGCTGTTTCGAGGGCTTGCAGCTCGACCGACATGCTGGCAGCAGGCGCTGCGATTGGATCCTCAGCCCCACTTCACTGAGCTTTGCGTGCAATTCCACGCGTCGCGCGCAGCAACCGGCCGGTTCCACAGCCCACGTCGAGGATGGCTCCCGCGTCGGCCCTTTCCAACACCGCGACCTCGAGCAGCGTCCGCTGCATCGGCTCGAACACGAGCCGCTGCAGGAAGTGATGCTCGTAATGGGGCGCCCAGCGGTTGAAGCGCTCGACGTCGTGCATCAGGCGGCGCCGCGCGGATCCTCCGCCTTGGTGATCGGCTGATCCTCACGCAAACGGACCGGGCTCAGGTGGATCTTGAAGGGCACACCGGGCGCACGAAACCCGATCGCGATGTGCCGGTTGTCACAGAACGGCTTGTGCTCCGACTCACCGCAA
>WNFU01006786.1_pt1 | contig 13766 bp, 9 predicted proteins | sample 5400121 | NCBI WGS metagenome assembly WNFU01 (sample SAMN13153360, study PRJNA577476) | soil metagenome | isolation source: 100 cm soil or saprolite under grassland replicate 1 | place: USA:California | collected 2016-06-15
CATCACATTTTGGAAGCGTCGTTCAAAGCCGTAGCCCGCGCTTTGCGGCAAGCAGTCGAAATTGATTCCCGTATCAAAGGAGTGTTGAGCACCAAAGGAACTCTCTCTAACAAACCATGACGGACATAGCCATCATTGATTACGGCGTGGGAAACCTGCGTTCGGTCGAGCGAGCTTTTGCCGCTACCGGCAATCCCGCCACCATAACTGATGACTCGTCCGTTTTGCGTCAAGCGAAAGGACTAGTGCTTCCAGGGGTAGGCGCGTTCGCTGCTTGTATGAAGGCGTTATCCTCTCGTGGCTTCGACGCGCTCGTGCGTGAGCGAGTAGCTGAAGGGACGCCACTGCTCGGCATCTGCGTTGGCATGCAGCTGCTGTTCGAAGAGTCAGAGGAGTTTGGCAACGCAACCGGACTGGGCTTGATCCGTGGCCGAGTACGCCGAATTCCGAGTGACGAGGTTGTGCCGCAGGTCGGCTGGAATCAGATCAGGAAACGAAATCTTCATCCAATCTTGTCGCGGATCGAAGATGACGCGTTCTTCTACTTTGTGCATTCGTACTATTGCGATGTTGCTGACGAAACGATTGTGATCGGCGAGACGGATTATGGCGTCACCTATCCTTCGCTGATCGGTCAGGGAGATTTGTACGGCGTGCAGTTTCACCCGGAGAAGAGTCAGGCAGTCGGACTTCAGCTGCTTTCCAACTTTGCGCACCGAGTCCGATTCAACATTTGGAATTGAATCAAGATGCTGGCGAAACGAGTCATTCCCTGTCTCGACGTTGATCGCGGACGCGTGGTCAAAGGGGTGCGCTTCGTCTCGTTGGTTGATGCCGGCGATCCGGTCGCCCAGGCAAGGATCTACGATGAGCAAAACGCAGACGAGCTTACTTTCCTCGACATCACGGCATCATCAGACAAGCGCGACATCATTATTGACATGGTTCGTCGGGTCGCCGACGAACTATTCATTCCCTTTACGGTTGGCGGAGGTTTGCGCTCAAAGGAAGACGTTCGCGCTGTTCTACGAGCGGGTGCCGACAAAGTTTCACTCAACACTGCAGCAGTAGAGTGCCCGACCCTAATTGCCGTTGGTGCTGAGACTTTTGGCAGCCAATGCATCATGGTCGCTATTGATGCCAAACGTCGTGACCCGAGCGATCCTGCCAAAGGTTGGGAAGTCTACACGCATGGCGGACGTCAGAACGCAGGACGGGACGCTCTTGAATGGGCATTGCTGTGTGAAGGACTGGGAGCCGGCGAGATATTGCTGACGAGTATGGACCGGGACGGTGCAAAGGAAGGCTACGATATTGAACTAATGTGTGCAGTCTCTGAGAGTGTGCGAATTCCGGTGATTGCTTCGGGAGGCGCCGGTAAGCTCGAACACTTTTTTGAGGCGTTAACGGTAGGCGGTGCCAGCGCGGTCCTGGCCGCGTCACTCTTTCATTTTGGCGAATTCAATATTGCGCAAGTCAAAGATTACTTGCGTGAGCGAGGAGTAGTAGTGAGATGAACTTCGATACTAATGAAATCAAGTTTGATGGGCAGGGACTGATTCCGGCGGTCGTCCAGGATGCTCGCACGGGCGAAGTACTCACGCTCGCGTATATGAATGGCGAGAGCCTAAGGAAGACACTTGAAACACGCGAGACATGGTTTTGGTCGCGCTCACGCTCCGAGCTTTGGCATAAGGGCGCGACCTCAGGTAATACGCAGCGCGTCGCTGCAGTACATCAGGACTGTGACAGCGATGCGTTGGTAGTCCAGGTTGAACCTGCCGGTCCTGCTTGTCACACGGGTAAGCGATCATGTTTTTACCGCGGTATTGATGGCGAGGAGATCGATGAGGCTGGTAAGGTCAACAATCTCGGCGCAGTCCTCAATAAACTTTACGATCTCATTGAGTCACGGCGAAGAGATCGACCAGAAGGATCATACACGACCTATCTATTCGAGCAGGCACTGGACAAGATTCTGAAGAAGCTGGGTGAAGAGGCGAGCGAGACCATCATCGCCGCGAAAAATGATGACCAGGGACCACTGGTATCCGAGAGTGCCGATCTCCTCTATCACCTGATCGTTGTGCTGGTAAGTCGCGGAGTATTACTCGACGAAGTCAAAGATGAATTGATTTCACGACGCACGAAGGGAACGTCATCCAAAAGATGAGCCAGGGAAGCATCACAGAGCGGAAATCGCTGCTCGAATGCGCAGTGCGCCTGGCGCGCGGAGCCGGTGAAATTGCTAATCAATACTTCAAAGGTTCATTCGTCACGGAACGCAAAGCGGATCAATCACTGGTCACTAATGCCGATCGCGAAACTGAAGAGTATCTCCGGACTGCCATCGAGCAAGCCTTTCCAGACGACGGCATTCTGGGAGAGGAAGCAGCGGAACGAATCGGCACGTCCGGACGACGCTGGATAATTGATCCCATCGATGGCACCTATTCCTTTGTTCATGGCGTGCCCCTCTATGCCGTTTTGGTCGGTTTAGAGATCAATCGTGAATCCGTTCTCGGAGTAGTCAACCTTCCGGCAATTAACGAGCTTGTGTACGCGGCGCGGGAGTTAGGATGTTTTTGGAATGGCGAGCCAGCCTGCGTTTCCACAACTACTTCCCTCGAGGAGGCGTTGTTGCTGTGTACCGACTTTGGGGACTGTGAGCAGCATGGGTTCGGTGCCGCTGCAGGAGATCTCCAAAGGCGTGTCAACGCACGACGAACTTGGGGTGACGCCTACGGTCACGTGCTCGTAGCCACCGGCCGGGCCGACATCATGCTCGATCCGGTGATGAATGTCTGGGATTGCGCAGCCTTGCTTCCGATTGTCGAGGAGGCAGGCGGTAGGTTCACCGACTGGCGAGGTCGAAACACAATTCATGGAGGTAATGCGATTTCCACCAATGCATTGCTCTTTGATCCGGTCATGGCCCTCATTCGCGAAGGAACTCCTCATGATAATTCTTCCGGCAATTGATCTTCGTAATGGTCGTTGCGTTCGTCTCACTCAGGGACGCAAAGACTCGGCAAAGGTTTATGACGGCGATCCAGTCGACGTGGCCAAAGCTTTCGCAGCTTCTGGAGCGCAGATGCTCCACGTCGTGGATCTCGATGGTGCGTTTGGGGAACCGAATTCAGGGAATCGCAAGGCACTGCGCGATATCATCCGGGCTGTCGACATTCCGATTCAATTCGGCGGCGGTCTGCGCAGCGTCAGAGATATCGAACAAGTCATTGAGCTGGGTGTGACTCGCGCAGTTATTGGAACTGTCGCGGTCGAGCCAATTGAGAAGTTGAAGACAATGGTCCGCTATGCGCGCCACCACATGGTTGTCGGGATTGATGCCAAACAAGGGCAGGTGGTGACACATGGGTGGGAGCAGGAAGAGACTCTAAGCGCCGTGACTCTGGCGCGCCGTGTGGCGGATATCGGGGTCGAGCGGATCGTCTACACGGACGTTTCGCGTGATGGCCTCCTTGAGGGGCCGAACATTGAACAGACCTGTGTGATCGCGGGTGAGTCGGGACTCAAGGTCACTGCGTCAGGTGGCGTCTCGTCACTCGAAGACCTTTTTCAGTTGAAAGCCGTCAGCGAGTGCGGCATCGACAGCGTCATCATCGGCAAAGCGCTGTACGAACGCCGATTCACTTTGGAGGCAGCGATGAAAGTCGTGGCTGAAATGAAATCAACATGAGCAAAGATGCAGAAAGAACTCTGTGGTTTCCTGAACCATTGACCGAAGATGACTCGATCGCTCGTCGCGACGAAGAAACGTTCGCCTGGCTAGGTCGGTTTACTAGTCTAAAGGCCAGGGAATGTCGCCGATTTCTCAACCATAACATTCGGGCAGTTCCGAACGATTGGCAGCCAAAACTTCATCGACACTTTCAGAACAGAGATTGGCAAAGCGTCTTCTTCGAGCTGGTTGTGGGCCGCACCCTGCAGATACTGGGCGCATCGATTGAAGTTGAGGTGCCAATAGTAGGAACCAACAAGCAGCCGGACTTCAAGGCCATCTTTCCCGATGGAACAGTTACTGTGGAAGCGACCGCACCCGAACTTAATCGAGTGATCGCCAGGAAGATATCGGCAAATGAGGATTTGATTAAGATCATTGAGGAGCTTATTCCTGACGATTGGTCAGTTCATGCGTGGCGATTGCCGGAGCTTGGTCCAAACGATTCAAAGCGCAAATTCAAAGAAACCATCAGGAAGATATTTGCCAAACTTCCACCGGCAGCCAGCTTTGAGCAAGGGTCGATTAGGATTGAAGCCGACTCACTATTTGATGGCGAGCTAACCTTAACCCTCAAGCCAGAGCGCCGTGGACGAGCCGTGCCAGTGCGCGGAGTGGCTTCTGGCCCCGACGATGCAGAGCAACGAATCGTTGCTGCGGTCGTACGCAAGAAGAGACAAGTCAAGAAAACCAACACGCCTGTCGTACTGGCGATCAGCACGTCGCCCGCCGGCGATCTGGAGGATTATGATCGAGCACTCTTCGGATTGACCTATGAAGAGGTTAATCTTAACGGTGACCTGGTCAGTAAAGGATTCAGGCCGGTGGGAATCTTTGGGCAGAGCCGACGTCAGCAACCAACAATCGCGGCAGTGCTCGCCTACACAGAGGTCGGCTTTCCACGCGCTGCGGACCCGGTACTTTTCCTCCATCCGCGCTTTAACGGTCAGCTACCAGAGGCGCTCATGAAGCTGCAAGTTCGAACTTTGGATAAGGCTGGTATTTGTGTAAAGCCCGCCCAGCTGAAAAATGTTTTGGTCGATATGAACTTCGTTCGAATTAGGTAGGTCGCGCTAGCGGTTAACACCATAGCCTATCCAAGCGACTTGCCAGATTTCTTGCATCTCAGACCCATCTCTCAGCTTACCTGCCTTTCCCGCTTGTTTAGTATTCAGAGATTACTCAAAGCCACCAATCGGCATTTTATTTATCATCTAATCTGACATTAATGTCAGATTAGCTTTCTCAAAAGCGTTATAGAGAATAGGACGACATGAAAAGGCCCAGAGCACGGGCTATTGCGCCCGATTCCAGTCATGAAGAGGTTTTTGCTCAGCGCTATCACTGGCTGATGGGCTGGGCATTACGCCTCACTAACAATGACCGGGAACAGGCCGAGGACCTCGTACAGGATACTTTCGTTCACTTCATGATTAGCCGACCTGACCTTGGGTCAGTACTGAAGAACGTTGAGGGTTATCTCTACAGTAGTTTGCGCAATATGCATGTCTCGCAAGTCCGACGGGCTTTGCGAGTTCGAGAGACAGCATTTCCAATCGCCGACATCCTTTCGATTTCAGAAACCGCATCCGTTCAGGGTGAGCTGAGAAACACCGCTCATCGCGTACAAATTCAGGATGAGCTATGTCGTATCTGCCAGTATGCGAGTATCCGCAAAAACAGCTCGAAAGTGGGCAGTGTTGTCATTCTTCGTTTTTTCCACGGGTACTATCCGAACGAGATAGCCGCCGTTACGGGAAGCACACGAGCGGGCGTGGACAAGATGCTGCAACGAGCGCGCACCGAAGCGCGCCTCTACTTGAAGGACCCGGACTCACTCAGTTTTCTCCATGGCGAACAACAAGCACCGGATCTACAAATCAGGTTCGGTCAACAACCCGAAGACTTACTGACTGAATTAAGGCAAGCACTCTATTCAACTCGAGTAGGTGAGTGTCTCTCTCTCGGTCAACTCCGTGAAGTATATCAATCCCAAGAGACTGATCGCGTGAATCACCAGATGTTGGCCCACGTCGTCTGCTGTGCCGTCTGTCTCGACCAGGTAAATCAATTGTTGGGCCTGCCCCTATTGGCAGAACGGGAGCCGGAAAAGATGACCGGAAGAGACAAGCGCGATCGAAATAAAGGCGATGGCGGATCTGGAGACGGCTCGTCGACAGGCGACTTTATGGATAAACCGCGCCGTCGTTTGAAGCAGGTTCTTGAACATCGACCAAAAGAGCTGCGCGTATCGGTCAATGGTTTCATCCTCGGTTCGCACACGATCAACTCCGAATCGAATCAGTTAAGTATCAGTGCTAAAGGCGAAGAGAAGATCGGTTTTGTTGAGGTGCTCAGCGAAGAGGAGGTGCGCCTGCTGTTTTGCGTAGTCGAGCCGCCGCCGGAGGGTCCCGTCGAACGGAAGGTAGTAGCCAGCCTGAGCGATGAGCGCAATTTGGAATTGTCCCTCGACTTCAGCGATGCCTGGCCGAACATCAATGTCACTTATCACGATCCAGCATTTTCCGCTGAAGCCGAAGTAGCGGGTCAGCCAATTCAATCAAAGGCTGATGCCGAGTCAATCAATCAAGAGGCTCGCCCTCAGAATCTGGCAGACCCAAGAGTGACGCCATTAGCCAGGTGTAGAGAGTGGATCGCGTCCAGGTTGCCAACCTTCAGCTGGAAGTCTCTTTTACGCCCCGGCACGGTTACCGCAGCTTTTGCATTGCTTCTGATCGCGGTTCTCGTCTTCGTTCAACTTCGTCGCACGCCGCCAGCAACAACAACAACGGCTGCGGATCTGCTCGACCGATCCATGACCGCCGAAGCTGCGCTCGCAGCGCGGACTGATCAAGTTCTGCATCGCACCATCAGTCTGGAGGCTAAGAATCTCGCCGGTGAAGTAGTCGCCCGGCAGCGAATCGAAGTCTGGCACAGTGGCGAGAAGAAGATTACAGCGCGACGACTCTACGATGATCGTGGCGTCCTTATCGCCGGTGACTGGCGCAGAGCTGACGGAGTGCAAACACTTTATCACCACGGCGCAAAGCCACAGCTTCAAATTCCCAATCCGCAATCCGCAATTCGAAATTCTGAGGTGTGGCAGTTAAATCCTTCTGCGAAAGACTTCAGTTCGCTCATCGGAGGCAGCGAAAACGCGCAGGTCGAAGAGACAGCTAACGCCTATGTGATCAGCTACTCGCAACAGCAGGCGGAGCTAAGCGGAGCGAGGCCAATTAAGGCCACGCTCACGCTGAGCAAATCCGATTTGCATGCGACTGAATTGACAGTCCTCATCCAAGGTAAGAGCGGTCCTGGTTCGACTGGCGAAGCGCAACGCAATGCGGCCATCGAATTCCGCTTTGTGGAGAACCGCTTTGAACGTCGACCGATTGACGCGGTAGCTCCCGCTTTATTCGAGCCCGACGCTGAACTGCTTTCTTCGATTGTTCCTACAAAGAATCCCAAGGCTGAAGCGTCTGATGCCATTACCCAACCGACTGCCCCTGTTATGGCAACCGCGGCACTGGAGGTTGAGGTTCTGACTTTGCTGCACCAGGCCGGCGCGGATTTGGGCGAGCAGATTAGCGTCACTCGCGTCGCTGATGGCGAGTTAAGAGTTCAGGGTTTGGCCGATACGGATAAACGGAAATCCGAATTGTTGGCTGCGTTGGGTTCAGTGTCAAAGAATCCGGCCATCAAGATCGAGATCAGAACAATCGCCGAGGCAACAGCTGCAGCTGAGAAGAATGAACGGCGGAATCCCAGGAGCGCGCTAACGGAAGGCTTAACTGTCGAGCGGGTTGAGGCTGAGCGAGACGCGATGTCTGCCGGTCCGGAATTGCGACGTTATTTCAGCGGCGACGACGAGCAGGCGCGCCGGTTTGCTTTGCGCATGATTAACAGATCGCATGTTGCGATGAGGCATGCCGGGGCCTTGAAGCGTTTGGTCTATCAGTTCTCGCCGCAGGATCTGCGCGAATTGTCTCCCGAGGCGCGAGCGAAGTTGATGGCTCTGATCCGTTCTCACGCGAATGCCTTTCAGGCCGAAACTGCCGCCTTGCGACAGGAGTTGCAGCCCATCTTTTTTGCGTCCGCACCGGCCGGCGCTTCGCCAGAAGGTTCTTCGATTACAGGTGATGAAGAGTTAGCTCGCGCAGTAATGCGCCTCTTTGATCTGGGTTCCGCTAACGATGACACCGTTAGTGCTGCCTTCAGCAGCTCCGGTAGTGGTGCCGGGGCTACGATTAGTTCGAAGTTTTGGGGGTTACTCAAAAGCGCCGAGAGTCTGGCCGCTGCGATTCAGAAAGCACGATAGCGACTCCCTGCTCGTAAGTTACCAAGGGGCCGCGAAGGTTTTCAGTTAGCAATGCGATTGAATTCATAGTTCGTTCGCCATTCTTGACCCACGAAGGAGATAGCTATGTTAACCATGATTCCGCCCAAAGTTTTCGTTCGGCATCTGCTCGTCGCCATTGTGCTGTTTCTGGTTTCCGCATACTGCGTGCCTTCCATCGCGCATTGTCAGTCGACTACGGCGACTCTCAGTGGAACGGTTGAAGACGAAAAGGGTGCCGTAATCCCAGGTGCGAGCGTCGTCGTTATTAACGTTGGTACCAGGCTGGAGCGACAAACGACGACAAATGGCGGAGGTTATTTTGTGATCACCTTGTTACCACCCAGCACTTACAAGGTGAGAGTTGAGAACCAAGGATTCGCCCCGGTAGAGGTTCAGAATGTAGTGTTAAATGTCGGCGATCAGAAGTCGCTTCAGATTCAGTTGAAGGCAGGAAATATCAGCGAGATGATTCAGGTGAATGCCGACGCGCCGCTGATTAATGAATCGGCGGCGGTGGGTACGGTAGTGGACCGGCAATTCGTTGAAAACATGCCGCTCAACGGCAGGAGCTTTCAATCGTTGATTGCGCTCACTCCAGGAGTTGTTCTGACCAAGTCAACTTTTGGTGAGCAAGGTCAGTTCAGCGTTAATGGTCAACGTGCTAACGCTAACTACTTTACTGTTGATGGAGTCAGTGCGAACGCTGGTGTTTCAGCTGGCTTTTCTTTAGTCCAGTCAGCCGGGGGCGCACTGCCTGCATTTGGCGCTTCTGGTGGTACTAACAGTCTGGTCTCTGTCGACGCCATGCAGGAATTCAAGATCCAAACCTCAACGTTTGCTCCTGAGTTTGGACGAACTCCCGGCGCACAGATTTCAATCGCCACGCGCAGCGGCACCAACGATTTCCATGGGACGCTGTTCGAGTATTTTCGCAACGATGCGCTGGATGCCAACGACTGGTTTGCCAATAGCCGCAGACAACCGAAGCCAGCACTGCGCCAGAACGATTTCGGCGGCGTGTTGGGCGGTCCACTTTATCTACCGCGCTTCGGCGAAGGCGGGCCGGCCATTTACAGCGGCAAGAACCGCACGTTCTTCTTCTTCTCCTATGAGGGGCTGCGACTGCGTTTGCCGCTGACCCAGGTGACACTCGTGCCTTCAGTGGCCTCGCGCCAGGACGCCGTTCCGCAGACTCAGCCCTTCCTGAACGCATACCCGATTCCGAATGGTCAAGGTTTTGCAAATGGGTTCGCGGAGTTCAATGCAAGCTACTCTGATCCGTTAACACTGGATGCGACTAGCATCCGAGTGGATCACACTTTCAGTGACAAGCTGACTCTGTTCGGCAGGTACAACCACTCACCGTCTGAGACAACCCAACGTGGGGTTTCCGGCAGGAGCCTGAATAATCTGGCTGAGTCTAGATTCAAAACTCAAACTCTAACGGTTGGCGCGACGCAGAGCTTTACCCAAACACTGATTAACGAGATTCGAGCCAACTATAGCAGAAGCGAAGGAGGGACCATTTACAGTATCGATGAATTTGGCGGTGCTGTTCCTCCCCCCGATTCTCTTTTGTTTCCGTCGTTTACAACACGTGAGGATGCTTTGTTTTCCTTTGGTATCTCTCCCGGAAGAGCTCTGGTTATAGGGAAAAATGTAGGAAACGTCCAGCGTCAGATTAATCTGATTGATAACCTATCTGTCGTCGCCGGCGCGCATCAACTAAAGTTTGGAGTTGACTACCGCCTGTTGCTACCTGTTAACGGTCCGCGGACATATGATCAATCCGTCAATTTTTCGGGGCTAACAGGAGTGACAGGGGCGATCGGTGGAACAGCTCGGAGTGCCTCGGTTGGTTCTAATGAGGTAGTCTCTCTTCGGTTCACCAACTTTTCTGCTTATGCCCAAGACACCTGGAAAGCAACATCCCGCTTTACACTTACCTACGGGCTGCGTTGGGATGTGAACCCTGCCCCGAAAGGTAGAAACGGCAAAGATCTCTTCGTCCTTGAAACGCCCGTTAATCCAGCCGCGTTACGCTTTACGCCGCAAGGCACACCATTGTTCGAAACGACTTACGACAACTTCGCACCGCGTGTTGGCGCAGCCTATCAGTTGTTTCAAAAACAAGGCTTGGAGACCGTGCTGCGTGGAGGCTTCGGCATCTTCTACGATCTTGGGTCAGGCTCACTCGGTAACGCTTCCGCAAGCTTTCCTTACACGCGAAGCAAGAGTTTTTCCATTGTACCATTTCCATTAACTACGGCTCAGGCAGCCCCCATACCTTTTAGCCTTAATATTCCGGCATCAGGAACTTCTTACGCTGCCGACCCCAATCTGAAATTGCCTCGAACTTACCAGTGGAATTTCGCTGTCGAACAATCGCTTGGCTCTGATCAGACATTTTCAGCTTCTTATATAGGTGCAATCGGTCGCCGCTTGCTGCGGCAAACGACTTTAGTTTCTCCGACGTTCTTTTTTATCAGTTTCACCGATAACGAGGGCACTTCGGATTACCACGCCATGCAGCTTCAGTTTCAACGTCGCCTATCGAGACGCTTCCAAGCGCTTGCCTCCTACACTTGGTCTCACTCGATTGATAACGCTTCGAACGACTCATTTATCTTTACTCCTGTCACTCCAGATATCGACCGCGCTTCGTCCGACTTCGACGTTCGCCACGCTTTTAACGCTGCTGTGACATACGATATCCCTATGCCAAAAATGGGAAAGATCGCAGCGGCGTTGCTGAAGAACTGGTCGGTGGATGCGATCGTGGTCGCTCGCTCTGCGACGCCGGTGGACATTTTTGCCGCACAAGACTTCTCGGGAGGATTTCAAACCTTCCTTAGACCGAATCTTATTCCCGGAGTTCCTCTATATATTGATGATCCAGCTGCTCCAGGCGGGAGGATTTTCAATAACACGACGTACACGGTCGTGGACAATCCGCGGTTGTTGGCCGCTGGTTGTCGAAAGGTGGCGAGAGACCCAGGTGATCCACCGACGACATCCATCGGTCCGGCAAAAGGGGCTTTCTGCACGCCCTCAGCGGGGCGGCAAGGTAATCTGGGTCGAAACGTTCTGCGCGGATTTCCGGTATTCCAGGTGGACTTAGCGCTGCGCCGTCAGTTTAGCTTGACCGAGCGCCTGAAGCTGCAACTTAGGGCTGAAGCATTCAACATCTTCAACCATCCAAATTTCGGTGATCCCGGTGGGTTTCAGGGCAATTTTCTGCCCAGCCCTTTTTTCGGCCAATCGACCTCAATGTTGGGGAGGAGTCTGGGAAGCGGGGGAACAAGTGGAGGATTTAACCCCCTCTATCAGATCGGCAGTCCGCGCTCAATTCAATTGGCGCTCAAGGTGCAATTCTGATCTGGAAACCTATCGCCCACGAGATTATATGAATAGTGCGCGCCGCCGATTGATACTAACTCTTTTCCTTTCAAGCCTCCTATTGGTTCCCGCACGTGCCCAGGATAGCGGACTTTCACCAAGCTTCGATTCGTCGGCTCTGGAAATCAAACCCGTTGCCAAGACTGCTCGGCGACCGATCACGAGCAGGGACCTGCTCACGCTTCGCGATATTACCGGTGTGCAAATCTCCCCCGACGGCAAAAGTGTCGCCTATGTGGTGAGCCAAGCGGTTCTTCAGTCGAACAGTTACCGTACGGCGTTGTTCGTCGTTGGGACGGAGCTGGGCAGTTTGCCCGTTAATTTAGGGAGCGCCGGCCCGCCACATTGGTCTTCAGTTGGCGAATATCAGAGGGTCTCTCCGCAATGGTCGCCGAACAGCCGATACATTACATACCTTGTGAGAGAGGGGAACCGAAGACAAATATGGCTGTGGAATGGTCCAGGAGGCAGACCAGAGCAACTCACACAAAACGCCCATGATGTGGAGAGCTACAAATGGGAACCCGACGGCACGCGCATCATTTTCACAACCGTTGAGGCGATCAGCCCTGAAGAGATTAAGAGCGTATCAGAGCAAGGAATCCTATACGACAGTTACTCGAAGGGAGTTGAAGGGTCAATTAAGGCGTGGCAAGGCCGCCCTATCGCCCGCGCTGTGGTCGAAGCGAAGCCCAGAAAAAAACAAGTTTGGATATACGATCTGGCGACGCGAACAGAAAGGAAAGCTACTGCCGCGGAGGAATCGTCATACAAAAAACAAAATATTACCCCGCAAGAGTTCAAACCAGGTGATAAGACTTTTGTTCACGCAATAAAGGTATCGCCAGACGGGAAGAACACCGCCGTTCGTTCTCAACTCATTGACGCGGAGAGATTTCCTCGTTACGCATGGACTATCTTCAAAAAAGGTGTTGATGAGAAGGACTTTGTCGAACTGGTTCCACCTACGACAAATTTCATTTTAGATATGTGGTGGAGCAAGGACGGGACTGAGGTTTATTTTACCCGCGGCACTGATGATGGCGGCATAGCTTTGTACGCGATACCTGTTCGTGGCGGTGCGGAGCGAGTAATAACTAAAAGTAACGATCTGCTATTACAATTTTCATTTGATAAGGAAATGGCACGTGTTGCCTGCGTCCGCGAGAACTCTTTGACGCCGCCTGAAATTGTTTTGATCGATATCAAGAGCGGGAGACAACGAACTTTGGCTAACGTCAACCCGGAGTTCCAAAATAGTGCTCTAAGTCCGGCAACGAAGCTGGAATGGGTCAACAAGTATGGTGATAAAACCTTTGGCTTTCTGGTTAAACCGCTCAACTATGAACCCGGTAAACGCTATCCATTACTCGTTACTACATACCGAGCCCATGGATTCCTGCGTGGTGGTGTTGGTGACGAGTATCCGATTCAAGTATTCGCCGCCAATGGGTTTGCAGTCCTCGTCTTTGATGTAGCTCCCGAACGGATTCCGAAACCGGGGGATTTCAAAACGACGATGCTGCGTTGGTACTCGCCGATGGCGAGCCTCGAGAAGGCATTGACGATGTTAGACGAAATGGGCATCATCGACCCAAATCGTAAAGGACTAACGGGGTTGAGCTTTGGCGCCGAAATTACCACTTTCACGATCAGTCACTCAGATCTTTTTCAGGCAGCGGCGGCAAGTAGTGCGAGTGCCCGCGACCCTATTTTTTATTACATGGCGGATAATAATTGGCGTCAAATGTTCAAAGAGTGGTCACTTGATGGATTACCAGAGGGTGAAGTTGCAGCAAAGTGGCAGGAACTCTCGCCCGCACTTAACGCGGCGCGAGTGAAAGCCCCTCTTCTGATACAAGTCGCGAATGACTCGTATATTTATAGCCTCCAATTTTACACATCTATGAGGGAACTTGATAAACCGGTGGAGATGATCATCTTCGCAGATGAAGGCCATGTCAAGAATCAGCCCAAGCACAGATACGAAATTTATCAAAGAAACTTGGACTGGTTCAACTTCTGGTTGCAAGGGAAAGAAGACCCGGACCCATCAAAAAAGGAACAATACAGGCGCTGGCAGGAACTAAAGAAACTGCAAGAGAAGAAAGTTCTCTCTCAGTGAATCGGCGTTTAGCCTTGCTCAAGATACTCAACCTTTGTGCTTCAAAATGAAGAGCATGTCAGAAAAAAGAGCTCTGTGTCATCACTCTCCAAAGTGTCCTCAATTCCGATCGCTAACCGTCTGCTGGCAGCGCTGCAGCGCGATGAATACGAGCGCCTCCT
>WNFU01012987.1_pt1 | contig 13764 bp, 17 predicted proteins | sample 5400121 | NCBI WGS metagenome assembly WNFU01 (sample SAMN13153360, study PRJNA577476) | soil metagenome | isolation source: 100 cm soil or saprolite under grassland replicate 1 | place: USA:California | collected 2016-06-15
CATGCGACGCCGCGGACGCCCCCGAACGAAGACCAGTTTCAGGTTCTTGAAACGGATGGAGCGTTGAGTCGTCCTCGTCGTGGGCGGCAGCGACTCGCTTTGGGACGACCATCCGCCACGCATCGAGGACGAGCTCGCCCATCTCGGATGCGTCGATGGCGGCAAGGCGAACGAGCACCCAGTTGTACCGGAGGTCGGATCGACTCGGCATCATGAACTTGTCCGGTTCCGAACGCACCAGCGCTTCGCGCTCCTCCTTCGGGAATGCGAACCCCATCACGGTCTCGTCGCGTGAGAACGCTAGGTAGACGATCCGGCCGACGCGGAACTTCACCCGGTCCCGTACGAGCGCCTCGGTCGTGCGAGGTAGCCTCTTCGCCAGCGAACGCACATCCTCGATCGTCACCACGGGTCGATCACCTCCCGTCGCCCGAAGACTACCCGCAGATCCGAGTGTGCCTCATCCCTATCGAGCTCTGATTGGCGTGGTGCCTCTTGCTTCGATTGCAGAGCACTTACCCCGAGAAGGCCGGAGACAGGACGGGAACTCGGCGTACGCGAGGATAGCGGTGGAGGATCGACGTACGCGCCACGCCTGCGCTGCCATCGGGGGTTAGTTAACTGCCTGCTCCTTCACGTGACAGTCTCAAAGCGGACCAGGCCTTCCCTAGGCCGGCGAGGCACACTTAGCAGGCCTCCGCCGAGTTCGTCCCGAAAGAGGCATGGACTCCAGTTCGGTAACGCTCAAACCTCGGGGAGGGTATAGGTCATCGAGGCCTCACCGGCCGGTGTCGATGTATCCTGACATTCAGGAGGCCACGCCAACGCACATAGATCAGTTCACCTTCGGCTCGATCCGCATCGACGGCGTCACGTACGAGCACGACGTCGTGATCGCTCGCGGCCGGGTCCGCAAGCGCAAGAAGAAGGCGTCAAAACCCTTCCGCGGTGCCTTCGGCCACACCCCGGTGTCTATCGAGGAGGACATCCCCTGGGACTGCCGGTGCCTGGTGGTCGGGACCGGGGCCAACGGTGCCCTTCCCGTGATGGACGAGGTCAAACAAGAGGCCGCTCGTCGCGAAGTTGATTTGCTGACTGTCCCCACGAGTGAGGCCATCCGGGCACTTCTGGCCGAGCCAAAGGACACGAACGCGATCTTGCACGTGACTTGCTGATCCGCAGATCCGCAGGCTTGGCGGGTCGCCGACCGGACCCCTCAGGGACCTAGTAAGCCCGGCGTTGCTGCTTCCGCGCCACAGCCCACACTCAACTTTGGGGTGAACCCTGAGCAGCGCGAGCAGCCGAGGACGTGAGGGCCAGATCGCCAGGTACACCCACTGGGGAGGATTGCGGCGGGCCTATAGAGACTCAGCGATCGTGCCGAGCTGTCTTCGAACGAGACCGTGCCGAGCTCGGCTCGAGTGGACGGCAGACGGACCGGATCGATCGCGCGGATAGTCAATCGCCGCCCAGGCCGCGGTACCCGACCTTGAAGACCATCTGGCCGCCGATGTCGGAGGCCACGGTCATCACCAGCACCCCGATCAGATCCAACGCGATCCACAACAAGCCTGCGTGGACGTCGTGTCGGTGCGACCAGCGGACCGCCAAGTCCGCGACGAAGATGGCTACCGCCGTGTATTGCAGGAGCATGTGACGGGTGGCGAGGGTGCGGACCCGGGACTCGTGCCGCATCGTCGACCGCTCCGCGAGGCCGGTGAGCGCAGCGCCGACGAACCCGGCGAGGGATCCGAGGATCAGCCACGTCGCGGCGAGCGGAGCCGCCGGGAACCTCCCGATCCGCGACAGCACATCCAGGCCTAGCGCCCCGATGTAGAAGGCGATCGGGAAGTGGACCAGCATTGGATGGATCGGCCTGTCGATCGGCTTGCCCTGGAGGATCTCCCGGAGCGTCCACGGCCTGGTCTCCCCGCTGGGTGCGCGGTACTTCAGCCTGATGGCCATAGAAGGATCCCCTCTTTCTATCGGCGTTCCACAGGGCAAGCACTTTCGCCCGTTCATAGCCTAGTGACCGGGGCGAACTCGGGGAAAGCGGGTGCCTCGCTGCGGGCCCCGACTCACCTGGACAGGATCTGCCCTGGGACGGGCTCTGATCAGTGTCCGCTGTCACGCGGTGAGCGACTGTGTGGCCTCGATGTTCCCGTTTACGTCCACCGCTCTGAAGCGGATGTTGCTGCCCGCGGTCAAAACGAAGGGGCCCATGTAGCGCTGAAAAGCCCCCAGGTTGAGCCGGTATTCGATGCCGGCCACGCCGACGTCATCCGTGGCATTCAGCGAGACCAAGGTGCCGCCCTCGACCACCGCCGTGCTCGCCATGGTCACAGGAGGTATCTGGTCCGTGAAGTCGAAGGTCGCGCCCCAAGTCACCTGGGCCAGCCGCTGTTGCCCCCGGAGCGAGGGGTGAAAGTAATCGCGCCTTGAGACGTCCTCGGGCTGGAAGGGGTCGGAGAAGACCGCATTCAGATCGAAGCGGCAGTGGATGTATGTGGCACACACCTCCGACAGCTGCACATTGAAGTCGATGTTGCGCTGCCGCACGGTCATTCGCCGCATCACGTCTGAGGCATCGGTGGAACGAGGGTTCTGCAGCAGCGATTGGCATATATCCAACGTCCGCCAGGCTACTCGGGCCAAGAGATTGTCCTTCAAGATGACCCACAGCCGGAAGACGTTGGGGATGCTCACGACATAGATGCGAGCTCGGGGCGAGCCGGCAGAGAGCGCAGCCATGGCCCGTTCGACCTGGGCACGGAACTCGGCCACCGACGTCATCCCAGCGACCGTTCGGGTGCACAGGTCATTGGCGCCCATCAGGATCGTCACGTAGGCCACGTCCCGATCGTTGACCTGTTGCATCTGCGACTCGAGCCCGGCCATCTTCCCCCCGTTCACAGCATTGTTGTAGTTCCGGCCGAGGATGGTGGGTTGGGCGACCAGGATCCGTCTGTAGTGGCTCTCCACCGAGGCCCGCGTGCCAGTCGACCAGGAGTTGCCGGCGGCGTCGGAGAAGGGCAATGTGCCCGTGTTGTACGCGCGGGTGATGGAATCGCCGGTCGCGGCCATCGAATTCGGGTACCCGGTGAGATTCGGCGTAGCTTGCACCGGGGTGACGGCTTGCAGCGCTAGGATCGTGACGAGCGCGACGGTCTTGATCCCGAATCTCATGTCCTCCCGCTCCTTCTGGCGCGTCTTGTGCGTTCGGGGAGGCCCGCAAGAACAGTGGCGCGGAAACTGGCTACTGCACCGCAAGTCCTAACATGGCGGGGTGACATCGCGGCGGCTCACGGCGGGCGACCGTCACTTGCCGTTGAGCTTCTGGCCGCGGCTCGCGGCCATGGCGGTCGGCGTGCTTCATCTCCGGCTCCTTCCGCCCGGGACTCGCATGGTAGCCGATGAGCAGGTGGTACTCAGTCGCGAACAGCGCCATGGCCTGTAGGACTCGAATCTCGGAGCACCAGTAGGATGACCGGGAATGAGAACTGGCGGACGACCCGGGAGGATGCCGCCTGGTCCTGGAGGTGATCCGCGACCTCGCCGGGCCGATCCTCGCGGGCAGCTGAAAGAACAACCGGCGCTGGTATCGCACCTCGTCTCGATCCCTTGAACGGAGGTTGAGCCTCCCGGAGCGCCCTGAGGTATCCGCGAGCAATGTGGCCGATGGGGCATCGCCTTTCCGTTATGAGGATTGGCGATTGTTGGTACGGAAATGGGAGCTCCAGGGACAAGGACTCACCATCCCGCAGCTCTCTAAACGCCTGGGGATCTCCGATCAGACCTTCTACCGGTGGCGCCTGAAGTACGGGGCCCTGAAGGAGGACAAGGCCCAGAGGTTGAAGGCCCTGGAGCAGGAGAACGCCCGGCTCAAGCGCATCGTCGCCGACCAGGCCTTGGACATCGCCATGCTGAAGGACCTCGAACGGGGAAAATGGTGAGCCCGGCGCGCCGGCGGGACGCGGTTGCCTACTTGCAGCGCCGCCACCCGCTCTCGGAGCGTCGGGCCTGCCGGCTCGTCGGCCTTCATCGTTCGACCCATCGGTACCGGGCGGTGCCGCCCGACTACGAGCTGAAGCTCACCGCTCGGATGAACGAGCTCGCCTGCCGCCACCCCCGCTACGGCTACCGCAGGATCTGGGCGCTCCTTCGGACCGAAGGCTGGAGCATCAATCGCAAGAGGATCGAGCGCCTGTGGCGCCTGGAGGGTCACCGGGTCCCACCACGCAGGTCGAAGGCCTCAGGCAAACGGGCCCAGGGGCGGGGCACGAACGCCGCCTGGATGCTCCCCGCTGTTTGCCCCAACGACGTGTGGTCCTACGACTTCGTTGCCACCCGCACGCGCAACGGCTCCTCGATCAGGATCCTGAACGTGGTCGATGAGTACACCCGCGTGGCCCTGGGGTGCCGGGTGCCTCCGAGCATCGGAGCTCGCGACGTCCGAGCGTTCCTCGAGACGTTGTTCGCCAACCACGCAACTCCACGCGTCATCCGCTCGGACAACGGAAGGGAGTTCGTCGCCTCCTCGCTCGTCGCCTGGCTCGCCGAGCAAGGCGTGGCGTGCGCGTTCATCGAGAGGGGACAACCCCAACAGAACCCGTACGTCGAGTGGTTCAACGGCACCATGCGAGACGAGAGGCTGAACGGCGAGGAGTTCGACACCGTGCTCGAAGCCCGGATCGTTCTCGAGGCCTGGATCGAGGAATACAATTCGCGCCGGCCCCATCGAGGTCTCGGGATGAGGACTCCCAGACAGTTCGCCGATGACTGCAAGAGTGGCATCGCATGAGAGAGACCTCCCTCACACGACGTGGACCAGTCCAGCTCGACGTCGGCGGTCCCCGGCCGCTCCCTACACACGCCGTCAACGCGGCCGGCACTCTCATGACAAGTGGACCAAACCGTGGGGGCCAGTCAGGATTGATCTGATCGGCTTCTCGACGGTCACTGGATCAACGATGAAGTAGGCGTTAGCGGGAGAAAGCGACTGGAGTGAGGCTTCGCGTTGGCGGTACCTAGTGAGCCCTATCCGGATCAAGTAGGACAAGCGCATCTGAAGCCCCCTTGGTCGGGCGCAACCATCATCGTCTTCGAGCCGACTCGAACGGCACACCGCATTGTCGAGTACGCCCTTCTGTCGGGCGGGCGACGGATCGCTGAAATGCTGCAGCCCACTCTAACAACTTATGCCCACGCCACTGTCGATCGTGAAGGGCGCAGAGCGATACTCGTCAATCGGGGCCCGATGTTGGGACGCGTCCGGATTGTCGTCCGCGCGAGCGATGGGTCGATCCTCGGATACATCGTTGCGCAGTCGTGGCGGCGGTCGCGAACATTCCGTGTGAATGGGAACGGCGGCGAACATCTGGCCGTCATTCGCGCTGAAGGACGTCTTGGACGCGTTCTTGAGTGGTCGGCGTCGATGCCGACCCCCATCAGCGAAGAAGTAGTCGCGCAACTAACGTCAACGACCGAAGGAGTCTTGCCCCCAATCCCGATCCGCTACGTGTTATCCCTATCCGATCGAGTAGGTGAGCCTCTCGCATCGCTCCTGATCGCTGCGGTCATAGGTTTGCACACAGCGCACAACTACCCTTGACCGGTAATGTGCAACTCGAGACGGCGAACTTGCGAGTGCGCCACGTGTGGGGCACAGAAACTCGATTCGTGCGGCGACCAATGATCTCGTACCATCTCCCGCCATGCTGTACGCGCTCCTCTATGCGATCACTCGGCGCGTTCTCCGGCTGAGCGGGATCTCCTCGGATACCGAAGCCGAGGTGCTCGTCCTGCGCCACGAGCTCGCCGTGCTTCGCCGGCAGATCAAACGCCCCAAGCTGCGTCGCACGGACAGGCTTTTCCTCTCGGCGATGAGCAGGATGCTGCCTCGGGAGCGCTGGGCGGCGTTCATCGTGACCCCGGCCACGCTGGTGCGGTGGCACCGGGAGCTCGTTCGGCGCAAATGGACCTATCGGCATCGGCCTCCGCAGGGGCGCCCGCCCATCGACTCGGAGACCAGGGCGCTGATCCTGCGCATGGCAAGGGAGAGAACCCCCGCTGGGGATGCGTGCGGATCAAGGGTGAGCTCCAGGGCCTGGGCATCATCGTCTCCACCACGACAATCCGCGCGATCCTTCGTCGCGCCGGTCTCGGGCCAGCGCCGCGCCGGGACGGCCCTACCTGGCGTCAGTTCCTTTCGGCGCACGCCAAGGGCATCGTGGCCTGCGACTTCTTCACCGTCGAAACGGTGTCCCTCAAGACCTTGTACGTGCTGGTGTTCATGCACATCCAGGGGCCGGATCCTCGGGGTCGGGGTGAGTGCCAACCCGAACGGGGAATGGGTCACCCAGCAGGCGCGCAACCTGATGATGGATCAGGACGACGACCCCGAGCTCTGCATCCGCTTCCTCCTCCGCGACCGCGACGCTAAGTACTGCCGCAGCTTCAATGCCGTCTTCGCCACCGAGAGGATCGAGGTCGTGCTCACCCCTTACAGGACCCCACAGGCCAACGGCCACATCGAGCGACTGATTGGAGGCTTGCGACGGGAGGTCCTCGATCACTTGTTGATCCTTGACCGAAGGCACCTGATGGACGTGCTGCGTGAGTACGTCGCGCACCACAACTCGCACCGACCGCATCGTGGGCTCGGTCTTCGCCGTCCGCGCGATGTCGGGGAGCCGATCCCAGGCCCAGGGCCAGCGCGGCCCGAGGCGATCAAGCGGCGCGAGATCCTGGGTGGGCTGATCCACGAGTACCATGCCCGCGCGGCATGAACGAGGGCGGCCTGGACCTGGCAGATGATCCCCCGGTGGAACGATCATGCTCAATCGAGCAGCCCTGATCCTTCGGTACAAGCAGCCTTCGTCGATTGGATCAATGCCGCCGATCCCTCCCCCACGTTGCACACCCTCACCTTGGCCGAGGCCAACCAAGAGCACACCGTGTACCTGGTTGAGGTCGAAGATGAGAACGAGCTCGCTGAGTGGCTTGTGCGCGTCATCACCAGGAGATCTTCGAACAAGAGCTGAAGGGCTGGTACACGGACCCGGCGCTGTGGCCGCGGGACCGGCCGCTCAAGGTGCTGCAGAGGTGGTGTTCATTCGAGCTGCACACCGTCGTGGTGGACAGCGGTGAGTCTCCACTTGAAGACGACGAGTTCCAAGAATGAGCCGTGCCGGGCAACACGCAACCGCGGTGGAGTTTTCGACCCCCACAGGCTCAGCTTGCGAGAGAGGACAGCCTGACCAGAGGATAAGCCCATGAGATCCCCGAGACCGGATACGCCATGACAGCCGAACGGCGTGTCGATCGCGTACCAAGTCGCCGGGTCCGGCCGGCTATCGTGTTCGTCCACTCAGCGAACGTCTCGAACGCGCTTCCAGATCCATAAGCTGTTCGGCCAACTCCAGCCCGCGCTGTAAAAATTGGCGGACGACGTCCGCCCGAACGTTGGGCTCGGACGTTAGGATTCCGCCTCCCCTACGGGCCGGAACTCGCCACAAAATGGACGCGGCCGCCACAACGGCCCTACAGGCTTCGACTTGGCCGACGTCCCCGAACTCGCGCACGAGCCTATTCGCCGGTGGCCGCCGGGCCCGAGAGCGCCGCCGTGATCTGGGCGAACTGCTCGCGCCAGGGCCTCGCGAAGTTCATGCGGATCGGCTTGCCGCCGGCGGGCCGGTGGTACCGAAACCAGCTCCACGTGCTCGCGGGCGTGGCGTCGGTGATCGATACGCCTGACCGCAGATCCGACCAGGCGAACCCCGTCGGATGAGCGGTCCGGAATGACCCCTTCAGGAAGATCACGCGGCGGTCGGTAACCCAGACGAAGTAGTAGCGCACGTTCGCCACGACCATCCCCACCAGCCCGAAGAGCCCCGTGAGCCAGAGCGGGTTCGGGCCGCTTGCCCCGTAGGCGCCGGAGACGAGCTGCTCCCCCGGCTCGAGATGCTGCTGCACGGCCTCGGCGTACTGCTGTCGGACCTTCTCCTTGCGCACGGCCATGGCTACTACTCCTCCCTCTCCGAGCACCCGGTGGACGAGTGGGCGGACGATAGGCCTACCACCTCATGCGTCGCTTCGGGGTCAGCCGGTGCGAGGTCCCAGATCATCGGGGGCGGCCAGTCTCTCGCTCCGGATGCGGAACTCCTCCGCATCGATCTCGCCTCGCGCGTACCGTTCGCGGAGGATTCGGTCCGCTTCGTTGTCTCGCGGCCTGCGTGTAAGGCGGGCGACAAGCCAGATTCCAAAGCCCAGGAGCGTGGCCCAGAATAAGGTCAATCCGATCCACATCGCCCAAATCTGTCCGTCGGTCATCGAATGCATCATCGCGACCTCCTCCTCCCTCATGGCATGTGGGCTCTAGCACGCTCCACGATGTCGGCCTTCAAGCGTTCGAGTTCGTTGATCTCGAACCCTTCTGCTCGCAAGTAGTCCAGTGGCTCCCGCCCGTTTCCGCCGTTCATTCATGCGACCATTCTTAGCTGCCGGTCGCGGAAGCTATTGACTCGCGCATCGCCGAAGTGGCGCTTGGCGTGGGAGTCGAGCGAGTTCGTGACGGCGGGGCGCCAAAGGTCTGGCGCCATAGGCGCCTCAGCTGTCGGCCGCCGACAAAGCCGCACCGAGCCGCGATCGCCTCGATCGTCAGGTCCGGATCATGCATCAGGGTCTTGGCTAGCTCCAGGCGCGCGCGGGTCCGGAATTCGTGGATCGAGAGGCCTGTCGACTCCCGGAAGGCTCGGGTGAGATTGCGCACGCTCATGTGGGCGATCGAGGCGAGTTCGGGTAAACGGGCCCGTTCCGAGGGGTGGGCGAGGACCCAGTCTTGGACCGCGTGAACGCCGACGTTCAAATGCGTTCGATAGTCGAGGTAGATGCTCTGTTGGCGGTGGTACGCATCCCGGCGTAGATACACAACCAACTCGCGTGCCACCATCGCCGTCACGAATGGGCCCAGATCTCGCTCGATCAAGGCCAGGGCCAGGTCGATCCCAGAGGCGAAGCCAGCGCTCGTCATGACCCGTCCATCCTCGACGAACAGTCGCTCGCCGAGGACCCTGGCGGCGGGGTACCGGGCCTGCAGCTCGGCGGCGAGTTTCCAATGCGTCGTGCACTGGCGCCCGTCCAGCAACCCGGCCTCCCCGAGAGCGAACGCCCCGGTGCACACCGAACATACCAACGCTCCTCTCGCATGCGCGGCGCCCAGCCAATCGGTAGCAGCTCGAGGCAGGCTGACGGTCCGCACCGAGTAGCCTGGAACCAGGACCACGTCCGTGTGGCAAACCGCCCCGAGCGGATCCAGTCCGGCCACCTGGAGCCCCTGCGTCGTGCGGATCGTCGGCGTCAGTGCGTACTGATGAAACTCGTAGGCGGCGCCATGAGCGGTCGCCTGATCGAAGGCTTGCATGGGGCCCGCAAGGTCCAGGATCTCGCAGTCGTCGAAAAGGACGAAGATCACCCGACGGCTCAGCACCAGACGACCTCCGGTTCCGGGTACGAGACGCTCGCGCGATTGGCACGGCGGGGGCCACCTGAGAACGGACATAGCCCCCGGCCTTGGCAATCAACAGCGGTGACCTCCTCGATCCTTGCGTCGGCCAGATCAGGCATGCCATTTCTCCCTTGCCACTCAAGATGGTGTACGGGAAGGAAGTTCACGCGAGATCGGGCGCCGGCGGGCCGTTCTTCGGACATTTTGGGCCAACGACACGTAGCTCCTGGAGTCGGTGAAAACCATGAGGTCCGCTCCTGACGAGCGAGATTGGACTGCGGCGAGCGCGCGGGTCATCCCGACGACAGCGCGGGGAGTGGGATCGTGGCACGCTTAGGCCTTCCTGTTGACTTCGACCTTCCCGACTCGGACGCGGCCCTGGCCGCGAGTGAGCTATGCGCCGAAGTGTCCCCTCGCTTTCTCAGGAACCACGCGATGCGAACCTACGGTTGGGCCTGCCTTCTGGCCGTGATCGACGATGTGGAATTCGATCGAGAACTGCTGTGCGTCGCCTCGCTCTTGCACGACGTGGGACTGACGGATCGGTTCAGGGGACCGCGCTGTTTCGAGGTGGAGAGCGCCGCCGCGGCCGTGGAGTTCGCCCATGCTCGTGGATGGGGACGTGCACGCTGCGCGGAACTCCGGCATGTGATCCGACTGCACATGCAGCCACTAGTCACACCGAAGGAGGGTGCGGAGGCGTACCTCCTGTCGGAGGCCGCAGCCTGCGACGTCACTGGAACTCGTTACGAGGATCTGCCGCGAAAGCCCCGCGACCGAATCCTTTCATTGGCGAGCCGAGAGGGATTCAAGCAGGGGTTCACCCAGTTGTTCCTCGAAGAAGCTCAACGGAAGCCTGGCTGCATGGCCGATGTCTACATGCGGCAGGGGCTCGTCGAGAGGATCGGGACGGCGCCGTTTCCTGATTGGTGAGCGCGGATGAAAGCTCGCTGTCGAGGCTGGGCGCAGGCCTCGTAGCCCCCACGATCTGACCCTGACCGTACCAACATGTGCCGACGGCGACGGGAGAGCTCTCGAGCCTTGAGACGCTTCGTGAAGGGAACCGAATTCGGCTTCTGCTGAGTTCGACGAGGTGGCGGTCACACTCGGACAGCATTTGGACGCATCCGGACGTACGCGGTGCGTGACCGCGCCTGCAGATCACTATGGGACGTAGAACAGATGCGGACGAGCAATCTGAAGATCGGATGGCTCCTCGATCCGTTTACACCGGTGGCCCACACCTCGGTTGGGGCCATAGACGTCGGCCCGACCGCCGGATGGGAGCACGGCGAAAGGATGAGCCAGCTTGCGGTACGAGAGTCGATTCCACGCCGGGGTCGAGGTCTAGAAGGGGGGCTCGAGTGATTTCCAAGCGAAAGGCAAGGGTGCTTGCGGTGGTCGGCGTGCTGGCCATTGTGGCCGCGGGGTGTGGGGGAGGCGGGCCCAGCAAGGCCAGTCCCACGGGAGCGGTGACGAAGGGGGGCACGTACCGGACGGCGACTGAGGACTTCGGGTTCACCGGGGGCTTCGACCCCACCGGCGAGTACCTGGGATCCGCCTTGGCACTCTACTCGCAACTCCTGCTGCGCAACCTAGTGACCTATACGCACACGGCCGGAACGGCGGGCGACAAGATCCTTCCCGACGCCGCGTCGAGCTGGGAGACATCTGCGGACGGCCTGACGTGGACGTTTCACCTGAAGAGCGGCATCAAGTTCGGGCCGCCGCTCAACAGGGACGTGACGTCCAAGGACTTCGCGTTCGCCTTCCAGCGCATCAACACGAAGAGCCTAGCCGCGCAGTATGGCTTCTACTACGCCGGCACGATCAAGGGGCTCACAGGGACCGCGAAATCCCAGGAGCAGCCGATCTCGGGGATCCAGACGCCCGACGACTCCACGATCATCTTTACCCTCACGAAGCCCACCGGGGACTTCCTGTACCGGGTTTCGATGCCCGCCGCGGCGGCCATGCCGCCGGAGGTTGCCGGGTGCTTCGACAAAGTCGGCGACTACGGCCGGTACGTGATCTCCTCGGGCCCGTACATGATCAAGGGCGAGGACGCGCTCGATACGTCGTCGTGCAGCACCCTGAAGCCGATCTCCGGCTACGACCCGGACAAGTTCATGGTCCTGGTGCGGAACCCGGCGTACGACCCCAGCACCGACAGCACACAGGACCGGGAGAACAACGTCGACGGTGTGGTCATCACCATCGACACCAATACCACCGACATCTACAACAAGATCCAGTCCGGCGATCTGGACGGCAACGGCTATCCGGCCGGCGAGCCGCCCGCCACGATCCTGAGCCAGTACCTGACGAACCCGGACCTCAAGGACCGGCTGAACGTCAACTCGGGCGACCGGACCTGGTACATCACGATGAACCTCCTCACCCCGCCCTTCGACGACCTCCACGTCCGCAAGGCCGTCAACTTCGTGATCGACAAATCGGCCGTCCAGAAGGCCTGGGGCGGCCCGTCACACGGGCGGATCGCCACCTCGATCGAGCCCCCGACCGTGCTCCCCACGACGGCCGACTTCAACCCGTACCCCACCCCGAACAACGAGGGCGATGTATCGGCGGCCATGAACGAGATGAAGCAGTCGAAGTACGACACGAACCAGGACGGCAAGTGCGACGCCAGCGTCTGCAACGACGTCCTGATGGTCAACCGGGACATCCAGCCGTGGACCGACATGGGCCCGACCGTCCAGTCGAACTTGGCGGAGATCGGCATCAACGTGAAGGTGCGCGAGCTGGACACCAGCACCGCGTACACCACAATCAATACGGTGGATAACCTGATCCCGATCGCGGCCAACGCCGGGTGGGGGAAGGACTATGCCGACCCGTCCACGTTTGCAGTCCTGTTCCTGAGCTCCGGCATAATCTGCACCGGCCAGGTCAACTACTCCGAGATCGGCATGACGGAGGCCCAGGCCAGGGAATGCGGGCCCAAGGTCCTGGCTGCCTGGAACGCCGTGACCGACAACGGCGCAAACCCGCTTCCCTCGATGGATGCCAAGGCGAACGAGTGCTACGCGCTAGATGGACAGGACCGCACGAACTGCTGGACCGACTTCGACAAGACCGTGATGAATGACGTCGTCCCGTGGGTCCCATACCTGTGGGCCAACGCGATCAACATCAACGCGAGCACGGTGACCAGGTTCGAGTTCGACCAGTTCAGCGGAGTGGTCTCCTACACCCACATCGCCGTCAACAACGGCATCGACCCGAACACGGTGCCGGTTGGCTAGGGAAGAGGAACCGAGGAAGGAACTCGTCGGGCTGCCCGGCTGAGGCCGGGCGGCCCGTGTTCCGCCTTCGAGGCGCCGGGACTCAAGTGGAAAGGAGCCACGGCCGCGGCGCTCACATCGGCTCCCTTCCCGCCTCGAAGGACTGGGTCCGAGATCACCTATGATCAAGTGTCATTCGATACGCGCCCAACGAAGATCTAGAATGGGAGCGATCTGGAAGTGAAGCTTCCACACACCTCACATATCACCTCGGTCAATCCCGGTCCCCTCCTGTCCTGAATCTCGGCTCGGTTCTCTACGAGAATCCGGCCACCTTAGCGTTCTGTGCGCACCAGTCTTGGCCGGGCTTGGCCAGAGGAGCAATGCACAAGCACTAACGACTTGGTACGTGATAGACGGGGTTGATCGAGGGATCCCGCAGAGATGAGCAGAACGGCATGATCATGCCGGAATCCGGATGCTCACGGCACCTGGGCTGGGTGGTCTGCTTATCGAAGTCCAGGCCCGATTTCTACTCCGAGAAGCCAGCTTGACCTCCTTTGGTAGAAAGTTGGTAGAAAGTTCTGCCGACCCCTCGCTCCGACAGCGGCCAAACATGGCGACTGACCTGCTATTCCGTTCGTCGCGGGGACGGGATTTGAACCCGTGACCTCTGGGTTATGAGATCAGCCATTCCAGGTCGTGTCAGAGCGTCTTCGCTGCTCACAGGTCATCTGAGGTTCTGCGAGGTCGTCTCAGATCGTCTCAGTCGGGCAAAAGTTGAGGCAAAAGTGCTACACTTGGTGTACACATGGGATCGAGCCAGGTCGGCGTTCGGGAGCTTCGCCAGAACCTGTCGAAGTACCTGCGCAGGGTGGCGTCCGGGGAACGCCTGGAGGTGACGGAGCGGGGAATGCCCGTTGCAGTCCTCGCTCCCCTGTCCGAGTCCTCTTCCCCCCTTCAGCGACTCGTCAGTTCGGGACGGGCGCGACCGCCCCAGGGCGACCTCCT
>WNFU01009637.1_pt1 | contig 13762 bp, 13 predicted proteins | sample 5400121 | NCBI WGS metagenome assembly WNFU01 (sample SAMN13153360, study PRJNA577476) | soil metagenome | isolation source: 100 cm soil or saprolite under grassland replicate 1 | place: USA:California | collected 2016-06-15
GATCGATATCACCGACTTCGTGGATTTGGAACAAGTCGATCCGAAGTTTTTCTACAGGCCATATTTTCTCGAACCGCAAAAGGGCGGGGAAAAAGCATACGCAGTTTTGCACAAGGCACTCAGCGGGACGGGCAAGATCGGTATTGCGAAGGTCGTGATCAGTAACCGCGAGCATCTCGCCGCCGTTAAGCCCGACGGCTTATTTATGATTCTCGAGCTGATGCACTTCGCCAGTGAGATTCTAAGCGCTGAGGTTTTGAAGAACGGCTCCACAACAGCTGTTAGCGATAAGGAATATAAAATGGCGCAGGCGCTCATCGAAAGTATGACTGTTTCCTGGGAGCCGGAAAAATATCGCGACGAATACCGGAACGCATTGATGGAGATCATCGAACAAAAGGCGCAGCACAAAGAGATCACCACTAAAGCGCCAGCTCCTCCGGCGCCGACCAACGTGGTTGATCTGGTTAAGGTTTTGCAAGACAGCCTCAGCCGGACGCAAGCAGTCAGGCAAAAACGCAGCGCTGCTCGACCCGGTGGGCGCCGGTCCACCGGCGCGCTGGTCAAACAAAGGCGACGGGCAGGTGCTTTCGGGTAATAGCGCCCGGGCGCCGTTGCAAATTGTAGGGCCGGCAGTATAATCAGCACTTCCTTATGGCTAAGACTGCCTGGATCAATCGCAATGCACGCAAGCGCGCGACGGTGAAAAAATACGCCGCGATACGCGCAGAGTTAAAGGCGAAAAAAGATTATGCCGGCCTCGCGCAGCTGCCGCGTGACGCTAGCCCTACCCGAGTGGTTAACCGCTGCGAAGTTACCGGACGCCGACGCGCCTTTATTCGCCGGTTCAAGATGTCGCGCCTCACCTTTCGTGAACTAGCTTCGCAAGGCTTGATCCCTGGCGTAACCAAGTCGAGCTGGTAAAATTTCTCTGCCACGTTGCTGTGCGACGTTAATCCGCCGCGACGGGTTGCTTAGATGAGCATGTCGATTTTTCCCCTCGCTCTGGCGCCAATTGCCGAAGCAATCGCCCAGCATTGGGATCCGCCCGGACTTCTCCTCGGTAAACTGACCATTATCGCCGCGCTCGTTGGCCTGAACGGATTTTTTGTGGCGTGCGAGTTCGCCATTGTCAAAGTGCGCATGAGTCAGCTCGATGCGTTAGCGGACGAGGGTAACTTGCGCGCGCAGTTTGCCAGACATGTGCGCAGCCATCTCGATGCTTATCTGTCGGCGACGCAGCTCGGCATTACGCTGGCGAGTCTGGCGCTGGGCTGGCTAGGCGAACAATTTTTAGCGCAAATGCTCTCGCCGTTTTTTGCGCTGCTGCACATTTACTCGCATGCGTTCGTGACCTCGGTGTCGATCGCGCTGGCGTTTGTCGGTATTACATTTCTGCACATCGTCTTCGGCGAGCTCGGCCCAAAGTACACGGCGATTGCTAATCCGTTGTCTGCCACTCTGCGGTTAGTCCGGCCATTGGGCGCGTTTTACGTTGTGTTCAAACCAGCCATCTGGGTGTTGTACAAATCTTCGAATTTTCTTTTGCAAACCGTGCTGCGCCGGCAACCGGTGCCGGCAGCGGAACTGGCGCACACCGAAGAGGAATTGCGCCTGATCCTGGAGCAAAGCGAAAAATCGAAGGAGGTCTCGCCCCTCGGGCGCAGCTTGCTCATGAATGTGCTCGACCTGCGCGACCGCGTCGTGCGCGACATCATGACGCCGCGTGGTGAAATCGTTTACCTCGACTTGGAGGATGATTTCGAAACCAATGTGAAAAAGGCCATCGAATCTCGTCACACGCGCTTTCCGCTGTGCCGCGAGAATCTCGATAATACGGTGGGCCTCGTTCACATCAAGGAACTGGTTCCCATGATGCGCGATCCGCACCCTGATCTCTTGAAGATCAAGCGTGACTTGATTCCCCTGCCCGAGATGATGCCGCTGGAAAGCTTGCTGAAGTTGTTCCTGAGCAAGCACGCGCACCTGGCGATCGTGGTCGATGAATTCGGCGGCACTGTCGGGATGGTTACACTTGAAAATGTGCTGGAGGAGTTGGTCGGCGATATTCAGGACGAGTTCGATTTCGAAAAGGAAGAATTTCGCAAGATCAGCGCGAACGAATTTAGCGTGGACGGAGCGCTCGGGCTTTATGAACTGAACGATCTCGCCAAGCTTGAGCTGGAGAGCGCGGATGTAAGCACCATCGGCGGTTATGTTACCCATCTGCTGGGCCACCTGCCGAAAACGGGCGAGCAAGTCAAGATCGACAATTATCTGGTCACCGTTTCACAAGCCGATAGTCGGCGCGTCAAGCAACTTCATTTTAAGAAATTGAGCGACGCTGCCGTGCACACGCCCACGTCCGGGAAAGCGTAACTGGGCAGTTGATCCCGCGCGCAGCGATTACCCGAGGTGTCGGCTACAAGAAAGGCGCAACTGTTTTGGAATCGTCAGGCGTTGCAACAATTGTGGTGTGCAATTTCGCGCGCCGCGCCCAGCTATGTAATGATAGAGCCGTATTTGAAATTGCCTGAGCTATGAATCGATCCAGGAGCGCTTTAGTGCGGGAACCGGTGCGCATCTGGCGAAGATCTACAGGCGCGGTCTCGCTGCCGGAAGTGCACCGCAGCGTGGTAGTGCCGGTGACGGCGTCCCGGAAGTGCACCGCAGCGTGGTAGTGCCGGTGACGGCGTCGTTCTGGCGGAAGCTGATGGCATTCTCAGGGCCAGGTTTTCTGGTGGCGGTGGGTTACATGGATCCGGGCAACTGGGCTACGGATTTGGCTGGTGGCGCGAAGTTCGGCTACTCCCTGCTGGCAGTGATCATAGTCTCGAACTTTATGGCGATTCTGCTCCAGCATTTCTGTATCAAACTGGGGGTCGCCACAGGACGCGACCTCGCCCAAGCGTGCCGCGATCATTATTCGACGCCTGTCGTCTGGTTTCTTTGGATCCTGTGTGAGTTGGCCATCGCCGCGTGCGATCTGGCTGAGGTCGTGGGTTCAGCAATCGGATTGCAATTGCTATTTAAAATTCCGCTGGTGTGGGGTTGCCTCATTACCGCCTCGGACGTGATGCTTGTGTTATATCTGCAAACCAAAGGCTTTCGTTACATCGAGGCGATCGTCATAACGCTCATCGCAATCATCGGTAGCTGTTTCGCGGCCGAACTCATTTTTTCGAAGCCAAACATGATGGGCATTTTGTCGGGGCTCGTGCCAGGCCCACATATCGTTGTGAACCAGGCAATGCTCTACGTCAGCATCGGCATACTTGGCGCGACGGTCATGCCGCATAATCTTTATTTGCACTCGTCAATCGTGCAGACGCGAAAATTTGAGCAGACCCCGATGGGTCGGCGCCAGGCGATCAAGTTTGCCACGATCGATTCAACGTTCGCGCTCATGTTCGCGCTGTTCATCAACGCAGCGATTCTTATTCTGTCGGCAGCGGTTTTTCATTGGTCTGGCCATCGGGACGTCGCCGAAATTCAAGATGCCTACCGGCTGCTGAGTCCGCTGCTCGGCATCGGCGCGGCGAGCATGGTGTTTGCCGTCGCACTGCTTGCGTCCGGACAGAACTCGACCCTCACCGGCACGCTTGCCGGTCAAATCGTGATGGAAGGTTTTCTCAATCTCCGCCTCAAACCCTGGCTGCGTCGACTGATCACACGACTCATCGCCATTATACCGGCTGTCATCGTGATCGGTATGTTTGGCGAAGGCAAAACCACGGAGTTGCTCGTGGCCAGCCAGGTCGCGCTAAGCATGCAGCTCGGGTTCGCGGTATGGCCGTTGGTGCGATTTACCGGCGAACGCGCGAAGATGGGTGAGTTTGCTAATCGGCTTTGGCTGAAAATTCTCGGCTGGACGACAGCGGCGATTATTATTTTGCTCAATGTGAAACTGCTTCTGGACACATTTTTGCCCGACGCCGCACTCAAATCGCTCTACGGTTTCTTCCACATTCCCGTTCCGACGCATTGAAATGTATAAACGCATCCTGATTCCGCTCGAGAACAGTGCCGCTGATGAGACCATCCTGACGCACATCAAACCTCTCGCGCGCATGACCGGCGCGAAGTTACTTTTGGTTCACGTGGCGGATGGTTGGGTGGCCCGGAATTTTCAGCAACTCAAACTCGCCGAGAGCCAGGAGATGAAAGACGACCGCGCGTATTTGGAAACACGAACGAGTGAGCTCACGAAAGACGGCTTCACGTGCGATGCTGTTTTGGCGCTCGGCGAACCGTCCGACGAAATCATCAAGCTCGCTCGCGAAAGAGGTGTGGATCTGATCGCCATGACAACCCACGGGCACCGTTTCATCAGCGACATTCTTTACGGCGCAACTGCAGACAAAGTTCGCCACGCGGTCGATGTGCCCGTGCTGCTGGTGCGCGCGAAGTAGGCCGTTTGTGTCAAACGCTGCCGATTCGGCACTTGACACAGGCGTCGGTACAATGACCTAAGACGGGCGTGAAGGTTCTTTTCCTCACAAACGAGTATCCGCCGCACATCTATGGCGGCGCGGGTGTGCACGTGGGTTATCTCTCGCGCGAACTGGCGAAAACGATGCCGGTGGAAGTGCGTTGCTTTGGCGAGCAACGTCTCGAAGAAGGCAACCTCAAGGTCATCGGGTTCAAGCTCGACACGAGCAGTTTCACCTGCCCAAAACCGTTGCGCTCCGCTTTCGGCGCAGTGCGCCGTTGCATTGATTTCAACACCACAAACATCGATGCCGACCTAGTGCATTGTCACACGTGGTACACCCATTTTGGCGGGATTTTGGCGAAAAAGAATTACGGCGTTCCGCTTGTCATTACGGTTCATTCACTCGAGCCGCTTCGACCCTGGAAGCGCGAACAGCTCGCTGGCGGCTATGACTTTTCGCTTTGGGTAGAGAAAACCGCGTTGGAAATGGCGGATGCGATCATCGCCGTTTCCAGCGAAACCAGGCGCGACATCGAGCGCCTGTTCGCTGTCGATTCGACGCGGGTGCATGTGATTCACAATGGGATCGATCTGGATCAATACCGAAAGATCGATTCAACTGCCGCGCTCAAGCGGTACGGTATTGATCCAAACAAGCCATATCTGCTTTTTGTCGGCCGGATCACACGCCAAAAAGGATTCCAACATCTCGTACGGGCAATCCAATTCATGGATCGCGATTTTCAGATCGTGCTTTGCGCCGCCGCACCAGACACGCCGGACATGGCAGAGGAAATGAGAACGGCCGTGGAACGTGCAAAAATGCAGCGGCCTGGGATCATCTGGATCGACGAAATGGTCGATCAAAAGACGGCCTGTGAACTTTACTCGCACGCAGCGGTGTTCGTTTGCCCGTCCATCTACGAACCATTCGGCATCATCAATCTTGAAGCGATGGCCTGCGAAACTGCTGTTGTGGCCAGCGCCGTCGGCGGAATCAAAGAGGTCGTTGTTGATGGTGAAACTGGTTTTCTGGTTCCGCTGGAGCAAATGAACGAAAGTCCATTCGAAGCAACCAACCCCGAAAAGTTCGCGCGAGACGTCGCAACACTCATCAATCAGTTAATGAACGATCGGCAACTACGCGAGCGATTCGGCAAGGCCGGGCGCAAACGGGTTGAAGAAAGGTTTGCTTGGTCCGCAATCGCGCAAAGAACCAAGGCGCTTTACGAAACGTTGAAACCAGGCAGGGAGTGACCTACGCGCGTCGTGACATGCGGCGGAGCAAGTGGCAATTTCAATCCCTGTATGTTTGTCGATCGAGTCAAAGTTTTCGTACAAGCGGGAAAGGGTGGACGCGGGTGCGTCAGTTTTCGGCGGGAGAAGTTTGTGCCGAAAGGCGGGCCTGATGGCGGCGATGGCGGACGCGGCGGCGACGTGATACTACGAGCAGATCGGCATGTCGATAATCTCACCAATCTTTTCTACGAGCCCATCGTTAGAGCAAAAAACGGCGTGCACGGGAAGGGAAAGAAAATGACAGGAAGTACCGGAGCCGACAAAGTCGTGAAAGTTCCGGTAGGCACAGTCGTTTATGCGGCAGACGGAGCTGAACGCTCAACGTTCAACGCTCAACGTTCGACGTCCAGTGCAGAACAATTGGCAAGTGGCAATCGGCAATTGGCAATTCCAATTGTGGATCTCACCCGCGATGGGCAGGAATTTGTGCTTTGTCGCGGCGGAGTAGGGGGCAAGGGCAATGTGCACTTCAAAAGCTCGCGCAACCGCGCGCCGCGCCAATACACGGAAGGCGAAGAAGGTGAGCAAGGATATTTCCTGCTCGAACTGCGAACGATCGCCGACGCAGGATTAGTTGGGTATCCGAATGCTGGCAAATCGACGCTGTTGCGGAAAATCTCGGCAGCCCGACCGAAGGTTGCGGCGTATCCGTTCACCACGTTGCATCCGATTGTCGGCGTGATTGAATTTCCAGGTTACCGGCGGGCCACCATAGCAGATATTCCAGGCTTGATCGAAGGAGCGCACCGAGGGCTTGGTCTTGGCCACGAATTTTTGCGCCACATCACGCGCTGCCGCGTGTTGGTGTTCGTAATCGATGTCGCCGGAAGCGAAGGACGCAACCCGGTCGAAGATTTGCAGAATCTTCGGCGGGAAATCGATCTTTATGACCCGGCGCTTTCGTCGCGGCCATGGCTGATCGTTGCCAACAAGATGGATTTGCCGGACGCGAAGAAGAATCTGAAAGCGGTGCAAGAGAGATTCCCGAAGACGAAAATCCTTCCCACGTCAGCAGCAATAGGAGAGGGAATGGATGCGTTAAAGAAGACGCTGTCGGCGGAATTCATGAGGGACAAAGACATTGTTGCCGCGGGAATTTAATATGGACAACTCCACAATCCTAGCGAAACTGGCCCTTATGGGTAGGCGGGTTGTGGCGAGCTATTGCTCCAGCTTTCTTAAGCCGGAGATGTTGCACATTTACCGGCAGGTAAAGGCGCTGCGCGGTGTCGATACCTTCGTAGTCACCAAAGAGGTTCAGAATGCAGAGCGGTTTCCGTTTGACGATATTGAAATCATTCCAAAGCGACGCACCAACCTGCTGCTGCACGGCTGGCTGAAATTCGTGGCACGGCGGCCCCCCATCGTTTATCGAGGCGAGTATCAGACGCTGGACTCATTGTTGGAGCGGCACGGCGCCGATCTTATGCATATTTATTTTGGCCATACCGGTGTACACTTGCTTCCTTTCATTGAGCAGTGGGACAAACCGTGCGTGGTATCCTTCCATGGCGCCGATGTTGCGCACAAACCCGAGATCAAAGATTATCCCGGGAAATTGCGTCGCCTTTTTAATGCAGCCCCGCTTGTCTTCGCGCGTTCCCAATCGCTGGCTGACCGACTGACCCATTTGGGCTGTCCGCCGGAAAAGCTGCGCATCAATCGCACTGGCATCCCGCTAAGTGAATTTCCATTCGTGGATAGAGAGCCGCCGCGAGATGGCAAATGGAGAGTGGTACAGGCGTGCCGGTTAATTCCGAAGAAAGGCATTGCGACGAGCTTGCGCGCTTTTGCGATTTTTAAGAGAGACAATCCTTGCGCGGAATTTTTTATCGCTGGCAAAGGACCGTTGCAACCGGAACTGGAAATGCTCGCCGGAGGGCTGGGCATTCTCAGGGATGTACACTTCGTCGGATTTCTGTCGCAACCGAAGCTGTTGCAGCTTTATGCCAGCTCGCACCTGTTCTTGCATCCAAGCGAAATATCTCCAAATCAAGATCAGGAAGGTGTGCCGAACTCGGTTTTGGAAGCGATGGCCACTGGATTGCCAGTGGTCGCGACGCGTCATGGTGGAATTCCGGAAGCGGTTGATCACGGGCGCACCGGGTTTCTGGTTGCCGAGGAAGATCACGTTGGATTAGCAAACGCAATGCAGCTAATCACGCGTTCGCCGGATCTGTTAAGGCAGATGGGAGCGCGTGCACACGCCACGGTGGTCGAACGATTCGAGCAGGACATTCAAATCGACCAGTTAGAATCGTTCTACGAAGAAGCGATTAGTCTAAATGGCGCGTCGGAACCGGTAAAATCGAAGCCGATGGCCCAGCTTGCTCCTCAGTTTGCCGAGGGGCTGCCGGCGAAATAAAGCCGCAGCCTAAGGATTTTGTTTGGCATTCGGGAAAAACGCGCTTTGGTATGCGCGTTCGAGTTGGGGCTGGGGTCGGCCCGTCCGCCGTAGCCTTTGCGAAGGCGGATGACCTCGGCAGGCCAGCATCACCGGTGCCGGCTATAGCTGTGCTTACAAAATGCGCAATCGTTGTTTTCTTTTGGCAGTGGTAATGTTGCTGTGCGGGTTTTTCCTTGCAGGGGCTGCAATCGCAGCCGAGTCATCGCCTCCGCCCGAAAAAGCGGAACACGAAGCGCTTCCATTACACGCTGTGCCACTAGTGCAGATCGGGAAATTCGGGATTACAAATTCAATGCTGGTTACCTGGATTGTGGCTGCTGGTATCATCATTCTTGCGCAAACCGCGATGCGCAACCCCAAACCAATTCCAGGTCGCCGCCAGAATTTTTGGGAATGGCTCGTCGAAGGACTCTATAACTTCCTGGAGAGAATTATTGGCCGGAAACTGGTGCAGAAGACATTTTGGTTTTTTGCAACGCTCTTCATTTTCATCCTGTTCGTGAACTGGTTCGGATTGATTCCAGGCGTTGGAACAATCGGTTGGGGTTATCACGATCCAACCACCGGCTTTTTTCATGTCGACCGGCCGCTTTTACGCGGAGGCAACGCCGATCTGAACATGACCACCGCGATGGCCGCGGTCTTCTTTGTGCTTTGGACCATCTGGGCGATTCAGGCGAATGGGATCGGAGGCTTTTTACTCCATCTGTTTGGACCGAAAGGCGAGACCACAGGCTTCCTGAAAGTGATAATGGTCGTGATCTTCTTTTTGGTTGGATGGCTCGAGGTCATCTCGATTCTGTTCCGCCCCGTCTCCCTAAGTTTTCGACTTTTCGGAAACATTTATGCAGGCGAAAGTACGCTGGAGGTGATGTCTAGGATGGTACCGGCTCTATCATGGCTTCTCCCGATTCCCTTTTACTTTTTGGAAATACTTGTAGGAATCGTGCAGGCGCTTGTCTTCATGCTATTGACCGCTGTCTTCACTCTTCTGATTGTGGAACAGGAATCCGAAACAGCACACTCTTGAAAATTTAGGCGATCTCATGACGGGCTCGCCAAACCAACCTAAAATAAAACTATGATACTACCACTACTTGCAGAAATGACCGGAAGCATCCACGTAGGCCTCGCCGCGATGGGCGTAGGAATCGGAATCGGCCTTACCGGCATGGGAATGGCGACAGCGGTTGGTCGCAATCCTGGTGCCTTTACGCCAGTCCTGGTGCATGGAATTTTAGCGATCGCATTCACTGAGGCGATCGTGTTCTACGCACTGTTTCTTCTGCCTCACTAGGAATTTCCGGGCGGGTCGGCGATGCCGACGCCCATGACCTATAATTATGAATTTAGTGTTGGTCGCTGCGGCAGGCGGTTTCAGCGAAACGTTACGAGATACAGCCGAGACATTCGGCTGGAATCCATGGTTGTTCTTATCACAGGTAATTAGTTTCGTGATCGTGGCGTTGCTGTTACGACGCTTCGCTTACAAGCCGATCCTGGCTGTTTTGGAGGAGCGCCGGCGCAAGATCGAGGAAGGCCAGCTTAATGCGGAGAAAATTAAAAAAGAACTCGCCGAAGCGGAGAAGCGTTACCAGGAAATTCTGGCAAAGGCGAACGCAGACGCGCAAAAAATGATTGACGAAGCGCGCGAGAGCGCTGCGCATTTATCCGAGCGCAAGCAGCAGGAGGCGATTGCGGCAGCAGAGCAGATCATTACCAAGGCGCGCGAAGCGGCGGCGCTCGAGCACGAGCGCACAATGGAATCGTTGAAGCACGAGCTTGGACGTCTGGTGGTTGATACCACCGCCAAAGTGGCCGGGAAAGTGTTAACACCGGAAGATCAACAACGCCTCCAGCAAGAAGCAGCGCGTCAAGTGACCTGATGAAGATCAACAAGGAAATTCGCCAACTTTCGCGTGAAATGCTTCGAGCAAGTTTCGCTAATGGTCAGCTCGATCCACAAAGAATCGCGTCGTTGGTCGATTCACTCATAAGGAGAAAACCGCGTCATTACATCGAGGTTCTAAAAAATTACAGACGTTTGCTTCGACTCGAATTGGAAAAGCGCCGTGCCAGAATCGAGACAGCAAGTGAAGTAGACTCCTCGATTCGCTCGGAGATTCTCGCCAATCTGAAGAAGAAATACGGCAACGACGTGACAGCTGAGTTTGTCGTTGACCCTCAGCTTCTTGGCGGAATGCGCATCCGCGTGGGGAGCGATGTCTGGGATGGAACTGTGCGCGGTCGGCTCGAACGCCTCCAACAACAACTCTGAGCAATCCAAATCATGAGCAGCATACTCGAAGAGATCGAAACGAAAATTGAAGGGCTGAAAACATCGACGACGAAAAGCAACGTGGGCGTTGTGCGCGAAACAGGCGATGGGGTCGCGCGTATCGAAGGCCTGAGCGATGTGATGCTAAACGAGATGATCGAATTTCCGAACGGGGTGTTCGGTCTCGCGTTGAACCTCGAAGAAACTGAAGTCGGTGCGATCTTGCTGGGTGAGACTACGAAGGTCGCAGAAGGAGACGAAGTCCGCACCACCGGTAGATTGTTGCAGGTTCCAGTGGGAAAAGCATTGCTGGGGCGCGTCGTTAACACTCTCGGTCAGCCGCTGGATGGAAAAGGTCCAGTTAAGACTGACGCATTTTATCCACTCGAAAAAATTGCACCAGGTGTCATCAAACGCCGCAGTGTGAATCAGCCGGTGCAAACCGGCATCATGGCCATTGACGCGATGATTCCGATTGGTCGTGGCCAGCGCGAGCTAATCATCGGCGACCGCGCTACCGGCAAGACCACGATGGCCATCGACACGATCATCAGCCAGGCGCGCCTGAATAAAGCGGCCGAGGATCAGGGCGACAAGAATTATCGCCCGCTCTACTGCATCTATGTCGCTGTCGGTCAAAAGAATTCCAACGTGGCGCGTACACTGGCAGTGCTCGAAAAAGAAGGCGCCATGCCTTACACAACAATCGTCTCTGCGCCCGCGTCCGACACGGCAACCAATCAGTATCTGGCGCCCTTCGCCGGCGCGGCCATGGGCGAGTGGTTCATGGATAATGGAATGGATGCGCTGATCGTTTACGACGATCTATCGAAACACGCAGTTGCGTATCGACAGGTTTCGCTCGTGCTGAAGCGGCCTTCTGGACGCGAAGCGTATCCAGGCGATGTGTTTTACTTACACTCACGTTTGCTCGAACGCGCAGCGCGCATGGCGGATGACTTCGGCGGCGGATCGCTAACAGCATTGCCCATTATTGAAACGCAAGCCGGCGACGTTTCCGCCTATATCCCCACAAACGTGATCTCCATCACGGACGGTCAGATTTATCTGGAGACCGATTTGTTTTATCAAGGCGTTCGGCCGGCAATTTCGGTCGGGTTGTCCGTAAGCCGGGTGGGTTCAGCAGCGCAGATCAAAGCCATCAAGCAGGTCGCCGGCAAGGTAAAGCTCGATCTGGCGCAATTCCGCGAGCTGGCGGCCTTCGCGCAGTTTGGTTCCGATCTGGACGCGGCGACGAGAGCGCGACTCGATCGGGGTCAACGCATTGTCGAGCTTTTTAAACAAAAACAGTACAACCCAATCCCGGTGGAAGAACAGGTTGCTGTGATTTGGGCGGTGCAAAATGGATACATCGATGCTGTTCCAGTCGAGCGCGTGAAGGAGTATCAACTGAAACTTCAGGATTGGCTGCAAACGCGGAAAGAAGGATTGCTCGGAGCGATCCGCGAGAAAAAAGCGCTCGATAAGGACATCGAGTCGCAATTGAAAGCGGCACTGGATGAATTCAAGGCGACCTGGCGATGATGTCTCCCCTTTGTCCGACGCAATTTGTGATCTGTAAGTTGTAATGGCAAACACGCAAGACATACGGCGCCGGATCAGATCGATCCGCAACACCGCGCAGATTACCAAAGCGATGCAGATGGTGGCCGCCTCGAAAATGCGCAGAGCGCAGCAGCATGCACTTGCCGGCCGGCCTTACGCCGCTTTGATGAACAAGGTGTTTGTTTCGTTGCAAAAACGGACCGACCCGAAATTGCATCCGCTTTTGGAAATCCGGCCAGTGCAAAAGGAACTGGTCTTGATCATCAGCACCGACAAGGGGCTATGCGGCGCACTCAATACGAATTTGTTCCGCGAGGTGGCGAACTTTGACCAGGCCGACACAGCTTTTGTGGTTACTGGAAAGAAGGCTCGACAATTCATCGCGCGCACAAAACGCGAATTGCTCGCCGATTTTGAACTGAAGGATTCCCCCAGTTTTATCGAAACCAAGCCGCTCTCAAAATTTTGCATGGAAAAATTTCTAAGGCGCGAGGTGGACAAAGTCTCGGTGCTCTACACGCATTTTATCAATACGATCAATCAGCGCTCGGTCGTGGAGACGCTTCTACCGATCAGCAGCTTTGATCTGGGCAAACGCGAATCGGATGAAGAGGCGAAGGAAGGTGTCGATCCAATGCTAGGCTACCTGTTTGAACCGAACGCAGAAACGGTGCTGGACATGATGCTGCCCTACTATCTGCAGTACGAGGTTTTCCAGATGATCCTCGATGCACGCGCGTCGGAGCACAGCGCGCGCATGGTGGCGATGAAAAACGCTACCGATAATGCGAACGAGTTCATCAAGGATCTTACGCTGGAATACAACAAGATGCGTCAGGCCGGCATCACAACCGAGTTGCTCGAGATCGCCACGGCGCAAATGGCGCTCGGTCGCTAATCAAGTTTTATGAATAAAGGAAACATAGTTCAAGTAATCGGTCCCGTTGTGGACGTGGAATTTCCGGACGAAAAGGCGCTGCCGAAAATCTACAACGCTCTCGAAATTGAATATGAAGTGAATGGCAACCCAACAAAGCTGACGCTCGAAGTGCAGCAGCACCTCGGCGAAAATTGGGTGCGCTCGGTGGCCATGTCTTCCACCGAAGGACTTAAACGTGGGATGAGCGTGACGGATACCGGCGGACCGATAACGGTTCCAGTCGGCGAAGGCGTGCTCGGTCGTTTATTCAATGTGACCGGCGACCCAGTCGATGATCGGGGGCCGGTGAAATTTGAAAAGCGCTACTCGATCCACCGTCCTGCGCCAGCGCTAACCGAACAGGACACAAAAGTGCAGATCCTCGAAACAGGAATCAAAGTCATTGATCTCGTTTGCCCATTTTCAAAGGGAGGCAAGGTCGGTGCATTCGGCGGCGCCGGCGTTGGCAAAACTGTCATCATCCAGGAGCTGATCAACAACATCGCTATGAACGAGCGCTCGCGTGAAGGTAACGACCTTTACAAGGAAATGAGTGAAGCAGGCGTGATCGACCAAAAAGATTTGTCGAAATCGAAAGTGGGGATGGTTTTCGGCCAGATGAACGAGCCGCCGGGCGCACGCTTACGCGTCGGACTTTCTGCGCTGGCGATGACTGAATTCTTCCGCGACGAACGCAATCAGGATGTGCTGCTTTTCATTGATAACATCTTCCGATTTTCCCAAGCCGGCTCTGAAGTGTCGGCGCTGCTCGGCCGTACGCCATCCGCCGTTGGTTATCAGCCGACACTCGCTGCGGAGATGGGCGACTTGCAGGAGCGCATTACTTCGACCAACAAA
>WNFU01006994.1_pt1 | contig 13755 bp, 12 predicted proteins | sample 5400121 | NCBI WGS metagenome assembly WNFU01 (sample SAMN13153360, study PRJNA577476) | soil metagenome | isolation source: 100 cm soil or saprolite under grassland replicate 1 | place: USA:California | collected 2016-06-15
CGGTGGCCGCGGCCCTTGCCGCCAACGACCCCGCGATCCAGGTGGCCGACCTTGCGGTGGCCCAGGGCGCCGACGCGCTGCCGGTCATCCGGGGCCGGGTCGGCTCGCAGCGTGACCGGCAGTGGGCGTTGACGCTGGCCAGGCAGGCGTTGGGCCGCGACGTCCACGACGGGCTGCGGGTCGATGCGTCGCTGCCGGCCGGTGCGCCTGCCGGGGTGCCAAGCGGGTTCGAGGACGAGGGTGGCAGCGACCCGGAGGTGGACTGGACCCAGGGCGCGACCGGGCTGCTCGGCTCGGGCGTGGATCCGCGGCGGGCGCGCCTGCCGGGCCAGGAGGACGAGCACCTCGGCGAGCCGCGACCGGCTCGCGAGTACCTGGCCCCCGGGTTGGAGCAGGAGACCACGCCCGAACCACCAACCAGCGGCTAAGTCTGACCGGCCAGGATTGCGCCCTTGGTTGGGCCCACGTCGGGTCCGTGCTCGCGCGCCAAGGAGGTACCGATGCTCCCTGTTCGGCCTGGGTCGCCGCACGGTGCCCGACGCCAGCCTGGGACCTCGGGGGCTGAGCGCGAGCGGGTGGAGGGTCCGGACCGGCCGGCGTCGGCGGGTCGGCAGGCAGGCGACTGGCGCCTGTGGGGGCCGTACCTGAGCGAGCGCCAGTGGGGAACGGTCCGGGAGGACTACAGCGCCGACGGCGGGGCATGGGGCTACCTGCCGCACGACCACGCCCGCTCCCGGGCCTACCGGTGGGGCGAGGAGGGGCTCGCCGGGTTCAGCGACCTCGAGCAGCGGCTGTGCCTGGCCTTGGCGCTGTGGAACGGGCGCGACCCGTTCCTCAAGGAGCGGCCGTTCGGGTTGACCGGGCCCGAGGGGAACCACGGTGAGGACGTCAAGGACTACTGGTGGTACCTGGACGCCGTTCCCAGCCACGCCTGGAACCGGTGGCGCTACCACTATCCCCAAGCCGCCTTCCCCTACGAGGACCTGCGCGCCGAGAACGGCCGGCGCGGCCGGCGGGACCCCGAGTACGAGCTGCTCGACACGGGCGCCTTCGAGGAGGACCGGTACTGGATCGTCGAGGTGCACTACGCCAAGGCAAGCCCTACCGACCTGCTGATGACGGTGCAGCTGAGCAACGCCGGACCCGACCAGGAGCTGCTCCACGTCCTGCCGACGGCGTGGTTCCGCAACACCTGGTCCTGGGACCCTGCCGCTTCCAGGCCACAGCTCGCCGCGACCGAGGACGCGGTCGTGGGCGTCCACCACCCGACCCTGGGTGAGCTGGAGCTGCTGGCCGCCCCGGGTCCGGACGGGACCGGGCCGACGCTGCTGTTCTGCGACAACGACAGCAACCTGCGACGCCTCTACGACGTGGCGCCGGCGACGCCCTACCCCAAGGACGGGATCAACGACCACGTCGTGTCGGGTGCGGCCACCGTCAATCCTGCCCGCCGGGGCACCAAGTGCGCCGCCTGGTACCGGGTCGCCGTCGCGCCGGGGTCGACGGTGGAGCTGCGCCTGCGGTTGCGCCCCACCGGGTCCGCGCCGGACTCCGCGACGGCGCTGGGAGCCGACTTCGAGCGGGTCGTCACCGCCAGGCGGACGGAAGCCGACGAGTTCTACGCCGACCTCACCCCGGCGGCCGCCTCGCCCGACGAGGCGATGGTGATGCGTCAGGCCTTCGCCGGGATGCTGTGGAGCAAGCAGCTCTACTACTACCAGGTGGCCCGTTGGCTCGACGGAGATCCCGGCCAGCCGCTGCCCCCGACCTCGCGACGCAGCGGCCGCAACGCCCGCTGGCGCAGCTTCGACGCCTTCGACGTCATGTCCATGCCGGACAAGTGGGAGTACCCCTGGTTCGCCGCGTGGGACCTCGCCTTCCACTGCGTGGCCCTCGCCCACGTCGACCCGGCGTTCGCCAAGCAGCAGCTGCTCCTGGTCTGCCGTGAGTGGTTCCAGCACCCCAACGGTGCCCTCCCCGCCTACGAGTGGGACTTCGGCGACGTCAACCCACCGGTGCAGGCATGGGCGGCGCTGGAGGTCTTCGCCATCGACGGCGGCCAGGACCTCGACTTCCTCAGCCGCGTCTTCGACAAGCTGCTGGTCAACTTCACCTGGTGGGTCAACCGGGAGGACGCCGACGGATCGAACCTGTTCGAGGGCGGGTTCCTCGGGCTGGACAACATCGGCCCGCTCGACCGTTCGCACCTGCCCGTCGGAGGCATCCTGGAGCAGGCCGACGCCACGGGCTGGATGGCCGCCTACGCGCTGGCGATGACGACGATCGCGGCGATCCTGCACCGCAGCGGACGCCGGCCGGCGCTGGACCTGGTCGACAAGTTCCTCGAGCACTTCGCCGAGATCCGCGACGCCATGGACCGCCAGGGGATGTGGGACGACGCCGACGGCCTGTTCTACGACCGCATCGTCACGCCCGGCGGCGCCGCGGTGCCGGTGAAGGTCCACTCGATGGTCGGCATCATCCCGCTGCTGGCCGTCGCGGTGGTCGACGAGCAGCTACTGGACCGGTCCGTCGCCCCGGGCAAGCAGTTCGCCAGGTTCCTCGACCGTCAGGGGCTGCGCGACCCCGAGAAGCTGGCCGAGGCCGGCGTCCTGCGGGGCGAGGTGGGGCGCAGGCGGCTGCTCACGGGCGCCGTGGGCGTCGAGCGGGTCATGCGCCTGTTCGGCAAGCTGTTCGACCCGCGGGAGTTCCTGTCCCCTTACGGCCTGCGCTCCCTGTCCGCCTTCCACCGCGACCACCCCTACACGCTCCAGGTCGAGGGGCTGCGCGCCACCGTGGACTACGAGCCGGCCGAGTCGACCACCGACCTGTTCGGCGGCAACTCCAACTGGCGCGGGCCGCTGTGGTTCCCGCTGAACTTCCTGGCGGCCAGCGCGCTGCAGCGCTACCACCGCTTCTTCGGCGACGACCTGGCGGTCGAGTACCCCACCGGATCGGGCCGCCAGCTCACCCTCGACGCCGCCGCCGCCGACCTGTGGGCGCGGCTGGTCTCGATCTTCCTCGTCGGTCCGGATGGCCGGCGACCCTGCTTCGGCTGGGTCGACCGGCTGCAGCACGACCCGAACTGGAAGGACAACCTGATGTTCAGCGAGTACTTCCACGCTGACAACGCGGCCGGCCTTGGCGCCGCACACCAGACCGGATGGACCGGGATCGTGGCCGACGTCATCCGGCGCCGGCACGGGATGGTCCCGTCCATCGACGACGTCGTGCTCAGGCTGAGCGAGCCGGGTGGGCGGCCGTGAACGCGGCGGCCCTGCCCGGCACGGCGTTCCCCCTCGGTGCCACCCCCGGCCCGGGCGGCACGAACTTCGCCGTCACGTCCGTGGCCGACGGGGTGCTGCTGTCCCTGTTCGATGCCGACGGCACCGAGACGCAGGTCCCGCTGCAGGAACGCGACGGCGAGGTCTGGCACGGATTCCTGCCAGGGGTCGGGCCCGGCCAGGCCTACGGCTACCGGGCCACCGGCCCCTACGACCCCCGTAGAGGGCTGCGATGCAACCCGGCGAAGCTGCTGCTCGACCCCTACGCCCGGGCGATCGACGGCGAGGTGCGGTTCGGGCCGGAGGTCGTCGGGTACGCGGTCGACGACCCCGAGGCCGCGAGCACGCTGGACTCGGCCGGGCACGTCCCGCGCAGCCTGGTGGTGGATGCTCCCTTCGACTGGAGCGGTCGTCCCCGGCCCCGCCACACCTACGCCGACACGGTCGTCTACGAGGTCCACGTCAAGGGCTTCACGGCTGCCCATCCCGCGGTGCCGGAGGAGCTGCGGGGCACCTACGCGGGGTTGGCCCATGACGCCGCGGTCGCACACCTCGTCGACCTCGGGGTGACCACGGTGGAACTGCTCCCGGTGCACCACAGCGTGCCGGAGCCGTTCCTGCTCGAACGGGGCCTGACCAACTACTGGGGTTACAACACGATCGGGTACTTCGCGCCGCACGCCGGCTACTCCGCCGCGGTCCGGGCCGGACGGGCGGGCGGGCAGGTCGCCGAGTTCCAGGCCATGGTCGACGCCCTCCATGGCGCCGGCCTCGAGGTCATCCTCGACGTGGTGTTCAACCACACCGCCGAGGGAGGCCACCTCGGCCCGACGCTGTGCCACCGCGGGCTGCACAACCCGGCCTACTACCGCCTCGATCCCGCCGACCCGCGCCACTACGTGGACACCACCGGCACCGGCAACTCGCTCAACGCCGGCAGCCCGGTCAGCCTGCAGATGATCATGGACTCGCTGCGCTACTGGCTGACCGAGATGGGGGTCGACGGCTTCCGCTTCGACCTGGCCCCCACGCTGGCCCGCCAGGAAGGTGGCTTCGACAAGCTGTCGGCGTTCTTCGACCTCATGTCGCAGGACCCGGTGGTCTCCCGCGCCAAGCTCATCGCCGAGCCGTGGGACGTGGGCCGCGCCGACAGCTACGACCTCGGCCGGTTCCCGCCGCTGTGGAGCGAGTGGAACGGCCGCTACCGCGACGTGGTACGCGACTTCTGGCGCAGCCGCGACGGACTGCTCGGTGAGTTCGCCGCCCGCCTCAGCGGCTCGTCCGACCTCTACGGCTCGGCCGGACGGCGCCCCACCGCCTCGGTCAACCTCGTCACCGTCCACGACGGGTTCACCATGGCCGACCTGGTCTCCTACGACTCGAAGCACAACCAGGCCAACGGCGAGGCCAACCGGGACGGGAGCGACGACAACCGCTCGTGGAACTGCGGCGCCGAGGGCCCCACCAGCGATCCCGGTGTCCTAGAGCTGCGGGACCGGCAGCGCCGCGCCCTGCTCACGACGCTACTGCTGTCGTTCGGGATACCGATGCTGCTGGGGGGCGACGAGCTCGGCCGCACGCAGCAGGGCAACAACAACGCCTACTGCCAGGACAACCCGATCAGCTGGTTCGACTGGTCCTCGACCGACCAGCAGCTGCTCGGCTTCACCAGGAGGCTGATCGCGCTCCGGCGAGCCCACCCGGTATTCCGCCGTCGCCGGTTCCTCACTGGCGTGGAGGCCGCCGAACTGGAGTGGCACACCCCAGGAGGGGCGCAGATGACGCCGGCGGACTGGAACTACCCAGGTGCGCGGAGCGTGGCCGTCTACCTCGACGGCGCCGACGCCCCCGACCGCGCCGCGGACGGCACCGTGCTCACCGACGACGACTTCCTGCTGCTGATCAACGCCTGGTGGGAGCCGCTGGACTTCGTCGTCCCCCCGACCCGTCCCGCCCAGCGCTGGGACCCGGCCATCGACACCTACGAGCCGACCGGCGCCGCCGCACCCGGAGCCCTCACAGCCGGCGACCACGTCACCGTTCGCCCACGGTCGATCGTGCTGCTGCACGCACCCCAGCACGGCACCTTGCCGAGCACGAGACGCTGACGCCACTTCGGCGCGGTCGATGTTGCATGGGGCCCATCGGCGTGCGGCACAATCCTCTTCGTGAGGCGATCGTGGCTGTGGTGGGGCATCCTGTCCGCTTTGGGGCTCGTGACCATCTCGGTGCCGGATACGGGTCCTCGGCTGTTCTCGCTGAGCGAGGCGCATGGCCCCTCGCTCGTTGACAGCATGGGCGTGCTGTTCCTGCTGGCCGGATGGGCGGTTCTCGATATCGCTACGTGGCGGCGCCGACGCCTCCGCTCGCTTCGGCGCGAGGCCCTCCTACTGATGGCTACCGTCGGAACCGCCGCAGTCGCCCTGGTGCTCTGGTCGGTGCTGGGCGACCACGGCGCCTGGTGGATCGTCGGTGCGGTTCTGCTGGCAGCGATCCAGCTGACGGCGGCCACGAGGGCGACGTTCGTCGAGCGCTCGGTTGCTCGCCGGTAGCGCCCAGCGTCGAGCACCGGCCCTCAAGCGCGGCAGGTCGGGTGTCGATACCCGGTGCCGAAGGCGACGGCAGAGACCTGCAGCTCGGTCTGCCCCAGACGAACGTGTCGCATGACGCTCCTCCTTCTTTCTACGTGCCGGCCTATGCGGCGGCCTGCCTCGCCAGGTCCTGCTCGGTTTGGGGATCCCGCTCGGCCCGGCGGCGGTGTGGTCGCCTGCCGCCGCCGATGACCGTCCCGTTGGCGAAGCCCAGGGCCCGGCCGACGTCGGGCAGCGCCACGTTGACGATGGAGTAGTCGAGCGCGATGACCAGCTGGGCCGTGGCCAGCACCGCCAGCGCCGCGCTTTTGAACGGTGGGCCGACTTCTGGTGTTGGCTTCTAGGCAGCAGCCGGTGGCTGTGCTACAGAGGCTTGGGACGGGGCGCAAGGGAGGCTGCCATGAAAAGGGTGGCGGTAGCACTCGTTGTGCTCGCTGCGGTCGAGTTCCCCACCACCGTGTCGGCGGCGTCGTGGAGCTCGAGCGTCCCGTTCACCAATCAGGTGGCGAGCTCGCCCTTCGAGGCGGGTGGCTATCCGGTCCCGCCGGGACAGACGGTCCCAGATCCGGGTACCTGCCGGCTGGGCGACTACAACGCCAACCGCTCCGAGTCCTGGATCGCGGTCAAGCCGGGGACCGAGGACCTGGTCGGCACGTCCAAGGTGTTCTTCGAGAAGTTCAGCACCTTCTACGACTTCCACCTCGGCTCCTACACGATCGTCGGCGGCGCGCCGGTGGGCAACAACATCGTCCACGGGTACGAGTGCGTCTCCACCGGCACGCAGGCCATGCCGCCGAGCTGGATGAACGACACCGACCCCAACGTCGACTTCGACACCAAGGGGCGGGCCTACCAGGTCACACTGCCGTTCAATCCCTGGTGGACCAACCACCTGCATCCCGATGCGGCCATCGGGATCGCCTACAGCGACGACCTTGGCCGCACCTGGGCGCAGGGCAACGGCGGTAGCTACCTGGACCACGTCCCCAACCAGTCGTCGAAGACGCTCGGCGGCGTCGAGGACAAGCAGTGGGTCGCGGTCAACCACATCCCCGGCAACCGGTACCAGGACCACGTGTACGCGGCCTGGGCGGTGTTCAACGGCTCGGCGACCAAGGTCCGCATCGCCATCTCCCGCGACCGCGGCCAGACCTTCTCCAAGGCGGTCACCCTCAGTGCCCCCGCGCAGGTCGGGCCGGCCGTCACCTACGTCTACCCGTCGGTCGACGCGGCCGGCGATGTCCACGTGGCCGTGGTGTCGTTCCCGCCCAACGGCGAGAGCTCGGTGATCTACGTCACCCGTTCGAGCGACGACGGCGGCACCTGGTCGCCATTCGTCCCGGTGACCACGGTCGGAGCCCTGCCTGGCTGCTGCCTGCCCAATACGACCTTCCGCGACGGGATCACCGAGCACTTCGCGGCCAGCCCGACCCACCCGGGCCACCTGTACCTGACCTACGAGGACTGGGACGGCCGCCAGTTCGACGTGAAGTTCACCCAGTCCGCCGACGGCGGAGCGACCTGGTCCGAACCGATCAAGGTCAACGACAACGTCGAAGGCTCCTCGCCCACCGACCAGTTCCAGCCGTCGGTGGCTGCGGGACCGGGCGGCGCGGTCGCCGTGGCCTTCTACGACCGGCGTGCTGCCTGCCCAGGCGACCCGAGCGTGCTGGCCGAGCACGTGGGGCGCGCCAACTTCTGTATCGACACCTCGCTGCAGGCCTTCAAGGACAGCGGCGCCGGTGCCATCCGGGTGGGCGGCAACGTGCGCATCTCGAAGTCCACCTGGGACCCGGAGCAGCCCGGGCAGACCATCGGCGGGATCGACCAGATGGCTTGCGCGGCGCACACCGATCCCTGCACGAGCAACGCGTTCATCGGCGACTACTTCGGCCTGGCGATCTCGGGCAGCAACATCTACGCGCTGATGGTCTCCACCCACTACCCGTCCACCGTCACCGGCGACGGCGGCCAGACCGTCTACTACCAGCAGCAGGTGCTCGCCACGGTGCCGCGTACGGCGTTCGGGACCGGCTACTGACCCCGGCTTCGGGGAGGCCCGGTGGCAGCGGAGGAGGAGATGCGCACGATACGCGTTGCCGCCGAGGCCGAGGCAAGCAACAAGCGCGTGTCGGTGTTCGCGACGACGCCCTACAACCACGTGCAGATCCTGGACAAGGCCCCCGACACCGTGGTCGCCGCGATCGAGGATGTCATCCACCAGTCTTCCTGACCGGCGTCCGACCAGGAGGCACGGGCCCGTCGAGGCGTAGCGGGTTGGGTGGGAGGGCCAGCCACGGCCGGGATGGTGGCGGTGGTCTGATCGCCGGCGTGGCCCAGGAATGACAGGCCGAAGGCGGCTTCGATGGAGCGCAGCAGCGAGTAGTGGGTGTAGGGGGTTGGGTCGCGGCCCTGGGGGACCCGCGGTCCGGCCACGATCGTCGGGATCCGGCCGCCCCCGCCCAGGCCGTCGCAGCAGGAGCGCACGTCGTGGCGGGAGCTCTCGTCGAACGTGACCACCAGGCGGGTGTCCTGCCGCCACAGCGGGCTGGTTTCCAGCTGGTCGGCAAGGCGCTGCAGCCAGGCGTCGGCGACCCCGACCGGGCCGGAGTGCATCTCGTGGAGGAGATCCGGCATGACGAAGACGAGCGTGGGCAGGCGGCCCGTGGCGAGGTCGGCGTGGAAGCGCCTGAACGGCAGCACCCGGTCACAGCGGGCGGGGTTGCCCCGGACCCGGGCGGCGTGCATGAACGGGTCCACCGCCTCGGTGTAAGCGCCCGAGCCCGCCACGGCGGAACATGGCCGGGGCAATCCTTGGAGGTAGGCGGCCCAGGAGATGTGGCGGGCCTCCAGCTGGTCGACCAGGGTGAGGCCGGCGAAGGTGCAGGCGTGGCAGTCGTCTTCGATTGGGGTGCCGCCGCTGAGGAGGGCGACGTAATTGGGCAGCGAGGGGTGGGTGATGGCGTGGTAGTCGGTCAGCAGCGCGCCTCGGGCGGCCAGGCGGTTGATGAACGGCGCGGCCGGCGAGCCGATGATCTGCTCGAAGGAGTGGTTCTCCTCGACCACGACGATCAGGTGCGCGGGCGGCCGGGCCGCCGGGGTGGTCGCCTTCGCCACGGGCACCGCACAGCCCGCCAGCCCCGCGGCGGCCACCAAGGTGATGGCCGCGGCGATCCGCCACCTGCCAACGCCTGCCATCGGTCGGTCCCTGTCGTGCTCGTTCGTCCCGTCCGCCGAGCATCGCCTCCAGGTGATCCCGGCGCATCGTCGCCAGCGCCAATCCACGATGGCGGCTGGCAGGTACCGCAGGATTGCTGCTGACCGGGATCGGCAACGGGTGCTGGTCGTGACGACAGCGGGCCGCCGGGGCGGGATCCTCCCAGCATGCGGCGAGAACGAGGCGCGTCATCAGGGCTCGGCGAGGCGTTCGCGGAACGGCCGGCAGCCGACGGTCACGACCTGACCGTGGTGGCCCGGCGGGAAGATCGGTATCGGCCGATTGGCGACTACGCGTTCCTGGGCGACTGCCACACGGGCGCGCTGGTGTCCTCCGACGGCTCGGTGGACTGGCTGTGCCTGCCGCGGCTGGATGACGGCAGCTACTTCGGGCGGCTGCTGGACCGCGAACGCGGCGGCTGGTGCGCGGTCACCCCGACCGACCCGGCGGCGCGCAGGAGCCGCCGCTATCTGGACGGCACGCTGGTGCTCCAGACCGAGATGGCCACGCCGGGTGGCCGGGTGCGGGTCACCGACTGCCTGACCATGCGCCCCGGCGGCGCCCAGCGGCCGTACCGGCAGCTCCTCCGTGTGGTCGACGGGCTGCAGGGCGCGGTCGACCTGCGCGTCGAGGTCGCGCCCCGCTTCGACTACGGGCAGGTGCGGCCGTGGATCCGCCGCAACGGGCGCGTCTGGCAGGCACTCGGCGGCGACGATGGGCTGGTCATCGAGGGGGACGTACCGCTGGCCCTGTCCGGCCTGCACGACCTGGTGGCCGAGGTGCGTGTCCATGCCGGCCAGCGGCTGCGGCTGAGCGTGCGCCACACCCGCCCCGAGGTTCTGGACGGCTCGCGGACCGGGCCGCCAGGTCCGGGCGAGCTGGACCGCCGGCTGGAGCAGACGATCGCCTGGTGGCGCGGCTGGTCGGCCCGCGGGGGCCGGCTCGGCCAGGACCAGGCGGCGGCGGTCCGCTCGGCCACGGTGCTCAAGGCGCTCACCCAGGCGACTACGGGGGCGATCGCCGCCGCCGCCACGACCTCGCTGCCGGAGGCGCCTGGCGGGTCGCGCAACTGGGACTATCGGGCAAGCTGGGTGCGGGACTCGGTGTTCGCGCTGCGGTCGCTGGCGGAGCTGGGCTACACCGCCGAAGCCGACGGGTTCCGCCGTTTCGTGCAGCGCAGCGCCGCCGGCAGCGCGGACGAGCTGCAGATCGTCTACGGGCTGGGCGGCGAACGGCGGCTGGTCGAGCTGACCCCGGGCGATGGCCTGGAAGGCGCCGAAGGAGCCTTCGTGGCCTGCACCTTCTGGCTCGCCGAGTGCCTGGCCCGCCAGGGCCGCACCGCCGAGGCCCGCGCCGCCTTCGCCAGGGCGTCGGCGACCGCCAACGACCTGGGGCTGTTCGCCGAGGAGTTCGACCCGGCGACCGGGACGCTGCTCGGCAACTTCCCGCAGGCGCTCACCCACCTGTCGCACGTCGCCGCCGCCGTCGCGCTCGAGGAGGCGAGCCGATGGGCGGTCAACGGTCGCCGCGCCGCCGCTTGGGTGCGGGCCGGCCCTCGGTCAGATGGTCCCGTCGGCCCGCAGGGCGCGGTAGGCCAGCCAGCCGGGCACGACCGGCAGCCAGTAGGTCAGCAGCCGGAAGGCCAGCACCCCGGCGACTGACGGCCCGGTCGGGGCGCCGACGGCGGTGAGCCCGGCGACCAGCGCGGCTTCCATGGCGCCAAGCCCGCCGGGGGTGGGACTGGCCGCGGCGACCGCGGCGGTCGGCGCCGCACCCGGCGCGCCCAGCAGCAGGTGCAGGGCGCCGGCCACCGCCCAGCCGAGCGCCGCGCCGGCGAGGGCATCCACCACCAGCAGCCCGCCGACGTGCACGCCCGCCACCCCGACCAGGACCACCAGCGCCCAGGCGGCCCGGCGGGCCGGCCGCGGCAGGTACGGCGCGGCCGCGGTGGCCAGGGCGGCCGCCACCGCCACGTGGCTGGACGGGAACCCCGGGCTCGGCGCGGGCACGGAAGCCGGCATGGCGTGCGGTACCCCGGCCGCGCGGGCGCCGTCGACCAGCGGCTCGAGCAGCTTGGCGAGCAGCCAGGTGAGGGTCCCGGCCGCGGCCAGGTCGCGGGCCAGCCAGATCCGCCGGGCGGCCAGGGCGGCCAGCGCCGCCACCGGGACCGCCGCGAACGCGCCCAGCTGCAGGACCGCGCCGAGCGGCCGCAGCAGCCCGCTCGGCAGGTCGTCGACCAGCCGGGCCACGTCCGCCTCCAGGCGGCCGATCCGCCCGCCGTGGGCGCTGGCCACCGCCGCCAGCACGGCGGCGCCGACCGCCACCCGCAGCACGTCGACGGGGTGGCGGCGGACCCGCCGCGCCACGGCCGTCCTGTTGGGGTCGGGGCGCGGCGCGCCCAGGTGCGAGACCGGCGCCGGATCCGGCCGCAGGCTTGCTGTCACCGCTGCTCGCCGACGGCCACGACCCGTGGCGGGTGCTGGCTGCCGGCACCTGCTGCCGACGGGGCCCGCCGGCGGGCGGCCAGCAGCACCGTGCCGGCCAGGGCGAGGATCAGGAGCCCGACCAGCATCGAGTTCCACTCGGCTGCGGCCGGTCAGGCGGCGTACCGGACCTGGCCGGCGCGGTCCGGTTGAGGGCGTGCCGGTGGCGAGCTGTGATGGTGGTCATGGATGCTCCTCCGCGGGCTCAGCCCGGGTACTGGCCAAGCGTGACCCGGACCGTCTGCCTGGCGCCGTCGGGACGGACCAGCGCCACCGTGACGTGCTGGCCGGGATTCAGCCCGGCCAGCACGTCGGCCAGCGTCGCCGGGTCGGGCGTGGCGGTCCCGTCGACCGCGGCGATCAGCTCGCCGGGTTGGATCCGAGCCCGCGCGGCTGGGCTACCCGACTGCACGTCGGTGACCAGCGCACGGTGTTGCTGGGGATCGCAAAGCCGATGCCTGGCGCCTGGCCGGAGCCGAGCTGGGGGTCGGTGGCGGCCAGGGTGGGAATGCCGATGACCTGACCCTGGAGGTTGACCAGCGCGCCGCCGGAGTTGCCGGGGTTGATCGCCGCGCTGGTCTGGATGACGTCGGGCAGCGCGACGCCGTTGTCCTCGTTGACGGTGCGCCCGAGGGCGCTGACGATCCCTTCGGTGACGCTGCTCTGCAGGCCCAGCGGGTTACCGATCGCCAGCGCGACGTCACCGACCGCCAGCTTCGAGGAGTCGGCGAAGGCGGCGGGGCGCAGCCTGGTGGCGTCGACGTGCAGCACCGCCAGGTCGTCGGCGGGGAAGGTGCCGACCAGGCTGGCGCGGTACTGCCTGCCGTTGGCCAGGGTGACCTGGAAGCCGCCGGCGTTGTCGACCACGTGGTTGTTGGTGACGACGTCGCCGTTGGCGTCGAAGACGATGCCCGAGCCGAGCCCCTCGCTGGTCCGGATCAGGACCACGGCGGGGCCGACCTGCTTGACGACCTGGACGAACTGCTGCTGGAGCGCCAGCGCCGACGGCGCGACGTCGAGCCCGGGCGTCGCCGTCGCCGTGCCGGTGGCGGTGGCGGTGGAACCGCAGCCGGCGAGGACGAGCGCGGCCACGAGCGCCGCCAGGGCCGACAACGGCCACCGCGGCCTGCGCCCGTCCGCTCGTTGACCGCTCCGTGGCGAGCGGGTCTCGAGTTCGGGGGTGGCGATCTCCGGGACCGCCGCTGCTGTCTGTGTCATGGCACGCTCCTTGTGCTGGCTCAAGGGTCGCGCCACGACCGTCGGGTGTCGTCAGGGCCAGCGGCCATCTTCCATGCCGGCTGCCTGGAATCCCGGGCTGCCAGCTACCGGCGACGTCCGCCGGCTCGGCCGGGCCGGTCGCGGCTACCTGAGCAGGCCCGCGACCAGGTTGATGGTGGTGGCCAGATGACCGCCCCCAACAGGTACGACAGCAGGGCATGGCGCTCGGCTGGGCCGTCGGTGTCGTGGTGCGGCTGGTCCTCGGTGCACCGCCGGCGTCCGCGCCGAGTCCCGCCGGGGTGACGCTGCGGCGGCCCCGCCCGTGAGACGCTCCGCGTGGTCGTGGTGGCGTGCTCACCGCGGGAGGCTGGCAGATAATCCTGAGCATGACGATGCAGGGAGGTCCCACCAGGGTCCGGACAGGAACCGTGACGGCCCGGCCGTGAGCGGGGTGCGGGTGGTCCTGGCCGACGACGACGTCCTGCTCCGCGCGGGCCTTGCCAGCCTGCTGGAGCGTTCTGGCTTCGAGGTCGTGGGGCAGGCCGGCGACGCCGCGGAGCTGCTGGCGCTGGTCCGCGACCACCAGCCCGAGCTGGTGGTGGTCGACATCCGGATGCCGCCGACCCAGACCACCGAGGGCCTGGAAGCAGCCCGGGTGATCCGCCAGGAAGCCCCGCAGACCGGCATCCTGGTCCTGTCGGCCCACCACGCTGCAGCGCATCGCCAAGGGGGGCTCTGTGGTGGACCCGGCGCTGGTGGCCGAGCTGGTGGCCGCCCGCCGCCACCACGACCCGCTGGCCGGGCTCAGCGCGCGGGAGCGCGAGGTGCTGGCGCTGATGGCCGAGGGGCGCTCCAACGCCGGCATCGCCCGCCGGTTGTGGGTCACCGAGGGGACCGTCGAGAAGCACGTGCGCAGCATCCTGTCCAAGCTGGAGCTGCCGGAGACCGGCGACGACCACCGC
>WNFU01006796.1_pt1 | contig 13750 bp, 10 predicted proteins | sample 5400121 | NCBI WGS metagenome assembly WNFU01 (sample SAMN13153360, study PRJNA577476) | soil metagenome | isolation source: 100 cm soil or saprolite under grassland replicate 1 | place: USA:California | collected 2016-06-15
TACCTCGAAGTCGAGGGCTACGCGAAGGCGGCGCAATGGGTGTACGCACAGGCAGTCGAGCAACCTCCTGACTGGTCCGTTGGAGAGCGGATCAACGTGACGGAGCTGCGCCAGATCCACAGGCTTGTCGTCGAGCCGGCATCGTTGCATTCGCCGCCCGATGCCCTTCATGCGCGTGAAGGTCCCGGCTCGTTCCGTCAGCACGACATCCGTCCCTTCGCCGGTGGAATGACGCCGCCGCCGTTTCCGGAGGTGCCGGCGCTCGTCACCGACTGGCTGCGCGACGCCAATCGAGGGTCGGCCGGCGACGAATCTCCTGCTGGTCCGACACGGCTTTCCGCCGGCGGTCATTTACAAGCGAGACCGGACGCGATATCTGAACGCGTTACGGCGGGCGGACCGGGGCGAAGCGGGTCCGCTCGCTGAGATCTTCGCCAGGGCGGTAACGGACGGCATCTATCGCTTCCTGCTGCCGGGCCTAGCCGGGCCGCACCGGCTCGCCCCGCTTCGCTCCCTGGCCGATGCCGAGCTCTCGGGCAACGCGCTGGCCGTCGCGGCGAAGCGCGGCCGGCTGCGCGCTGTTCGCCGGACGGATCAGTGGTACTCGACGAAGCAGTGGGTGCAGGAGTACAAGGAACGTCGCTACAAGCGAGCCTGAAATTGACCTAGCGAAGTGCGAAATCCCTGCGGGCTGCTTGCGCCAAGCTCGGCTCGGGGCCTCGGCCGCAAGCCGGGCGGAAAGAGAGATCGCCTACAGCTTCTTCTGGGCAGCAGCAGGATTGCTCCTTACGCAGGGTTCCTCGCTGGACCCTGGTCGCCGCGCCCTAGACGCAGGTGTGCGAATTGCCGCGACGAAGAGTCGCGAGCGGAAGCGGGGCGATTTTCTTTTTCGATCTTGGTTCTATATTGAGTGGCAAGCGATGACTTGGCGTCGACTCACGACTCGCGTCGTTGCCGTGCTCGTCACAGCGGCGACACTTGCGCCCACGGGGGCCGGCGCGGCTTCGCCCGCGCTCCCGCCGGCGTATCCCGCCGCCGGGGAGCTCGTGGCGACGAGGGTCGTGGCGCGGACGGCGCCCGACCGCAAAGCGCCGGTCGTCCGCGTCCTGCACCAGTTCCGCAGCGACTACCGATTCCAGGTCGTGCTTGCGCTGACGCAAGCGACGGGCGTGGACGGGAAAACGTGGTTCAAGCTCAGCCTCCCGATGCGACCGAATGGAACGACCGGATGGATCCCCGCCGGGACCGTCGCACTGAGACCGATGCAAAGCCGCATCGTCGTGCACCGCGGCCTGCGCGTCATCGATGTGTTTCGCGGAGGCCGCCGGGAGCTGCGGGCGAAAGTGGCGGTCGGCGCTCCCGGGCGCGAGACGCCGCTGGGAGACTTCTACGTCACGGCGCGTTTCGTTCCGGACGATCCGTTCCTCGGAGTCTTCGCGCTCGAGACGAGCGCCTACTCGCGGCTGACCGAATGGCCGGGGGGCGGGATCGTCGGCATTCACGGTACGAGCAAGCCGTGGCTGCTCGGCCAGGCGGTCTCCCACGGCTGCGTCCGTGTCTCGAACGCGACTGCGCTGGCGCTCAAGCGCCTGGCGCCCGTCGGGACGCCGATCTCGATCGTCGCCCGCTAGAAGCCGCTTACAGCATTCCGGCGAGGAACGTCGCCGACCCGAGGCGCCTGATCCGGTACCCGTGATTCTGGAAGGTGTAGTGCCTCGTCAGGCGCTGCCATCCTCCGCCCGGGCGCGTTGCAACGGTGACCGACCTGAACCGGTAGCTGAAACGGTTGCAGACGTTCGAGCCGGCCCCCCACGTCTCGGTCGTCGCGAGCGGGCGCCATGCACGGTGGCTTCCCGGGAGGTAGACCGCCTCGCCCACCGCCTGGTCGTCGATCCAGACGCGCCACCAGCCCTGTCGCCCCGCCACCTCCACGACTGCGACCTTGCGGGTGGTCCCGGGGGCCAGGCCTGACGCGACCTCGTAGTAACGCGGCGCCTTGTTCGGCTGCGCCACCTCGTAATAGAGGCTGCTCAGGGAGCTGCCCGGAAACGCGCTGAAGCCGACCTGGATCCACTCGTTCGTGCCGTTCGGGCCGGCTCCGGGGCCGCCGACCCCAACCCAGCCCGCCACATGTCCGCTGAGAACCTGCGGCGCCGCCACCGTCTGCAGCCACGTCGAGATTCCGAATGCACGCTGGCTCGAGCCCAGACCTGCGTACGCGTAGCCGCTCGACCCGCAGCTTGCACTCGCCTGCGAAGGAGCGGTGAGGAACAGAGATATCGTCGCGAGCGCCGCGGCGAGCGCAGTCGCGCTGAGCTTGCACACAGTGGCCTCCGAACCGAGCGGCGTGACTCGAGATGCGTCGCTCGTTCATCGGCCGGCCTTCGTCTGCAGCCGTCCCTCAATCGGGGGATAGGTGAAGACGTTTTCTGATTTGTAACCGGGGGAGTCCGCCGAAGGGCTAGACAAACTAGCCCTCCCTCCAGTCCTCTCGCCTCGTCATCCCGGCTATCAGAAGGAGCGGGGAGATGCGCCTGCGGGCGCGCGTGGCTGTCAACCGACACGAGGGCGAGGGAAAATGGGAACGAGGGGAAGCCGGGAACGGCAAAGGTCGCTTGCGCGCGTCGTGCGTGTGGTCGTCCTGCTGCTCGTCATTGGATTCACGGTCGCGATTCCGAGCGCGCTGGCTGTGCACGACGATGGCCTGTTCGAGCTCGACGGGAACGCTGTCGAAGAAGCTGCTGCCGGTGCGGACTGGAGCACCGCGGTCAACGGAGGGACCCCGAATCAGATCTCGAGGGTCTTCATCTCCGACGCGTTCGATACGACCAGCGACGACATCTTCACGGGCGGTAACAGCAAAGACGACCACGACATTCCTGACTGGCGCTGGACGACCGGGAGCGCGCCGGACAAGGACGACCTCGAGCACGCGTACGCCGCGGGCTACACCGCCTCGAACGGCGATCTCATCGTTTACTTCGGCGCCGACCGTTTTGCCACGAGTGGCGACTCGAACCTCGGCTTTTGGTTCACGAAGAACGGCATTACTCCTAACCCCGACGGGACGTTCAGTGGCTCGCATGCCGACGGTGATCTCTTCGTGGTGAGCGAGTTCACTCAGGGCGGTGCAACACCCGTCATCAGCGTCTACAAGTGGGTCGGTGGCGGCCTGACGCAGGTCGCGACGAGCACCGGTTGCACGGCAGACGACGGCGCGTGCGCGGTCGTCAACTCCGCCGCGGCAGCGGCTCCCTGGCCCTACACGCCCAAGTCAGGCAGCGCCGGAACGTTTCCGACCGGCGCCTTCTTCGAAGGCGGGGTCGATCTCACCACGCTGTTCGGCGGCAATGACAACCTCCCGTGTGTCCACAGCTTCCTCGCGGAGACCCGCTCTTCGGACTCCCTCAATGCGGTACTCAAGGACTTCGCTTCAGGGTCGTTCAACCTCTGCGCGGAGATCATCACCGACAAGGTCACGAATCCCTCCGGAAGCTCACAGAGCTTCGACTTCTCGACTACCGGCCCTAGCGGCTTCAGCCAGTCCTTCAGCCTGACCGACGCCGCGACGCCACACTCCAGCGGCCAGGTCAAGCCGGGCACGTACAGCACCTCCGAGACCGTGCCGGCCGGATGGGGTCAGACCGGAGCGAGCTGCAGCGACGGCAGTCCAGTGAACGCGATCGCTGTCGGTCCAGGCGAATCCGTGACGTGCACGTTCAACAACGCGCGGCAACCGAGGTTGACCGTGATCAAGCACGTGGTCAACGACAACGGCGGCACGGCGGTGGCCTCGAACTGGTCGATGCACGTCACGAGCAGCGGCAGCGACGTAAGCGGCAGCCCGTTCGCAGGCAGCGAGTCATCTGGCACGACGCTGAGCCTCAACGCAGGCTCCTACAACGTCAGCGAGACGAGCGGGCCGGGCAACTACGCCGCCAGCTTTTCCGGCTCCTGCGATTCGAACGGCAATGTCACGCTCGTTCTGGGTCAGGACGCGACCTGCACGGTCACGAACAACGACGTCGGGGCCCATCTGATCGTGATCAAGCATGTTGTGAACGACAACGGCGGCACCATGAGCGCCTCCGACTTCACGATGACCATCAACGGCGTCGCCGCCGTGGGCGGCAACTCCTTCCCGGGCGCAGAGTCGCCGGGGACGGACAAGACCCTGACGACGGTCGGCTCCTACAGCGTCACCGAGACGACGCTGCCGGGCTACGCAGCGTCGTCTTCGACGGATTGCACCGGCACGATCGCGCTCGGTGAGACGAAGACCTGCACGATCGTCAACAATGACGCTGCCCCCACCTTGAAGGTGATCAAGCATGTCGTGAACGACAACGGCGGCACGGCGGTCGCTTCTGCTTGGTCGATGCACATCAAGAGCGGTGGGAGTGACGTGAGCGGTAGTCCCTTCGCGGGCTCGGAGGCCGGCACAACCAAGACCGTGAGTGCCGGAACGCTCGTCGTCAGCGAGTCTGGCGGCCCCAGCGGCTATGCGGTCAGTTTCTCGGGCGACTGCGACGCGAACGGCAACGTCACGCTCAGTCCTGGTGAGAACAAGACGTGCACGGTGACAAACGACGACATCGCTCCGACGCTGACCGTGATCAAGCACGTCGTCAACGACAACGGTGGCTCTGCCGTAGCTTCCGCTTGGTCGATGCACATCAAGAGCGGTGGCAGCGACGTCAGCGGCAGCCCGTTCCCGGGTGCCGAGTCGCCGGGCACGACCAAGACGGTCGCCGCGGGCTCGTACCTCGTCAGCGAGTCGGATGGCCCGAGCGGATACGCCGCGACGATCAGCGGCGACTGCAGTGCGTCGGGTGCAATAACGCTGAGTCCGGGCGCGAGCAAAACCTGCACGATCACGAACGACGACGTCGCAGGGACGCTGACGGTGATCAAGCACGTCGTCAACGACGATGGTGGCTCTGCCGTAGCTTCCGCTTGGTCGATGCACATCAAGAGCGGCGGCAGCGACGTCAGCGGCAGCCCGTTCCCGGGTGCCGAGTCGCCTGGTACGAGCAAGACGCTGCTTCCGGGCGCCTACGTCGTGAGCGAGTCGGACGGTCCCAGCGGGTACGCCGCGACGATCAGCGGCGACTGCAGCGAGTCCGGGGCAGTCACGCTCGCGCTCGGCGAGAACAAGACCTGCACGATCACGAATGACGACGTCGCAGCGATGCTGACCGTGATCAAGCACGTCGTCAACGACAGCGGCGGCACGGCGGTCGCGTCCGACTGGTCGATGCACATCAAGAGCGGCGGCAGCGACGTCAGCGGCAGTCCCTTCCCGGGTGGGGAGTCACCGGGAACCAGCAGGGGCGTCGACCCGGGCACCTACGACGTGAGCGAGTCCGGAGGGCCCAGCGGCTACTCGGCCTCGTTCTCCGGCGACTGCGATGCCAATGGGAACGTGACGATTGCACTGGGTCAGAGCAAGACGTGCACTGTCACGAATGACGACGTCGCGCCGTCCCTGACGGTGATCAAGCACGTCGTGAATGACAACGGCGGCACGGCGGTCGCCTCCGACTGGTCGATGCACATCACGAGCGGAGGAACCGACGTCAGCGGCAGTCCGTTCCCGGGCGCAGAGTCGCCTGGTTCGACGAAGACCGTGAACGCCGGCACACTCGTCGTCAGCGAGTCAGACGGCCCGAGCGGTTACGCCGCGAGCTTCTCCGGCGACTGCAACTCGAGCGGCAGTGTCACGCTCGGTCCCGGCGAGACCAAGACCTGCACCATCACGAATAACGACCAGGCGGCACATCTCCTGGTCAAGAAGCATGTCGTCAACGACAACGGCGGCACGAGTATCGCGTCCGATTTCACGCTCGGGGTGAGCGGGCAGAGCCCGAGCCCGGCGTCCTTCAAGGGCAGTGAAGCCGGAGTCAGCGTGACGCTGGACGCCGGTGCCTACAACGTCACCGAAGGCGACCACATCGGCTACAGCGTCTCCTTCTCGCCCGACTGCGTAGGCACGATCGCGCTGGGTCAGGAGAAGACCTGCACGGTCACCAACGACGACCAGGCGGCGCATCTCCTGGTCAAGAAGCACGTCATCAACGACAACGGCGGGACGGCGAACGCGAGCAGCTTCAATCTCACCGTCGCCGGCCAGAGTCCGTCGCCTGCATCCTTCGCGGGCGACGAGAGCGGCATCAGCGTCGCGCTGAACGCAGGCGCGTACAGCGTGAGCGAGGGTGCACACGCGGGCTACACGGTCTCCTTCTCGGCCGAGTGCGCCGGCTCCATCGCCGTCGGCGAGACGAAGACGTGCACCGTCACCAACAACGACATCGCCTCGCCGCCTCCACCGCCACCGCCATCCGGTCCGCCGCTGATCGATCTGGCGATCACGAAGACGGACAATCCGGATCCGGTCCAGGTGGGAGCGCAGCTCACCTACACCCTGACCGTGACCAACAAGAAGGGCGACACGGCCAACGGCGTCGTCGTGACCGATTCGTTGCCCTCCGACGTGACGCTGATCTCCGTGACGGCGACGAAGGGGACCTGCTCGGGCACCACTGCGATCACGTGTCAGATCGGAACGGTTGCGTACAACGAGGTCGTCGTGATCACGATCGTCGTGCGACCGAACGTGGTCGGGACGATCACCAACACGGCGGTCGTCGCGGGCCGTGAGCCGGAGCACAACCCGGCTGACAACATGGCAACTGAGCCGACGCTCGTGCAAGGTGCGTTCGTCCCACCGAGTGTTTGCTACGGGCTCACGGCGACCCCGCGATCGCTCATGGTCGGACACCGCACGATCGTGCGTGTGACCGTCCGCGAGGCCGGCAAGCCCGTCGCGGGCGTCCAGGTCGTCATCTCGGGCAGGGGGATGACCAAGCGGGCCAGGACGAGCAAGGTGGGCGTGGCGCGGTTCGTGATCACCGCGGGCCGGCCCGGCATCCTGCAGATCCGCGTACCGACGCACGCCACGTGCAACCGCCAGCGGATCGGCGTGCTCGGCGTCTTCACCCCGCCGGTTACAGGCTAAGGCGAGCAGTCCCTACCCGCGCCCCGGCGGTACGTCGGGGCGCGGGTACGAGTGCCCCCGTGCGCGGGCAATTGCGCCAGGCGAGTGAGTCGGGAACTGCGGACGGCGCGCCGCCAAGCTCTGGAACTCGTGGAGAAGGCGTCATACGCTTGACGCCACCGATGCGCGATCTACCGACCGGGACCGTGACGTTCCTGTTCACCGACGTCGAGGGATCGACGCGTTTGCTACACGAGCACGGCGCCCGCTACGCCCATCTGCTGGCCGATCATCGGCAAGTCCTCCGCGACGTGTTCAAGCGCCACGAGGGTGACGAGGTCGATACGCAGGGCGACGCTTTCTTCGTCGCGTTCCGGCGTCCGTCTGACGCGGTCGCGGCCGCCGCCGAAGCACAGGAGACGCTGGCAGACGGCCCCGTTCGCGTGCGGGTCGGGGTCCACACCGGCGAGCCGATCATTACCGACGAGGGGTATGTAGGCGTCGACGTCCATCGTGCCGCGCGGATTATGAGCGCCGCCCACGGCGGCCAAGTCGTCATCTCCGAGCGGACGCGGTCGTTCTTCGGCGACGAGCCGACGTTGATCGACCTCGGCTTGCACCGGCTCAAGGATCTCGGCAGACCGGAAAAGCTCTACCAGCTCGGCGAGGGAGCATTTCCGCCGCTTCGGTCGCTCGACGCGACGAATCTCCCGATTGCGGCGACTCCGCTGCTCGGGCGGGAGCGGGAGCTCGGCGAGCTCGTGACGATTCTGAACGACGGGACGCGGCTCGTCACGATCACCGGCCCGGGGGGGACAGGGAAAACCCGTCTTGCGCTCCAGGTTGCGGCCGAGCTCGTCGGCACCGGCCTCGAGGCGGTCTACTGGGTGCCGCTTGCGAGTCTCTCGGATCCGGAGCTGGTGTTGCCCGAGGTTGCGCAGACGGTCGGCGCCCGCGACGACCTCGTTGAATACCTGCGCGGCAAGCAGCTCCTGCTGGTGCTCGACAACCTCGAGCACCTGCTCACTGCGGCGGCCGGCTTGGTGCCGCTCCTCGCGGCATCGAATGAGCTCCGCATCCTCGTTACGAGCCGATCCCCGCTTCGCGTCTCCGGCGAGCGGGAATATGCTCTCGAGCCGCTGCCGCCAAGCGATGCGGTGACACTCTTCCTGGAACGCGCCCGGTCGGTCGGCCGCCAGCTGTCGCCGGACGCAACGGTAGACGCAATCTGCCGGCGCCTCGACGGGCTGCCGCTCGCGCTCGAACTTGCGGCGGCGCGCACGAAGCTCCTCACACCTGAGACACTGCTCCAGCGCCTCGACCACGCTCTTCCGCTCCTCACCGGTGGCGCGCGCGACACACCTGAACGCCAGCAGACCCTTCGCGGGACGATCGAGTGGAGCTACGACCTCCTCCCCGACGACTGTAAGGATCTGTTCGCTCGCCTCGCCGTCTTCGCAGGGAGCTTTCCGATTGCCGCTGCCGAGCAAGTCTGTGATGCCGACCTCGACGCGCTCGGGACGCTCGTCGACCTGAGTCTCCTGAAGCCGATCGGCGATGACTCCTTTCTGATGCTCGAGACGATCCGCGAATATGCGGCCGAGAAGCTGACGAGTTCGGATGAAGCGGACGAGTGGCGGCGTCGGCACGCGGAGTTCTTCCGCTCGTTCGCGGAGGAGGCGTACGACCGCCGTTTCGAAGCCGAGGAAGAATGGTCCGCGCGGCTCGAGCTCGAGCACGACAATCTGCGCGCGGCGCTGGACTGGCTGGCAGTGAACGACGAAGACGGGGAACTCGTCCTCACCGGCGCCCTCGGCTGGTTCTGGTTGTCGCACTCACATCTCATCGAGGGAAAACGACGCGTGGAGCAGGCGCTTGCTCGATCGCAGGCGATGGGTCGGGCGCGTGCGCGAGCGCTTACCGTCGCCGGCGCACTCGCGGGGTGGCAGGGAAGTAGCGAGGAAGGCCCGGCCAGACTCGCCGAAGGTATCGAGCTGTGGCGTGGCATCGGCGCCGACGACGAGGTCGCGCCGGCACTGGACATGTTGGGCTGGGTCTACTTCTTCAACGGTGAGAACGACGCGGGCGTCGAGGCGTTCGAGGAGAGCCTAGAGCTCTGGCGACGCCGCGGCGACCGCTCGGGCGAGCTCCGCGCGCTCGTCGGTGTCTGCCAGATGCTCGTCGCGAAGGGCGACGTCGACCGCGCCGAGCCACTCTCGCGGGAGCTCCTAGAGCTCTCGCGCGGACGGGACCTGCGGGCGGAACATTTCGCGCATCACTTCATCGCCGACTGCGCGCTAATTCGCGGCGATTGCGACGAAGCGGAAAGGCGATACCGCGAGAGCCTTCAGGCGGCGCTGCCGCTCGGTGACGTGCTCGAGACGAGCTTCGAGGTCCAAGGCGTCGCGATGGCAGCGGCAGGGAAAGGCGACTGGGCACGCGGTGTCCGTCTGGCCGCGGCGGGCGAGGCACTCTGGGAATCGCTTGGGATGAAGATCTCGGTGTCCTTCTGGGATGCGCTGCTAGACCGGTACATCGGCGCTGCGCGCCGGGCGCTCGGGCCGGACGCCGACGCAATCTGGGCTGAGGGCCGCCAGTTGTCGTTCGATGCCGCGGTGGCTCTCGCGTTGCGCTCCGAGTAGCGGCGACCCGTAATGCCCCCAACCTCACATAATCCGAACCACGTAGCGAGGCTGGCCGGCGATCGGTTTTGGCTCTACCGGCGTCGCCGCCGGCGCGTGTAGGCGACAGCTCGATGCCGGATCGCGCGGACGACCACTCCGCTTTGCTCGATCGTGTACAGCACGCGGTAGTTGCCGATGCGGGCCGACCAAAGACCCTCGAGACGACCGACGAGCCGCTTGCCCATCGACTCGGGCTCCACCTCGATGAGCACGATTGTCTCGACCACGGCTTCGCGAACGGTCGTGGGGAGTGCCTCGAGATCCTTCTTTGCGCGTCGCGTGAGTCGAAGCTCAGGCAAGCCCGAGCTCGCGCCTCACCTCTTCGAGTGAGAGGAGCCGGCCGGCCTTTACGTCTCCCTCGCTCTCGAGGAGCGCCGCCAGCGTCTCCTCGTCTTGGAGGATCTCCAGCGTTTCCTCGACGGCCTCCCACTCCTCTGGTGAGATAACGACTGCGGCTGGGCGCCCTTTGCGGGTGATCACGACATGCTCGTGCCTCGCCGCGACATCGTCGAGCAGTTCGCTCAAGGACGCACGTGCCTCGGTGAAGGGTACGATTCGTGCCACAAACGTACTGTACAGAATTCTGCACGCCTGTCGAGGGCACCGCCGGAATCGAACCAGGGCACACGGTTTCGGATGCGCCAGGACAGCACCAACAGGACGACGCGAGTCAAGTCAGCCTAAGGAAGCCGACCAGCTCATGTGGGCCCGAGTGTGAGAAGAAGCAGACGACGATCGTGGAGAGCCTTACGTAGGCGAGGGCGATCATCTAGCTGCGATGAGACAGGACGCGGCGCGGGAAGCTTCGCCCACACCGCCCCGTACGCCAGGAGCGCTCCGAGCCCGTCGATGACGTAGATCCATCGAAGGCTCAAAACGAGAACAACCAGTGCGCCGAATGGCGGACCGAGAGCAAAGAACAGGCTCTGAGCTTGCCGACTCAGGGCGTAGGCCTCCGTGCGTAGGTTGGGATCCACTACATCAGCGATCGCTGCAGAGCTCGCTGGCGCCGTTATGTCGCTGGACACGCCGAAGATCGGCGTCAAGATCGTGACCACGAAGAGGGTCGGGAAGGCTCCCATCCCGAGCGCCCCGAAACTGCCAACAGAGAGCCCGAGGAGGATTGTGCGCCGGCGGCCTAAGCGATCGGCAAACAAGCCGCCGAGCGGTGCGCCGATTAGCCCGATACCCCCGAGAACTGCGAGCAACGCTCCGGTCTGCACGCCGGATGCGCCGACCTCTGATGTGAGGAAGAGCGCGAAGTAGGGAATCGACAGTCCCGCGGTAAGGGAGCCGATTGCGCTAGTCCCCAGAAGGATCCAGAAGACGCGCGGGAACCGATCGGCGTGAGCCCGCGCGCGGAGCACGAGCGGGGAGATGATTTGCACCGGCCGACCCTACTCAGCACCCCGCCTAGTTCAAGACGACGTTTGCGGGCACGTTCGTCGGTCGCCTTGAAGGTTTCCGTGAGGCATGCCTAAAGTGGCAAATGTGACGCGAGGCTTGCTCGCGGTCCCGCTCCTGGTCGCTGTCACCATGGCGACGACGCCTGCTACCTCAGCGTTCACTCAGGCACCCGATCGTCGTCCCCCTGACCGGACGCCCCCGACCGCTCCGGTCGTCGATGGACTGAGCGAGACCGAGGACACAGCGCCGGTGTTCACCTTCTCCTCACGCGACCGCCGAACGCCGGCCGCGAAGATCCGCTTTGAGTGTTCGATTGACGCCGCAGCGCTACACCGGTGCAGCCGCGAATATTCGGAAAGCCTGGTTTTCGGCAAGCACGTGCTGCGAGTACGAGCCGTGGACCGCGCGGGGAACCGTAGCCGTATCACGTCCTTCGCATTCGTCGTCGTCGGCGTGTGGGACGCGGCGGACGACATGTTGATCGCGCCGAACCACGCAAACCCAAACCCCGACCGGTACGACAACGCGACGTGGAGCTACATGTGGAGCAGCGTGCGCGTTCACAATCCCGCCCAGTACCGACTGTTCACGCACTACACGGTGGTGGACGCATTCCGCGAGCAGTGGGACGTCGGCGACGTCCAAGCCACGCCGTTCCCGCCCCGCCCACTCGTCGGCCTCGATCGACCGGGCGGGCGGATCATCATGGCCCCGTATCCCGAGCAATTCGCCGTGCTCGCCTGGAAGAGCCCGGTCAGCGGCACGGTCGACCTCGAAGGGTCGGTCGCTTCGAGTGACCCTTGCAGCCACGGCATGGACTGGACACTCGATCAGGGCGCGACGAGCTTCCTGCACGGCACCCTCGGGGGCGGCCAGGGCCAAACGTTCAATGGATCGCTCACCGTCGCGAGCGGCGAGTCGCTCTACTTCGTGCTCGATCCCGGGCCTGACGACATCTGTGATACCGCGGTCGTCGAACTCACAATCAGAACGTCCGTTTTATAGACGTTCAGGACTTGGACATAGAGCCGCACCGTCTTGACTAAAAGCTTGGGGATGCCCCCGCCCGGAATCGAACCAGGGCACGCGGTTTAGGAAGCTACTCGATCGATGCACGTGGGAGACGTCTGCGTACGCTGAATCCGTCCCGTCCGAGTTGGCGGTGCACTGAGTGCGGTGGAGTGCGCCCCAGTCCGGCTAGTTCGGGCGAGTCCCGGTAGACGGCTGGTAGACGGAAAGCGTCTTGAGAAGTGCTACGTGACGTCGTGCAGATCAGTTTCGAAGAGCGACGAGATCGCCGCGCCGCGTGGTGCCGCCCGCGATCACCTCGGCGTATACCCCCACGTTCGCCTGGTTGTGCTGAGCCGCGGCACGCAGGATGCCGGGATCCTTCGGTAGGTCCCCCTGAGGCAACGTTGTCATCACGCAGCGAGGGCAGGGGCCGGTGATCCGCAGGCAAACCTCATCCCCGACCGCGACCGTTCTCCCTATCCACTCGTTCTCGACGAAGCCCAGCTCGTCGCTCGCGACGACGACGTTTGGGCGGAAACGACGCACCTCGAAGCGGCCGTCCGGGTAGAGCTCACGGAACCTGTCGAGCGTCGCAGTCGTAAGCAGGTGCACGACGGCCAGATCGAAGAATGTCCCCCGCCGGCAGTTCCCACTCTGTAACCGCGTCCCTGTGGTCGAGACCCTCCATGTCGGGCCAGTACTCCTCGGCCGTCGCACTCGACATTTCTCCGTTGCCCGGCGCCTGCATGAACTTGACCTCGCGGCCGAGCGCCTCAGAGAGGATCTGGTCTAGGTCGTGCTGCTCGCTGGTCACTACAGCCCCATCCGGCAGCGTCAAACGCACAGCGGGCAGCTCCGATCCCGCCTCCGGAGGCTCGACATAGGCTGCTCGAAAGTCGAAGAAGTTGCCCCATTTGCGTGGGTTCTTCGCACCTGCGACCTTTCCGGTCGCCGCGTCCACGACCGCGAACTGTCGATCGCCCACGAGCCCGCGTTCGGTGACCTTCGCGGCGTTCAACTCCTCCCCCATCATCGACTTCACTGGATAGCGCCACAGCGAGACAACTGAACCCCCGACGTGCGCAGAGGACGAAGGCGGCGAATCCGTTTTCATGGCGGCCCCTCTCGGCTAAGAATCGATCCCTCTGACCGAGGGTCTCGCGACCGCGACGCCGTGTCAAGTGACAGAGCCGGAGGGTCCGCGAACACCTTGACGCAGACAGCTCAGGCGGGAGGGCGCGGCCGACGAGTCTGTTTCCTTCATGGCCCTTATCGCTGCGTGTGTCAGCCGCCGCCGATGCCCCCGCCCGGAATCGAACCAGCGCACGCGGTTTAGGAAAGCGCGAGTAAATCTTGAGAAGAACCTGCTCACGGGAGCTTTCTAAAACTCGTCGCCACCCGCGCGACACTCGTTGCGCCAGTGCGGCCACGCATAGTCCACCGCGAGGTACAGCTCTAGCCGCCGCTTACAACTCCGTCTTCGCCCGTATCTCTCCGCCCGCCTGCTGATAAAGCAGCAGGTGATCGGCCTCGTGCCAGTGATCCACGACCTTCCCGTCCTCGCCGAACTCGAAGATGTCGTTGCCAGTGATGTCGATCTGCTTTCCGGTGGCCGGGACTGACTTGAAATCGCCGACGTGCTTGCCGTGGT
>WNFU01006800.1_pt1 | contig 13747 bp, 10 predicted proteins | sample 5400121 | NCBI WGS metagenome assembly WNFU01 (sample SAMN13153360, study PRJNA577476) | soil metagenome | isolation source: 100 cm soil or saprolite under grassland replicate 1 | place: USA:California | collected 2016-06-15
CTGAACTTCGACGGTCCGGGGAGCGACGAGGTTCGTCGGTACTTCATCGAGAATGCCGTCCAGTGGCTCGAGGACTTCCACGTCGACGCCCTGCGCATCGACGCCATCCACGGCATCGTCGATACCTCCGCCAGGCCCTTCCTCCTCGAGCTGGCCGAGGCCGCTGACGACCGGGCGGAGCGCCTGGGCCGTCGGCTGCACCTCATCGCCGAGAGCGACCTTGGGGAGGTCCGGGTGATCCGGCCCCGTGAATTGGGTGGCTTCGGCTTCTCCGCGCAGTGGACCGACGACTTCCACCACTCCCTGCACGCGCTCCTGACGGGCGAGCGAGCCGGCTACTATGCGGACTTCGGCACGCTGGGCCACCTGGCCAAGGCCTACATGCAGGGGTTCGCCTATACCGGGCAATACTCGCCGTCCAGAGACCGCCGCCACGGCAGCCCCACCGCGGGGATCCCGGCAAAGCGTTTCGTCGTGTACGCCCAGAACCACGACCAGGTGGGCAACCGCATGCTCGGCGAGCGGCTCTCCAGCCTGGTGAGCTACGAGCGCCTCAAGCTGGCTGCCGGGGTCCTGCTCCTCTCGCCGTTCATCCCGCTGCTGTTCATGGGCGAGGAATACGGGGAGGACGCGCCGTTCCAATACTTCGTGAGCCACTCGGATCCCGGGCTTGTGGAGGCCGTCCGCGCGGGTCGAAGGGAGGAGTTCGCCGCGTTCGGCTGGGCGGGAGACCCTCCCGACCCCCAGGACGAGCAGACGTTCCTCCGCTCCAAGCTCCACCCGGAGATCCGCCGCGAGGGCCATCACCGTGTCCTGTGGGATCTCTACCGCGAGCTTCTCCTCCTTCGTCGGGAGCGGCCCTCCCTGGCGAACCTGTCGAAGGCCGACGTGACCGCATGGCCGGACGAGCAAACCGGCGTTCTCGTGGTCCTGAGATGGAGTGAGTCGGAAGAGGCCCTTCTCCTCTTCCACTTCGACGACGAGCCCGCCGAGGTGGACATACCCTTCCTCGGAGCTCCGTGGCGCCGGGTGCTGGACTCGGCCGAGCCGAGGTGGGGCGGACCTGGGACCCTATCGCCGGAGGAGGTCGAGGTCGACAGGGACGGCCTGGTAGCCCTGCAGCCCAACAGTTTCGCGCTCTACGCGCGGATGCGGCGATGAAGACGCGTGTGTGGCCTGGGGGCCCCCATCCGCTGGGAGCCACGTGGGACGGTGAAGGGGTCAACTTCTCCATCTTCTCCGAGCACGGCGAGGCGGTCGAGTTATGCCTGTTCGACCACACGGAGGCCGAGGAGGAATCCGAAAGGATCGAGCTGCCGGACCGCACGGACTTGATCTGGCACTGCTACCTGCCGGACATTCGGCCCGGCCAGCTCTACGGCTACCGCGTCCACGGGCCGTACGAACCGGAGAAGGGCCACCGGTTCAACCCCCACAAGCTGCTCATCGATCCGTACGCCAAGGCCATCAGCGGGACCATCAAATGGAGCGACGCCCTGTACGGCTACCCCATCGGCGATACGGAAGGGGACCTGGTGATCGACACCAGGAACAGCGCCGGCGGGATGCCGACATGCGTGGTCGTCGACCAGGCGTTCGCCTGGGGGGATGATCGTCCCCGCCGGACGCCGTGGAACCGCACGATCATCTACGAGGCCCACGTCCGCGGAATGACCATGCGTAACCCCGGGATCCCGGAGGAGATCAGGGGGACGTACCTCGCCCTCGCCTGCGACCCGATCGTCGATCATCTCCTTTCGCTGGGGATCACAGCCATTGAGCTGATGCCCGTGCATCAGTTCGTCGCCGACCGCCGTCTGGTCGAGAAGGGCCTCACCAACTACTGGGGCTACAACTCGCTCAACTTCTTCTCCCCCCACGTCGGCTACGCGACCGGCGGGATCGGCCAGCAGGTCGCCGAGTTCAAGTCGATGGTCAAGGCCCTGCACTCCGCCGGGATCGAAGTCATCCTGGACGTGGTCTACAACCACACGGGCGAGGGCAACCACGTGGGGCCGACCCTCTCCCTGCGCGGCGTGGACAACGTGTCCTACTACCGGCTGGACCCCGAGAGCCCTCGCTACTACATGGACTTCACGGGGACCGGCAACAGCCTGAACATGGTCCACCCCAGGACGATGCAGCTGATCATGGACAGCCTCAGGTATTGGGTGGTCGAGATGCACGTGGATGGGTTCAGGTTCGACCTCGCCTCCACGCTGGCCCGAGAGCTGTACGACGTGAACCGCCTGGGCGCGTTCTTCGACATCATCCAGCAGGACCCCGTCCTCTCCCAGGTGAAGCTGATCGCCGAGCCGTGGGACGTCGGCCCCGGCGGGTACCAGGTGGGGAACTTCCCGGTCGGATGGGCCGAGTGGAACGACAGGTACCGCGACTGCGTCCGACGTTTCTGGCGAGGAGATCCGGGCCAGGCGCCGGAGCTGGCCTTCCGGCTCTCCGGGTCGAGCGATCTGTACCAGGCAAGTGGCCGGCGGACGTACGGCAGCATCAACTTCGTAACGTGCCACGACGGGTTCACCTTGCACGACCTGGTGAGCTACGAGCGCAAGCACAACGAGGCGAACACCGAGGACAACCGTGACGGCTCGGACGCCAATTACAGTCGGAACTGGGGCGCGGAGGGCTCCGCGGATTCTCCGCGCATCAAACGAACCCGCGAGCGCATCAAGCGCAACTTCGTGGCCACGCTGCTGTGCTCTCAAGGAGTTCCGATGATCCTGGCGGGCGACGAGCTCGGCCGGACCCAGAAGGGGAACAACAATGCGTACTGCCAGGACAACGAGATCAGTTGGATCGACTGGAACCTTCACGGGAGGGCCCGCCGGCTCCTCGAGTTCACTCGGCAAGTCCTGGCCATCCGTCGAAACAATCCGGTCCTGCGGCGACGCAGCTTCTTCACAGGCCGGGCCATCTCTCGCGAGGGCGTCAAGGACCTGGCCTGGCTCCGTCCAGATGGCCGGGAGATGGGCGATGAGGACTGGGGCGACGGGGACAACCACGTCCTGGGAATGCTGATCCACGGCCAGGCCACCGACGAGGTGGATGAGCGGGGCCGCCCGATCTTCGGTGACACCCTGTTCCTGCTGGTGAATGGGGGGTACCGGTCGAGGCTGTTCACCCTCCCGGTGATGGAGGGGCCCGGTGTCTGGCACGAGATCCTGAACACCGCCAGGCCGGAGACCGGACCGAGGGTGATCCGAACTCAGGGTGTGAACCTGGTGGCCCACTCATTGATCCTCTTGCGGTTCGGCGAGGATCTGCGGCCGCCTCCGTGAGGGTCCCGAGCTCCACGTATCGTCTTCAGTTCGGCCCCGAGCTCGGGTTCGAGGACACCCGACGGCTGGTGCCCTACCTCGCGGCCCTCGGGATCGGCGATCTCTACGCCTCCCCGCTGCTGGCCGCCCGGTCGGGAAGCCAGCATGGATACGACGTGACCGACCCCCACCAGGCTAAATCCGGACCTCGGGCCGCCCGAAGCGTTCGAGGCGATGGTCCAGGAGCTTCGACGCTGCGGCATGGGGCTCCTTCTCGACATCGTGCCGAACCACATGGCCATGAGCAGTGAGAACCCGTGGTGGATGGACGTTCTGGAGAACGGCCAGGCCTCGCCGTACGCGTCGTTCTTCGATATCGATTGGGATGCACCGGCGCTCGAAGGCAAGTTCCTGACCACCCATGCGTTCGTCCTGGAACTGGTGCGGGCGGGGCAGGTGACCGGGCTGCGGATCGACCACGTCGACGGGTTGCACGATCCCGCGGGCTATCTCCGATGGCTCAGGGAACACGTGGGCGGCCGCTGCTACGTGGTCGCGGAGAAGATCCTGGCCGAGGGCGAAGTCGTGCCCGAGGAGTGGCCCGTCGCCGGCACCACCGGCTACGACTTCCTCAACGCTGTGACCGGCCTGTTCGTCGAGCCCGAAGGCGAAGCGACCCTGGCCCGAACGTGGGCGAGGTTCACCGGGGACGACCGGCCCTTCGGGGAGGTGACCCGTCAGGCGAAGCGGCAGGCGATGGGTGAGCTCTTCGGAAGCGAGGTCCAGGCCCTCGCCGCACGGCTCCAGGCGTTGGCCCGGCAGGACCGGCGGGGCCGTGACCTGACCAGAAGCGGGTTGACCCGAGCCGTGGTGGAGCTAACGGCCTGCCTGCCCGTCTATCGCACGTACGTGCGAGATGGAAACGTGCGAGCAGCGGATCGTCACCGTATCGCCGACGCGGTTCGGCGTGCCGAGGGCGGGCTTCCCCTGGAAGCCGCACCCGCTGTGGAATTCCTTCACCGGGTGCTTCTCCTCGAGCTTCCTCGTCGATCACCGAGAGAACGATTGCGGTCTTGGCTCGGCTTCGTCATGCGCTGGCAGCAGCTCACCGGGGCGGTCATGGCCAAGGGGCTCGAGGACACCGCCACGTACGTGTACAACCCGTTGGTCTCGAGAAACGACGTGGGCGGAGATCCCGGGCAACCGCCTACGTCCCCGGCCGAGTTCCACCGAAGAAACCGCTCGCGACTGCGCGTGTGGCCGCACGCCCTGTCGCCGATGTCCACTCACGACACCAAGCGAAGCGAGGATGGGCGGGCCCGGATCGACGTGCTCTCGGAGATGGCCGACGAGTGGGCAGCTCGGCTGATGAGATGGACCCGCTGGAACCACTCCCGGAAGAGCGATGTTGCCGGGCAACTCGCCCCCGACTCCACCGATGAGCTCCTGCTGTACCAGACCCTGGTCGGGGTATGGCCGGTCACGAAGAGGGAGGCTCGGGGCCTGACCTCTCGCATTCAGGAGTACATGCTGAAGGCGGCTCGGGAGGCAAAGACTCATACGAGCTGGGTCGACCCGAACCCCGAGTACGAAGCTCCCCTGGCGAGCTTCGCGCATGCAATGGTGGCTCCCTCCAACCGGCAGTTTCGGAAGGAACTCGTCGACGTCGTTGGAAGGGCCGCGTACTCTCGGGATCCGGCAGGTGGAGCGAGCACGTGGTGGCGTTCTCCAGGCAGCGGGGTCGAAGCTGGGCCGTGGCAGCCGTGCCTCGATTCACACTGCGCCTGACCGGGCCGAAGATCCCGCCGGTCGGAGCCGGCGCATGGGGCTCGGGCACAGTCGCTCTTCCGGCGCGAGCCCCCCAGCGTTGGGTCAACGTGCTGACAGGAGAACGCATCCGCGTGCGGACGCGACGCGGCTCACGCGTGCTCGTGCTGGCAGAGGTCTTTGCTACGTTCCCAGTCGCCTTGCTCGCAGCTGCGCGATAGCAGGGGCGGCCCGGCTGGCTGTCCTAGCGGGAGGTCGCCGCCCGGCCGAGCAGATCCCTGTCGCTGGATCAGAACGTTCAGGCTCCCGGTGCGATACCCCTCCGCGTCGACCACGATCTCGTCCCAACCCAGGCGTCGAAGCTCACCCACCAGGTTCCCAAGGCGGGGGTGTGTCCTCAGTCGCGCAATGTCCTCGATCGCCACCTCGATGCTTGCCGTCTCGCCGAGGTGCCTGACCCGAACAAGGCCGAAGCCGAGCGACCGGACGGCCTGCTCGGCTCGGTCGATCCGGGCGAGCAGGTTCGGAGTGATCCGGATCCCGTAGGCGACCCGTGAGGAAAGGCACGCGAGGGCGGGCTTGTCCGCGACCGCGAGGCCCAAGCGGCGGGCGATAGCGCGTACCGGCGACTTGCCGACGCCAGCCTCGAGAAGTGGATTTCGAACGCCTCGCTGCCGCGCGGCTTCCAGCCCCGGACGGAAATCCCTCGCGTCGTCCGCATTCGCGCCGGCAAGCAAGACCGCTCCGGCCCCCGCCTGCTCGGAGAGCAGCCTGGCCAGGTTCGCGTACAGCTCCGTCTTGCAGTGGAAGCATCGCATCGCGTCGTTCCGGGCGTAGGCCTCTCGCTCGACCTCGTGGGTCTGGACGGTTCGATACTCAACCCCCAGCGACGAGGCGACCTCCCGGGCGGCTTCCAGCTCTCCATCCGGATAGCTCGGCGAAACCGCTGTTACTGCGGTGACGACGCCAGGGCCCATGACACGCGCGGCAAGGGCCGCGACCACAGTCGAGTCGACACCTCCGGAGAAGGCCACCACGGCGCGGCGGGCCCCGTAAGATTTGATCGCGCGCTCGAGCATCGCGATCACCTGGTCCACGCCTGGCGCCGCTGGTTCGTCATGGACGGCACTGCTGATGAATTCCACTCTCAGCCTCATCGGCCCTCCATGGACACCGACCGAGGACTCCTGGCGGCCGCGGACGCCTCCTCGTACACCAGCCTGGTGGGAAGACCTCGCCGCCGGGCGACCTCAGCAACGTCGTCGTGCTCGGGAGTCGCACTCATCACCCGCCCGCCGAGAACACCGATCTTCACCCGGACGGAGTCCTCCCCGATCGGAACCGTCACCATGTGCCTCTCCAACTCGGCACGCCGTACGGGAGAGGAACGCACCCCGAACGTCGATGTGGTCTCGAAGAAGGCCATGCGCAGTCTGGTCGCGACGGCCGGCTCGCCCAGAGCCGAGAGGACAAGGCCGGGCCGCCCCTTCTTCATGATGACGGGTGTGGTCCACACCTCGAGGGCACCGGCCGCAAGAAGAGCGCTGGCAGCGTCGGCCACGAGTTCGGGGGTCAGGTCGTCGAGGTTCGCCTCGATGACGAGCAGGTCACGTTCGACCGACCCACCCCCTTCCAAGGGTTGGGCCGCCTCCTCGCCGAGCACCACCCTCACCACGTTCGGGTAGCCCTGCGGGTCGTCGTTCCCAGCGCCGTAGCCGGTCGCCTCGATCCGCATCTCCGGGAAGGTGTCGGCGGGAGTGCCCAGCGCCGCCAGGATCGCAGCCCCGGTGGGTGTCACCGTCTCCCCCACCCCCGCTCCACGGACCGCGAAGCCTCTGAGCAGCTCGAGGGTAACCATCGAGGGGATCGGGACCACGCCATGGGCGTGGTGGCCCTCGGCATTCATGGCACCGATCGGGATCGTGGAAACGAGAAGGCGGTCCACCGCCAGTGATTCGAGGGCCGCCGCCACGCCTGCCAGATCGAGCAGCGTGTCGTCGTCGCCGAGCTCGTGCACGAGAAGCTCGGCAAGATCGATCCCGTGTACGTGAGCCTCCGCGGCACCCAGCAGGTCCAGGACCAGGCGAGCCCTGGAGGCGACGCCCTCCCGGAGGGGAGCGGCCTCGAGCGCCTCGACGAGCTCGCGGAACGGCCGCCGCTCCAGCGATTCCGTTTGGCCCGCTGTCTCTACGGCCTTGATCCGCAGAAGCCGGGCGCGAATGCCGGATCGCCTCACCACTTCGGTGTCGAATTCGAACCTGCCCGGAAGCACGGCGTTCACCGCCGACCGAACCTCCTCCGGATCGGCCCCGGCATCGAGCAGGGCGGCCAGCAGCATGTCGCCGGCCGCACCTCCCACGACATCCACGTAGAGGAGCTTGGTCATGGGGCGCGTGCGGTCCGACGCGCGATCAGGGCCGCCGAGTAGCCGGCTCCCACACCGTCGTCGATGTCCACGCACACCACCCCGGGGGTGCACGAACTGAGCATCGACAGGAGCGCGGCAAGACCGCCGAAGCTCGCTCCGTACCCGACGCTGGTGGGACAGGCGATCACGGGGCAGGGCGCCATCCCGCCGACGACGCTGGCAAGGGCCCCTTCCATCCCCGCCACCACGATGACCACGTCCGCGGCCGCGAGATCATCGCGGATCGCGGCCACCCGGTGGAGACCAGCTACCCCGACGTCACCGATGAGCTCTACCCCGGCGCCCAGGACAGACGCGGTGAGCGACGCTTCCTCCGCAACCGGCAGGTCCGAGGTTCCCGCCGTCACCACGAGCACGCGCCCGGTGGGAGGCGGCACGTTCCTGAGGATGGCGATGGCTCGAGACCTCGGGCGGCAGTCGGTCCGATATCCGGCTTGGTCGGCCAGAGCCTGGACCGCCTCCAGCCGCTCGTCGTCCGCCCGGCTCACCAGGATCGGGCCGCTGTTGCCGTCGAGCAGCTGCCGCACGATCCCTTCAACCTGAGCGGCGGTCTTGCCGGACGCAAAGACGACCTCACAGGACCCCTGTCGCAGCTCGCGATGATGGTCCACCTTGGCGAAGCCAATCTCGGCGAACGGGAGGTCCCGAAGCTGTTCGGTCGCTTCCTCGGGCGTGAGGTCTCCGTCCGCCACCCGGGCCAGTAGCTCGACGATCCGCCCCTCGAAGGGAGAGGTTCTCCCGTCCGAGCGTTTCCCACGGGGATCCTCTGGGTCTCTTGTCGGCTCGTGGCCGGTCCTGATCACGGGGCCACGATAGCCGAACCGGCTGGTCACGGACGATGAGGCTCGAACCCGACGACCTCGTAGGCGAAGGTCCCCCCCGGCGCCTCGTACGTCACCCTGTCCCCCACACGCTTGCCGAGCAGCACCGAGCCCAGTGGAGAGTCCGAGGTAACCGTCCGCACGCCAGGGGCCTTTTCCTCGCGGGACAGCGCCACCAGGTACGTCTCGACGTCCTCGTCGGCTCCATCGTCGAGAGGCCGGAGCTGAACCAAGATGCCGGGGCCGACCTCGTCCGTCTCGCCCACTTCGATGATCTCCGGATCCTTCAGCATGTGCTCGAGCTCCCGGATCCTCGCTTCCATGAGCCCCTGTTCGTTCTTGGCGGCGTCGTATTCCGCGTTCTCGCGGATATCCCCTAGCTCGCGGGCATGCAAGAGCCGCTCCCCCATCTGCTTCCGACCCTCGCTTTTCAGATGCTCGAGCTCCTTTCGCGTGCGGACGTAAGCATCCAGGGTCAGGCGGGCGGTCGGCTCCTGACCGGGCTTGCGCGGCGGACGATCGGGTGGAAGGAACGCTTCGTGTCCCATGACAGGCAATCTACCAACCTCCTTAGGGGGACTTACGATGCTCGTGAGACGCCAGTACGAAGGCGGCTTCGCAATGTGAAGATGCCAGTTCATATCCTCTCAGATACGCTCTGGTGGGAGAAGCGGCACGACATGAGCACACGCATCTACACCCTTCCGGTGGATCAGACGCAATGGCGGGTTGGTGAGGAATCGACCACCATCTTCAACTGGGAGTACGACGAAACCAGGGATCGGCTCCTCTCCCTGTACGAAAAGGGGAAGGAGAAGCAATGGAACACCAACACCCGGCTGGACTGGTCCATCCAGGTCGATCCTCGCTCGTCCGGGAACTTCCCCGATTACTACGTGCCGATCTACGGCTCGGACATGTGGGATCGGATGGACGAGAAGACCAGGGCGGACTTCCGCCAGCACATGGCGGCGTGGATGAACTCGCAGTTCCTCCACGGTGAGCAGGGTGCGCTGATCTGCGCGGCGAAGATCGTCCAGACCGTCCCACACGTCGACTCGAAGTTCTACGCGGCCACCCAGGTAATGGACGAGGCCCGCCACATGGAGACCTACTCGAGGTATCTGCGGGAGAAGATCGGGATGGCCTACCCCATCAACCAGCACCTCCGTTCGCTGCTGAACGACGTGGTGAGCGATAGCCGGTGGGACATGACGAACCTCGGCATGCAGGTGCTGATCGAAGGTCTGGCACTGGCCGCGTTCTCCATGATCCGGGACTACTCCGAGGAACCACTGGCGAAGGCCCTCAACACGTATGTCATGCAGGACGAGGCCCGGCATGTCGCCTTCGGGCGGCTGGCGCTCCGAGAGTTCTATCCGCAGCTCACCGAGGCCGAACGCGCCGAGCGAGAGGAGTTCGTGGTCTACGCCTGTTACTTGATGCGGAACCGGTTCCTGGCAGAGGAGGTGTGGGAGAACGTGGGCCTGGACCGGGAGGAATGCATCAAGTACGTGGAGGCCTCCGAGATGATGCAGAGCTTCCGCAAGATGCTGTTCTCACGCATCGTCCCTACGATCAAGGATCTCGGGCTGTGGGGGCCGAAGGTACAGTCGGCCTTCGAGGACATGGGTGTCATCGAGTTCCAGGTCCTGAGCCCGGATGAGCTCTCGGCCGCCGACGAGCAGATCGCGCAGGATCTCGACCGCCGTCGAGGCGAGGCCGAGACGAACCGGGAAGTCACGGCGTCGCTGGCCGACATTGATCCCGCTCGGGCCGCGGAAGTTCGGGCGGCCATACAGGATGGCGCCCAAGGCTGATCGGGCCTGGCGCTCCCCGCCCGGTCCCGCCCGAGGAGATGCGCTCGCCCGAGGTGATCTCGAAGGTGGCCGGCTCCGTCCCGGCTATCCACCGGGGCTCACCCGAGTGGGGCTTGCTCCTACTCGAGCAGGAGTTCGTAGTTGTACCAGCCGGAGCGCTCGGCGCCAGTTCGCTCGTACAAGCGCTGGGCCCTCGCGTTGTCCAGGGCGGTGAACCACTCGAGATGATGCATCCCCCGATCGCGGGCAGCGGTGGCGCAAGCTTGGATCAACGCCTGACCGATACCTTCCCCGCGACGGCCCTCGGCAACGAACAGGTCGTTCATGAGCGCCGCCTCGGCGGCGTGGGTCGAGCTGAACGTCCAGTACAGCGTGGCGAACCCGACCAGCTCGTCGCCCCTCCAGGCGCCAAGCAGAAGGCCATCATCGCTCGGAGCCAGGAAACGATGGAAGAACTCTCGGTTTCGGTCCTGGTCGGGCTCGGTCAGATAGAAGCGCTGGTACCCGGCGATGAGCGGCAGGACCCGTTCGTAGTCGGCTTTCGACAAGGGCTCGACGCGGATGCTCATGACCTCACCCGATCGCCTCTCGGGTCGAACCGCGGCTCCTCCGCCACCTCGCCACCCACCCATCGGCCAAAGATCTCCCGAACCCCAGCCCGGCCTCGTACGAGGAGTCGATGGCTCGGCATCCACCCGCGATCATGTCGTGTCCAGCGTCCGCCCTCTCCCATGAGTCTTACCATGCATGCACCCATCAGATCTGGTCCCCACGCGCCATTAGCGCACACCCCGATCCAGCCCGCCAGCTTGACCGTGCGAATCGCCGGGCCGTAGCGTTTCCTCTATGACCAGTGAGCCGAGGCTTTCATCCCGAATGGCGCGGTTGGGAACCGAGTCCGCGTTCGAGGTGCTCGCCCGAGCCAGGGCTCTCGAATCTCAGGGGCGCAAGATCGTCCACCTCGAGATCGGCGAGCCCGACTTCGACACGCCGGCACACATCACGCTCGCCGCGGCAGATGCGTTGAAGCAAGGCTACACACACTATGGGCCCGCTCCGGGACTGCCGGAGGTCCGGGAGGCCGTGGGTGAGTTCTTCGGCCGCACCGGCCGGCCGAGCTATCCAGCCGACCAGATCGTCCTCACGCCGGGCGCGAAGCCGATCATGTTCTACACGATCCTCGTCCTGTGCGAGGAGGGAGACGAGGTCCTCTATCCCGATCCCGGGTTCCCCATGTACGAATCCATCACCAGCTTCGCCGGAGCTACCCCCGTTCCGGTCAGGCTCAGGGAAGAGAACGAGTTTCGGATGGACCCCGACGAGGTGGCCTCGCTGGTCACAGACCGCACGCGGCTGCTTGTAATCAACACCCCTCACAACCCCTGCGGGAGCGCATTGACCCGTGAGGACGTCGAGGCCCTGGCTCGCGTCGCCCTGGAGCACGACCTGTACGTGCTGTCCGATGAGGTGTACTGGGCCATCCGGTACGGGAGTGAGCACGCCTCCATCGCCTCGGTGGACCGTATGGCCGACCGGACCATCCTCCTGGATGGATGCTCGAAGACGTTCGCCATGACCGGGTGGCGGTTGGGGTTCGGCGCATTCCCTCGCCCGCTGGTGGAGCCGGTGACCCGGCTCATCATCAACTCCGTGTCGTGCACTTCGTCCTTCAGCCAGCGAGCCGTGCTGGCCGCGCTCACCGGGCCATGGGAGCCGGTCCAAGCGATGGTCGATGAGTTCCACAAGCGGCGCGACGTGATCGTCGAAGGGCTGAACCGCATCGCCGGCGTGTCGTGCCTGGAGCCGGCCGGAGCCTTCTACGTGTTCCCGAACGTCAAGCAGATCGGCGTGCCGAGCGAGCGTATCGCCACGTTCCTGCTGGAGGAGGCCGGCGTAGCTGGGCTCTCCGGTACCGCCTTCGGGGCGGCAGGCCAGGGATACCTGCGCTTCTCGTACGCCAACTCGGTCGAGAAGATCCGGGAAGCGCTCGATGCGATCGAGACCGCGTTGCCGAACTTGGGGGCTGACTCGCGCTCCTAGTCCCGGCTCCTAGTCCTGGTCCTCGAGATAATCTCGGAGCCTTTGCGCTCTCGAGGGGTGACGGAGCTTGGAGAGCGTCTTCGCCTCGATCTGCCGGATCCGCTCCCGGGTGATGCCGAACTCCCGCCCGACCTCTTCCAGGGTCCTGGCCTGCCCGTCGGCCAGGCCGAATCGAAGCTCGACCACGCGCCTCTCCCGAGCCGACAACGTCTGGAGGACCGCGACGATCTCGTCCTGCATCATCCCGAAGGAGGCTGCTTCCAGGGGGGCGACCGCCCCCTGGTCCTCGATGAACTCTCCGAGCCGAGCTTCCTCGTCCTCGCCGACGGGGCTCTCCAGGGACAGAGGATCTCTGGACATCGAGATGACCTGTTCAACCCGTTCCGCCGGCAGGCCGACACGCCGGCCGACCTCTTCCGGCAGGGGTTCCCTGCCCAGAGATTGGGCGAGCTCGCGCTGGGCCCGGCTCACCTTGTTGATGTGCTCCGTCATGTGTACGGGGATCCGAATGACCCGGGACTGGTCGGCGATCGCGCGGCTGATGGCTTGGCGTATCCACCAGGTGGCGTACGTGGAGAACTTGTATCCCCGCGTGTAGTCGAACTTCTCCACGGCCCGGATCAAGCCCAGGTTCCCCTCCTGGGTGAGATCCAGGAAGGTGATTCCGTGGGTGACGTAGTGCTTGGCGATGGAGACCACCAGACGGAGGTTCGCCTCGATCAGCTTGTGCTTTGCCACGGCGGCATCCCGCTTCACCCGCCGGAGCAGTTCGACAGCCTCTCCGCGTCCCATGGGACGATGGCTCCTGCGGAGTGTCTCCCGACCGATGCCCTCGAACCGGAGACACTTCTCCGGATCGAGCTGGTGGTCCCTGATCCGGATCACCGCATCCACCACTCCAAGGAACCGCTTGCCGTCCATCCTGCCAGAGTCGGCGACGGACGCGAGGAGACCCCCCGCGAGCTCCCCAGCCTCGATGCGCATGGCCAGGTCGACTTCCTGGGCGGCGGTGAGGAGCGGGACCCGTCCGATCTCCTTGAGGTACATCCGGACGGGGTCGAAAGCCGGGGTCTTGAGCAGCTCCTCTCGGCGGCGACGGCGCGCACCATCGGTTTCGGCGCCATCCTCGTTGTCGTCGCCGGGGACGTCGATTACATCGATACCTTCGTCCCGTAGAACCTGTTCCACCTGGGCGAGGAATTCCTCGATCTGCTCGGGGGTGAGTTGTATCTCCGGCAGTCCACCCAGCACATCCTCCGAAGTGACGAAGCCTCGCTCGCGCCCCTTGGCCGCAATAGCCTCAATGGCTTCGCTTCTCGCTTCGCTGAAACCGTCGGCCAGCAGTGGCTCAGGGGGGATCGTGGCGACAGGCCTGGCTGTGGCCGAGCCCGTAGCAGTCTTCATGTGTCCTATGAGTGTCCCAGATAACGCACCGACTCGACGGCCTCCGCGCCGCAGCCGCCCTTCTCAGTGGGTGGCCAGGACAACCAGGAGCACCGATGCGTAGTGGCAGATGGCGGCCGCCACAGTGGAGAGGTGAAAGACCTCGTGATAGCCGAAAACCCTCGGGCTCGGGTTCGGTCTCTTCGTCGCCAG
>WNFU01006802.1_pt1 | contig 13745 bp, 7 predicted proteins | sample 5400121 | NCBI WGS metagenome assembly WNFU01 (sample SAMN13153360, study PRJNA577476) | soil metagenome | isolation source: 100 cm soil or saprolite under grassland replicate 1 | place: USA:California | collected 2016-06-15
GCAGCGCACCTGCACCCGTTCCAGACCGAGCGCTTCGAGGTGCTCGCGGGAACGCTCGGGATGCGCAGCGGCAAGAAGAAGGTGGAGCTGCGCGCCGGCGAGACCGTCGTGGTCGAGCCCGGGACGCCGCACAAGTTCTGGAACGCGGGCGACAACGAGGCGCGCTTCGTGTGCACCGTGACGCCGGCGCTGCGGTTCGAGCGGCTGATCGCGACGATGTACTCGCTCGCGGCGGAAGGGAAGACGAGCCGCAAGGGCATGCCGAACCCGCTCCGGCTCGCCGTGATCGCGAACCACCACTTCGACGACGTGCGCCTGCCGCTCATCCCTCAATCGCTGCAGAAGCTGGGGCTCGTGCTCGGCGCGCCGGCCGGCCGAATCCTCGGCTACGGCCCGACCTTCGACCCGGTGCCGGGCGAGCTCGCACCGTCGGCCGCGTCATGAAGCGGGCCGTCTTCATCGGAGTGGTCGTCACCGCCGCGCTCGTGCTCGCGGTTGGCGGGTGGATCGTGGACGGCGGCCGCTCTATCCTCAAGCCGTGAGCCAGGCTCTCTCCGCTTCATGGCTGTCGACGAACTGGGCGGTCGACACGGTGAAGATCAACGCGATGCGCCGGGCGGGCGAGCTGCTCGCCGTCCGCCCGGCGGGATCGCACGAGTGGCGATTCCCAGCCTGGCAGTTCGGCCCGGACGGGCAGGTGCGGCCGGAGGTCGCCCGCGTCCTCGCGGCGGCGCGCGAGCGCGGCGTCCGGCCCGAGCGGCTGCACGAATTGCTCGAGCGGCGCAGCGGCATGACGGGCGGCGGGCGCCTGCGCGACGACCTGCTCGAGGGGCGCATCGAGCACGTCCTCGCCGCGCTTGCGACGGCGTAGTACGCCTCAGTCGTGCAGGTACATCCTGCGCTCGGCCGGCGTCAGCTTGCGACCGGTACCTGCGAGGCGCTTCTCCGCAAGGGCGACGAGCTGCGTCAACGTGCCGCAGATCTCACAGCGATACATCCGAACTTTTCCGTCGACGCCGGCCGCGAGGATCCGCGTCCCGTCCGGGCTGAACGTCGCACTCGTCAGCGGCCGCAGGCTTCCGTAGAGATTCGACTCGCGCCGACCGGTCGCCGTAACCCAGAGGCCTGCCGCCGTCGGTCCCGCGGTCACGATCCACCGGCCGTCCGGGCTGAACGACGCATCGTTGACCGCTTTGAGATGTCCCTGGAGCTTGTGGAGCTTCTTACCGGTCGCGACACTCCAGGTGCGCGCGTCGTTGTCCCGGCTCGCCGTGACGACGATTCTGTCGTCGGGAGAGAACGCGGCAGAGGTCAAGACGCCCGTGTGGCCGACGAGCTCGTGCAGCGGCGCTCCCGTCCGGGCGTCCCAGATGCGCGCCGTATCGTCAGCGCTCGCCGTGACGACCTTCGAGCCGTCGTGGCTGAAGGACGCACTCACGAGCCGCCGGCGATGGCCTTTCAGCAGGAGAGGCCTGCCGCCCGCAGTGGGCCAGATGCGCGCGACGCGATCCCGGCATGCCGTGAGAACGCGCCCGCCGTCGGGGCTGAACGACGCGGCGAGCACGCCGGCCGGGTGCGCCAGCACGGCGAGCAGCCTGCCGTCGGCGACTCGCCAGATGCGCGCCTTGCGGTCGGCGCTCGCCGTCACGACGCGGGCGCCGTCGGGGCTGAAGGACGCCGCCGTCACGGCACCGTCGTGATGGAGCGTGCGCCTCAGCCGGCCGGAGCGCGTCCACAGGCGGGCGGTCCCGTCATCGCTCGACGTGACGACGAGGCTGCCGTCGGGCGAGAAGGAGGCGTCCGTGACCGTCTTCTCGTGTTGGAGGACCGCCACGGGTCTCCCGCGCCCTATCCGCCAGATCCCGGCCGTCCCGTCCGCGGATGGAGCGACGACGAATTTGCCGTCCGGACTGAACGACGCACCGATCAGCCGACCGCCGGCGCTTCCGATCACCCGCAGCTGCGACGCGGTGCCCGGATCCCACACCCGAGCGGTCCCATCGACACTCGCCGTTGCGACGCGGTGGCCGTCGGGGCTGAACGAGGCTCCGGTCACCGAGTCCTTGTGCCTGAGCAGGGCCGCCAGGAGGACCCCCGTGTCGGCCTTCGAAACGCGTGCCGTGCCGTCGACGCTCGACGTCAGGACCCATTGCTCGTTCGGGCTGAACGACGCGCTCGTCACGCGGCCGGCGTGACCGCCGGGGACTGAGATCTTCCTGCCCGTCACCGCGTCCCAGACCACGGCCGCCCCGTCTGTGCGCGCCGTCACGATCATCTCCCCCGACGGACTGAACGCGACGCCGACGACCGGCGTGCGCTGGGTGAGCGTGTGCACCCGTCGCCCCCTGCGCCAGATCCGCACCGTGCCGTCACTGCTCCCCGCCACGACGAGCGTGCCGTCCGGACTGAACGCCGCTGAGGTCAGCGGGCGGGTGGGCCTACCCAGTCCGTACAGCGGCTCTCCGGTTTGCCCGTTCCAGATCCGCACGGTGCGGTCGGCGCTCACGGTGAGCACCTTCGAGCCGTCGTCGCTGAACGACGCCGAGATGAGAGTGCCGGAATGGCCGCTGAGCACCGCGAGAGGGGCTCCGGTCGCCGACGACCAGATGCGCGCCCGATCGGCGGCTGCCGTCACGACGCGCGTGCCGTCGGGGCTGAACGACGCCGTGATCACCGGAGCGTGGTGCTCGAGGACGTGCGCCGTCGTCCCGTCGGCGGTGCGCCAGATCCGCGCCGCGCCGTCCTTACTCGCTGTCACGAGGAGCTGGCCGTCTGTGCTGAAGGCGACGCTCTCCACCGCGCCATCGTGGTGCAGAACGCGGAGCAGCTTCCCTCCGACGCGGAAGATCCGAACCGTGCCGTCCCCACCGCCGGTTGCGATTCGCCGGCCGTCGGGGCTGAAGACAGCGTGAACGGGCTTGCCGCCCGCGCGCAGGCTCGCCCGCACGTGCGACTGCGTCAGGGCCTGCCGGAGGACCGTCTCGGCCGCCCGCGTGGGCTCGCGCCGTGCAGCTTCCAGCGCGAGAAGCAGGCTCAACTCGGGATCGACGTCGAGCTGAAGAAGGGCTCTGGCCTGCAGCTCGCGTGCGAGAGCCCGGCGTGACTCGGTCCGCGCGGCGCTGCGCTGCCGCAGCGCGTCGCTTCGCTCCGCGAGTGCGAAGACCGTCACAGCCGCCATCGCGGCCAGCGCCACGATCGCCACCGCGACGACGACGAGCAGCCGGCGCATCCGTTTGTGTGCCTCCGCCCGCTCGCGCTCGAGCTCGCGGTTGGTGTGGAACGCGTTGCGCCAGGCGAGCACGGCGTCCGCGAGCACGTCGTGGAAGATCTCGTACCGGCCTGACCCGTCGGTCCCGCCGACCGGGCGCAGGATGCGCTCTGACGTGAGGACCTGAAGCATGGGCTCGAGCTCGCTTTCGCCGAGGCTCGCGTAGTCGGCGAGATCCGACACGGAGTGGGCGATCTTCGTCCCCGAGGGCGTGACGAGGTGGTTGAACACCTCCGCCGCCGCCTCTTGGCTGACCGCGGGAAGCATCGCGAGCGCGTCGTCGAGGTGGTCCCGGACGATCTGCTCGGCACCCCCTAACACCTCGAGCGTCGACAGCCGGAGCAACCGTGACCCTGCCACGTGCTCCGCTCTCCACAGACGTTCGAGCACGAGCGACAGGTACGGCGTCTCGACGCGGGCGCCGTCCGCGCCGCTTTCGACCGCCCCGCGCCCGGGCCGCCCGAGGTCGACCTTGCCGGCGGCGACCTGATCGAGAACGGCCTCGACCAGCTCTGGCTCGATGCCGACGGGAGCGTCCGGCGTCATCCGGTTGTACTGCTCGAGCGGGCCGATGATCGCCTCGCGCGCGGCCGGACGGTCGAGGTGCTCGAGACGAAGCGAGTTCCCGAACAGGCTCGGGATGCGCGCCTTGAACTGGTCGAGCCCGGCGAGCGCGTCCTCCCGCAGCGACAGGAGGAAGTAGGCGCGGAGCCCCGGCCTCGTGACGGCGTCCGGAAAGTCGGCGGCAAACGTGCCGGCTTCGTGCTCGCCTTCGTGATAGACGAAGTACTCCTCGACGCCGTCGAGAATCACGTAGAGCTCGCCGCCGAGGCGTGCGCAGACGGCGTCCAACGTGTCCGCCAGCGACCCTTCCGGCTGTACGCCGACCGGCTCCGCGACGGCCTCGCGAAGGCGAGCGCCGGGGTCGTCGCGCCAGCGGTCGAAGAAGACGACCGCGAGCGGACCGGGGAGTTCGCGCAGGCGTCGGACGACGGCGGCCTTGAGAACGGAGCTCTTCCCCACGCCGCTGAGCCCGTAGAGGAGCGTCAGGCGCGCGGCCGTGAGGTTGGCGGTGATGATCTCCTGCTCGCGGGCGCGGCCGAAGAAGAACGACGCGTCGAGCTCGGAGTCTTCGAACGGAGAAAGACCCTTGTAGGGGCTCAGCCAGTCCATGTCACGGCCTCGCCTGCGAGACGAGTCGCCAGCCGTTCGACGAAATCCGCGGGATCGAGATCGAAGACGTCGATGCCGCGCTGACGCCAAGCCTCCCGCTCGAGGGCATCCGGGCTCGACTGGATCGCCCACGAGCGGTAGTTGACTCTCTCGCGACCCCAGAGACGGTGCAGCAGGATGCGAACGTGCCACGCCCGCAGCGGATAGCCGAGGAACAGGAAGTGGCTGCGGCGAAGCTTCGAGACGAGCCCGACGGGGACGACGCCCGCCAGTTCGGGCGCGGCGAGGAAGTCGATGTAGTCGTCCTCGCTGACGACGAAGCTCTCCCACTCGCGCTCCGGGCTGGCATCGACCTGGCCGTGGATCTTCAGGATCACCGTCCGCCGCTCGGGAACGAGCTCGACATAGGTGTTGGGGACGTCGACGAGCGCAACCGCCCCGTCGGCGGAAACGTGCAGGAACTTGCCGATGTGGCGGCCCGATCCGATGTAGCAGACCGTGTCGAACTCCTCGTCGGCCTCGACGAAGGCGCGCTCGAGCGCGTGGTCGAAGTCCGCCGTCACGATCAACGGGGGCGGCGAGCCGCGTTCGCGCAGCGCGACGGCCAGCGTCGCAAGACTGCGCTCGACCGAGCCCGGCTCGTAGTCGTGGTCGAAGAGGTCGTGCAGCTCGTCGTGGAGCGGACCCGTGCCTTTCATCAGCGCGACGTATTGCGAGACGCGTGCAAGATCGCGCTCCTCCTGCGACGGATAGTCGAAGCACTCCGCGAGGTACGCCGCCACCTGGTCAAGGCTGGGAAGCGCGGGTTCGCCGGTACTCGTCTCCGCCGGGCCCCTGGAGCCCGGTCCGACGACGAGCACGAGCCGGCCCGCGAGCGCCGCTTTGAGGATCTCGTCGGGCTGGTCGTCGAGCTGCGGCCGCGTCGCCGCGGCATCGAGGCCGGCCTCCTGGCGCAGGATCGAGGCGTAGAGCTGTTGCAGCTCGCGGCTGGGCTCGATCCCGAGCTCGTCGACGAGGGCGGCGCGCCCTTCGTGGTACGCGTTGAGCGCCTCCGCCTGGCGGCCTGACCGGTAGAGCGCGAGCATCACGTGGCCGCGCAGCCGCTCGCGCAGTGGGTAACGCGCGACCAGCTGCTCGAGCTCGGCCACGAGCTCCGCGCCCGAACCCGCAACGAGGTCGGCGTCGACGCGCCGCTCGAGGGCATCCAGCCGCAGCTCCTCGAGACGCCGGATCTCTTCCTGTGCGAACGCGTCGTACGTGAAGTCGGCGAGCGCCGGGCCACGCCACAGGGAAAGCGCCTCGCGGAGCAGCCGCGCTCGATCGTCCGGGGCCGAGCGTCGCGCCTCCGCCACGAGCCGCTCGAACCGGGTGACGTCGAGCTGATCCGGCTCCACGCGCAACGCATAACCGTGGGCCTTCGTCACGAGCACGTCGGAGCCGACCAGCTTGCGCAGCTGGGAGACGAAGTTCTGGAGCGACGTCGTCGCGGTCCGCGGCGGATGCTCGCCCCACAGCTCGTCGACGATGCGGTCGGCGGAAAGGGCCTCCCCGGCATGAAGGAGCAGCAAGGCCAGAAGCGCCCGCTGTTTCTGCCCACCGAGCGGCAGCGGGCCGTTCTCGTTCTCGACCTCGAGCGGACCCAGGACCCGGAATTCGGTCACATATTGGTTGTAACACCGAATGGCTCCGGGTGGAAGCGGCGGCGGGCGAGCCGCCGGAGGCTACTCGCCCGTCGTGTACGGGCACGACCCGAGATCCGCCTGCGCATACCGCTCTTCGGACGGCTCGCCGGCGAGGGTGTCCCAGAGGTTCGCGAGGAATCGCGCGATGCCCGCGCAGCGCACATGTGGGCCGGCGAGCGTGAACGCGCCGGCGGCGAAGACGCGTGCGCCGGAGGGCGACTCGTAATAGGTCATCGACGCCGAGTGCCGCGCGTTGAAGATGTGCGAGATCGTCGCGAGGACGTGGAGCCCGGCCGGTGATGCCGGCGTCACGCGATCGGCCTCCGTCCCGAAGAAGCCGAAGCGATCGCCGTTCTCGAGGCCGGTGCCGGCGAAGAGCCACAGGGCGTGATCTGCGCCGACGATGTCGTACGGCCTCGCGCCGAACTTGCCCTGGTTCCACGTGAAGTACTGCACGCCGACCAGTGCGGACTCCGGCCGGCCGAGGTCGCGCCAGAGGCCGATCCGGTTCAGCCGATTGCCCACGCGGTTGACGCGCCAGAAGAAGTTGTTCGCGGAGAGGAACGCGAGGTGCCCGCCGAGGTTGCGGTAGCGCGACACTGCGTCGTACTCCGCCTCGGTCACGTACTCGTGGTGACCGGGGAAGATGATCAGGCGGTAGAGCTGCGACAGCCGGTCGCCGGACACGCGCTCGATGTCCTCCTGCGCGAGCATGTCCACCTTCCTGCCGGTGCGCGCAAGCCAGCGGATGAACGTCAGGTCGTTCTTGCGGAAATGCGGCGGGACGCCACGGTCCATGTACGGACGCAGAAGGTCGACCGTCGGCCGGCGCCCCCACCAGTAGTACCACGTGTCCGGCTTGCCATCCCCGTCGGCATCGCGGAAGTTGTACGCCTGCCACGTGTTCGTCGGCTCCACCACCGCCACCGGTTGGAGCCCGAGCCGCTTGGGGCGGACGATGAACGGTGCGAACCCAACCTTGCGCCCGGATGTCATGCGCGCTGTGTAGAGACCGCTCTCCCAGCCGCCGATGCGGATGTGCACCGAACCCCGATCACCGGCGACGCGGAACGGACCGGCGACGGAAACGCCCTCCATCGTCTCGTTCCCGAGCGTCAACTGCTCCTCCGGCCCGACGTGCAGCACTTCGATCTGGACCGACGGGTAGCGGTGCCAGAGGTCGAGGACGGCGGTCTCGCCCGGGCGGTAGCTGCGGCGGCGGAAGACGCCGACCACTGCCCGTCCGTCGGACGAGCGCCTTTCCAACCCGGCGGACGCGTTCGCCTCCATCTCCGGATTCAGGTACGTGTAGTTGCGGACGAAGAGGACCTGGGTCCTCGCGCCGCGTCCCTGCTCGAGTTGGAGGAAGTAGCGCCCGTCCGACAGCCGGGTCGTGTCCCAGCCGCTCAGCAGGACGCGGCTCGTTGCCTGCCGCCATCCCGTCACGCCGAGGATCCGCCAGCGTAGGCCGGTGTCCGACGCGACGAGGTTGACGCGGCCGCTCAGCGCCTGCGTGCCGAAACGGATGCCCGACCGCTCCGCGTGAACGATCGTCGAGCCCGCTGTTATCGACTCCGAGCCGAGCACGGCGTTCCGTGCGCCGATCGCCATGACGGCGACGGCCGGCACGCACACCGCCGCCGCCGCTCCGAACCATTTTCCTGTCGACATCTCGATCACCTCCGGTCTCGTGACGAGCGTCGATCGCGGCGCCAACGGCGCACCAACCGGCGTGCAATCGATCGCCAACGCCCCGGGTCGAGCCGCGAGCCGCGAAGCGCTACGGGCTTCTCTGGCTCTTCGCGGTCACACCACGAGCGTGTGACGAGGCGTTAATCCGCCGCTAACCGGAGACCGGCGCGGGCGTCGCGCGCCGCAGGTCCCTCGGAGTGATTGGCGCTTGCTTACCGGCGCGTGAGAGCGCCGTTTGGGCCGCGTCCGAGCCTGGCCGTGAGACAGGAGGTGATGAAGATGTCGAAGCGGACCAGGATCAACGCGGCAGTCGCAGCGGCCCTCGCAGCGACCGCGGTCGCGGTTTCAGTGCCGGCGACGAGTTACGCGGTCGCAGGCGGCGGCGCGGGCGTGGTGACGAGTGTCGAGCCCGGCGGCGGCGGTCACTGACCACGGATCGATCAGGTGTGCGACGGCAGCGCGACGCGACCGAGAAATCTCCGCGTCTGCGCTGCCGCCGCCTCGTTCTCCTTTTGCTCGAAGAGCGCCAGCGCATCCTCTGCAGCCGCGTCTGCGCGATTCGCATCCCCCGCGTAACGGAAGACGTGCGCCAGGCTCGCCAGCGCCTCGGCCTGCTCGTTCGTCGCGTCCGTCCGGCCTGCGATGCGGACGGCCTCCAGCGCCAGGTCGAGGGCTTCCGAGTGGTCGCGGGCAGCCGCGAGCAGCTTCGCCTTCACGCCCCGCCAGCGGCACTGCGCTCCGAGATCCTCTTGCGTGGCGAGGGCTTCGCTGACCGCAGCCCACTTCGCAGCCTCGTCGCGGTGCTGCCCGCGGAACAGCGCCTCGGCGAGCTCGGCCGCCGTCGTGGCAAGCGAGCCGCGATCGCCCGTTCGCTCGAACGTCTCGCAGCAGGATCGGAGGACGCGCGCCGCTGCGGCGGGCCGACGTGCAAGCAGCTCGATCCGTCCCAGATTGCGGTCGCTCCTGGACGTCACGGCCAGCATGAACCCCGCTTCCTCGTAGATCGAGCGCGCCTCGGCGACGAGTCGCCGGGCCTGCGCGAACCGGCGGAGCATCGCTTCGAGCCCCGCAAGCGCGACGAGGACGTGCGCGCGCGCGAGCCGGTCGTCACGGGACTCCGCGAGCAGCTGCCGGCAGCGCGTCCTCGCGGCATTCGCCGGAACCGGGCCCAGGAGCAGCGCGGAGGCGAGATCGCCGACACAGGTCGCGCTCGACCAGCCCGTCCGCCGGTAGAACTCGAGCGCCTGCTCGGCCGCGTGCCGCCACTCCTCGTTGCGGCGTCGGACTCCACCCTTGACGAAGCCGACGTGGAGCCACGTGCGGCCGAGCGAACGCGCGTCGTCGTACTGCGTGAACAGCGGAATCGCCTCGTGCGCGAGCTCGAGCAGCTCGTCACCGGCGCCTTCGGTGTCCGTGAAGACGTGGAGGTTCGCCAACTCGATGCGCGCCCGCAGCTCGGCGCGGAGATCTCGCTGTGCTCGTGCGGCCTCGCGGGCGCGGTCGAGACTCGCCGTTGCCAGCGCTGCGTCGTCCATGCTCCATTGGGCCGTCGCGAGCTCGCAGAAAAGGTCCTCTGCGACGCAATCTCCAACCGGAAGAAGCGCCACGGCCCGCGACAGCAGGGATGCGGCTGCGGGTGAGTCGCCCCGCTGGTGAGCGCGTACACCCGCCGTGCCGAGGCGCCGACCGGCCGCGACGGCGAGCCCCGCAGTGTGAGGATCGTTCGGCGCAACCTGAAGGCGATAGCGATGCGCCCGCTCGAGGTGGAAGCCCACGAGCTCGTCCTCTGCATCGCCTGTTGCATCGAGCCACTCGGCGACGCCCTCGTGCAGAGCGGCGCGCTCCTCCCTCGGGATCGACGCGTACGCGACGTCGCGGACGAGGGCGTGATGGAACCGGAATCCGTCGGCACGCTCACGGCTCGTCCGCGACGTGTGGATGATTCCCTTGCGCGCGAGGTCCGAGAGGTGACGGCCCACGGCGGGAACCTCGAGCGGCGGGCTCAACTGGAGCACGGACGCCTGCCGGAACTCACGTCCGAGGACTGCCGCTCGCTGCAGTGTGGCCCGTGCTTCGGCGTCGAGGCGGTCGAGGCGACTCGCGAGCAATGCCTCGACCGTCGGCGGCACGGACGCGAGCGCATCGGCGCCGTGCTCGCGGACGTACGCGAGCAACTGCTCCGCGAACAGCGGATTGCCCTCGGCAAGCTCCGCGATGCGCCTGCGGACGGCACCGGGGAGCGAGACGTCCGCCTCGGCGTCGACGAGCTCGTGCCCCTCCGCGTCGGAGAGCGGCTTCAGCACGAACGCGGATAGATTCGGCCGCTGTTCGGCGAGCTCGGGCCGAGCCAGGCAGAGGACGAGCACGCGCGCGGGTGCCGGCACGGCGGCGAGCTGCTCGACGAAGTCGAGAAAGGACGGCGCCGCCCAGTGCAGGTCGTCCAGAATCACGAGCGCGGGGCGGTCGCGCGCCAGGGCCTCGATGAAGCGCCTCGCAGACCAGAAGGAGTCGGCGATGGGAATCGTCCGGCCTTCGAGCAACGCGGCGAGGGTCTCTGCTGCGCGCGCGTCGAGCAGCCTGAGCGCGTCGAGGCCGCCGCGGCTGTTCTGAACGAGTTCCTGCAGCGGCAGCCACGTGCCGCCTTCGCCGTAGGCGACGGAACGTGCGACGGCGATCTCCGCATCGCCCTCCAGGGATCTCGCGAGCTCGATCGACAGGCGCGTCTTGCCGAGGCCGGCGTCGCCGAGCACCGCCGTGACCGCTGTCCGGCGCTTCGCCGAGGCCTCCGCGAACGCCTGCCGCAGCGCATGCAGCTCAGCGGCCCGACCGACGAGCGGCGTATGCGTCTGGGGGAAGCGACGGCCGCCCCCGCTCACGCCGCCGATGCGAAACACCGGCACGGGTGCGGCCCTGCCGCGGACGGTCAACGGCGTCACCGGCGCCGTGAGCGCGGAGTCGCCGACGAGCTCGACCGTCGGCGCGTCCGCCAGGATCTCCCCACGGGGACCGGCCGCGGCCAGCCGTCTCGCGACTGTCACGGGTGCGCCGGCGACCGGCTGGCGCACCGCGGGTCCGGGCGCCACCACCTCGCCGGTCACGAGCGCACCGCGGATCTCGAGCTGCGGGAAGCGCTCCATCGTGGCGCCGATCTGCACGGCGGCCCGGACCGCGCGCAACGCGTCGTCTTCGTGACGCTCGGGAACGCCGAACACCGCCAGCAGCTCGTCGCCCGCAAGGCGCTCGACGGTGCCGCCGTGATACTCGGTCGCCGCGCGCAGTTCGTGAAACGCGCGCGTCGTCGCCGAACCGTACCGCTCGGCGGCGAGATCTTCGGGCGAGACGACGTCGACGAAGAGCACGGTCACCGTTGCGAGGCGCTCGCGCAGGTCGACGGGGCGGACGGCCTCGGCGAACGCAGGCCCCGGTCCCGCCAGCGCTGCGTCCTGGCGCAGGATCGCCTGCTCGAGTGCGCGCAGGGTGGGCCCGGGCTCGATTCCCAGCTCGTCGACGAGCGCCTTCCGCGTTGCCTGGTATGCCGCGAGCGCCTCGGCCTGACGGCCGGACCGATACAGCGCGACCATGAGTTGCCCTCGTGGCTGCTCACGTAGGGCATTGCGTGAGATGAGTTCCTCGATGCGCGGGATGAGCTCTATGTGCCGGCCGAGCTCGAGCTCCGCGCCGACGAGCGCTTCTTCGGCGAGAGAGCGCATCTCCCCGAGTCGCGCGGCCTCCGTAAGGGCGAACGGCTCGAACTGCAGGTCGGCCAGCGCCGGTCCGCGCCAGAGTGCGAGCGCGCGCGCCAGCGTGCTCGCCCGCTCGGGTGCAGCCTGCCGCTGCGACTGCTCGACGAGGTGGACGAAACGCTCGAGATCGACGTCGGCGGCGGCGACGTCGAGCATGTAGCCCGGAGGCCGCGTGCGCAGGACATCCGCACCGAGCGACTTGCGCAGCCGCGAAACGGAGTTCTGCAGCGAGTTCTTCGCGGTCGGCGGCGGCCGCTCTCCCCAGAGCTCGTCGAGCAGCGTGTCGATCGAAACGGTCTCACGGGCGTGTAACAGGAGGAATGCGAGCAACGCGCGATCCTTCTGCCTGGGAAGGAGAATCTCGCGGTCACCGTCGGCGACACGCAGCAAGCCCAACAACTGGTACTGCACCTCTTACTCGTTGTACCACCGCCCACCTCAGCGGCCAATGCGCCGCGTTGACTCGCGGCGACGCGGGTGGTTACATCGTCACGTCCGGGCCGCGTCCTCTCGCCGCCGCGTAGAGGCCGGGCCGAAGGGGGATTTCGAGAGCCGTCGCTCGAGAGGAGGGCAACGCGTGGGACTGTTCACGGACGCAGCCGAGAGGCTCGATCGCCGTTACGGCTGGGACCGGCTGCCGCTGCCGGTCGCGATGCTGGCCCTGATCGGCCTGCGGAAGCGGCTGCGAGAGAAGAACCTGTACGACACGGGACGCGGCCCGCTCGACCGGCCCGACGTGTCCGAGCACCCGCGGCATCTGACCGCGCGAACGCTGGACGGCACGTTCAACGATCTCGACGAGCCGCTGATGGGCAGCCTCGGCAGCCGCTTCGGACGCAACGTCCCCCTCGAGTCCACCACCCTCGAGCCCGAGGACAAGCTGCTCGAGCCGAACCCGCGCCTCGTCAGCAGGGAGCTGCTGACCCGCCACGAGTTCCAGCCGGCGACGACGCTCAACCTGCTCGCGGGCGCGTGGATCCAGTTCGAGGTGCACGACTGGTTCAGCCACGGCAAGAACGAAGCGGACAGTCCGTGGGTGATCCCCCTCGAGAGCGACGACCCGTGGCCCGCGCATCCCATGTCGATCGAACGAACCCGGCGGGACCCGAGTGCCGACCCGGCGGGGCCGCCCACCTTCGTCACCGACGACACGCACTGGTGGGACGGATCGCAGATCTACGGCCGCGACCCGGCTTTCGCGCACGCCCTGCGCGCGCGCGAGCACGGAAAGCTGCGGATCGACGAGCACGGCCTGCCGCCGCGGGATCTCGAGGCGCACATCGACCCCACCGGCGTCGCGGGCAACTTCTGGGTCGGGTTGGCGCTACTGCACTCGCTCTTCATGCGCGAGCACAACGCGGTCTGCGACCACCTGCACGCGACGCACCCGGAGCTGTCCGACGACGAGGCGTACGACAAGGCGCGCCTCGTCGTCGCGGCGCTCATGGCGAAGATCCACACGACCGACTGGACCCCGGCGATCATCGCCCACCCGACGACGGTGACGGCGCTGCGGACGAACTGGTGGGGCTTGGAAGGCGAGCGGCTCGACAAGCGCATCGGGCGCCGCACCTCGAACGAGGTGATCCGGGGCATCCCCGGCTCGCCGACCAACCACCACGGCGTTCCCTACTCGCTGACCGAGGAGTTCGTCTGCGTCTACCGGATGCACCCGCTGATCCCTGACGAGTTCAGCTTCCGCTCGCTCGCGAACGACGCGGTGCTGCAGGAGCGCACGCTGCCGGAGATCGGCGCGTTGCACGTACGCGAGCGGTTCGACGAGGTGCCGATGGCAGACCTGCTCTACTCGTTCGGCACGTCGCATCCCGGCGCGATCACGCTGCACAACTACCCGCGTTTCCTCCAGCGCTTCGACCAGGCCGACGGCACGCTCGTCGACCTCGCATCGATCGACGTCCTGCGCGTGCGCGAGCGCGGCGTGCCTCGTTACAACGAGTTCCGGCGGCTGCTGCACCTCAAGCCGTTCGACACGTTCGAGGAGCTGGCGGACATGCCGGAGCACGCCGAGGAGCTGCGGAGGATCTACGGCGACGTGGAGCGCGTGGACACGATGATCGGCATGTATGCCGAGAAGAAGCCGAAGGGCTTCGGCTTCAGCGACACGGCGTTCCGCGTCTTCATCCTCATGGCGTCGCGCAGGCTCGAGAGCGACCGCTTCTTCACACG
>WNFU01006805.1_pt1 | contig 13744 bp, 14 predicted proteins | sample 5400121 | NCBI WGS metagenome assembly WNFU01 (sample SAMN13153360, study PRJNA577476) | soil metagenome | isolation source: 100 cm soil or saprolite under grassland replicate 1 | place: USA:California | collected 2016-06-15
GCCGGCACCGGCGATCTGCGCCCGAGGCCGCCGCGCTCCCCGCCGAGGTTCATCCGATACGCCCATAGATCAGCAACGAACCAGCCGGACGCTCGCGACGCAAGTCACTCAATCGCATGTGCGAACGACGGGGCTAGCCTCGGCTCGTACTCGAGGTGCGGCTCCGCCTTGGTGGCACGGGCCTTGACGACTGCGGGGCCGGGTGTCGTGACGATCATCAGTGTTCTCCGTCCGCCGCCGTGGCGCCGAATAGCGTCGCCAGTACCTCGGGGCGGTAGCCTGGCGCTGGCGGCGCAGGCGGCTTAACCCGCTGCGTCTGCTGCCGCTCGTGGTGGGCCAGGACGTGCGCGATGACCTCGTCGGGAGTCGGCGCAGTGTAAATCTCTGTCGTGGTGATGTGGGCATGTCCGAGGACCCACTGCACGTCGGCCAGGGTCAGGTCGGGGGTCACGGACCATCCTCTTGGCCGCGGAATGCCGCAGGTCGTGCAGTGTCCAGTTCGCGCCAAGCGCGGCGTTGGCCTTGTTGAAAACCATCCGGGTCGCGTCGTAGGTCAGCGGACGAAACGGCCGACGCAGTGTCCACCACAGTGCCTCCTCCGGCCCCTGCGGGACCAGATCCCGCAACTCCTGCCGGTAAAGCCGCAGCCACACGAACGCGTCGGTCGAGGCCGGCAACCGCTGCAACGCACGGTTTCCCTTGCGGATCACACCGATCACCTGGTCCTCCGGCGCGACCAAGCCCTGGCAGACGCCGAGCAGCTCGGAAGCGCGGGCACCGGTCGAGATGTAGAACGCGATCAGCGCCCGATCCCGGTTGCAGTCCAGCGCCGCGAACAGCTCGTTGAACGCCTGATCCGGGATGCTCCGCGGGGCCGGCTTGGGCTCCTTCGGCTGATACGCCGCTCGTCGAGACGGCGATCGGAACGGCTGCATCGGATTGTGATGGGCATTGAGCCGTTCCTCACCGCCGCTCTTGGCCGCGGGGAAGGGGTTGACCAGCGGCCGGCCGTGCATCTCCCGGTGGTACTCGTAGAAGGACCGGATCACCGCCCGGGCGTGCCGCCTGGTCCGTGCCGCGTAGTTGCTCGCAGGCGTCGCCTTGCCGGTGACCGGGTTCACCGACCCTGGTGCCGGTGCGTCAGGGCGACGCTGCCGCGGCGGCTTCTTGGTGATCTTGAGCCACAGCGCGAAGTCGCGGGCCTCCACGCGACCGGCACAGTGCCACGGAACATCCACCGCATGCAGGAATCGGTGCCATGAAAGTAGTTCGTAGGCGTAGGACCGCAGCGACGCTGGACTGGCGTCGTCAGCAAGCATGTGGTGCAGAAATTCGGTGACTGCAGGCATCTCCAAGCCCTGGCTGTCAAGAAGCCGGAACGGCATGAGCCGGTCGCCGGTCTCCACCACCTTGCCGACCCTCGCCACGGCGAGCCTGGCCACATCCCGAACCTTCCTGCCGCGCTCTGCCATTCATGCCTCCGCAAAGTCACCGTGGTCGATGACCCGAGATCACAGCAGATCCAGGCCACGACACGCAGTGACAAGTGAGACCAAGCCGGGATGACGACCGGCCGAAGAGTCACGCTGCGTTGACATTCCGAGATGCCAAAGACGTCCTACTGTTTCGGTCAACGGGACTTACGATGTTCCATGCTTCACGTGAACCCGGCGATGCTGCCCCGCCTGGACACCATCGAGGACGACCTGATGCAGCGACGCGACCGCGCCTCGCAGGAAGGCTGGCTCGGCGAGATCGAAGGAATCGACGTAACTCTGGCCCGGCTGCGCCGCAAACGTGATCAGACCCTGCGCTTGTCCAAGACTGCGACCCCCGTCCACCTAGGCATCCCAACGACGCCCTCGGCCACCGGCCATGAACCAGCTTGAGCAGGGCCGGCACCGTCCCCGCACGGCAACCCCGGCGACGTGGGCGGCGGCACGGTCCACGGCCCGAGCGACCATGACAGAATCGGCCGGGTGGACGACGAGGCATTGAACGGGCGGACGGTCAACGTGAAGTGGTATCCCAAGCGTGAGGGCCTGCTCGGTCTTACCGACTCCGACGTCGTCGATTACTACCTCGTGCTGACCGGGCCTGCGGCTGCGGCGACCCATTCGCGGGGCGCTGTCCGGCCCTGGTGCATCACCTCGGTGTACCTGTTCGACGCCCGGGTGCTGCTGAACGATCTGCGCGGTCGTGGCGTGAAGATCGGGGAGGGCTCCAGCGTCCGCGAAGCGCAGTGGGAGGCGGCCCAGATCTACCCTGAGCAGCGCAACCAGGCCCTGACACTGCAACCAGTACAGGTCGAGCTGCTGCGGCGGTTCGCGCCATGACCGTTGCCTGGCAGCACGGCGCGGACGTCTTCGGCCGGCTCCTTCGACAGCGCGGGCTCGATCCCCAGGCCGTCACGGATGTCGAAGCGGCTTGGGCCGCGTTTGAAGGGTTCGCCCAGACGCCGGTGGACGGGATACTGCCGGGCGACGACTGCGACGCCGACGGCTTCATCGTGCAATGGGGCTGTTGGTCCTGGAACGACAAGCGTCCCAGTCTGTGCTTCACCCGGCAGTGGGCCGTCCCCGATCCCGACGATCCCGAGGGGCAGCCCAGCTACTGGCAGGTGGAGCTGGAAATGATCTTCCAGGGGGAGGCGAGCCTGGAGGGACTGGACGAACTCAACGAGTCCGACACCGGGCTCAGCTTCGAGCCCATCGGTCCCGCCCGTGGCGCCGAACTCGCCGCTGTGCATGAACACTATCTCGGTCTGTATCCGCAGCTGCGTACCCTTTGGAACGCGACACCGGTCGTCAGCAAGCTCTCCATGCACCAGGCTGACTAACCCACCCCGGACGGCCAAACCGTCTTCGCCAGATGTCAATAGCCGACGCTGGTGTCCAGGCGCTGGACCCCCGTCAGACGGCAGGTACCCGAGCCACGTCGTAGGGGTCCCAGTCGAGATCCCAGAACGACTTCAGGTCGTGCGCGGCGATGTACTGGCGTTCGACCTCGTGGATCGGGTACATGCCCGCCAGGTGGATGACGTCGTGCCCCTCATGCCCCGGGATGCTGACGTCGATGCGGCAGTCGTCGCGGTCCACGACGGCGGGGGCGAAGACGACGAACGCGGTCGGCGGCGAGTCCGGACAGATGCGCTCACCGAAGTTGATGGTGTTGCCGTAGCTGAACGGGCACGACCCGCGCAGTTTGCTCGGCGATGTGTCCCAACGCCCAGGCCCACCGGTCATCATCGGACCGGACGCTGAGACACAGCTCGGGGCTGCCGTTGCGCCAGTCGGGGTGGTGGGAAAGGGATACCCCGTAGGTCAGTGCTGTGGCCAGACCGTCCGGCAGGTTGCGGTACGCCAGCACCGTGACGCCCTTGAGGCCCTCGTGCGTGGAGGCGACGGGGAGGAAGCGTGGCTCGACCCCGCCGCTGAGGCGGTCGAGGTGAGCGAGGTAGTTCTCCACGCGACTGGCCACCGGTAGATCATGCCCGGTCACGTATACGCCCGGTCGACCGGGAACGCTCCGGCCACCGTGCAAGGCGCTGGTTCAGCCCTCCGGCTCCCCGCCACCGTCCAAGGCGACGCCCAGCCAGGTGCGAACCGTGACAATTTCGGGGTCGGACAGGGCGATCTCCGCGGCTTCGGCGCGGTTGAGGACGTTGCTGACGAACGCGGCGGCGATTTCATCCGCGTCCGGTGGTGGCTGCCTGTGCAGCGGGCAGCCACCGAAGGATGTGCCGCGCACGACCTACCCGACGGCGCCACGGCTGACGGGTACGTCGCGCTCACGAACCTGGTCCCGGGCCCAGCCGGTGCATTCGGTCAGGTTGAACCGGTGAGTACCGGCGTAGTCGGACAGCCTCTGGTAGATGGCCGGCCACGAGGACTGCGGCAGCCGCGGCAGGTTGAGCTGGTCCACCAAACGGCCGATGGGCTCGGGCAGCGTCGGTGCCGGTGGCGGTGCCGGAGCCGACTCGGGTGGCGAGTGGCGGCTGCCGTCCCAGAGCAGGTGCTGCGAGGTACGGAGATTCGGTAGTTGCAGGCTTGCCAGCGCGCGGGCGAAGCTGCCGAAGCCGAACCAGTTGCTGTCTCACTGACCGAGCTGCCCAGTTGAGCCCGCAGGCGGTACGCGAGGGCAGCCATGTTCAGCGGCTCGGATGCCTTGGCGTACTCGGCGCTCATGAGCGATCGGAAGGTTTCGTAGGTCGCGTTCTCATCGACGGCTGCGACGTCGACCTGGCCGACCCCGTCCGCGAACTCGGCGTCCAGCGTGTCCTCCGCGTCGTCGAGCTCGATCGGCTCGCCTTGGGCCAAGGCGAGCAGTTGCTGACTGTCGAGCACCTGGTCGGCGATCGATGTGAAGGCGGCTGCCGCGTCCGCCGGTGACACGATCATCGTCCGGCGGTCCGAACGGCGTAGGCGCTGAAGCAGGGGAGTCATGTCGGAGTCGCCGGACGCGATGACGAACTCGTCGTAGCGGGTATCGGCGGACAGCGCGTCGATCGCGTCCACGACGATCCGGATGTCGGCCGCGTTCTTCGTCCCGCTGTAGCGAGGGCAGTCGATCACCTCGAAGCCGGCGCGGACGAACGCTGGCCGGAACTTGGAGAAGTACAACCGGGCCTGCTCTCCAGCAGGGTCCGGGTGGTACACCCACCCGGACGGGTTGAGGTAGCAGCGCAGGATCAACCAGCGTCGGGGTGCGTTCGCCATCAGCGTCGTCGACAGACGGCGCAACCACCCGTCCGGCTCGCTCGCGAACCGCACGGCCACATCGGGGTCCACCTTGTACAAGCCAGAGAACACGTTGTCGAAGTCGAGGTAGAGCGCCGCCCGGACATCACTCATGGTCGTAACGTATCAACGCTCAGCGACCCTGCGGCGTCCGCCCGGGCAGTCCACGCCGCCAGCTCGAGGAGGGACCGGGCAACGCCGTAGATCGCGATCACGGTGATCGGTAGGTTGCCCGCATGTCCTCCCATCTCAGCCCTGGCGCCTCGGGGGCAGTCCGTCGCTTTGCCGGCTGGGTCGCGCGTGGTTCGCTCGGGCATCCCTTGCTGGAGGGGGTCAACTACTGGGACGAGTTGAGGGACTCGCCGTCGCAGATGGAGATCTGCTTCGCCGTCTTCGCCAACGTCCTCGAGTTCGATGGACACGGAAACCCGACCAACGAGAAGTACGCAGAGCGTCGCGCCGCGACGTGGCTCTACAAGTACTGCACAGGGAACCTTCCCGCCGGCGCCGCCGAGCTTGAGCCGTGGGAGGTCGAACTGCATTGAGCCAAGAGGCCAGTCGCAGCCCATCCTGTCGAGGCCGCCAGGGGACCGTGCGGTTCCTCGACGTCGACGAACCTTGATCCCGTTCGGGCCCAGGCCGGAGAGCCGCAGCACACCCGCTCAGCCCACGAGCCCGGAGGCGGCGATCGAGCCGAACCCGTTGCTGGACCGGCTCAACCCCGCCGACGGCCCCAGATTGCTGGAACTCGGCACCGACCTGATGACGCGGCGCCACCAGGCGGCTTGGTGGCAAGCCGCCCGGTAGCCGTGACCCGCACCGCGACCGGCCAGCGATCCGTCCGAGTCAGAGGAGGTCGCCCGGTCACGTAGACGCGGTGTTGGCGGGACGCACCGACGACGCCCGAGGGTGCCGACACCCAGTCCGCGCTGGCTTTGCGTTTCGAAGACGTGGCGCAGCCCCGCAAGGCGGTTGCATCTGGCAAATGTTCCATGGCCATCGGGGAGTACGTCCTCGGCGGTAGGCTGCGCACGTGTCCGACCTGCCAGACCTTCGCGTCTTCGCCCGGGTTGAACCGCTGCTACCGACCGCCACGGTCATCGTGCGGGGAGGGCCGGACACGGGGGAGAAGCTGCGGACTCACGCGCAGCGGGTCCGCCGAGCGTTCCTGCTGGACGGTGAACCGGTACCGGGCATCTCGGTGTTTGCCGCGTTGGACGATATTGGTCCAGGATCGCTAGCCTCAGCCCTTCACCTTCACGAAGCTCGCGCTGTGGAGAGGTTGCGCCCGTTGAAGTCGGGCGCTGGCCCGGGTGAGCGGTGGTTCTGCGTCGTGTCGCGGGTGGTTTCCGGTCGCACTCAATGGGTCTGGGGCTGATGCGGTAGCGGGGTGATGGTCCAGCCGTCGGCCTCGTCGTGGGCTTGCGCGCAGCATTCGCAGAGGCATAGTTCATCGGCACCGTTGCGGGCGAGGTGGGTGGCCTCGTTCCACGGGCAGCCTTGACAGCCGGGTGAGGTACCCCGGTTTCACGGAGACTGGTGCGATCGGGGCTGGACGCTACGAGCCCACGGGCACGCCCAGCCTGGCCAGCACCGTGCGGGCATGGTGAAACTCGTCATCCGTGTCCACCTTGGTGAGCAAGAGTTTGGTGACACCGAGGGCGAGGTAGCGATCGACGTAGGCCGCGACCTGATCGTACGAGCCGACCAGCAGCGGCGCTCCGGTCCGGCCGGTGCTGAACAGGCCGGTCCAGTACACCTCGTCATGCACGTCGGCCTCGGCGGCCAGCAGTGCCATGCGACGGCTCCAGTCGGACGGCGACTCGCGCTTCAACAGGGTGCGTAGCCGGGCCGCCCGGTCCACATTGTGATCGGCCAGCGCGACCGTCCATGCCTCCTCGGCCGTCGGCCGGGCCACCAGCCCGACCCGGATGCCCATATCCAACCCGGAGTCGCGGCGGACGGCCGCGAAGGTCTCGGCGAACGTGTCCACCGGTTCGGGATGGGTGATCGTGACGTCGCCGACCGCCTCGGCGAACCGGCGGTTGGCCGCCGACGAGCCGGCGACGAAGATGCGCGGTCGCAGGTGCGCGGGTAGGCAGGTGTTGATGCGCAAGTTGCGGTACTGGTAGTGGTCGCCGCTCCAGGAGACCGGCTCCTCCGACGAGAACAGCAGCTTGAGTAGGGTGACGTATTCCGTGGCCCGCGTGTAGCGCTGGTCGTGGTCGAGTACCTCGCCGACCTGGTCCAGTTCTTCCGGGGCGGCGCCGGTGATCACGTTGAGATCGACGCGACGGCGGTACAGCGATGTCAGGCTGCTGATGGTCTTGGCCGCCTTGAACGGCGGCATCGTGTAGGGCTGCATCGCGACCAGCGGCACCAAGTCCGAGGTGTACTGCATGAGTACCCCGCCCACCGCCCACGGGTCGAGCACAATGTGGTCGTAGAAGATCAGCAAGCCGGTGAAGCCGTTGCGTTCGGCCCGCTGGGCCAACATGGCCAGCCGCGGCCGCTGGTCGTGGGTAGGGGGCAGCCACGGAAGGGTTGCCGTACCGATGATTTCCAGCTTGCGCATGTCATCTCCGCCTAACCGGTCGGGATAGACGAGGGCCCGGGCAGCTCCGTCCAGCGTTGAGAATCGAACAGTCGGTCTAGGAACCCCTGCTTCCAGCGCTGGGTCCGCTGTTCCAGTTCGCCGTACTCGTCGAGGTAGTCCCGGTCCGGCGGCTCCAGCGCCCGGAGCAGTTCGGCCGGTACGGCGCCGGGATAGAGCAGGCTGGTGTGGTGCAGCGCGAAGAACAGCTCGCGCTCGGCGCCCACGGTTCTGACGAACTCGGGCAGGCGCGCCACATCGTCGGTCGCCGTGGCCCGGATCGACTCCATGACGTCGATGAACCGCATGAGATGCAGATCCCGGCCCTGCGTGATGCTCAGGTAGCTGGTGGCTTCCTTGTACAGGTGCAGGCCGATGTCCAGCAGCTGGTCTAGTGGGCTGAGCGCGAACGATGGCTCTCCGCAGATCAACGCCGGCCGGGCACGGTCGAGGACCTCCCCGACATCGATGCGCCCGGCCGACTGTTTCTGGAACATGTCGAGGCACAGATCGACCTCGAACCACCGGACCTCGGCCTCCGAGGTCGACTTCAGGAAGGGTAGGGCGTTGTTGAGGTGGACGGCCCAGAACAGCTGGGTCTTGCGTTCGTGCGGGATGACCCGGTCACCGCTGTCGGAGGGCACGCCCTGCGCGTAGCCGAGATCGGCTAGGATCGCGGCTGCCTGGTCGACGGAATCCTTTTCTATCAACACATCCAGGTCACTCATGCGCCGGATCCCGGGGTCGTCGTACACCAGCGCGCACAGCGACGGGCCTTTGCGCACCGCATGCTTGAGGCCCTGCCGCCCGAACGCACGCAGTATCCGGGCGAACTCGGTGAACAGGCCGCGGTTGCGCCGCACATTCGCTTCGTAGGCGGCTGAGTAGATCCACTGGTGAGGCACCACCGCCCTTTTCCTGGGCCCATAACGCACGAGGTTACGACCGACCAGGCAGATCACCTGCTGGGCCAGGGCCTGATCGAGGAAGTACGGCCAATCCAGCGCCGCGTCGGCGGCCAGCCATTTCTGAACGGTCCGGTCGCGAGCGTCGGTCCATCGCGGCGCGGCCAGCGCCATCAGCAGTCGCGCCTCCGGACGCAGCGGCCCGGTCATGCTGGCCCTGACCCGAGCGTGCGCTGAACCTGGTCCGGCCAGCGGTCGATGTCCGGGCCGTGTCGATGCATCAGGGCCAAGGCCAGCCGCTCGTAGCCGAACGCGAGGCAGGCCGAGTGGGTGATCTCGCCGTCCGGGCCGACGATCCCGTACAGCTGACCGAATTTGTCGGTGTGGTAGTTGCCGGACGCGACCGCCTGCAGCTGGTCCGGACCGACGGGTACCCGTAGTTCGATCTTCAACTGCCGATCCAACTGGAGCATCCGCATCATCCGCTGCGCCCGACCGAAGAACGGGTCGCTGGCCACTTCGCGGACGACCGTCAGACCCAGCGCGGCCAACCACTTCTCGCTGACAGCGAGCCGGTCATCCCGCCAGGCCAAGGCATCGGCGGTGTCGAGCCGCACGAACTCCCGCATCCGGAAGGACCGCAGCCGACCGACCTCGTGGTCGGCCTCCTGCCGGAAGCAGGTCGCGGTCACGCCCACCTCGACCGGGCCGGTCAGGCGTTCGCCGGCGTACAGCGGGTACACCCCGTAACAGGCGGCCGGCAGCAACACCACGTCCGACTCGGCCGGGTCGGGCCCGGCGTACACGCGGCCGAGCAGGTGCGGGAACGTCTCGGGGTAGCCGACCTGCTCGATGGTCTCCCGGGCGATGATCGGTGGTGCGTGCAGCTGCGGCCCGTCGCCGGCCAAGGACGTGAGGCCGGCGGCGATCGCGGTCACCACCGACTCGAAGCCGACGGTCGACAGGTAGACGCCGGCCGCGGGCGTCGGTACCAGCGCGCTGTCCGGGATCATCGCACCGGGCTCCCGATCAGCACGCTGACGCATCCGACGATGTTGAAGATCGTGCCGAAGGTGGCGTGCCGCAGGTAGCTGTCGGGAAACTCGAAGCCAAACGTCGACTCGAGCGCGACCATCACATCGACACTGGCCAACGACGTCATTCCGCGTTGCCACAGGCTTTCGTGGACGTCGACGCTCATCGCGGCCTCCTCGAGCCCGGAGTGGTCGCGCAGGATCGACCGGACCTGCGCTTCGATGGCCGATTCGGCTGTCGGAATCATCAGACCTCCTCTAGCGGCTGGGCGGTCACGGTCACGTGGTCGATCCAGACTGGCTCCGGCGAAGCGGCGATCGCCGACACCACCCGTCTGCTGGGCGCGTCGACCACCTCGCCGAAGCACGCGAACGCACCGTCGAGGTGCGCAGCCGGCGCGACCGTGATGAAGAACTGCGAGCCGGTACTCGTGGATCCGGGGCCGGCGCGGTTGACCATGCCCAGCCGGAACGGCTGATCGAAGGCCGCCTCGGCGCTGATCTCCTCGAACCAGCGGTAGCCGGCGCTGCCTTCACCGGTACCCAGCCGATCCCCGCCGTGGATGAGGAAACCGGGCTCCCGCCGGTGGAAGACCGTGCCGTCGTAGAACGGACCCGTGCCGGGCTGGTTGGTTCGTGGATCGAACCAGTCGCGGCGACCGGTGGCCAGTCCCACGAAGTTGTCCACCGTGTAGGGCGCCCGATCGACCCACAGCCGTAGCGCGATGTCGCCCAGCGTGGTGTGCAGGGTCGCGTCGGCGGCGGTGTAGCGGTTCAAGGTGTCGGGGATCGGCGCGCTGTTCGGCAGCCGCCGGACGCTGACCGGACCCTGACTCAAGGGATCGCCCACCTCGAAGTCCGTCGGCTCGGCCCGGTTGCCGCAAGCCAGCGCACCCGGCCGAGCGTGCCGCAGACTCCGGTCGAACCAACCGAATGGCCAGGCCACCGGTGGTGGTGGCCGTAGTGGTTCCTGGTGGCCGCGCACCAGTTCCCGTACGGCCGGCGAGGCGTGCCGAATCAAGGTGTCCACATCGGTCCGGGCTTGCGCGTCGAGCACAGTTCGCATGTCCTGTATGTCGTAGAACTTGTCGAACACCGAGCCGTTGTTGTGTTCCAGGGTGAAGCACTGGTCCACGAAGACGCGGTCCGGGATCTCGCCTTGGACATAGCGCAGCATCATAGTGGTGATCGGATACCAGGCGGCGCCGCCGAATTCGCGGCCGAGCCGGCCGAATGCCTGGCTGGCCAGGTCGAGCGCCCGGCGGTAGCCGAGGTCGGATCGGATCCGCGGCCACGCGACGCGGCTGTCGCCGGTGCGGATCGCGTCCAGGAAGCCGGCCAGCTCCGGGGTGTACAACGCGAACGGTACGCGGCCGAAATGGCCGAGCTCGCTGCCGATGGCGCTGTCCAGGTGCCCGGCGAAGTCGGCACACAACTGGGGCAACCAGTTGGCCAACCGCACGCGCGCGTCCCGATTGCCGTTGGCGGCCATCCACTCCAGCAGATAGAAGTCGGCGGCGATGCTGGCCGGGTCGACCGGATCGACAAACCAGCGCGCGCTGTGGGCCGATAGCTCACCGGCGATGCCGGCCAGCGCCTCGTCCCGATCGCTGTCACCCCGCAGATAGCGCATCCAGTGCCGTTCGGCCACCGCGAAGAGGCGCGGGTACCGCCACTGGGTGCCGAGCACGTCGAAGCACGGGCGGTGATCGGGACGGGCCGACCGCACCAGATGTCCGGCCAGCATCTCGATCAGCGCTTTGGTCAGGAGCAACCGCAACCGGCGTTGGTACGGCGTGGCGCCCGGCAGCCGGCGGGCCAGCTCGACCGAGAGGTTGGTGGCCACCTCACGGGTCTCCATCAGATGCGGCCAACTCAGCATCGTCAGCACGCTGTCGGCCATGGTCGTGCCGCGGAACCGGTTGCAGTCAACGAATATCCCGGTCACCCCGGTCTGATCGGCGAGGTAGCCGGCGGCCGGCGTGTGGGGCGCGAACGGTACGAGGTGCAGGTCGAGGCGCCGGTTCGTCGCCGGGGCACCCAACGCGTCACACAGCGCGGGCAGGTACCGGTCGGCACCGAGGATGTCTTCCAGCTCTCCGATAGCGTTGGCCCGAAACTGGTCGTACTCGGCGATGATCGGGTTCAGGATCGGCTCGGCGGCGGCCAACGCGTCGGCAATGATCTTCGCGCCTGCCACCAGACGGTGATCGGTCATCCGGGCAACCAGATCGGCCGGATCGACCGCGGCCGCTACCTCGGTCGGTATGTTGGTGCGTACGACCGGCGCCCACGACTCGAACCCGGCGGCGAACGCAGCCACCTCCGGCCCGGTCGGCAACGGGATCAGGGTCGGCTCGAACGAGAACCGGCCGAGCATCTCCCGCTGGGTGGCCAGGAACAGGTCGAGCAGCGGGCTGCGGGCGTGGCTATACCTCATCGTCGGCTCCCGCGATCAAGCCCGCGGCGGCCAACTCCCGCACGGCGCTGCGGACCCGCAGCCGATCCAGCCGCTGCCACGGCTCGGCCAGCGGCGCGAGGGCCACCGCGCGGTCGGTGACCTGGTCTATCGACGTACTGGCGCACAGGCCCCAGACGAGTAGCGCGCTCGCCGGCACGTGGAAGGTACGGCCGCCCGGCCCGATCAGCACCATGGCCGGACCAGCATTGCCGGGCAACACATCGACGGCACGCCGCAGCGCTCCGCCCCCGCCGGGCCAGTCCGGCCAGTGCTCCAGCGACACGCCCCACCACCCGACGGTCAGCGCGGCGGCCAGGCATGACTGGACCAGCGCCACGATCTCGGGCAGGGCGTCGAACGCGCCGTGCAGGCTGAGCCGGCGGTAGCGGTCGAACGGGAAGGCGGCCGGGACGGTGCGAGCCACCTGGTGGCCGACCCATTTGTCGCCGTAGTAGAGGTCGCCGCCGCTGGCCGCGATCGCCTTGCCGGCGGCCAGCAAGGCCCGCCGACCGGCCAGCACCGCCGCGTCCCGGTCGATCTGATCCGCCGAGTCCCGCAGGCCGGCCACGTCCTCCACCGCCGAATAGGCCGTCGCCGCCCAACCGCCGATGACCAGCCGGCGCAACGACAGCGGCCGACCGGCGAGCCGCTTCCGTAGGCCGGCCAGGGCGCCGTCGTCGACCACGACGTCCCCGGTGAGCAGCCGAACGGCCAGCACCAGGTCACGCTCGGGCAGCGAGTCCGCCCCGAGTACCTGGTCGACCAACGCGTCCAGCCGCTCGCTGGCCAGTGTCTGCACGTCGACGCGGGTGCCGCCGGCGTGTAGCTGCCGCCGGCGCTCCACCCAGCCCGGGCCGATCAGGTAGACGTCGATATCGCTCGACGCGCTGCCCAATCCGACCACGTTGCTGCCGGCCAGGAACGCCGACGGCGCGCGCTCGGCCGCGGCCAGTTCGGCCGCGACCGCCCGCCCTCGGTCCACGCGCTGCGCGTTGCCCATTACCAGCCCGGGTTCTCCGGCAGGGCGAGGCCGAGGTACTTGCCGTCGTCGGAAATCATGATGCCGACGTGGCAGCACTCGTCGAGGAAGCGGGTGACCCGCTCAACCGAGACGTCCACGCCGCGCGAGACCAGGTCGGCGGTCACCCTGGCCGGCGTGTGCGCGGTATCGCCGCACGCGTCGTACGCCTCGGCCCGCCAGTCGGTCAGGGTCAGCTGCTTGGCCTCGGCGGTGCGGCGGTCGATGATGGTGAGCCGACCCGGCAGCCGCTGCATGATCAGTTGAGCGTTGGCCGCGTACCGTTCGGTCCATTCGTCGACGGCGACGTTCATCGCGTTCACGGTGATGTCGGACACCCCGGTCGGTTCGTACGCGAAGAAGTAGGCGATCTTCGCGTGGTCGAGGGTGGCCGGGTAGATGTGGCGGTAGAACTCCTGGGGCCGCTTGCCAGTGATGGGGAACGACCCGTCGGTGTAGTACGGGCTGAACCGCTCCAACCAGATCCGCTGGCACCCGGACGGCGGCTCCAGGTGGTAGAGCAGCGGAATCAGCTTCTGCTGCGCGGCGTAGTCCTCGTCGGTCTCGCCGGGGAAGCCGGCCAGCAGGTTCCACGACACCCGCATGCCGTAGTACTGCGCCCATTTGAGCAGCCGTACGTTGATCAGCAGGCTGGAACCCTTGCGCATGATCCGCAGTACGTTGGTGCGCAGGCTCTCGATGCCGGGCTGCACGCGCATGATGCCGGCCCGGGTCATCGTGCGCATCTGCCCGCGCGTGAGGTTGGCCTTGACCTCGAAGAACATGTTGACGTCCCAGTGCCGTTCGGCCAGTTCGGCGCAGAACCCGTCGAGGTACCGCATGTCGAGGATGTTGGGCTCTCCCGGCATGAGTGTGGGTGGGTTGAGGAGATGACGACGGTCGGAGCCGTTGCGGGGTAGGCGGATCGGCGACACGCCGGGCGGGATGTCAGATGCGCACGGTCGAGGACCCCTAGCTTCAAGGTCGACGAAGA
>WNFU01007195.1_pt1 | contig 13740 bp, 11 predicted proteins | sample 5400121 | NCBI WGS metagenome assembly WNFU01 (sample SAMN13153360, study PRJNA577476) | soil metagenome | isolation source: 100 cm soil or saprolite under grassland replicate 1 | place: USA:California | collected 2016-06-15
GGCGTGGAGTGCTGAGCTTCGGGATGGTCGCCATCCCCGTGCGCCTGTACCTGGCCACCGAGAGCACCTCGAAGGTCTCGTTCAACCTCCTGTGCCCCGAGCACAAGAGCCGCATCAAGAACAAGCGCTGGTGCCAGGAGGGCGACCATGAGGTCGCGAGGGTCACCACCCGCCGCGCGAGCTGGGGATCAGGGCCGTGCGCCGGTCGACGCCGACGTTCCCATGGACCAGCGCCTGCGGTCCGGCCGCGACCGTCCACGCGCGCAGCCGACGGACCGAGCGCTCCGAAAGTCCCAGGAGCAGCGCCGCCTCCCTGACCTCGACCTTGCCCGCGACGAGCTGCGCGAGCATGAGCTCACGACGCTGCCCCATCAATCCGTCCCTCCATCGCTCCGGTTGGTGGACAGGATCACAGAGAGCAGTTTCGGCGGTCAAAGTCCCCGAGCGATCACACATCCGCCTTGCGTGGTTGACACGGAGGTGTAATCTGCGCGCGGCAAGCCGCGCGTTGGAACAGAGACTGCGGGGAGGCGACACGTGCCGAGATCCATTTGGCGTGGAGTGCTGAGCTTCGGGATGGTCGCCATCCCCGTGCGCCTGTACCTGGCCACCGAGAGCACCTCGAAGGTCTCGTTCAACCTCCTGTGCCCCGAGCACAAGAGCCGCATCAAGAACAAGCGCTGGTGCCAGGAAGGGCAGCTACGTCGTCATGGACGACGAGGACCTCGAGAAGCTCCCGCTGAAGTCGAGCAAAGCCATCGACATCGCGGGCTTCATCGAGGACGAGGAGCTCCCGGGACCGGTCTACTACCAGTCCGCGTACTACCTCGAGCCGGAGAAGGCGGCGGCGAAGCCGTACGCGCTCCTCAACAAGACGCTCGAGAAGACCGGCCGCATCGCGATCGCGAAGTTCGCGCTGCGCGACCGTGAGCGGCTCGTCTCGGTCCGCCCGCTCGACGGCGTGCTGCTGCTGAACACGCTGCACTGGCCCGAGGAGATCCGCGACACCGACGACCTCGATCTGCCGGAGGACGTCACGGTGAGCGCGAAGGAGATCTCCATGGCCGAGACGCTGGTCGACGCCATGGCGATGAAGTTCGAGCCCGACGAGTTCAAGGACGAGTACAAGGAAGCGGTCGAGGAGATCGTCAAGGCGAAGGTCGCGGGCAAGGAGGTCATCGAGGCGCCTGAGGCGGAAGCCGAGACGACCGTGGTCGACCTCATGTCCGCGCTGAAGGCGTCGGTCGAGCGCGCGAAGAAGGGCGAGAAGGCCGGGGGCCGGCGCGCCGCCGGCGAGCGCAAGCGCACGACCACGCGGAAGCGAAAGACCGCCTAGCACTCCCAGCCTCCGCGCGCGCACGTCGTGTCCGTATCCTCCGGAGGTGGCGAAGCGAGGTCCCTCCGGACCGACGCTCATCGAACTCGCTGAGGCGCGCTCCGCGCTGCCGCGGCACGTGGCGCCGATGCGGCCGCGCGTCGCCGCGGCGCCCTTCAACTCGCCCGATCATCTGTTCGAGGTGAAGTGGGACGGGATCCGCGCCACGCTCGCGAGCGATCGGGGCGGCGTCCGCGTCACGGACCGCCGCGGCGGTGACCTCCTCGGCCTCCTGCCGGAGCTGCGCGACGTGAAGGTGCCCGAGGGCGCCCTGCTCGACGGCGAGATCATCGTCTGCGACGCGCGCGGGCGGCCGTCGTACGACCTGCTCGCGGGACGCCTCGGGCCGCGTGCGGCGAAGCGCGGCCGCGGTCCGATCTTCGTCGCGTTCGACCTGCTCTACGAGGCGCACCGGCCCCTGCTCGCGAAGCCGCTCGAGGAGCGCAAACGCCGGCTTGCCGGGCTCGGCATCACGGACCGCCGCGTCGCCGTTCCCGACCACCTCGAGAGCGACGGCGAGCCGTTCTACGACGCGGTCGAGGAGTACGGCCTCGAGGGGATCGTCGCGAAGCGCCGGCGCTCGCCGTACGTGCCCGGCGCGCGCACCGCCGACTGGCTGAAGTACCACGTGACGCCGCGCGCCGACGTCGTCATCGGCGCGCTCGTCGTCGACGACGTGCGCGGGGCGCGCACGATGCTGTGCGGCTGGGCCGCCGCGAACGGGCTCGCGTACGCCGGTGAGGCGTACGTGCCGCCATATCTCGGCCGGTGGCTCGACGAGGCGACGCGCGACTTCACGTCGGACGCATCACCGTTCGCGACGCCGATGCCGATGCGCAGCGGGTCCCGCTGGCTCCGCCCGTCGCTGGTCGCGATCGTCGAGCACGACGGCGCCGAGGGCACCGAGCTCGCCGACGCGCGCTTCCGCGCGCTCCGTTTCGACGGCGATCCCGCGAGCGCGATCGCGGAGACGCCGGTCGAGGTACCGAGCGCGCCGCCCACAGGACCCGCGGAGCGGCCGCGCCTCGTCGTGCTGCAGTCATTGCCGTTCGGTCGATGACCTAGACTGGGAAAAACCCCGGAGGTCCTGCGGATGTCGAAGTTCGTCTTCGTGACCGGCGGGGTCACCTCCTCCCTCGGCAAAGGCATCACCGCCGCATCGCTCGGCAGCATCCTCGCGGCGCGTGGCCTCTCCGTCGCGTCGCTGAAGATGGACCCGTACCTCAACGTCGACCCCGGAACGATGTCGCCGTACCAGCACGGCGAGGTCTTCGTCACCGAGGACGGCGCCGAGACGGACCTCGATCTCGGGCACTACGAGCGGTTCATCGACCGGAACGTCACGCGCGCGTCGAATCTCACGACGGGCCAGGTCTACAACGCGGTCATCGCGAAAGAGCGGCGCGGCGACTACCTCGGCGCGACCGTCCAGGTCATCCCGCACATCACGAACGAGATCAAGGCGCGCATCCACCGCGTCGCGCGCGAGGCCCAGGCGGACGTCGTCATGGTCGAGGTCGGCGGCACGGTCGGCGACATCGAGTCGCTCCCCTACCTCGAGGCGATCCGGCAGTTCCGGAACGACGTCGGCCGGCAGAACGTCCTGTACATCCACCTCACGCTGCTGCCGCGCGTCGCCACGGGCGAGCTGAAGACGAAGCCCACGCAGCACTCCGTCCGCGAGCTGCGCGCCATCGGGATCCAGCCCGACGTGCTCGTGGCCCGCGCCGACGAGGCCATCGACGACGACCTGCGCGAGAAGATCGCGCTGTTCTGCGACGTGAAGGCCGAGAACGTGATCTCGGAGCCGAACGCGTGGTCGATCTACGGCGTCCCGACGATGCTCGAGGACGTCGGGCTCGGGCAGACCGTCGTGCGCGAGCTCGGGCTCGAGGCGGGTCCGCCCGACCTCAGCGCGTGGCGCACGCTCGAGCAGCGCATCCGCGGCGCGCGGATCCCGCTCGAGATCGGGCTCGTCGGCAAGTACATCATGCTGTCGGACGCGTACCTCTCCGTCGCTGAATCCATCAAGCACGCCGCGTGGGCGCACGGGTGCGAGCCGCGCATCCGCTGGGTCGACTCGGAGCGGCTCGAGCGCGGCGGGGACGATGAGCCGCTCGTCGGGCTCGACGGGATCGTCGTCCCGGGCGGGTTCGGCTACCGCGGCATCGAGGGCAAGGTGCAGGCGGCGCGCTACGGCCGCGCGCGGAGGATCCCGACGCTCGGGCTCTGCATGGGGATGCAGTGCATGGTCATCGAGCTCGCGCGCACCGCGCTCGGGTCAGAGGACGCGAACTCGACCGAGTTCGACGCGTTCACGCCGCATCCCGTGATCGACCTCCTGCCGGAGCAGCGCGAGGTCGAGGCGAAGGGCGGCACGATGCGCCTCGGCTCCTACCCCTGCGTCCTCGAGGAGGGCTCGATCGCGCACCGCGCGTACGGCCAGCCGATCGTCCTCGAGCGGCACCGCCACCGCTTCGAGTTCAACAACGCGTACCGCGAGCTGCTCGCCACGAATGGCATGCGCTACAGCGGGCTCTCGCCCGACGGCCGCCTCGTGGAGATCGTCGAGCTGCGCGACCACCCGTTCTATCTCGGCACGCAGTACCACCCCGAGTTCAAGTCGCGGCCGCACCGGCCGCATCCGCTGTTCGCGGCGTTCATCGACGCCGCGCTCGCGTACGGACGCGCGAGCGGCCGCGCGGAGGTCGTGGCCACCACACTGCAGGAGAGCGTGACATGAGACTGTTCCTCGACACCGCCGACTTCGACGAGATCAAGACCGCGGCGGACTGGGGCGTCATCAGCGGCGTCACGACGAACCCGACGCTCATCGCGCGCGCGGGCCAAGACCACGAGACGCAGGTGAAGCGCATCTGCGACCTCGTCGGCGACGTCTCCGCCGAGACGGTCAGCGAGAAGAAGGACGACCTCGTCGTCGAAGGGCGGCGACTCGCGTCGTGGCACAAGAACGTGATCGTCAAGGTCGCCTCCACGCCCGACGGCCTCGGCGCAGGGAAGGTCCTCGCGGGCGAGGGCATCAAGATCAACGTGACGCTCTGCTTCACCGTGAACCAGGCGCTCCTCGCCGCCGCGATCGGCGCGTACTTCATCAGCCCGTTCGTCGGCCGGCTCGACGACATCGGCGAGGACGGGATCGCCGTCGTGCGTGGCATCGTCGACGCCTACCGCCAGCAGGGCATCAAGACGAAGGTGCTCGCCGCGAGCCTCCGCCATCCCATGCACGTCACCCAGGCGGCGCTCGCGGGCGCGGACATCGGCACGATGCCGTTCAAGGTGCTCGAGTCCATGTACAAGCATCCGCTCACGGACGCCGGGATCGAACGGTTCATGGCCGACTACCGGAAGACGCAAGAGCCGAAGCCGGTCGCCGAGCCGGTCACGCCGGAGGCCGCGACCAAGCGCTAGCGCCGAGGCGGTACGGCCTTTGTTCCCGCGCGTTGCGCGCGCGGGTCCCCGATCCGCTTCGTAGCGCACATTGTCATCTTCGAGGGGGTTCCCCGATGACGAGCTCGCGCGGATCCGCGTTCGGCACGCCACAGAGATCGAGCACGCACAGCATCAAGGCGGTCTCGGGCTCCGTGCGCCCCTGCTTGATCGCGAGATCCGTCGCGTACAGCGCCTCGTAGGCGCGGACGACGTCGGCGCGTGACAGGCGGCGCGCTTCGCCGCGCCAGCGGGCGATGGCACCGGCCGACGACCGGATCGCGCGCGCCATCTTCTCCGCGTCCGCGTCGTTCCGCATCGCTGAAGCGAAGAGCACGACGCGGAACTGCCAGAGCAGCAGCGCGAGGATCTGTTGCGGCGCCTGTCCCTCCGCGAGGAGCCGCTCGAGCCGGTCCACGGCGGTCCGCGCGTCGCGCCGCACGACCGCGCGCGTGAGGTCGAAGACCTCGGTCTCGATCGCGCCGGCAACGAGGGCACGCACGGCGGCGACCGTCACGACGTCGCCCTTCGCGTATGTCGCGAGCTTCGCGAGCTCCTGCTCGATGCGGTCCGTGTCCGTGCCCGCGGCCGACGCGAGCTCCATGAGGGCGGCGGGCTCGAGGCGGACGCCCGAGCGCTCGGCGCGCGCGCGGATCCACGCCGGGACCTCGTCTGGCAGGAGCCGCACGATCCGCTCGACGCGCCCACCGGCGGCCTCGACCGCGCCCGCGAGGTCGAGGGGGGCACCCGCCTCCACCTTCGCGCGCGCTCGACGGCGCCCCGCGGGCAGGCGCTCCGCCGTCACGAGGACGAGCGCGCTCTCCACGGGGAAGTCGGCGATGAGGGACGCGTCGGTGAGGGCCTCGGCGTGATCGACGACCACGACGCGGCGTTCGTCCGGCGCGTCGAAGAGGCCCTGTGCTCGCCCGCTCATGCCGATCACGTACGCCGCATCGCTCCGCGCGTCGTGCCGCGTGACGCCGAGGGTGAGGCCGAGGTGCGGGCTCGGCCATCGCGCGATCGCGCTCGACACCGTGTCACCGCCGGACACGATGGCCGCGACGAGCTCAGCGACCCGCAGGCGCGCGCGGAACGGGTCTTCCCCGATCAGGAGGAAGACCGGCCTTCGCGGTGCGGACGGCGAGGGGGTCGGCATCGAGGGTGATGACCACGGTGCCATATCGGTCGGTGCGATACACGGGGACCGCATCGAGCGCTGCCAGCGTCGCGGGTGTGGGATGCCCGTAGCGATTCAGCGCACCGACGGAGATCGCGGCGATGGCCGGACGCACGGCCGCGACGAGCGTCTGGGCGTACGCGGTGTCCGCGCCGTGATGCGGCGGGACGTAGACGCGCGCCGCGAGCCCGTCGCTCGCGAGGAGGAGATCCGCGATCGCGTCGTCCGTCGCGTCGCCCATGAAGAGGACGGAGGCGGAGGCCGTCGAGGCGCGCAGGACGAGCGACGGCACGGCGACGCGGCGATCCGGACCGGGCGCGAGGACGCGGATCGTCACGGCACCGATGCGCACGACGACCCCGGCGGCGACGGCGCGGTGCGCGACGTGCCGTCCCGCGATCCGCTCCCACCACGACCGGGTGAGCGGCACGTCCGCCATGCCCTCCGGCTCGATGGCGAGCCCGACGTCATAGCGGTCGAGGATCGCCAGCAGCCCCGCGCCGTGGTCGGCGTGCTCGTGCGTCAGTGCGACGAGGTCGATCCGGCGATGCCACGGCGGCAGGACCTCCCCGAGGCGCCGCAGGAGCACCGCGGGGTCGGGGCCGCCGTCGATGAGCGCGTAGCGACCGTCGCTCTCGAGAAGGAAGGCGTCGCCCTGACCCACGTCGAGGACGTGCAAGCGCGACCCGCCGGGGCGCGGGAGCGTCGCCGCGCAGAGCGCGCCCGCGACGAGCACGGCGACGGCGATGGCCACGGCACGCAGGTCCGGTCGCGCGTCGATCATCGGCAGCGACGGCCGCCACCGCACCCGCGGGATCGCATGCGCGAGACGTGTCGCGCCGATCCACCCGAGGACGAGCGCGACGGCCACGACGACCGCGGTCCACGGACCGCTCTGGACCGTGACCGACGCGAGGGGCACCGCCGCCGCGACCTCCACGACGCGCCGTAGCGCGAGCGCGCTCGCGTATGCGGCCATCGCGAGCGGCCACGCCGCGGACTGGAGGACCGCGCCCACGACGGCCGTCGCTGCGCCGAACGCCATGATCGGCGCGAAGAGCGGGACCGCGACCAGGTTCGCCAGCGGAGAGACGAGCGAGACGCGGCCGAAGACCGCGGCGACGATCGGGATCGTCGGCGCCGACGCCGCGATCGTCGCGGCGAGACCGTCCGCGATCGGCCGCGGCCATCCCGCGAGGCGCTCGGCGAGCGCGCGCTCCCACGCGATGAGGCCGGCCGTCGCCGCCACGCTCAGCTGGAAGCCGACGTCCTCGATGGCGCGCGGATCCGCGATGACCATGGCCGCCACGGCGGCGCCGAGTGCGTTCGCCGCGGCGCCGCGACGGCCGAGCGCGAGGCCGAGCGACGCCACGGCGGCCATGAGCGCCGCGCGCACCACGCTCGGCGAGAGACCGACGAGCACGGCATACGTCGTGATCGCGAGGACGCCTCCGCTCGCGACGGCGATCGGCCGCGCGTGGCCGCGCAGCGCGATGCCGACGGCGGCCGCGACGAGCGTCATGTTCGACCCCGAGATCGCGAGGAGGTGCGCCGTGCCCGTCACGGCGAACGCGTCGCGGAGATCGCGCGCGATGCCCGCCCGCTCCCCGAGGACGATCCCCAGCAGGAGCGCACCCTCCGGGTCCGGCACGAGCGCGCGCAGCGGCGCGCCGAGCGCCTCGCGCAGCGCGTCGACGCGCGGGTCGGCGACGATCCCGAGGGCCGGCGGGACGACGAACGCGCGCGCGGCGCTCGCGAGCGCGCTGACCGCGACCGCCCACCAGAGCACGCGGCGCGGCGCATCGGCGCTCGCCAGCGCGAGGATCGCGCCGATCGTGGCCAGCGCGACGGCTACGCTCACGCCGAGGAGCGGGTGCGAGATCGACGCGAGCGCGCACAGCACCGCGGTCGCACCGGCCGCCACGAGCGGCGCCGCGAGGAGCGCGGTCAACGCGTCGTGACGAGATCCTTGATGTCGGCGTAGATCCGCGCGGTGACGAGCCCGCGCGTCTGCAGCTCCTCGGGGCGCGCGAACGGCTTCGACTCCCGCGCGCGGACGATCTTCGCCGCGGTCGTCGGCCCGACGCCGGGCAGCGAGACCAGCTCGGCCTCCGACGCGCGATTGATGTCGATCTTCGCTTCGCCAGTCGAGCCGAGACTGCCGGCCGGCGGCTGCTCCCCCGGCTTCGGGACGTAGACCCGCATGCCGTCGCGCAGGAGCGCGGCCTTGTTCACGGCGAACAGGTCGGCGTCGCCGGTCATCCCGCCGGCGGCGAGCAGCGCGTCGAGCACCCGGGACCCCGCTGGGAGCCGCACGACGCCGGGGCGAGCGACCGCGCCAACGACGTCGACGACCACGAACGTCGGCGCGGTCGCGGTCGGTGACGGATCGGCCGCCTCGACGATCGGCGGCGGCTCCGCGGGCCGCAGGACGAGGCTCATCCCGGCGCCGACGACGGCCAGCAGCGGGATGGCGACCAGCAAGGGACGAGGCACGCCGGATGGATCGGAAGGGGCGTGAGGAGCTAGTTCTGGCGAGGCGAAGCGGCGTTGATCTGCGAGATCCCGACCGGCAGCGAGCCGACGGTCGAGCCGTCGACCTCGAGATCGAAGCGGTGCGTGCCGTACGTCGTGAAGCCGAGGTTGTTCAGCTCGACGATGACGTTCACGTCCTGACCCGGCACCGCGTGCACGGAGATGCGCGGCGCTTCGGGCATGGCCGCGCCGCCGTCGGGCCGGCGCAAGCGGACGACGACCTCGTGCGCGCCCGGGTCGAGCCCGAGCACCGCGACGAGGTACATCCGCGGATGCTGCGCCGGGAGCGAGCTGACGCTGATGTTGCGGAAGATCCCGAGCATGCTCAGCTTGCCGTCCTGTCCGACGAGGGCGTGATCGCAGAGCGCGGCGATGCGTATCTCCGGCTGCATCACTTCTCCACGACGACATTCACGAGGCGGTCCGGCACGACGATGACCTTCGCGATGCGCCGGCCGGCGATCGCCGCCTGCACCTTCTCGCTCGCGAGGGCCGCGGCCTCCGCCTCGGCCTTCCCCAGCCCGGCCGCGACCGTCAGGCGGTCGCGGACCTTCCCGTCGACCTGCACGACCAGCGTGACCTCCTCGGCCTTCGCCAGCGCGGGGTCGTACGCGGGCCATGGCTGCTGGTGGATCGAGTACGCGCCGCCGCGACGCGCCCACAGCTCCTCCGTGACGAACGGGGCCATCGGCGCGAGCAGCAGCAGCAGCGTGCGGATGCCCTCGTCGCGCGTCGGACCCGTCGCGATGCTCAGGCGGTGCTCCAGCTTCATCAGCGCGGCGACCGCGGTGTTGAAGTGGAACGCCGCGATGTCGTCCGTGACCTTGCGGATCGTCCGGTGGATCTCGCGCTCCAGGTCGAGATCCGGGGCACCCGCGACCGGCTTCGACAGCGCCAGGCGCCAGACCGAGTTCAGGAAGCGCCACGCGCCGTCGATGCCGGCCGCGTCCCAGTCGGCACCATCGACCCACGGACCCATGAACATCATGAACAGCCGCAGCGTGTCCGCGCCGTACCGCTTCACGTACGCGTCGGGCGTCTGGACGTTCCCGCGCGACTTCGACATCTTGCGGCCGCCGAAGACGATCGTGCCCTGGTAGCGGAACCGCATCGCGGGCTCGTCGAACCACACCTCGCCGACGTCGCGCAGCGCTTTCGCCATGAACCGCATGTACAGCAGGTGCAGGATCGCGTGCTCGACGCCTCCGGTGTACTGGTGCACGGGCAGCCACTTGCGCCCGGCCTCCTTGTCCATGAACGAGCTCTCGATCTTCGGATCCAGGAACCGGTACATGTACCAGGAGGAATCGACGAACGTGTCCATCGTGTCGGTGTCGCGCCGCGCGGGACCGCCGCACGTCGGGCACGTCGTCTCGACGAACTCGCGGACGTGCGACAGCGGCGAGCCACCACGCCCGGTGAACTCGACGTTGCGCGGCAGCACGACGGGCAGCTGGTCGTACGGCACGGGAACGACGCCGCAGCGGTCGCAGTGCACGACCGGGATGGGCGTGCCCCAGTAGCGCTGGCGCGAGATCAGCCAGTCGCGCAGCCGGTACGACACGGTCGGCCCGCCGATGCCGCGGCCCTTCGCGTCCTCCGCGATGGCGCCCTTGCCGTCCTCGCTGCGCGTCCCGGTGTGCGCTCCGCTGTTCACCATGAGGCCGTCGCCGACGTACGCGCCGGCCAGCGCCTCGTGCGACGCGCCGTCGGGCGAGATGACCTCGCGGATCGTCAGCCCGTACCGCTTCGCGAACGCGAAGTCGCGCTCGTCGTGCGCTGGGACGGCCATGATCGCGCCGGTCCCGTAGGTGACGAGCACGTAGTCCGCGGTCCAGATCGGGACGCGCTCGCCGGTGAAGACGTTGCGCGCGTAGCCGCCAGTGAAGACGCCGGTCTTCTCGGCGCCCTCGGCGGTCCGCTCGATCTCGGGCGCGCTCTTCGCCTTCTCGGCGTACGCGTCGACCTCGGCCTTCCGGTCGGGCGTCGTCACGATGCCGACCAGGCGGTGCTCCGGTGCCAGGACCATGAACGTCGCGCCGTAGATGGTGTCGGGCCGCGTCGTGAAGAAGCGGATCTCCTCGCCGGCGTGACCCTCGACCGGGAACGCCAGCTCTGCCCCTTCGGACCGGCCGATCCAGTTCGTCTGCAGCACGCGCACGCGCTCGGGCCAGTCCAGGCCGTCGTAGCGCAGCAGCTCATCCGCGTACGCCGTGATCTTGTAGAACCACTGCGTCATCTGGCGCTTCACGACCACCGAGTCGCAGCGCTCGCACCGGCCGCCGATGACCTGCTCGTTCGCCAGCACGGTCTCGTCGCGCGGGCACCAGTTGACCGGCGCGTCGCCGCGATACGCCAGGCCCTTCTCGAGGAGCTTCAGGAACATCCACTGGTTCCAGCGGTAGTACTCGGGGTAGCAGGTGATGACCTCGCGCCGCCAGTCGATCGCGGCCCCCATCATCCGGAACTGGCCGCGCATGTGGGCCATGTTCTTCTCGGTCCACACGGCGGGATGGATCTTGCGATCGATGGCCGCGTTCTCGGCGTTGATGCCGAACGCGTCGAAGCCCATCGGGAACAGCACGTTCCTGCCTTGCATGCGCATCGCGCGCGCGGCGGCGTCGGGCGGTGCGTACGCGTACCAGTGGCCGACGTGCACGTCGCCCGAGGGGTACGGGAACATCGTCAGGAAGTAGAAGTTCGGCCGGTCGGGCAGCTCGTTCGGCGTCTCGTGCAGGCGCGTGCGCTCCCAGGTGTCGGCCCACCTCGCCTCTATCTCGGCCGGCACGTACTTGTCGATCTTCTCTTGTTCAATAGCCGTCGGCCTGCGGGCCGCGGCTAGTCGCTCCGCTGCTGTCGTGCTCGCTCGGACCGGCGAAGCCGGATCCTCGCTCGCGCCTTTCACTTTCGCCATGTCCTTCACCGCCTTTTCCCGCCGGGCACGAAAAAGCCCTTCGTCCACGTACAGGGGACGAAGGGCAATGCCTCCGCGGTACCACCCCGGTTGAGAGTTGTCGGTGGACCTGGCGGGATTCGAACCCGCGACCCCCACACTGCCAGTGTGATGCGCTCCCACTGCGCCACAGGCCCAAGACGCTCTCCGACTCGAGCACGCTGATAACGGACGTGACCCCGGCGAGCGCTAGCGCCGAGGCGCTTCACGCTCGCGGCTCCCGGGCGAGTTCCGCCGTCCCCTCGCACCAGCTCTCACCATCCGCTGGCTCTCTGAGCGCCGGGGAACGACGTACTGCTCCCGTTCGCAGCCGCTGTACCGAAAAGTATACGGAGACTGGCCCGCTCGGCCGCTACGCGATGGGCTTCTGCTCCCGGCGCATGGAGATCGACTGCAGCGCCCCGAGCGCGAAGCAGATCGAGATGAGCGAGCTGCCGCCCTGTGAGATGAAGGGCAGCGGGATCCCCGTCACGGGCATGAGCGAGATCGCCATGCCGACGTTGACGAAGATCTGGAACGCGAGCATCGCGACGATGCCGCCGGCGAGGTACGTGCCGAACGCGTCGCGCGACCGGTGCGCGATCCGCAGCGCCGACAGGAGCAGGACGATATACAGCGTGAACAGGATCGCCGCGCCGATGAACCCGAGGTCCTCGGCGAGCCCGGCGAACACGAAGTCGGACTCGGCGATGGGCAGGTAGCCGAGCGGCGACTGCGTCCCCGCCGTGAGGCCTTTGCCCGTGAGCGCGCCCGACCCGACCGCGATGAGCGACTGGATGATGTTCCAGCCGGCGCCCTGCGGATCGCTGTACGGGTCGATGAACGCCGTGAGCCGCGCCTTCTGGTACTCCTTCAGCATCCCGAGCGCTGTCGGCACCATCGTCGCGCCGGCGGCCACGAACGCGGTGAGCTGCCACAGCCGCGCGCCGGCGAGGAACGCCATCCCGAAGAACATGCCCAGGAAGACGAGGCTCGTCCCGAGGTCGGGCTGCTTGAACACGAGCCCGACCGGCGCCGCGAGCAGGACGAGGCCGCCGATGAGCGTGAGCGGCGAGCGCATGTCGCGGTCGGCGAACCACTTCGCGAGGACGATGACGATGAAGACCTTCGCGAACTCGCTGGGCTGGAACTTGAACCCGGCGATCGAGTACCAGCGCGTCGCCCCGAGGGTCGACTGGCCGCCCAGCAGCACGACGGCGAGGAGCCCCAGCGTCGCGAGGTAGAAGAGCGGGGCGAACGTCCCGAGCCAGGAGTGGTCGACGAGCGCGACGATCGTCATGACGGACAGGCCGACCACGGCGTAGAGCACGCCGCGGAGGACCTGCTGGCCGATGTCGCCCGTGAAGTTGCGGTCCTCGAGCGTGATCGAGTAGCCCATGACGAGCCCGTAGCCGATGAGGAGCAGCGTCGCGACCATGAGGATCCAGTCGACCTCGAGGAGCCGGCGCGCGCTCGGACGGTCGTGGAGCGGCGACGCCGCCTGCGGCATCGCGATGGGACGGACGCTCATGGGGCGCCGGCCTTCTTGTCGCTGACGCCCTTGTAGGCCTCGAGGATCCGCTGCGTCAGCGCGACCGCGGGGTTGAAGCAGACGTCGCAGAGCGAGCGGCTCGAGTCGAAGGTGAAGAGGACCATCGCGATCTCCGCCGTCGGATCGCTGTTGTCCGCGTTCGGCAGGAAGCTGACGAACCAGTTGTGGAACCCGAGCTTGTGGCGACCGGCGGCGTCGAGCCCGCCGGACTCGCCGAACTCCGCCGTGCCGGTCTTGCCCGCGATCGGCAGCTTCGCGTCGGGCATGTACGCGTGCCCGATCGTCACGACGCGGCGCGCGGCCTCGCGGATGAGGCGCAGATCCTCCTGCTTCATGTCGAGCTTCCGTGTCACATGCGGCGCCTGCGTGTACACGGTGTTCCCATCACTTCCCTTCACCTCCTTGAGGAGGTGCGGCGTGAAGACCGTGCCGCCGTTCGCGACCGACGCGTATGCGTTGAGGAGCTGCAGCGGCGTCACGGCGACGAAGCCCTGGCCGATGGCCGCGTGATACGTGTTGCCGAGGGTCCACGGCTCGTCGAACTCCGCGAGCTTCCAGAGCGGATCCGGCATGATCCCGGCGGCCTCGCCCGGCAGGTCGATGCCCGTCGGCGCGCCGAACCCGAGCATGCGGCCGTACTTCGCCATCGCGTCCGGTCCGGCGCCGCGCTGGCCCGTGTACGGGTTGCCCCCGCCGAGCGTGTAGAAGTAGATGTCGCTCGA